>Ga0209033_1001964_pt1 | contig 11578 bp, 9 predicted proteins | sample LauGreFa1BDMLBDN_2_FD_188218 | JGI IMG/M metagenome (GOLD analysis project Ga0209033, IMG submission 188218) | Freshwater lake microbial communities from Lake Michigan, USA - Fa13.BD.MLB.DN (SPAdes) (version 2) | ecosystem: Environmental > Aquatic > Freshwater > Lake | place: Lake Michigan, USA...
AGCCATGCCTGATCGTCTCGGCGCGCCGCTGCCCGCACCCCTGTTCAACCGGCTTGCCATTATCGGCCTCGGCCTGATCGGCTCGTCGCTGGCCCGTGCCGCCCGCGCTCGCAATCTCGCCGCCTCCATCGTCGCCATCGACGCCTCGAAGACCGTGCGCGACCGCGTCACACAGCTCAATCTCGCCGACACGATCACGGGCGATACAGCCAACGGCGTTCGTGATGCGGATTTTATTATTCTTTGCGTTCCCGTAGGAGCCTGCGGTTCTGTCGCCGAAGCCATGCGGCCCGGTCTTGCCAAAGGCGCGATCATCTCCGATGTCGGCTCGGTCAAAGGCTCCATTGTCGCGCAGATTGCCCCGCATCTCCCCGCCAATGTCCATTTCGTCCCGGCCCATCCCGTCGCGGGCACCGAATATTCCGGCCCGGACGCCGGATTTTCAACCCTGTTTCTGAACCGCTGGTGCATTCTCACCCCGCCCGAAGGCACGGATCCCGCCGCCACCGCCAAGGTCCGCGCCTTTTGGGAAGCCATCGGCTCGAATGTCGAGGAAATGTCGCCCGCCCACCACGACCGTGTGCTCGCCATCACCTCGCATCTGCCGCATCTGATCGCCTATAATATTGTCGGCACCGCCGCCGATCTCGAAGAAGTCACCCAGTCGGAGGTTATCAAATTTTCCGCCGGCGGCTTCCGAGATTTCACCCGTATCGCGGCGTCCGACCCGACCATGTGGCGTGATGTATTCCTCAACAACAAGGATGCCGTGCTTGAAATGCTCGGCCGCTTCACCGAGGATCTCTCGGCACTCCAGCGCGCCATCCGTTGGGGCGACGGCGAGGCCCTGTTCACGCATTTCACGCGCACCCGCGCGGTCCGCCGCAGCATTATCGATCTCGGACAAGAAGTGGACGCACCCGATTTCGGCCGCCGCACCAAGCCGGACGACGAAACTCAGTAAAGCGGCCCGAGTTCCGCGAGCACAATTGGCCCGATTGCAACTTTGCCATTGCCCAACCGCACCGGCAATTTGAGCGTGCTCGCCTTTTGCGTCCCGTCGGATTTTTTCTGCCCCAGCAACGCGCCGAGCAATCCCGTAACACCCTTGTCTTTCCCGCCAATACCGAAAGCCGCCAGCAATCGCTCCGCCCCCGTTGCGTTCAGCTCCAGCTGTCCCTTGGGCCGCCGTTGCGCGTCAAGCGTCACCTCGCCCTTGACGCTCACCGCAAACCCCGGTTGCGTGAGGCTCGCCTCGTCAAAAATCATTTTTCCGCCAGACTGAGCCCATTGATCGATCAAAGTCGGCACCAGTCCCCGCTTCAGGAGTGCTGCCTGCTCGGCACGGCCGCGCAACGCGACATCCATCGGCTCCGCGACACCCGTGAACGCATTGATCACCGGAAAAACCGCACCTTGCACCGCAACCGCGACATCGAGATCGCTCGCGGCCGCCGGTCCCTCAACCAATCGGGCATGAAACTCGGCATGGCCGATTGTGCCTGATGCCGCCGCATCCCCCGCGAGCTGCACCTTCTTCATCTCGACCGAAACACGGTCCGGCGTTTGATCAGCCCCGATATGCACGCTCGCGCGTAAACTTTCCCACGTCACATCGAGCGTCGTTCCGTCGGCATTTTTCTGCTGCAACGGCCCGCTAAACTCCACAATTGCCAAATCAGGCTGATAAATCTGCGCAACAGCAAGAATCCGTCCCACGCTCGCTTCAAAGGGGACGTTTCCTGCCGCCTTCAGCGTCGGGCCCGTACAAGAAATCTCGATCCGGAACGGATAGCCGCCAATGCTGCGGTCGGGGCAGGTCCAGACCCGCCCTGAAGCTGCCTCCTGCGCCATCCAACGGTCCATCGACGTTTCAGCTTGAGTCTTCGCAAACATCCAGAAGCCCGAAAGCGCCAAACCCGCCAGAACAAGCAAAACAGGCGGCCCATAGAGCCTCAAACGCGACGATCTCTTCTGTGGCAGGGAATTCACCATCAATAAGCTTTCATTCTCGCCGGAATTAATCCGGCTCTAACAAATTCGTTTCGATTTTACACTCTTCTCGTTTAAATATCATGACCAATGACTGCCATCTTGCCAATCGGGCATGACGGGGACACGCCGGAAGAACATCCTCGTGAGAGGCTCGATCAGAATGCTTTCAGACACGCACCCGCACGATCTCTGGGTTTTCGGCTACGGATCATTGATGTGGCGGCCCGGTTTCGACCATGTTGAACGCATCGTCGCGACACTTCATGGCTTTCATAGGGCGCTCTGCGTGTATTCCCATGTCCATCGCGGAACGCCTGACAATCCCGGCCTCGTCCTCGGCCTTGATCGGGGTGGTTCGTGCCGCGGCATTGCCTTCCGCGTGCGCCACACCGACACTGAAAAGACACTCGACTATCTCCGCGCCCGCGAACAGGTCACCATGGTCTATCGCGAGACGCGCCACACACTCCGCCTCATCGATGGCCGCACCGTTTCCGGCATCGCCTTCACGATTGACCGAACCCACCGGCAATACGCCCCCAAACTCGAATTTGACGAATTGCTTCGCCTGATCCGGCAAGGCGTCGGCGTTTCGGGTGCAAATCCGGACTATGTCACCGCAACCCACGCCCATCTCGTGAGCCTCGGCCTGCATGACCGCACTTTGAGCCGCCTGTCCCGCGCGCTCGAGAACGTCTGATCCCTAAAGACACCGCATCCGGCGCGGCGTCGCCGTCTCGATCCCGGCCGCCCGACGAATCATCCGCTTCTTCAACGGCCCCATCCGGTCGACAATGCCGAGCCCCAGATCACGCGCCAATCGCGTCGTCAGATGATCATTCGAGAAGAGCCGGTTCAACCCGTCCGTCACCGCCCCGAACAGGACCGCATCAAACCGCCGCGCTTTCTCGTAAGCGTCCAGCACCGTCACTGTTCCGATATCGAGACCGAGCCCCGCCGCCTCGATAATCCGCTCGGCCAGCACAGCCACATCACGCAAGCCGATATTCAGCCCCTGCCCGGCAATCGGATGCACCATATGCGCCGCATCCCCGACAAGCGCGAGCCGCTCCCCGATAAACCGCCGCGCTATCCCGAAATTCAGCGGATAGGCCCGCGGACGACTGAGCAAAGACAAGGCCCCCAGTTTGAGCCCCGCCCGCCGCTCGATCTGCTCGATCAGCGCCGCGTCCGAACGATCAAGCAACGAATCGACCCGATCCTGCGCCTCGGTCCAGACCAGCGAACTGCGATTTCCCGTCAAAGGCAGCCGCGCAAACGGCCCTGCCGGCAGAAAATGCTCTTCCGCCTGCCCGTCATGCGGCCGCTCATGGCCGATCGTCATGACAATTCCCGCCTGCTTGTACGACCACTGATAGAAACTGATCCCGGCAAGCTCGCGAATGGCCGATTGCCCGCCATCGCTCCCGACCAGCAAACCCGCCTTCATCGCGTCACCGCCCGCAAGCATCACCGCGACCGACGACCCATCCGCCTTGAGTCGCTTCACTCTGTCGGAAATCAGCTGCACACCAGCCTGATCCGCAGCAAATAACAGCTTCTCGATCAAGAGCCCCTGAGGCACCATATGCGCAAACGATTCGCCCGGCTCAACCTCGCCGCCAAAGGTCAGAAACACCGGCCGCACCGGATCATCGAGCCGGCTATCCGTAATCACCATCTCGGTGATCGGCTGGCATGCCTCCTCAATAATTGGCCAGATGCCAAGCCTGTCGAACAGCCTTCTCCCGTCCGCCGCCAGTGCAAACGCCCGGTCATCATCCGTCGGTGCCGCCTTGATCATCGGGTCGCACAACGTCACGCGGAGTGTTCCGCCGAGAGCGCGTTTCAGCAACAGCGCGAGCGTCAACCCCGCCACCCCGCCGCCCGCAATCATCACATCCGTCCGCTGCATCGCGCACCCATTCGTCACCGATGCCCTCTTCTAAGGCCTAACCGTGCCGCCTTCAATGCCGCACACTGCCTCACCCTGCCGCAGGGGGTGGCATTCTCCGCCAAGCTGAAGCATGATTGCCATCTCTAAAGCTCTCAGCCGGAACCACCCATGACCTCCGCCGTCCAAGACCTTCTTGCTATTCTCGATCTGGAAGTCCTCGAACAAAACCTCTTCCGTGGCCGCAGTCCGCAGGTCGGCTGGCAGCGTGTCTTCGGCGGGCAGGTCATCGGGCAGGCCCTTGTTGCCGCAAGCCGCACCGTCGAGGGTCGGTCGCCCCATTCGCTCCATGGCTATTTTCTGCTCCCCGGCGATCCGAAAGTCCCGATCATCTATGATGTCGAGCGCATCCGCGATGGCCGCAGCTTCACCACGCGCCGCGTCAAGGCAATCCAGCACGGCCAGCCGATTTTCACGCTGTCCGCCTCGTTTCATATCGACGAACCCGGCCTCTCCCATCAAATGGCCATGCCGGACGTCCCGAAGCCCGATCAGCTCCCGAGTGAATCCGATATTCGCGAACGCGTCATGCCGCTCATGCCCGACCCGGTCCGCGCCTATTTCGAGCGCGAACGCCCGATCGAACTGCGCCCCGTTGAATTCAAGCGCTACATGACCCGCGATGGCCTCGACCCCTATTTCAACGTCTGGATCCGTGCTACCGGCACATTGCCGGAGGATCCCGCCATCCATCAGGCTGTCCTTGCTTATGCGTCCGACATGACCTTGCTCGATTCAACCCTCGTGGCCCATGGCCGCACCGTTTTCGAGCGCGAAATTCAGGCCGCAAGCCTCGATCACGCGCTCTGGTTCCACCGCCCCTTCCGCGCCGATGAATGGCTTCTTTACGCGCAGGACAGCCCCTTTGCCGGCGGCGCACGCGGTTTTGCCCGCGGCTCGATCTTCACCAGCGATGGCGTCCTTGTGGCTTCCGTTGCGCAGGAAGGCCTGATCCGGCATCGCCCCGATCTTGCTATGCCGGCTTTGCCTAAAAAATAGGCGGCTGCCTGATATTGCGCCCTCTGACTCTGGGTCAAAAAGTATAACACGTTGATAATGTTGGTTTTCCTGCTCTGGCACAGCCCTTGAATAGGGTGTGCCAGCTTAAGTCGCGGCCTGTTCACCGCGACGGCACAACCAGGGAAATGACGCCATGAAAATTGTGATGGCAATTATCAAGCCCTTCAAACTCGAAGAAGTCCGCGATGCGCTGACCTCTTTGGGTGTCCACGGCCTGACCGTAACCGAGGTCAAAGGCTATGGACGTCAAAAGGGTCACACCGAAATCTACCGTGGCGCAGAATACGCCGTAAGCTTCCTCCCGAAATTGAAGATCGAAGTCGCCGTTGCCACCGATATGGTCGGCAAAGTCATCGACGCGATCACCGCTGCCGCCAAAACCGGCCAGATCGGCGATGGCAAAATCTTCGTGTTTCCGATTGAACAAGCCGTCCGCATCCGGACTGGCGAACGTGATAACGACGCGCTCTGACGCCGTCTTGCTGGAGAATTTGCCATGACGATCAATAAGTCACTCAAATCGGTGCTCGGAGGCGTGGCGCTTGCAGCCCTTGCCGCCGCTCCCGCCTTCGCTGGCGACGCACCCGTTCCCAATAAGGGCGATACAACATGGATGCTCATCGCATCCGTGCTGGTTCTGATGATGTCCGTCCCCGGGCTCGCTCTGTTCTATGGCGGCCTTGTCCGCACGAAAAACATGCTGTCCGTGATGGTGCAAGTCTTCGCCATTGTCGCGGTTGTCGCCCTCATCTGGGTTGCTTACGGCTATTCGCTCGCCTTCACCAATGGTGGTGATCTCAACGCCTATATTGGCGGCTTCTCGAAGGCCTTCCTGATCGGTATTACGCCCGAATCAGTCGTCGCCACCTTCTCGAACGGTGTTGTCGTTCCGGAACTCACCTATATGGCGTTCCAGATGACCTTCGCCTGCATCACGCCGGCCCTGATCATCGGTGCGATTGCAGAGCGCATCCGTTTCTCGGCCCTGATCGTGTTCGTCATTCTCTGGGTCACCGTCATCTATTTCCCGATCGCGCACATGGTCTGGTACTGGGCGGGTCCGGATGCACTCGCGAGCGCTTCCAAGGCGCTTCTCGACGCAGCCGATGACGCCGCCAAGGCGACCGCGCAAGCCAATCTCGATGCTGTCCTCTCGGATGCCGGAATGCTCTTCCAGTGGGGCGCACTTGATTTCGCGGGCGGCACTGTCGTCCACATCAATGCCGGTATTGCGGGCCTCGTCGGCGCGCTCATGATCGGCAAGCGCACCGGCTACGGCAAAGAACTCATGTCCCCGCACTCGCTGACCATGACAATGATCGGCGCGGCCCTTCTCTGGGTCGGCTGGTTCGGGTTCAATGCCGGCTCCAACCTTGAAGCCAACGGCGTCACAGCCCTTGCCTTCGTCAACACCTTCGTCGCCACCGCCGCTGCTGCTGCATCCTGGCTGGTTGTTGAATGGATGGCCAAGGGCAAGCCGTCACTGCTCGGCCTTGTGTCGGGTGCGGTTGCAGGCCTTGTCGCCATCACGCCTGCGTGCGGTTTTGCCGGTCCGATGGGGTCGATCGTCCTCGGCTTCGCCGCCGGTGCCGTCTGCTTCTTCTTCTGCTCGACGGTCAAGAACGCCTTCGGTTATGACGACTCGCTCGATGTCTTCGGCATCCACTGCGTCGGCGGAATTCTCGGCGCGCTTGCCACCGGCATCCTTGTCAGCAAGGGTCTCGGCGGAACAGGCATCGCTGATTACATCACCTCGCCGGGCACCATCGTCGAAGGTGCCTACACCCTCGGCGGCCAGCTCTGGATCCAAGGCAAGGCCGTGGTCTTCACGCTTCTCTGGTCGGGCATCGGTTCGGCAATCCTCTTCAAGCTCGTCGATCTCGTCATTGGCCTGCGTGTCCCCGTCGAACAGGAACGCGAAGGCCTCGACATCGCAAGCCATGGCGAGCGCGCCTATAATTACTAAGCGACGACACGCAGGCGGCCCGCCGCCTGCTATTTCCTCCCAAAACCTCGGGGCGGTTGGCAACAATCGCCCCTCTTTTTTAAAGATTCTTTCAAGGTTAATCCGCCATTAACCGCCCTTCCGGTATAAAGGCGCCTCAATCTGCCGGTTGGCGTCCCGTCACCGGTGACAGAGCGGATCAGGACCCTTGTTCAGGGCTCCCATGGGCGACAAATGCGTACCACACGAACAAGCCGCGCGAGTTTCGAGGATATTTCCGGCCCGATCAAGGCCTTTATCGGGCGGCGTCTGGCTGAGTTGGGCGGCGTCATTCTCACCGTACTCATCGTCTGCACCGTCATCGCGCTCGTTACCTGGTCGGTTGACGATCCAAGCCTGAACCACGCCACCGGCAAGCCCGTCGCCAATCTTCTCGGCCGCCCCGGCGCCATCGTCGCCGATCTGATGATGCAATTCTTCGGGCTGGCTTCTCTCGCGCTACTTGCCCCACTCGGCTTGATTGCCCTTCGCCTCCTGTCGGCGCGCCCGCTCACCCGTCCCCGCCTGCGCCTCGCATTCTTCCTGATCGGCGCGCTGGCGGCTGCCGCGCTTGCCAGTGCCCTTCCGACCATCGGTTCATGGCCGCTTCCCGTTGGCCTTGGCGGCATCATCGGCGACTTGCTCCACGCGCTCTTGAATGTGCTCATACCGTCGAAATCACCGATCATTTCGCTCGTCCCGACACTTATCGCCGGAGTAATCGCCATTCTCGCACTCGCCGCAGCTTCCGGCATCGGGTTCAACCGCTCGTCAGAAATGGATTTCGACACCATCCCGGACACGCGCCCTAAACATCGGGCCAGCCGTGAGACGGACATGGACGATGATGACGAAAACACCGATGAACCGGGTTTCGGCGCAATCTGGATCGGCGCCTTGTTTCATAGCGTCATCAGCATCAAAAGCGGGCTGAACCGTCTTTTCCGCACCCGCTCCGACGACAACGACCCGCTGGCCGCCCTTGCCGCCCGCCATGCCCGCCGCAGCGAACCACCACTCTCGGGTCGAACCCGCGCCGCGCCGTCCGAAACGGTGGTGACTCCGGAAAAAGGCAAAGCAGCGTCTCCGGCGAAACGTAAATCGGCCCGCCCGCCCAATGGCGAGCTGGATCTTTACACATTGCCGCCCGCAAGCTTGCTCAACGAGGCCAAAAAATCCGTCGGCCCGATCATGTCGAGCGACGCTCTGCAGCAAAATGCCCGCCTGCTCGAAGGCGTGCTCGATGATTTCGGCGTTCGCGGTGAAATCATCCAGGTCCGCCCCGGTCCCGTCGTCACGCTTTACGAGCTTGAACCTGCCCCCGGCATCAAATCATCGCGCGTCATTGGCTTGGCCGATGACATTGCCCGCTCCATGAGCGCCGTGTCCGCGCGCGTTGCTGTCGTTCCCGGCCGCAATGCTATCGGCATCGAACTCCCGAACCACCGCCGCGACACCGTCTATCTGCGGGAATTGATCGCCGAACCCGATTTCATGGATAGCCCGCTCAAGCTGGCAATCTGCCTCGGCAAAACCATTGGCGGCGAACCTGTCATCGCCGATCTCGCACGCATGCCGCATCTGCTCGTCGCGGGCACCACCGGCTCCGGCAAATCGGTCGCCATCAACACCATGATCCTGTCACTGCTCTACCGCCTCACCCCCGAGCAATGCCGCCTTATCATGGTCGACCCGAAAATGCTCGAACTCTCCGTCTATGACGGCATCCCGCATCTGCTCACCCCCGTCGTCACCGACCCCAAAAAGGCCGTCGTCGCCCTCAAATGGGCCGTGCGCGAAATGGAAGAGCGCTACAAGAAAATGTCCAAACTCGGCGTGCGCAATATTGACGGCTTCAATATGCGCGTCGGCGAGGCGAAAGCCCGCGGCGAAGTCATTTCCCGCACGGTCCAAACCGGCTTTGACCGCGATACCGGCGAGGCAATCTTCGAAAACGAGGTCATGGACTTGCAGCCCCTGCCTTATCTCGTCGTCATCGTCGACGAGATGGCCGATCTCATGATGGTCGCCGGCAAGGATATTGAAGGTGCCATCCAGCGCCTCGCACAAATGGCGCGCGCCGCCGGCATTCACGTCATTCTGGCCACCCAGCGTCCCTCGGTCGATGTCATCACCGGCACGATCAAGGCGAATTTCCCGACCCGCATCTCCTTTCAGGTCACCTCCAAAATTGACAGCCGCACCATTCTGGGCGAACAGGGTGCCGAGCAGCTCCTCGGTCAGGGCGATATGCTCTTCATGGCGGGTGGCGGTCGCATCAGCCGCGTTCACGGCCCGTTTGTTTCCGATGGCGAAGTCGAAAAAGTTGTCGCACACCTCAAATCTCAGGGTCAGCCGCACTATCTTGAAGACATTACGCGGGATGACGAACTGGATATCGCCAATGACAATGAGGGCACGGTTTTCGATCAGGGCAGCTTCGGCGCTCCCTCCGGCGATCCCTATGATCAGGCCATCGCGATTGTCCTGCGCGACCGCAAGGCCTCGACATCCTATATCCAGCGCCGCCTCCAGATCGGCTATAACCGCGCGGCGACCATCATGGAACGCATGGAAAAGGACGGCATTGTCGGAGCACCGAACCATTCCGGCAAACGCGAGATCCTGCTCGATGCGCCAGCCGGCTCCGGATCCGACGACGATCTTTAACAGTCCCGCGCCTGACGCGGCCAGAACGGCAAAAGACTCATGAACCGTCATGGCCTCGCCCTCAGTCTCAGCATCGGCACTTTGCTTCTGGTCCAGAGCGCGCTTGCCCAACAAATTCCGCTGCCGCGCCCGCGCCCGGCCGAATTCGGACCGTCAAACATCACCCTGCCCGAACCAGAGGAAATCCCACAAAAACCAGCTGCTGTCGAGGCGCCCGCTACTCCCGAGCCGGCCAAAGCCGCCTCCGTCAAAACACCGCCAAAGGCGATCATTGCAAATGATGCCAGCCGCGAAACATTGATCGCGGAGATCAACCGCACCTTGGCCGGAATGAAACATTTCAGCGCCCTCTTCGTGCAAAACGGGTCCGACGGCCAGCGCGCCACGGGCTCTCTCGCGGTCCTCAGGCCCGGTCGGTTGCGCTTTGATTATGATCCGCCCAACGCCATCGAAGTGATTGCCGACGGCAATGTCGTCGCCATCCGCGACAACCGCCTCGGCACACAGGACGTATATTCCATCGGCCTCACGCCGCTCAAATTTCTTCTCCGCGACACGATCAATGTCGAAAACGACGCCAAAATCATCGACGTCAAAGTGTCCGGCGAACGGGTGATCATCAATCTCGAAGATTCCTCGACCTTTGGCGGCACCTCCCGCATCTCGCTCGGCTTTGACCGCCAGACCATGCTGCTCAAACAATGGACCGTCACCGACCCGCAGGGCTATGATGTCTCCATTCTCCTCACCGCAATCAACCTTGATGACGCGCCAGATCCGCTCCTCTTCGTCGTCCCAGAAAAGCCCGGCACAGCAAAGACCCGTTGACAGCGGCAATCCGGCCCTTGTATCCCCGCCCGCTTCGCTCTAGGCCGGATGAAACACTCATCTGTCCAAGGTAGCGCGCATGTCCCTGACCATTGCAACATGGAACATCAATTCGGTCAGGCTCCGGTCCGGCCTCGTGCAGAAACTCCTGACCGAGGAGCGCCCGGATATTCTCTGCCTGCAGGAAACCAAATGCCCGAATGACAGTTTCCCGCTCGCCGATTTCCGCAAGCTCGGATACCAGCACATCGCCATGAACGGCCAGAAGGGCTATCACGGCGTCGCCATTCTCTCGCGCCTGCCCTTCACCAGTTCCCAGTCGCATGATTTCGCCGACAAGAGCGATTGCCGCCATATCAGCATCACGCTGGGCAAGGAGGCCCGCAAGGCCGCGGGCTTCACCATCCATAATTTCTACGTTCCCGCCGGCGGCGATATCCCCGACCCCGAACAGAACGAGAAATTCGACCACAAACTGCGCTACCTCGAGGATATGATCCGCTGGGGATCCGATCACCAGCCCGCCGCAGGCCCGGCCATTCTCACCGGCGATCTCAACATCGCCCCGCTCGAAAATGATGTCTGGAGCCACAAACAACTCCTCGACGTCGTCTCCCACACCCCGCTCGAATGCGAAAAGCTCGGCGCGGTCATGGCCTCGGCCGATTGGGTGGACGCCGTCCGCCATCTGAAGCCCGAACCCGAGCGCGTCTACACATGGTGGAGCTATCGCTCGGCCGATTGGGCCGAGTCAAACCGCGGCCGCCGCCTCGATCACATCTGGACGTCGAAACAACTTGCCGCCAACATTGAGAGCCTGCGCATCATCCGCGACGCCCGCAGCTGGGAGCGCCCGTCCGACCACGTCCCCGTGATCATCCGCCTCGCTCTATAAAGGCCTGTCGATCTTTTCGAGCATCCTGGACACCGCCGTCAACCCCGCGTTCAACTCCGTCAAACGCCCGCTGAGCATATGATGCAACCGCACCGCCGTATCCGGAAACTCCCCCAAAGCACGCTTCACAACAGTCCGCGACACGGTCAATAATGTGCACTCCGTCTCGGCAATCGCCGTCATGGCCCGTGTCGTCGGGATCAAAAGCGCCAATTCCCCGATCAGATCACCC
>Ga0209033_1001965_pt1 | contig 11571 bp, 9 predicted proteins | sample LauGreFa1BDMLBDN_2_FD_188218 | JGI IMG/M metagenome (GOLD analysis project Ga0209033, IMG submission 188218) | Freshwater lake microbial communities from Lake Michigan, USA - Fa13.BD.MLB.DN (SPAdes) (version 2) | ecosystem: Environmental > Aquatic > Freshwater > Lake | place: Lake Michigan, USA...
CTTCTCGTTGGTCTTGATGCGCTTGATCTGAGACTTGATATTTGCCACGTGCGTAGTTCTCCGAACTTTAGGTTGAGGGGTAAGGGTACCCATTTGAGCGCTCAGGCTCAAATCGGGCTTCGATTAGGCGGTGATAATCCCTGAGGAGGCTGCACGGCGGCGCTTTCGGCCACCTGTCTTTACCTCAGCCTGTGGCGCTTCCGCCGCAGCTTCTGGCTTATCACTATCTGAATTTAATGATTCATGGAACTCATGCTCAGTCGCATCCTTTTCATCAGCATCTTCATGTTGTGATGATGGAGTATCAAGTTGAGGCATTGGCGCCTTCATCTTTACCGGCTCCATGTGGATGTGAATTCCGCGTCCGCTACATGAATCACATGTAGTTGAGAATGCTTCGATAAGTCCTTGGCCAACACGCTTACGTGTCATCTGAACCAAACCAAGTGAGGTTACTTCAGCAACCTGGTGCTTGGTGCGATCGCGACCTAAACATTCAACCAATCGACGCAATACCGCTTCACGGTTCGATTCAAGAATCATATCGATGAAGTCGATTACAACAATTCCACCTAAGTCACGAAGACGTAGTTGGCGTGCAATCTCTTCAGCAGCTTCAAGGTTGTTCTTGGTAACTGTCTCTTCGAGGTTTCCACCCTTACCGATGAACTTACCGGTGTTAACGTCGATAACAACCATTGCTTCAGTGCGATCGATAACAAGTGATCCACCTGATGGTAGATACACCTTGCGATCAAATGCCTTTGCAAGTTGTTCTTCAACGCGGAAGTCAGCGAATAGATCGCCACTTCCGGTGTACTTCTCAATCTTTTGAGTTAGCTCTGGAGCGATAAAGCCTAAGTAGTTTGTAACTTCATCCCAAGCGGTTGATCCCTGAACAGTTAGTTTGCGGAAATCCTCATTGAAGATATCGCGGATAACACGAACAGCAAGATCTGGCTCTTGATACAAAGCAGCTGGTGCATGGAAGTTTGGATTTTGACTCTTTGCATAGATGTCTTCCCATTGCGCCTTCAGACGTGCGACATCATTGGTCAGATCTTCTTCGCTTACGCCTTCAGCAGCTGTACGAACAATGACGCCAGCTTCTTCAGGGATTAAGTTCTTCAAGATTGATTTCAAACGTGCGCGCTCTTCTTCAGGAAGGCGCTTTGAGATACCTGACATTCCGCCACCAGGGACATAGACAACGTAACGACCAGGTAATGAAATCTGGCTCGTTAAACGTGCACCCTTTTGACCGATCGGATCCTTAGTTACCTGTACTAATACTGGCTGGCCAGTCTTTAAGACGGTTTCGATCTTTCGAGGTTGTGATTCTGAGATACCAGCAGCATCCCAGTTAACTTCACCTGCATACAGAACAGCGTTACGGCCCTTACCAATATCTACGAATGCTGCTTCCATTGATGGAAGAACATTTTGTACGCGACCTAGGTAAACGTTTCCAACGTAAGAAACATTGCTATTACGGTTAACGTAATGCTCAACCATGACGCCATCTTCAATAACAGCGATCTGTGTACGGTCTGCAATCTGACGAACAAGCATCTCGCGATCAACATTTTCGCGACGTGCTAAGAACTCTCCATCAGTGATGATTGTTCCGCGCTTGCGGTATGGCTCGCGGTATTCGCTTCGGCCGCCACGATCATTGCGATCGTATCGATCATTGCGATCACGGCGGTTGCGGTTGTTGCGATCATTACGGTCATTGCGAGCTGGACGCTCTGGGCGTTCACGCTTTTCGCGAACCTTGACAACTGTAATTACGCCATCTTCTTCGATGGTCTCCCCTGGAGTTACACCTTCACCCGTTGCGCGACGGCGACGACGGCGACGTGTTGAGGTTGCACCTTCAGCTGAATCCTCTTCGCCAGATTCCTCTGTTGAACTCTCATCATTGTTGTCAGTGTTAATTGCATCGGCAGAACCAGGCTTGCGGCGACCACGGCCACCACGACGGCGACGACGGTTGCGATTAGCGCGTTCTTCGGAATCTCCTGCTGCACTATCTGCCGCTGCAGGCTTTTCTTCAACCTCTATAGTTTCTTTCTTCGCAGCAACCTTTTTACGAGGCTTGCTCTCTGAACTCTCTTTTTTAGCAGCAGGCTTTTCAGGTGCGGCTTGAAAAATTGGGACCGGAATTGCTGCGGCCTTCTTACGGGTTGTTTTTTTCTCTTCAGCTACCTGTGGAACTTCAGTAACTGCTGCATCTGCTTTCGCGGATGCTTTTTTAACCGCACGCTTGCGCGGTGTTTTAGGCTCAATCGCCATGGCACCAAATCCTTTATGCCCCTTGCGGAGCTATCTTCTTAAAAAATCCTGTTGGGTTTTCCGTACCGTCCGCGCTGGGCTTGTATCGCGATTGATCGCGAGCCGCGCTGAACTGGTGCCCTAATTATGGCATCTGAGGGGCTATTTGCCTATTTAACCCCGTAAACGAGCGTGAACGTTCTGCAAAAGACCAAATCCGATCAGGGTGGCAAACATCGATGATCCACCATAAGAAATGAATGGCAATGGCACACCCGTCATCGGCATCAGCCCCAAGGTCATTCCAATATTTTCAAATAACTGGAATGAGAACCAAGCGATTACACCCATACAGACTAAACGTCCAAAGGGATCTGAGGTTCTGCGTGCAATAGAAAAGGCTCGCATCAGCAATATGAGATACAGCAGCAAAATAAATCCGCTACCGACAAAGCCAAGCTCTTCTCCAGCGACTGTGAAAATAAAGTCTGTTTGTTGCTCTGGAACAAATCGACCATTTGTTTGTGGACCATTAAACAAACCAGTTCCGAGCAATCCACCAGAACCAACGGTGATACGTGCTTGGCGAAGTTGATATCCAGCACCTTGTGTATCCGCGTTGGGATCAACAAAGGTTTGCAAACGATTTACTTGGTATTCACTAACAACTCCAGCTTTAACTGCAACAAAACCACCAAGGACTGCTAGCAGTAACAAGCCAACAACCCACCGAGCAGGTGCTCCAGAGACTGCAATGATTGTTACTACAGAGGCAGCGATAATCAAGATTGTTCCCATATCTGGCTGCACAATAATGAGAATCACCGGAATAGCAGCGATCGCTAAAGCTTGAAGCACATCCTTGCTCGTTGGTTCATTGCTGTCATGGGTTCGCTCCGACAAGATCATCGACATACCAATGATGATTGCAATCTTTGCAAGTTCCGCGGGTTGAATCTGGAAACCACCTGGTAATGCAATCCAGGCACGAGCACCATTGATTTCGGCACCTAATCCAGGGATCAAAACAATTATTAAACCTAAAACACCAGCGCCCCACAGAAATGGTGTGTAGGCACGCAGCAAGCGGTAATCAATCACCGTTGTTCCGTATGCCAATAAGCCACCAATCAAGATATTAATAATGTGGCGCTTTAGGTAGTACTGACCATCTAATCCATTGCGGATGTACCAATCACGGGTAGCTGCCCACACCAACAAGGTTCCAATAATTAATAGCAAGGAGACAACAGCTGTTAGTACTGGATCCCAGCCATGTAAAAGTGATTGCCTGCTACGTCGATATAACCTCTGGCGGGCATGAATCTGACTCACTTGCTCGCCTCCTTAGGTTTTGTAGCTGGTGAAATCTTAGGCAGTTGTGTTGGTGGTTTGCCTTCAGGGAACAACGCCGCGCCAGGTACAACCTTGTTTCCAACTACACCGAAGAGTGTTGAGTAAATCTGTCGAACACCGACACCAGATGTTGATGCACCGAAACCACCTTGACCAACCATCATGACAACGGCGTAACGTGGATTCTTACTTGGCGCATAAGAAGCAAACCAAGAGGTGTCATCTTTAAGGGAACCATTTGGATTGCGACCAAAGACCTGACCGGTACCTGTCTTGCCACTAATTTCAATTGGGAAACCTGAAAAGACTCCTGCACCAGTTCCGCTGATAACAACCTCGCGAAGTGAGCTACGCAAGAAGGACAGTGTCGATGGTGCGGTCTTAACTGTTCCTAACTTCTTTGGCGTGAATGTTTTAACAACCGTTCCATCGGTTTTAACAATCGCCTTGGCAACCATCATCTGCCAGATAGTTCCGCCATTAGCGATCGCTGCATACATCTGCGTCAACTTCAGCGGTGTCACAACTGTGTCACCCTGCCCGATTGAAAAGTTAACGGCATCTCCGGCACGGATCTTGTCACCATCAACACAGTTTTCAGCGGCTAGTTGCAGCAAGAACGGTGTCTGCTGTGCCTTAGTTGCTCGCTCCTTGTAGTTGCAGTAGAAATCTTTATTTTGCTGATACCAGCTCTTTTTGTATGAGCGATCTGCTAGTCGAGATGAAGACTCTGAAGGTAGATCGATTCCAACCTTTTGCGTGATATTAAAGGCTTTAGCCGCTTCGAAGAAGTAATCATTGGCGCTTGATTTTGGTCTCAACCCACCATCTCGTAACCATTCATCAAATGCGATTTGATACCAAATGGTGTCGCACGAGACGGCAATCGCCTTTTTCATGTTCATCGTGCCTTGATTTTTACTATCGAAGTTTTGGAAAGCACGGGTACCAACCTGTACCTGTGAAGGGCATTTGTAGTTGGCGTTAAGGTCATAACCAGCAGCCGCTGCTGCAACCACTGAAACAGTTTTAAAGGTTGATGCTGGAGCAAACAAACCTTGAAGAGCACGGTTTAGTGCTGGAACAGATTTCTTTTCGCTGAACAGGTCCTCGGCCTGTTGAACCGTTAAACCCTTTTCCCATGCATTGGGGTCATAAGTTGGGTATGAAGCAAGAGCAAGGATTCTTCCGGTCTTGATATCCATGACAACGGCGGCACCAGAATCAGATGTGTATCCGCTAGCGCGTCCGCGCAGCACCGCATCCTTGAGCGCCTTTTCCGCTGATGCTTGTAAGCGAACATCCAAACTTGTTACTAAGTGATCTCCTGCAACTGGCTTTGTATTTTGGCTCTCGCGAGTAATGGATTCTTTGCGATCAACGATAACTGTTCGAATTCCTGGCTCGCCGCGCAGAAATGAGTCGTATTGAATCTCAAGACCTGATTTACCAATTGTTTCACTACGGAAATACTGCTTTCCATTTCCTTTTAGCAGATCAGTCTCTGTTAATGGCCCTACATAACCAAGAACATGGGCGGCATTCACATCTAAGTAGCTTGGATAATTTCGAATGGCTACGGGTTGTGCATCTACACCCGGAAATGAATCGGAGCGTTCAACAATTTGTAAAGCAATATCTGGATCAGCGGATTTTGTAATTGGAATTGGTTGATATCTAGAACCTTGCCAACATCCAGCTTTTTGCCCCTTAGGAAGCTCCCCGCATAAACGGGTGTTTTGATAAATATCTTTGTACTCAAGGTTAAGCAGCTTTGCCAGGCGCTTCATGACATCTGCGCCTTGATCATCCAACTTATCGATTGCAATACGGTCGATAGTGATCGCCAAACCCGCTTTATTCATGGCTAATGGCACGCCATAGCCATCAACGATTAATCCTCGGGTAGCCGGTGCCACAACATCGCGACTTTGAATGCTTAAGGCTGCATCTTTGTACTTAGGTCCGGCCGCAACCTGCAGATAAAAGAGTCTGCCAAATAAGGCTGCCATCAAGGAGACAATCAGAATCTGGACAACAAGTAAAGCCAGGCGCGATCTATTGTTCATAACGCTGACCGTGAATCAAAGATCAAGGCATGTAAGCGAGTAAACAATGGAAGCAAGATTGGAGAGACCAACAGTGCCCAGATGCTCATGCCAAAGAGAGTGAGAACTATCTGACCAAATGATCCTGTCGATACACCTAAAAGTGCTCCTGTAACCAAATATGCGATCTCGACAAAGAAGTTAGCAACTACAACAAAGAAAACGATTCCGATCGCATTAGCGTGGATATTGTCATCACCATATCCAATGTAGGAAATTGCATATCCTGCAAGCAACATAATCAAGGTCCACTGGCCAAAGGGACCGCTAGCACTCTGGGATAGATCCATAAAGATTCCCGCTGCAAAACCAATCACCGCTGCAACCTCAGGTTGACTCAATACCGCCCAGGTTAAAGCAAAGATTAAGAGGATTGAAAATCCCCCACCAGGTAAACGAAACTGCGAGATAACCGCCTCTTGAATTACAAAGATCAAAAGGAAAATTGGTGTCGCTATCGAAATCTGACGGGTAATCATTGTGTTTAATTACTTGCAGTAGGAGATGGAGTAACTGTGACGGTAACTGTAGGAATCGGTGCAACTCTTGGCTTTTGTGGAACGAGAGAATCTCCGGGATCTGAGGTTGGACCACTTACAACAATTGCAACCACACCTAAAGTTGAAAAGTTTGTGTAGTAACGGATAGTCGCAGTTTGTGCGACAGCGCCTGCAGAGTTATCAACCTGACTTACATATCCAAGTGGAACACCTGGAACAAAGGGACGGTTTGCCACACTTCCGCGGGCTAGCAAAACATCGCCAACCTTGACCGTTGTTGAATTATCTAGCAATTGCAGGCTCGCTGAGCGATTTCCGCGGCCTGAAAGGATTCCGATCTGCTGTGATCCTGCGATGCGTGCTCCAACCTTGAAGGCTGGATCGCTAGCTAGTTGAATTAATGCAGAGTTTGGGTAAACATCTTTGACAACACCGGCAAGACCAAACTGCGAAAGCACTGTCATATTCTTCTTGATCCCTGCATTACTTCCAGAATCAATTGTGATTGTTTGAGAAAATGATTGGCTTGAGCCATGGCTAATTACCTTGGCATTTAGAACCTTGTACCCCGCCATTCCAGCTAAATCCAAAATGTCTTCAAGTTGTTTCAACTGTGCGTCGGCATTTTTGCGATTAAGCAGCTTTATCTTGAGGTTTGCGTTTTCCGCCTCTAACTTTTCGATCTGGCTTCTGGTGCGTCCAAGGTGGGTGACATCAGAAAAGAAATCCTTAACTGGGTTGAGAACAACCGCACCTGCACGTTGAAACGGTGAAAGCACAGTTTGTGTTCCCTGCTTAAAACCTTCGATGACCTTTACGCCGCGAAGATCTAAGGTGATGAGAAATAAGGAGGTGACAATCAAGATCACCAACAACAAACGTGCGCGACCCTCACCGCCGTTACGCATTGAAAGAAGGCCTTATCGACGTGGCTCGGAGATTAGAACCTTCTCAAGAGCTTCAAACTCTTCGATGCACTTTCCGGAACCCTCAGCAACAGCATCCAATGGACGCTCTGCAATGTGAATTGGCATTCCAGTTTCTTTGCGAAGGCGCTCATCAAGACCCTTAAGAAGTGCTCCACCACCGGTGAGAACAATTCCACGATCCATCAAATCTGATGCAAGCTCTGGTGGAGTCTTATCCAATGTGCTCTTAACTGCGTTAACAATTGAGTTCACTGGCTCTTCAAGCGCCTTACGAATTTCAGCTGCAGATACAACGATTGTCTTTGGCAGACCTGTTGCTAAATCGCGACCACGAATCTCTGCATCATTTTCTCCAGCAAGTGGGTAGGCAGATCCAATAGCCATCTTGATCTCTTCAGCTGTGCGCTCACCCAAAAGTAGGGAGAATTCACGCTTAACCCAGTTAATAATTGATTGATCTAGCTCATCTCCGCCTACACGAATTGAAAGTGAGGTCACGATTCCACCGAGTGAAATAACAGCAACCTCTGTTGTTCCTCCACCGATGTCTACAACCATGTTTCCAGTTGGCTCGTGGATTGGAAGACCTGCACCGATCGCAGCAGCCATTGGCTCTTCGATGATGTACACCTTACGAGCACCAGCTGCATATCCAGCATCCTTAACCGCACGCTGCTCAACACCAGTGATACCTGATGGAACGCACACAACGATACGTGGCTTAGCCAAGTAACGACGGCGGTGAACCTTTTGGATGAAGTAACGCAACATGCGCTCTGTTGTATCAAAGTCTGCGATAACGCCATCCTTGAGGGGACGGATAGCAACGATGTTGCCAGGAGTACGGCCGATCATCTTCTTGGCTTCAATACCAACGGCCAAAATTCCACCGGTGTCTTGGTTAACAGCAACTACTGATGGCTCGTTAAGAACAATGCCACGTCCGCGAACATAAACAAGTGTGTTCGCTGTGCCTAGGTCAACGGCCATATCGCGACCGATGAATGACATTCTGCTTCCTTGTGACATCTTTACTCCTTGTGCTTTTTTGTACTTGGGGAATTAATTACTGTGGAAAGAAAATTTGAATTTCACGTGCTGCAGACTCAGGTGAATCTGAGCCATGAACGAGGTTCTGCATAACTTTGGTTCCTTGATCACGAGCTAGATCTCCACGAATTGTTCCGGGTGCGGCAACGGTTGGATCTGTTGCACCGGCTAATGAACGGAAACCTTCGATGACACGATTTCCAGAAGCAACGATTGCAACGATTGGACCTGACATCATGAACTCAACTAGTGGTTCATAAAAAGGCTTTCCAACATGTTCTGCGTAATGCTTCTCAAGTAATGCGGCATCTGCTTGCAACATGCGCAATGCATCAATCGCATAACCCTTAGTTTCGATTCTGGAAATAACTTCGCCAACTAAACCGCGGCGTACGCCATCGGGCTTAACGAGGATAAGTGTTTTCTCTGTGCTCACTCGCCTAGTCTATTAGGGTTTTTTAGGCCCTGCAGCCAGCAAGGCAGCGCGAGCGGCCTCACCCTTACGGCCCACAACGATGGCGGCCACCCAAAGAGCAATCAAAACCGCCCCAATAATGAAGAAGGATGGCTCAACAAATCCAAAAGCGATCATGGCGATCTGCATCAAAGAGCCGATCACAAACCCACCTGGACGACGCACCAACCCTGCTGCAACAAAAAGTAAGAAGGAAACAACGCATCCATAAATAATTGCAGCTTGAGAGTGATCCTTCATCGCTAACAAAATTGCAAAACCCATGGTCATGCTCTCAGCGACTAATACAGAGGCTCCCAGAATCTTCATCGTGCAAACTTCTTTCTCAAATATGTTCGAGCTTCGCCAACAGTTACAACTGAACCCGTTACAAGGATTCCGACTGTGTCTTCGCTGAGAGGTCGAATCGAATCAGCAACCGCTTTATCTAGAGCAGAGTTTAAATCTGAAACCTCAAAGACGCGATCTGAACCAAAGACTGAGGCTGCAATCTTCATTAACTCTGATGATGGCATCGCACGTGATGAAGAGCTCTGAGTTACGATCACATGATCAACTATTGGCTCAAGCTCTTGAAAAATACCTGTTGCATCCTTGTCACCGAAGACTCCAACAACAGCGATGATTTCATCAAAGTTGAACTCGTTGAGCAAGGTATCGGCTAAGGCTTTTGCGCCATGTGGATTATGTGCAGCATCCAAGATCACTGTTGGGTCACGATGAACAACCTCGCAACGACCAGGTGAAGTAACAGCTGCAAAACCAGCACGAACCGCATCAATATCTAATGGTTGATCTCCGAAAAAGGCTTCAACGGCAACAAGTGCTGCTGACGCGTTTGCCGCTTGGTGTCGACCATGCAACGGCAAGAAGATTTCATCGTAAGTGTCATGAATTCCCTGAATCGTTAGCAACTGTCCACCAACAGCAACTGCGCGTGAGAGTACTGAGAACTCAACACCTTCGCGAACAACATCTGCGCCAACTTCAGCTGCCTTGCGGATCAACTCTTTTGCAGCCTCTGGCTCCTGCTGGGCTAGGACTACAAAGCCGCCTTCTTTAATGATTCCAGCCTTAGTTGAAGCGATTTCATGAAGGGTATTGCCCAAATACTCCATGTGATCAAAGCCGATAGGCATGATGACCGATACATCGGCATCAACAACATTGGTTGCATCCCACTCGCCACCCATACCAACTTCGATAACACCGACATCGACAGGGTGTTCTGCAAATGCTGCGAATGCTAAAGCGGTGATTGCTTCGAAAAATGAAATCGGATGTTCAAACTTAGAATCCATCAAGTCCAGATATGCTGCAATATCATTGTAGGAAAAGATTAGTTCCTTAGGATCAATTGGCTCACCGTTGATAGAAATACGTTCACGGTAGGTTTCAAGATGCGGGCTTGTAAATCGACCAGTACGAAGACCATGTGCAAACAACAGTGCGTCAACCATTCGGCTGGTTGTTGTCTTTCCATTTGTTCCACCGATGTGAATCGTTGGGTAAGTCAGTTGTGGCGAACCCAAAATATCTACTAGTGCTGCGATTCTTTCAGTGCTTGGCGCGATACGCGTTTCTGGCCAACGAGCAAGCAGCGCTTGTTCAATTGCGTCTACGCGCTCTTGATCATCCGGCGAAATCATCATGCTTGTGGCAATGCTGCAAGAGCTGCGGTAATTCGTTCAATATCTGCAGTTGTCTTTTCTAGACGCTCGCGAATTTCGACAACAACATTGTCAGGTGCCTTTGCCATGAAACCTTGATTGTTCAACTTAACTTCTGCGGTTTGCTTATCCTTTGTAGCTGTTGCTAAATCCTTTTCAAGTCGTGCGCGCTCGGCAACAACATCGATAGAACCAGTTAAATCGAATTCGATTGTTACTCCAGCGGCTTCACACTTTGCACTTGGCGTAATGTCGCCAAGTTCCATGCGTACAACGAAGGCAACTGCTGATGCATACTGCGCAATATCGCCGGTAGCCACAATTCGACCAGGAATCTTCAGTGATGTCTTAATTCCTTGATCATTACGGAAACGACGTACTTCGGTGATGATCTCCTGCAGCTGAGCAATGAGGTTTTCAGCCTTCTTATCGACGTGAGCTGCGTTAGCTACTGGCCACTGCGCGACAACGAGGGACTCTCCACCGGTCAAGGTGGTCCACATTTGCTCTGTAATAAATGGCATTACTGGGTGCATCAAACGGAATAGTTGGTCGAGAACATAACCAAGTACTCGCTTAGTACCTTCAGCATTACCGGATGCAAAAGCCTCCTTTGAAAGCTCTAGGTACCAGTCACACAAATCATCCCAAGCAAAGTGGTACATCAACTCACATGCACGAGCAAACTCGTACTTTTCAAGAAGATCAGTAACCTCAGAGACAGTTTCAGATAAACGGCTAAGGATCCACTTATCAATTGCATTCAAAGAGTCAATTGCTGGAAGATCACCGGAAACAGTTGCACCGTTCATCATTGCAAAACGGGTTGCATTCCATAGCTTGGTGGCAAAGTTACGAGATCCGCCGATCCAATCTTCAGCTAAAGCTTGATCAGTTCCTGGGTTCGCACCACGTGCCAATGTAAAGCGCAGAGCATCTGCTCCATACTTATCCATAAACTCAATTGGATCAATCACATTTCCGCGGCTCTTGGACATCTTCTTGCCAAATTGATCGCGAACAAGACCGTGCAACATAATTGTTTTAAATGGTGGAACACCATCCATAGCAAATGTTGACATCATCATCATGCGAACAACCCAGAAGAACAAGATGTCATATCCAGTTACAAGAACTGATGTTGGGTAGAACTTTGCAAGATCTGCGGATTTTTCAGGCCAGCCAAAGGTAGAAAACGCCCATTGA
>Ga0209033_1001968_pt1 | contig 11551 bp, 10 predicted proteins | sample LauGreFa1BDMLBDN_2_FD_188218 | JGI IMG/M metagenome (GOLD analysis project Ga0209033, IMG submission 188218) | Freshwater lake microbial communities from Lake Michigan, USA - Fa13.BD.MLB.DN (SPAdes) (version 2) | ecosystem: Environmental > Aquatic > Freshwater > Lake | place: Lake Michigan, USA...
AGCTTTGCCACAAAGGCCGCCCCCTTGGCGGGTCCGTGATCCATGGTGGTTCCACCAAAATATGAGGCTTCTGGATTTATTAAAAACTTATTCAGGTAATCGAGAGAGCGCTTGGAGCCAATACCATCAAGAACCAAGCCCATATTTGTACCGTTGCGCATTGCGCGGTGACAGATTGTGCACCCCGATGTGCGGAACAGTTCTGAGCCATGCATGCCCTCTACAGAAAAATTGTATTCCAACACTGGGTACATTGGTTTGTCTAAGTGCTTCCTAACATTCTCCAGCACCAGCCAACCAATAAAAGCCAGAATGCCAATCAACGCAAAGCCCCCAAATAGTAGCTTTTCTCCAAGCTTCATTTTGCCACTTGCCATGCCTTGCTACCTCCGCCAACATTTACATATGGTTACCAACAAACAAAATCCCCGCGTCTGAAACACCTCGACGCGGGGACTTTGCAAACAAAACCTAACTAACGGTTTTAAGGACTTACTTAACCCTAATTTCCTTTAGCACGGTTTGATTGTCAATAACAAGACCGTCCCTAACGTTAACAGGTGGAGCGGAAGCTAGGAAAGCGGCAACATCATATATGTCATCATCTGTCAGCGTCTTCGCCACATTCTGCATCATCGGAACACCCCCAACCACGGGGTCGTTATGACGAGTACCATCACGCCAGCTCTTTAGCTGGTTGACCAAGTACACATACTTTTGATTGCCAATTGCGGGGAAGATTGGATCGGCACCGCGACCATTAAATCCATGGCATGAATAACAGGAAGCCACTTTGGCCTTGTCGCCAGGTCCCGCACCTCTTACGCCCCAGTAAACCAGATTTTTACCCAGGTGTGGTCGACCAATCTTTTGTCCTTCGGCCTTAAGTGCCTTCAGATCAGATGGCTCATATTCTCTGGGTAGGCTATCTACATAAGCCGCAACATCACGACGATCTTGTGGACTGAGCGCTTTTGCAAATCCATTCATAACTGCGCCTACCCCTGTAGGGGTTCTTTTGTCTTCGGCAAGATCCGTAAGCTGCTTAACAATGTAAACATAGCCAATGTTGGCTAGGCGAGGGGCGCCCATTGCGTCCATACCCAATGCTTTTTCTCCGTGGCAGCCCATACAGGCTGACGCCTCGCCCTTGCCTTCGTTAAAAATAATCTTACCGTTAGCAGGATTCGCGTTAACCTTAACCTCGTGCTTCTCTGTTTCTGCAGAAGCCGTTCCCACCATCAGCACAGTGATAGCTACTGTTGCGAGCCACGACGACATGGATGTAAATTTGCGCATTTCCCCCCCTTGCTTTCTTGAAATTCTTAAAGTTAATCCTTCCCCAATAACTTCATCAGGTTGCTGGCGTTTCAGCCGGCACGAAAGGCTTGTTATGCTCTATATTAAAGGACACCAAAAATAATATTGATTCTGCTGCAGTATTATTTACTGTTTTTCTTAAATAACGTGATAGCCATACCAAATATAAGCCCAAAAATACCTACGTACATCAAAAGAACTTGGCCGGTAGTCACATTCTCAAACATAACTCTTCCTCCTAATCAATGCTGCCGGGTTAAAAACTGTTGCATTTGTAATTTCTATACTTGGCTGATTTTATCACCGCTAATTTATATTACGCAAGTTTTTTGGCCAAAAACCAGGGGGGGCACCAACACAATTATATTTAAAACAAATATAAACAATGTGTTGCGATCTATTATGCTGGGCGCGCGCAGCGCTATCTGGCGTCCCGGTGGTTGGATGCCAAACTATAGGCCACTCCAGGCCTCACAAGCTTAGTGCACTATTGACGCTCAGTTATACGTTGTACCCATACTTGTTGTATGGTTAACTCAGTTGACGCGGCGACAGACGATTCATTTGGGTTGGCGCGTCAGCCAGCCACCGGGCGCCTACTCGTCAAACACCACATCCCCCTCATCCACCACGTCGCCCAAATTAATATTCTTAAAGTCGAACAAGCTGCTATCCATTAAGTGCGAGGATTTGACGTTCTGCATAGCGGTGAATATAGATTGGCTGCGGCCAGGATACTGGAGCTCCCACGACGCCAGCATGTCCTTGATGTTTTGGCGCTGCAGGTTCTCTTGTGCACCGCAAAGATTGCAGGGGATGATGGGGAACTTTGATGCCCTAGCAAAGCTAGCAATATCTTTTTCAGCACAGTAAGCCAACGGGCGAATGACCACGTGATCGCCCTTGTCTGTAATCAACTTGGGTGGCATGGCCTTGAGCTTCCCCCCAAAGAATATATTCAAAAACAAGGTTTCTATCATGTCGTCTCGATGGTGGCCCAACGCGACCTTGTTCGCCCCCAGCTCTCCGGCCACCCGGTAAATTATGCCACGACGCAGTCTCGAGCAAAGTGAGCAGGTGGTCTTCCCCTCTGGGATTTTCTCTTTAACTATAGAGTAGGTGTCCTGGGCCTCGATGTGGTACTCCACGCCGATAGATTTAAAGTAGTCCGGCAATATGTGCTCTGGGAAACCCGGCTGCTTCTGGTCTAGGTTCATGGCAATCAAGCGAAAATCTATTGGCGCACGCGTTTGTAACGTCCGCAAAATCTCCAATAGCGTATACGAGTCCTTACCACCAGACATGCACACCATGATAGTGTCGCCCTCTTCAATCATATTGAAGTCGCCAATAGCACGGCCAACCTGCTGCTCTAGACGTCCGCGTAGACGCTTAAAGTTATTCGAATGATGCGCGAAGTGGATGGGCTGGGTGATAGCGTTCATCTAGGTCAATCAAAGATTAATACTGCGTCCGCCATCAACCGAAATAATTTGCCCGGTAATATAGGGTGCATCGTTTAACAAAAATTGTACGGTGCGAGCAATGTCATCCGGTTCGCCCTGACGCTTGAGCAAGGTGTGCGCAACGATTTCTTGTCGCCGAGTCTCATTACTCCACTCCACGCTCTCCGGCCACACAATGACACCCGGAGCGATCGCGTTAACGCGTACGTGGGGAGCCATTTCCTGTGCCAAGGCACGCGTGAGTGCCGCTAGGCCGCCCTTGGCTATGCTATATAGTAGATGTCCATGCATGGGTCGCTCAGCATGGATGTCTACAATATTCACAATGGCCCCGTGATTGCGGCGCAGCTCCGCCGCTGCTGCTTGCGCAAGCAGGAGCGGCGCCTTGAGGTTTGTGCCAATTAGGTCATTCCAACTTTGATCATTAACGTCATCCAGTGACGTAGAAAAAAAACTGGAAGCGTTGTTAACCAGCGCATCCAATCGCCCAAAGTGACCGATGGCCTCTTGTACCATCTGAGTAATCGCCTTCGGGTCTAACAGGTCAGCCTGCAGCCGCAGACTAGAGTTGGGGCGTCCGGACTGCAACTCCTCCTGCAGCGCCAGGGATTCTCGTGCAGAAGAGCGATAGTGCAGCACTATATTTGCACCGGCCGCATGCAGCTTGCGACAAATTGCTGCGCCCACGCGCTTTGCGCCACCCGTTATCAATACTACTTTACCTTGCACCTAGCTCTCCACTAAACTTACGGCTTGTAATTTAACACATCCACACCCGCCGATCATGTCCTCACTGCCATCACCATCACCCGAGGCTCACACACATAGCGACCAGCTGTGCAGCCTCATTCATCTCGAGATCGGACGGCATGGCGGATGGATCCCATTTTCTCGCTTCATGGAAATGGCCCTGTACTCACCGGGGATGGGCTACTACAGCGCGAGCACTCGCAAGTTTGGGGCGGCTGGGGACTTTGTTACAGCACCAGAGATTTCTTCGTTGTTTGGTCGCGCATTAGCACGGCAACTAATTCAAATTATGGCACACAGCACCCCGCACATCATTGAGCTTGGTGCAGGCAGCGGCAAGCTGGCGGTTGATATACTACGAGAGCTGGAACGACAAGATAATCTGCCCGAACGTTATGACATACTTGAGGTCAGCGCCGACTTGCGTGACCGGCAACGAGTGCTATTGCAAACACATCTGCCCCATTTGTTGGATCGCGTGCATTGGCTGGATGCAATGCCAGACAGCATCTCTGGTGTGCTGATTGCCAACGAAGTCTTGGATGCACTGCCGGTAGATTTAGTGCTGTGGACCGATGCGCAGCCGCTTGAACGGGGGGTGGCAAGCGCAGAAAAAGGGTTTTCATGGCAAGAGCGCTTGCCTGAAAGTTCAACGCTATCGGAAATTACTCGAAAAATTAATATGCCGGAGGGCTCGCTCAGCGAAGTTTCGCTTGCTGTACGTGGTCTAATCAGCAGTCTAAGCGAGCGCTTACACCAGGGCGTACTTTTGTTTATTGACTACGGCTTCGGTGCAAGCGAGTACTACCATCCACAAAGAATACAAGGAACGCTTATGTGCCACTATCGTCATCACGCACACGGAGATCCATTTTTTCTGCCTGGCCTGCAAGACATCACCTCCCATGTCGACTTTACTGCCGTAGCAGAGACAGCGATTGATTCAGGATTAAGCCTATACGGCTACACAACACAGGCTCACTTCTTAATTAACGTGGGAATTACCGATTTGCTAGCGGAGGTCGACCCAAAGAATAGTCGCGATTACCTACCACTTTCTGCACAACTACAAACACTCACCAGCCCAGCGGAGATGGGTGAGCTTTTTAAATTCATCGCTGTTGGCAAGGGTGTAGACGTGCACCTGTGTGGATTTTCTTCTGGCGACAAGTCGCGTACTCTGTAGCCCAGGCCCAAGCACTCACATCTGGCGCCTCTCAGGTCAGTCGCTGAGCCGCCCTACTGAGGGTCTGCAACTTTTTTCTTGGTCGCGACCTTTTTTGTAGCGGTCACCTTCTTCGGAGCTGCAACTTTTTTCTTGGTCGCGACCTTTTTTGTAGCGGTCACCTTCTTTTTAGCTGCCCCCTTCTTTAAGGGCGGCCCCTTGGCTACACGCTCTGCCAACAAGGTCAAGGCCTCTGGCAGGGTCACTTCCTCCGGAGAAATATCTTTGGGCAAGGTGGCATTAACTTTTCCGTGTCGCACATACGGGCCATACCGGCCATTGCACACCTCCACTGGCTTTTGGTCGTCAGGGTGCGCGCCCAACTCTCGCAGTACGGTGTTGGAAGTTCTTGCCTCCGCCAGCAACTCTACTGCACGCTCCAACTGTATAGTAAAGACACTGTCCGTCCTGGGGATAGACTTAAACTTTCCATCGTGCCCAATATATGGGCCAAAGCGGCCAATATTAACAATTACTTTTTTCCCGCTCTCTGGATGCAATCCCAGATCCTTGGGAAGCTGCAATAACTTGGTAGCGGCAGCAAGATCCGCATCCTCTGGGGGCAGCTCCTTGGGCCACGAGATACGCTTCGGTTTCACCTTAGCGCCAACCTCTACCTCACCAAGCTGTACGTAATAGCCAAAGGGGCCGCGCAACAGCAGGACTGGAAGTCCGCTGACCGGATCATCTCCTAGCTCCTTGCGCGCCTCCCCGGCATCGACCGTGTTTGCCAAGTTGCGTGTGTAATCACACTCCGGGTAGGCTGTGCATCCGATAAAATTACCTCGCTTGCCCAGGCGCATAGACAGAGGCTTCCCACATTTTGGACAATCCTCATCAATAAGCTCTTGCGTGACATCCTTGCGTTCAATATTCTTTTTGTCTTCTATGAGCGCAGCAAATGGATGCCAAAAATCATTCAGTACCGGTATCCAATCTCGCTTGCCATCCGAAATCTCGTCCAGCTCGTCCTCCATTTGCGCGGTAAACCCATAGTCGACATAGCGCGTAAAGTGCTCCGTAAGGAAGCGAATGACAACCCTTCCAACGTCGGTCGGCTTAAATCTTTTCTTATCCAACATCGCATACTCACGCGCTTGTAGTGTAGAGATAATGCTGGCGTAGGTTGATGGGCGCCCAATGCCGTGCTCTTCTAGGGTTTTAACCAGGCTGGCCTCTGAGAATCGAGGGGGAGGCTGAGTAAAGTGCTGCTCTCCGTAGAGTCTCTCGAGGGCGACGGTGTCTCCCTCCTCTAGGGGGGGTAATTTTTTGCTCTCCTCTTCTTCGCTGTCATCTACACTCTCTTGATAGACGGCAATAAAGCCCGGGAACACCAAGGTTTGACCGCTGGCACGAAACAGGGTGTCGTCCCCGCCAAGACGAATATCAAGGCTAACCGTGTCGAAACGTGCGGGAGCCATTTGACACGCGAGGGTGCGTTTCCAAATCATTTCATAAAGTCGCGCCTGATCCGGGGCAAGAAACTCTCGCATGGTGTCTGGGGTACGCGCGATCGAGGTTGGTCGTATTGCCTCATGGGCCTCCTGCGCATTTTTTGCTTTGCTTTTATAGACCAATGCAGCCTTGGGTAGATAGTCTGGCGCAAACTGCGCCGTGACATAATCACGAATTTCCCGTAAGGCCTCCTGTGCCAGCGTAACGGAATCAGTACGCATATAGCTAATCAGTCCCACTGTTTGGCCACCAATGTCTACACCCTCGTAGAGTTGCTGTGCGATACGCATCGTACGATCCGTAGACATGCCCAATTTACGTGCCGCCTCTTGTTGTAAAGTAGAGGTGGTAAAGGGGGCAGCAGCATGACGCTGCTTGGCTTTCTTCTCTACGCGCACGACGCGTGGCGGCAGTTTGGCAGCACTAACCTTGTCAAAAATTTTCTGGTACTCTGCCTCGCTGGCTATGCTTAGCTGGTCTAGCTTTTTTCCTTGATACTGAAAAAGCTTGGCGGTAAATGGTTGGCCGCTCTTCTGACTGTCAAGATGTACCGTCCAATATTCTTGGGAACGGAACGCCTCGATCTCCAATTCTCGCTCTACAATTAAACGTAATGCTGGACTCTGCACACGTCCGGCGGAAAGTCCGGGGCGGATCTTGCGCCACAGCAGTGGGGAAAGATTAAAACCCACCAAGTAATCCAACGCACGTCGTGCTTGCTGTGCGTTAACCAGGGGAATTGAAATTTCACGTGGATTTGCAACTGCCTCACGCACTGCTGATTGCGTTATTTCATAGAACACCACGCGCTGCATGGGCTTATTTTTTATATTGCGCTTACTTTTTAACAGTTCGGCAACATGCCACGCAATAGCCTCACCCTCACGATCTGGGTCTGGCGCCAGATAAATATGCTCTGCTTGAGCAGCGGCCTTGGCGATGGCGTCCACATGCTTGCTGTTGCGCGCAATAACTTCATACTGCATGGCAAAGTCATGCTCGGTGTCAATCGCACCAGATTTGGGCAACAGGTCACGCACGTGGCCATAAGTTGCCAATACCTCAAAGTCTTTACCCAAATACTTTTTGAGGGTAACAGCCTTGGCCGGAGACTCAACAATTAATAGGTTACTTGCCATGGTGGTATTTGGTATTAATGTAGGTGGCTGGGATCGATCGGGACAAGCAGGTCTTCGACCACCAACGGATCCAAGTCCTGACGCTGGCTCCACAACACCATGAGCGTAATGAGCTTAACGTTGTCCAATGACAGGCTTACTCGGTTCAGCGCAATCACCCGATCAAGGATCATTTCTCGTTCCACGGGAACGATCATCTTGCTTTGTTCCCAAAATGTCAGAAAACTGCGTACCTCTGGGCTGGTCAGCTTAATCTCTAGGTCCGCATAGCAGCGACTCCCGCTATCGTTTATGGTGGACGGATAGTTCGCCTTGTTCAGCTGCTCCAACCCAGACAGCCAGGTTAATGCCTGGTGAATGTCTTCTTCTTCAAAGCCGGCGGCAGACAGCTTGCGAGACAGTCGATCAGAGTTTGGGTAGCGCCCCGCATGAAAATAACTTTCAAATAAAAACATTAAAATATCAAACATAGCGCCCCGATAAAAATAATTTTCGCAATTATTAAATTGCACGGCGTGGAGCCACGCCCGATCTAATTTGGTTGTTTTCTTACGAGGACGCCACCCCTCAAATTAAGTAGTTGAGCCTTGGTTGGACACGCCGGCAGGGCCTGTCTGGCAAAATTACAAGGTCGTCGCTCAGCTCCAGCTTGTAACAGGATGGCCGATACCGCCCCAATCGTCAAGCCACCTCACCGACCTGGGGCATCCTATCAATTCTGATCGCGACCTCAATTATGTGACTCAAGGAGCCCCTCCAGTCCCTCAAGCTCCTCAAAAATATCCTGTGCACACTCCACCAGCTTGGCGCCCTGCTTAATTAATCGATGGCACCCTTTTGCCTGAGGGGTGTGGATAGAGCCGGGAATAGCGAAAACATCACGCCCGCTTTCCAGTGCCATGCGGGCAGCAATCAATGCCCCGCTTCGCAGAGATGCTTCGACCACCAAACACCCCAAGCTCAGACCACTAATAAGACGATTGCGGCACGATAGGTTTTCTGCCAGCGGTGGCGTGCCCAACGGAAACTCGGAGATCAGCGCTCCCTCTTGCGCAAGCTGGTGTGCCAGCTTGCGATTGACGGCAGGATAAATCTTGTCCAGCCCCGTGCCAACCACGCCTATGCTAGATCCCCGCTCACGCAAGCCCCCAGCGTGGGCGGCTGCATCTATGCCTTGCGCCATGCCACTAACAATACACAATCCGGCAGCGCTCGCCGCCCGCGAGAAGGCCTCTGCATTTCCCAGACCCTGCGAGGTGGCGTTGCGACTACCCACCACAGCAAGTGCCGGACGATTAAGCAACTCACGTCGCCCCTTCACATAAAGCAGCATGGGTGGGTCGAAGGCGCTAAGCAATGCCTGTGGGTAGTCAGGATCGGATAGCGTAATAATGTGATTATTCGGATCCACCAACCACGCCTCAATGGGCACCAGCTCTTCCTCGCTCCAACCCCTTGCGATGATTGCGGCTATGGCTGACCCGACTACTCGCTGGAGAGCGTACGTCGGTGTAGCAAAGATCTGATCAGGGGGGCCAAAGGTAGCTAGAAGGAGACGCAAGCTTTGGCTGTCTAGACCCGGCATTTGGTTTAAGACGAGCCATGGCGCAAGTTCAGCACTAATGCGCATGTGGGGCTGGGTCTCGGGTGCGCCATGCAAACCCATGCCAAGTATGCGCACTCGCAGAGACGGGGTGGGTCACAAAGAGGGAATCAGAGATATAATAGTCCTTTGCATAGTGGCGTAGATTTCTGCGGGGTCCGGCTCAAGATTCTGAATACAACAAGACATTCCACACAACACCCCTTAAATGATGCCCTTGGCCATTTAAATTAGCAAGCACTCATGGCGATTTTACAAATATTACAATACCCAGACGAGCGGCTGCACACCATTGCGGCGCCAGTAAAAACAGTGGCGGCCGGCACTCGCAAGCTTATCGATGACATGACCGAGACAATGTACTCTGCGCCCGGAATAGGCTTGGCCGCAACCCAAGTAGACGTACATCAGCAAGTCATCGTAATAGACATTTCAGAGGCCCACAACCAGGCGCTGGTGTTCATTAACCCAGAGATTGTTACTCGCAGTGGCGACAGCCTGTGTGAAGAGGGCTGTTTGTCAGTTCCTGGTGTCTATGAAACAATACGTCGCGCTGAACAGATTACTGTATGTGCACTAGATGCGCATGGAAAACCCTTCACGCTTGATGCGGACGGACTGTTAGCAATTTGCATCCAGCATGAAATGGATCACCTGCAGGGCAAGGTGTTTGTTGAGTACCTGTCACCCCTCAAGCAGCTGCGTCTCCAGGCCAAGCTCCGGAAGCGCCGCAAAGAAACAATGTAGAACATGCTCATGGCGCCCTTTGCGCCGCGTCGTACCAATCTAAAGCCTCATAAGACTTTCGTTTACAAAAAAGCCGTGGCTAAAACAACAGGATCACAACAATCAACTCCCCTCTAAAGATTATTTTTGCCGGCACCCCAAGCTTTGCGGCCACCGCATTGGCGGCTTTGCTGATGCAGCGCTTTTCTGTAGTCGCTGTGCTAACCCAGCCGGACAGGCCGGCCGGCCGCGGCATGCAACTCACCGCCAGCCCAGTCAAGCAGCTTGCCTTGGCACACAGCCTACCAGTGCTGCAGCCCACATCACTGAGATCTGCCGAAACACAGCAGGAGCTCGCCGGCTTCTCGGCAGACGTAATGGTGGTTGCGGCTTATGGGCTAATTTTGCCCTTGACGCTACTGCAGTTACCGCGCTATGGCTGCTTAAATATTCACGCCTCCCTGTTGCCAAGATGGCGCGGCGCGGCGCCCATCCAGCGTGCCATTTTAGCTGGTGACGATCAGACCGGCGTTACCATTATGCAGATGGATGCGGGGCTCGACACCGGCAACATGCTACTAAATAAATCCTGCTCAATCGCCTCGCACGACACCGCACAAACACTACATGAAAAATTAGCGCTACTGGGTTCCGAGGCCATCGTTGAGACGCTACACCTGCTTGAACAGGGGCGACTAAAACCTACGCCGCAGGACGATGACAAAGCAACGTATGCCACCAAGCTAAACAAAGAAGAGGCGTCGATACGCTGGTCGGACAGCGCCACGCAAGTTTTACGTGCGGTACGCGCCTACAACCCCTCGCCCATCGCGCGCGCAGTCCTCGAATCAACGCCTATCAAGATCTGGAAGGCCAGCCCGCGCTATGACTTATCCGGCGAGGCTGGGGTTGTTTTGAGTATAGAAAAAAATGGCATCATTGTGGCCTGTGGCCAGGGCGCACTATGTCTTGAGGTACTACAACGTCAAAATGCAAGAGCTTTGCCTGCAATGGAGTTTATGCAAGGATTTTTAGTGCGAGTTGGCGATCGCTTTGTCGCGACCACCTAAATGCATATCGCTCAACATGGCGCAAGTCAGGTTGTCTGTCAGGTGCTGGCTGGCACAAACCTAACCCACGCACTCAGTGCGGCCCTGTCATCTGCACCAAAAGGGGCCGCATCGGTACTAACAACACAGCAGCGTGGTGCGCTGCAGGATCTGAGCTACGGTACACTTCGCTTTTATGGTCAGCTGGTGCGCGTGTTGGATCAGCTGCTGCATAAGCCCGTTCAAGACAAGCAACTACGTTGCCTACTATTGGTGGCCCTTTATCAGTTGCAGCACACAAAAGCTGCACCCCATACCATAGTAGACCATGCCGTACAGGTGGCGCGTCAGCACAATGTCGCCGCTGGTGGACTGGCTAATGCGGTGCTACGCAATTTTTTACGTGCCCGTGAAAAATTACTTGAGGTCGCGTCCGCCAACGAAGAAGGGCGTTACTCCTACCCGCAGTGGTGGATAGCTGCGGTCCAGGCACAATATGGGCCAGCCTCAGAGGCCATATTAATGGCGGGTAATCGGCACCCACCCATGACGCTACGCGTTAATTGTCGACGCACCAGCCCCACCGAATATTTGGCGCTGCTTGCACAGCATGGCATTCAAGCCAGCCCAATCGGGTCAGACGGAGTAATCCTAGAGCGACCCCTTCCGGTAAGTAAATTGCCAGGATTTTTTGATGGCCTAGCTTCCGTGCAGGATGCGGGCGCACAATGTGCGGCACACCTGCTAGACGCAAAGGATGGCATGCGAGTACTGGATGCCTGCGCTGCCCCAGGTGGGAAAAGCGCCCACCTATTAGA
>Ga0209033_1001969_pt1 | contig 11549 bp, 13 predicted proteins | sample LauGreFa1BDMLBDN_2_FD_188218 | JGI IMG/M metagenome (GOLD analysis project Ga0209033, IMG submission 188218) | Freshwater lake microbial communities from Lake Michigan, USA - Fa13.BD.MLB.DN (SPAdes) (version 2) | ecosystem: Environmental > Aquatic > Freshwater > Lake | place: Lake Michigan, USA...
GAAAGTGCCGACATGCTCAATCAGCGTGGCTTTCAGATCTCGCCGAGCGCAGGCGAGCAAGGCGACTACGTGATTGAAAGGGCGTTTGCCGAGCGTTAGGTAGGCAGCGTTGAAGACGCTGCACTTAGGAACGCTTTGATTAAGGAACCTCATTACTCGGCACTGATACCTCGCTCCTTGATAACCTTTCCCCAAAGATTCACTTGCTGTTCGATGAACTTTTTCGCTTGTTCCGGTGAGCTCCTTTGTATATCGCCGCCAAGTTGAGCGATGCGAGATTTCACCTCTTGTGAATTAAGTGCATGTTGGAATGCAGCAGCCAGCTTGCTCGTAACTGCCTCGGAGGTTGCGGCTGGCACGAAGACCGCGTTCCATTCGTGAATCTCCGCGCCCTTTATACCGACTTCTAATAGGGTTGGTGTATTGGGAAGAAGCGGTGATCGTTTTGCCGAGGTAACAGCAAGTGCCCGAAGCTTTCCGCTTTGAATGTGTGCCAGCGTGGATGCCAAGTTGCCAAAGAAGACAGGAACTTGCCCGCTAATGACATCAACAAGTGCTGGCCCACCGCCCTTGTAAGGCACGTGAAGCATCTCAACGCCCGTAGCCGACTCAAAAAGGGCGCCCGCTAAATGTTGAGCCGAGCCGTTACCGGATGATGCAAAGGCAACAGAATCCTTGGCTTTTTTAGCGCTTGTTATCAGATCTGTAATCTGCTGCGGAGGGAATGCTGCATTGACCAGCACCACGTTCGGGAAGAGTGCGATGATCCCGATCGGCCTGAACGCCTTAAGGCTATCGTAGGGCAACTTTGGGTATAGCGATGGGTTTACGGCAAACGAGGAGGCGTCAAGCATGATCGTATAGCCGTCTGCAGGAGCTCTTGCGACAAGCGCAGCACCGATCTGACCGCTCGCACCCGGCCGGTTTTCTACGACCACCGATTGGCCAAGTTGCTCTGCCATTTTGGGAGCAATGAGGCGAGCCATTGTGTCTGCGCCGCCGCCTGTCGGGTAGGTGACAATAAGTGTAATTGGCTTAGTCGGGAATGCTGAATCTGACTGTGCAAAACTCTCTCCTTGAAAGAACAAGAAGCAGAGCGAAAAAATGGCAAAGAGATATTGTTTATTGATCGGAATAAAAACTTTCATGTAGCCGCTCCCTTACTTGACATGAGCTGTATAGGTGAATGAATGGGCATCGCCACGAGTTGTTCGCCGCTCAATGCATCGGTTTGAGATATCGAAGGCTCGACGCTCGACGAGGACACATGGGTTCCCAGCAGCTAGTTGTAGCTTCTTTGCCTGCCTGCTGCTTAGCTGAGAAAAACTCAATGTGTCATGAACTTGATGTACGAGGATCCCACTGTATTTTAGATACATTGGGTATAACAAATCGTCCCAGGACCCTGTATCGGTGTCTGCAAGCGCGCCAAAGAGAGGCAGTGGAAGAATGATGTTCTCAAGTAGGCAAGGTTTCCCATCGATGCTGCGAAGTCGCTCGAACTGCATCACTTGAGATGATGGGTCTATGGCAAATTCCAGCGCCTCATCTGATGATGGGGTGCGAAATCGGCGCTGAAGGATCAATGATTCTGGGACTGTAGCCTTCCCATCTCCTGATTGAAAGCGGAAAAATCGCATCATTGATGGGCTATCAATTCCGCGGCTAACAAAGGTTCCCCGCCCATGTTGTCGCCTAAAGATCCCGTCTTCAACGAGAAGCGAGATGGCTTGTCGAAGCGTGCCAAGCGCGACTCCGTAGCTGCTCGCCAAGCTAGCCTCCGATGGAATCATTTCTCCAGGTTCCCACTCACCATCGAGAACTCTTTGCCGCAAAGCGGTGGCAAGTGCTCCGTATCGGCTCTGACCAAAAGGCGGCAAGCTTGATATCATCACGACTTATCATCAGTCCTCTAGATGACTAAAATGTATCACATGAGCGAAGCTACTTCAAAGATTCAAGTCGATTGTCACTTCCACGTTTTTGAGGCCGGACAGGCGATTGTTGGTGCCCGTTACACCCCTAGCTACGATTCCTTGCTTTCCGATTGGCAAGCGCGCGCTACATCGCTTGGGATTACTCATGGGGTATTGGTACAACCCAGTTTTCTTGGTGTTGATAATCGGCTTCTTTTGGCTAACCTGCTGGCTGATCCTCATCGATTAAGAGGCGTAGCCGTCGTTTCTCCGAGCATTCGTCCTGAAGAACTACGCGTCTTGCATACGATGGGCATTCGTGGGCTGCGCCTAAACCTTTCGGGTGTGTCCCATGACTTATCGGATTGGCAAGGGCGGGCAAGCCTTTGGGATTCCTTGCTAGAGATGGGGTGGCACATTGAAATTCACACTGATCGGGGCGCCTTACCCGGCGTCATCGCGAGTCTGCCATCAAGCCTTCATCTGGTCATAGACCATATGGCCAAGCCGGGTCGTGCAGACTTGGATGATCCGACAATCAAATTGTTGGAGCGCTTAACGGCAAAGCGGGTCACGATCAAGCTAAGCGGAGCGTATCGGCTCCATGGTGTAGACGCCGCATCACTTGTGTCATCTTTCTATCAAGTGTTGGGTCCTTCTGCGCTGATCTGGGGAAGTGACTGGCCTTGTACAAATTTTGAACATTATGCTAATTACGCTGATCTCCTTTCCGCGCTTGAAGCCTGGCTTCCCGAGAATTGCCTTGATGAGATCCTCACCACAAATCCTATGCGGCTTTATTGGCAATAGGATTGATCTGTCGCTGGATGGCGGTAGGTTAATGCCGTCCGATTGGCGACCAATCAACTGAGACTAGCGAGCAAGGGGAGGAAGTGACTTCACCTAGGAAGCGATTCGATTGCTTTTCACCAATCTTTAAACAAGCTAATGTCCCAGTCGAAATTGGAGGCTCGCGGTTGGTAGGTGACCGGTGTCTGGTCAAAAGGTAGTTGGTGATGCGGGCAATCTTTCTAGCTACTACCGAGGCCAACACTTCTGAATATGCCCCCTGCTTTGGACGCCGTTGGAGTTCTCTACTTCTTTAATGGTTGTCTGTAGCATGAGGTGATGTCAAGGTAGGTTTGAGGCGATATCTAATTCACCGCTAAATTCCCGGTAGTCCCAAATAGGATCGGGATCATCTGGATTTGGTCCTAGCAGGTAGCCCACATCATCCTCACCTTTGACGGTGACATCAGCACCAGCTTATATTGCTGTAGAAGTTCAGTGTCTAAGGGAGGGGTAAAAATGCAAGACTTTGATCGCGCCATTCCAACACTTCCTGCAATCTCGATGGAAGACACGCTTGCCTTTTATCGCAGGCTTGGCTTTGTATGCGAGGTAGTCTCGCCGAATGGGGACTACGCCATCGCAGAGCATGGCTCACTCGAGGTCCACTTCTTTTTGCATAAGCAGTTGTTGCCGGCCGAGTCCTCGTTTGGCGCCTATTTCAGGGTGAACGATGTGAATACGTTATTCACGGAGTTCTCCGCATTGACATTGCCCAGCTCGGGCATTCCGCGCATAACAAAGCTTGAGAACAAGCCTTGGGGCATGCGTGAATTCGCAATCATCGACGAAAATGGCTCGCTAATCCGTATCGGTCAAGTTCTATAGATAGGCTTAAAGTTTGACCTGTTTGGGTGGATGCGGATGTCGCAACGAGCTAGGCGCTTGACTTGGAAAGTTTACGGACACGATTCGACCGCCGTTACCAAGGCAGCGCTAAGAGCTTATGGTTTTGATTGCGAAGGCCCGCCTAATCGATGCGCTGGACTTCATGTTAGCAATCAACACATAAACGTATGCCTTCGGAGGGGCTATGCCTGTTCGAGACGTAACCGCGCTTCCGAGCTTGATGAGCTTTTATCGTTATATGATCGGATATGGCCGAACGAGGATAAGGGTTTATGGCTGTCAGGATACCGCGACGCCTTGGCATGCGGCGATGATGGACTACATTTGATGGTCATTCGTGATGAAAATCGACAAGTCGTAGCAAGCGGCGGCCTTATTCACGCAGCTAATCAGGCGATTGGACATTTGTTCGGTGGAGGCACGATATCAAGCCACCGTCAACGAGAGCTCTATAAGTACCTGATTGCAATTAGGGCTCAGCTGCTTTGGCGTCGAGGAGGGTGTTGGCTCGTGGTCGATGCGGGCGAGGACAGGTGGCCGATTCTGCAGGCGCTAGGATTTTTGGAGCTCGCGCGCGTCAGCTTTTGGTCGCTAGCTTTTTAGCAGTAATGACAAGCTGCGTGTCATATTCATAATATTTAGAGCATTTTCATGTCAAACGATTGCGATGTAAACCCACCGTTTAAGCATCTTCCAGAGCTCCCGGATCGGGTAAAAGCTCTCGTCCTAAAGGAGCGGGTGCATCTTGGGAGCCTTGGGCTAGCGCAACGGCTCGAGGCCTTATCCTTGGTTTGGTGTTGTCTTCCACGGGATTCATGCGACGAGCGTGACATCAATATCGCACTAAAAGCAGTTCTGAATGGTGCCTTGGCATGCCTGGAGACTGATTACGTTGAGCTCAGGCGCTGGTTGGTCGATACCGGATTGCTTGAGCGTGATGGTTACGGGCGCGTTTACGATCGAGTCAGCTTAACCGAGCTGCCAGCAGACTTACAAGCGATGGTCATTAATTTATGTGTCCATGACCCGAAGGCGATCGCCAAAGCCTGCATCGAGGCGAGGAAAGCGCATGCTGCGAGTCGTGCTGCTCGTCGTGCATTGTGGGTCAATAGCCATGATCAAGGTTAGAACGACCTAGTCCCTTGGTATCCCTTCGTGCGGCTAGAGGAAGCCATCCTAAGTACCCATTTGCCCTTCAAATTGTAGGATCCATAAGGGATCTGGTTTGATAATGATATGGATTCGCCAAATTGTTGGTTTGCAGCAATACACTTTCATACCCTGCTCGATTGGTTCGCAGTGCAAGGCGTAAATAACTCAAACTTTTCGGGTAAGCCCTTTAGTTCGAAATCACCCAATGATCTGAATTCGATATTGCTTCCGCCTGTCAAATCCTTAACGGTTTTAGTGAGTAGTGCTTGACCCGGCTGGGCTCTATCCATCACACGGGCGGCAATGTTGACTGCAATGCCCGTGACGTCGCCACCGCGATTTATGACCTCGCCAACATGTAGACCAGCCCGGATTGGAAGGCTAATTTTTTGTAGCGCTGAGATCAATGCTTGGGCGCATTGTAGAGCCCGCACCGGACCGTCGAACACGGCCAGAATACCGTCACCGGTGTTCTTTACAAGCCGACCTCTGTAATCTGAAACGGTTTGATGCGCTATGGCGTCGTGAGCGTCAAGCGTCTTTCGCCAAGTATGGTCTCCCATGGAAAGAAGTTTGTCGGTAGATTGGACAATGTCAGTGAATAAGGCTGTCGATAGGCGCGTATGGGTCTTACCTTGAGGAGCTGCAACTTGGGTTGACCCCAGGAATTGAACCATTGCAGTCACCAAGTTGTGAGTGTCATCAAGGTTGGGCAAATGGGACTTTGTTGGTAACTCCAAATAAGTACAGTTTGGAATTTTCTCTGCCATAAAGCGACTGCTATGAAAATTGACAGCCTTATCGCCTCTACGGTGAACGATCAGTGTGGGTTGCACCACATGTTCGAGGATAGGCCGGGCGTCAATTAGGCGGTTTGCTTCGAGGATTTTTTTAAAGGCACTAGGAGAACAAGACATCCGCTCAAGCCGGCTTACTCGGTCCAAGTCCTCCTGGGAAACTTGACCTTCACGGCCCAGCATGAAGGCAAATGCACCCTTACCAAACTGAGGAACTAACCTACTTGTTATTGCTTCATAGGAAGGAGAGTAAGGATAGCCATCGCCACCATAAAATCGAGCCATAGAGCCAAATAACATCAACCGCTCAACCTTTTCTGGGTAGGTTGCCGCGAAAAGTAAGCACAACGGCCCCCCTTCGGAGAGTCCCAACAAGGAAGCTGATTTTGATTGAGCTTCTTGCATAACAGCATTCACATCATCAATTCTGTCCTCGAGCGTTGCACTGCTATCGATTCGGTCAGATAGGCCTTGGCCGCGCTTATCCAAGATGATCACTCGGAAGTGCTGACCTAATTGTGAGAACCAATTGACCATCGTCGGATCTTCCCAGTACTGTTCAAGATGGGAAATAATGCCGGGCACATAGACTAGATCGTTTTGGCCATCTCCAAAGACTTGGTAGGCGATGCTCAATTCACCCGATTGTGCGTATTTTGTTTCTGGAACTTTTATTGCCGCCATCTAATGCCCTCCGTTGCATGACCTTGAGTCTGCACATCAAAGCGCTAAAGGTCCATAACCAGTGCAGCTGCTAATCACCAGCGAACTTACTTTTTATCTTGTTGTTAGTCTGGCTACAAACTGGGGCGAGTCGGTAGGAGAACTCTTTTGGATCGAGGCGTTGAGTATATGTCTCAGCATAACGCGCTAAGACTTGGGCTTAGTAAGGGCATGATCATCGGAGCCAATCAAAACCCGCTTACAGATTCCTAGCACCTAGAGCGCTATGATCAACGCTTTACTGGAGCTAACTCTGATGTGACTGGTCACGCGCTTGGCTTACTACTTTGCTTTGTCCTAGAGGCGCAAGCCCAAAGCTGGATGGCACTTTCCCAGCAAGGAGAGGAAGATCGGTTTTATATCGATACGGAAAGCATTGTTGCAAAGGATAATTTGAGCCGTGCCAGCCTTGCTGGCCAACTATCTGCAGGCACAACCGAATGGTGCTTACTCAATAGAGGCGACGGTCGAGTTTCAATGCGAGGAGGCTCAATGGCGAACCGTTGAAAGGACCTACTTTGCACAACCTATGGCTGAAGGCGAGCCGAAGCTGCAAATTAACCGTGTAATTGAGCAGTTCTACTTAGTAGAATTTGCAGCCATTTTCGAAAGTCAAAGATTGCAGGAAGTTCAGAATGCTGACTCGATTGAACTTGGCTGCTTTGAATGCTATTGACAGTTTCCGACGCTGCAGAGGGGTTCACTTGCGAGTGCGCTACATGAATTCACAATGGCAGCCATCACTGCTACATGCACTTGGAGCTTTAGAAAAATCTTCAATGAGTGTTGCAACTAAGCCAGCCTGAGTTCATTGAAACTATGCCTACTGCAGGCTTGCAGTGACATGGTGTTCGAGCAGGCAATTGCGTTCGCCACAAGGAAAGCAACCTCTTGCGCTTCAGAGTATGATCAAATCATGCTCGGATCCGGTATCGGTTTTGGCAAACATCGTTGTCGTAATAGTGGGAGGTAGGCGTGCCAAAGCTACTAATCAAAACCCTCACCATCACATACGTTTGTACTCAGTCGTTATGTGCTGGCCTCATTCTGTTTTATGCACATTTATTACCCGATATGGTGGCATCGCACTTTGACAGCGCTGGTCAAGCCAATGCGAGTTTGGAACGAGAGCAGTTCATCTACACTTTCTTGGTGTTGTTAGTTTTGACCCCGGGTCTTATAGTATTGCAACCGAGCATCATCAAAAGATTGCCGAATCGATTGACGAAGCTAGAAGCTGGTGATCACTGCCTAGACGTCGAAAGAGTCGATAAAAAAGGCAAAACGTTACAAGTATTTTTCTTGGTGTTGGGAATCAAGCTTACTTGTTTCTTGGGATCAGTTTATTGGCTTGTTCTTCGAGCTAATCTCTCGTACCCACCGATGATCTCAATGCAATATCTGATGATTGTGACAAGTATCTTTTTACTGCTCATTGTCTGTTGGGCAATCTTTTGGCAATCGTACTTCAAGGTGACTCATTGAGGACATTAGCTGTAGTAAGTTTTGAATGATTCAGCAAATGTAGCTTTTGACGAAAACTCAATGTCAAAGCCCGTAGCATTGTATTTACGCTTTGAACGTATCTGAACTTAGATCATCGATGCAGCGCTGATCGATCGCCGAGGGTCAATCCCTTCAAGCAGCGTCAGAACCTCAGATGTCCAGATATCTTGAATCTTTAGTGCTCGCATCTTTTTGGGACCAACCAAAGGACTGTTGTTGGTGGTTTGTTCAACAGGCGCGGAAGGATTGGGTGAACCAGTATAGATAACGTATCTGCCGTCTAAAAAAGCTAGTACAGTTCCGAGGCCGTGATGTCGGCGAATAACCCGATGTTGTCCACTCCTTAAATCAAAGTGGTAAAGCGCATTCTGATCACTTCGCATGAACAGTAATGACTTGCTGTCGCTGCTGGCGATCGGGCTATGCCCCGAGCAAATCGTTTCTTCGGTGTGACTTTCCAAGTCAATCAGCCGAATCTCTGCATCATTGTGTGTTATCGCACTTGGGTTTCGTGCACCAGAACTCGCTCTCCCATTCGGCCCTGCAACTGCCACTAGTAGTCGCCTACCATCATCTAGCCAAGCAGGGCGAGTGTTAACTGCGAAATCGTCAATAAAGGTGGGTAAATGGCTTCGATACGCCACGACATCGGTTTTTGCGACGTCGTAGATGCTAAGGTTACCAATAATCAGCGGTCGATATCGGATCGAAGGGTCACTCTTGGCGATGAAAGCCAGCCGACGTCCGTTCGGGCTTAGCGCCATGGCTGACATGGGATGATCCCACAACGGGTCGCCTACGCCCTCGAGGATCTGACGCGAATCAGCATTGGGTTCAAGCAACCATATGGCGTGCCGCCGATCGCCTTGCGCTGCGGTAAGTACAGCAAGTCCGCCATTACGACTCGGGTTGCTAACTCCCCAGATTGCTCTGGCGCGTCCTTGTGGGTCTGTCCAAGGCTCAACCGTCGACGGATGTCTGCGTAAACCAGATTTGTACCTCGGTGTCTCAAGTAGGCCAAGCACGCCCCTCTCTGTCGAAATGACGACCCATGCATGGACTTGTGCAGCAAGGATTCCGTTTTCATCGGGCCAAACCTCCTCGGGGACCGAAAGAACCCTTGTTGGAGCATGCTTAGGTTCTGATGCGCAAGCGGCCAAGGTGAGTGTCAGGCTCGAGCAAACAGCCCGTCGCAAGCTGAACCTTCGCTGAGCATTTGATTCACCATTCATGGACTGATCGTAGCACCTGTCGGACCATAATGCTGACTTTCCTACGCCCCTGTCTAGCTGCGAAGCGTTTTGCATTAAGGTCGGGAAATGCTACTAAGTAGAGTGTGCAGCGCTCTTTGGGTTGGAAATTACATCGAGGGAGTTCGGTGCAGACTATGACGCAGGTAAGGCTACAAGCGCTGGACCTTAGGTATGGAGGTCTTCGAAGTCGGAAAAATTTAAGACCCGCAAATGAACCGTGTAATTACCGTATAAATGATATGAGTTGTAGAAATAAAACGTAAGTGTTTGAGAAATATAGAATTTATCTATAACGATCTAGTGAGAGCGACATTAATACTTGTTATAATTGCGTCGCTCTAACCGACTGAGATAATTCGCCGTGTGTGCTAACACTAACTTTCGTGGTGACTTGAGCAGGTAGTCTCAAATGCGGATGCAATTGCCGTCATTGTTAAGATTCACTTAAGCTTTGATGCCTAAGCTAGTGAGCATGGAAACCTTGACTCGCTTTAGGCAAAGCATGTTTGTAAAACTGATAGCGGCTATGGCGCTGTTCTTTATGCTGCTTTTGACCGCAACAGACACGAAAGCCTCTCCCAGTAGAGCTATGCCTAAACAGTCATCTGCATCTGCCCTTTACACAGATGAGTGCGGAAGCTGTCATCTTGCGTTTGCACCATCCCTTGCACGTACAGAGGACTGGCTTCGAATCACTTCGAGCTTGAGTCGACACTTTGGGTCGGATGCGAGCGTATCGCCTCAATCACTAGCGATGTTGGAGACATACTTCAAAACGTACGGATCAAACCGTGAGAAGTATAAGTTTGCGCCTGGTTCACTGCGCATTAGCGATTCGCCCTGGTTTCAGCGCAAGCATCGAAAGCAGCGCCTCGCAGAGGCCATAGGCATAAGGACGACTTCGATCCGCGCTTGGAGCGACTGTATGCAATGCCATGCACAAGCGGATAAAGGCTATTTCGACGATGATGATGAAGACGATAAGCGACGTTGATTGCAATAAACCTCGGTGGGTGAGTCGTGCCTGGTTTGCCAGCGCAGCCTATCGGCTTGGCCATGCCGCCATTGGCCTTTCAGTTGTGATCGCCTATTTGACGGCACAAAGCGAGATCTGGCGGCTTGCGCACATATTAAGTGGGTATGTAGCCGTGCTTGGCATGCTGCTCCGAGTTGCCATAGCACTGCTTGGGCCGATTGAGTATCGGCTTGCCGCACTTCGGATCCGTTTATTTTCATCTTCTCGACAACTTTTCGGTTTGATCTGGCCTAATAAGAACGATCTCACCCACGCATGTGTTGGGCGGAACCGATTGATCAGGGCGACACGCTTTGTCAGTGTTATGGTGATGACGTTAATTTATCCAGTACTCGCCCTTGTCACGGTAATGGGTTTGACGTTAGATTTTCAACTTCTATCGGGATCCGTTGTGCTTGAGGAGTTAATCGCAGCTGCACACCGATGCGCTGGCGAGATACTTTTTGTGACGGCGATGCTTCACCTTAGCTTAGTAGTCGCTATAAGAATTGGATTGGGACAAGGGTCAATAAAACATATGGGTATTTTGCGTGCGCGTTCTTTTGATTGAGGACGATGAGCTTCTAGGAAAAGCGCTAAAAGCAGGACTTGAGTCCCAATCCTTTCAGGTTGATTGGGTACGCGACGGCGAGGCAGGTTTGCTTGAATTTGTACAGCAAAATCATCAAGCAGTCGTACTTGATCTCAGCCTACCCAGGCGTGATGGTATTGAAGTCCTTGAGCAAGCAAGGGGGCGTGGCGTTAAGACGCCGGTCTTGGTCCTGACGGCGCGTGACCAGTTAGAGCAAAAAGTCAAAGGACTTCACGCGGGGGCTGATGACTACCTGGTCAAGCCGATTGATTTACTCGAGCTTGGAGCGCGGCTTCACGCAGTAATTCGAAGAGTCTACGGCAATTCAAGCAATGCACTCGAGGCTCAAGGCGTTAGCCTTGACCCCGTCGCTCGCACTGTCCAGTGTGACGGAAGAGCTGTGTATCTCACTGCAAGAGAGTTTGAGTTGATTCAGGCATTGATGATCGCAAAAGGAAGAATCCTTTCGCGTGAGCAGCTTGAACAACATCTATACCAGTGGGGATACGAGGTCGACAGCAATGCGATCGAAGTGCACATTCACCACTTGCGACGCAAGCTAAAGAGCAAGTTGATTGTGACCGTTCGTGGCCTCGGGTACACCATTCGAGGTAATGTCGGATGAAAGCCGTTTTTAGTACCTCATCGCCATCCATGCAGTCTCGGCTGCTGATGCAAACCATTGGCATTGTGGTGGCAGTATGGTTCGGTGCAGTCGGCATTGTTTGGTGGGATACACAGCATGAATTAGACGAATTATTTGATGCTCACCTTGCCCACGCAGCAGCGATACTCGTCACGCAGCAGGCGGGAGACCTTGAGCAGGACGATGACGATAATGACCAAGACGGTCGGACTGATGTCGATACGCCACTGCTGCACAAGTACGCTCCAAGA
>Ga0209033_1001971_pt1 | contig 11532 bp, 15 predicted proteins | sample LauGreFa1BDMLBDN_2_FD_188218 | JGI IMG/M metagenome (GOLD analysis project Ga0209033, IMG submission 188218) | Freshwater lake microbial communities from Lake Michigan, USA - Fa13.BD.MLB.DN (SPAdes) (version 2) | ecosystem: Environmental > Aquatic > Freshwater > Lake | place: Lake Michigan, USA...
TACACATCCGGCGGGAACATCAGCGTGAGATCCTCGGTTTCCGGGAAAGGCTGATACCAACCGATCTTCGATGCCTGAAGGTACGGCACGCCGATGAAGTTGGACGCGGCAGCTGCGAGGAAGTTCGCGCCGTTCGTGCTCGGTGCGCTGCGCTGCTCGTAGTGGCCCAACCAATCGAACAGGAACCTGTACTGCATCAGGTAGCCCTGGTCGTTGATCGGTGACGCGCTGATGCCGGTGCAGAGGATGAATCCGGGGTCGTAGCCGAGGAACGGCTCGGAATTGCGCGTTCCCATCCAGGCGGCAAACAGCGGGGATGGCTCCGCCGCGATCTCGTCATCCGGCCCGAGGGTCCAAGTACGGTCGTACCGGAACTCCACGGTGATCGCCATCTGCGGAATCTGCCCGATTGACGGCTGACCGTGGATGTCCACCCGCGTGCCGCCGATGTCGGTGGTCGGCGGCCAAACGTAACTGGCAATCGCCGGGATCGTGACTCCCTTGCGCCACCGCTGCATCTGCCGCAATCCACCGACCCGCGTGATGCGCGTCCACGGCTCGGGCAGCGACTGATAGGCGAACTCCATCCGGCTTGCCCAATTGGCGGTGACCGTCCAGGAGTGCCGCGCCTCCGGGTTCACGCGCCAATCGACCGACTCGCAGACGAGGAACGAGAGGTTGGCATCGCACCCGGCGTACCGTTCCTGCACCTTCGGGACGCGCGTGCCGGTGATGGCGGTGTTCGACGCGGAGGCGAGGATTGACCCGTCTCCGGGGTATGCATCGGCATCGTTAGCCGGGATCCAGGTGACATGGAAGATCTCGGTGAGGGTGAAATCCTCGCCGGGCTTGCCGATCCGGTACGACTGCGAGTTCCGGTGCTTGATGATTTGAATGCTGCCCATCAGTCGCCGCCGATCTTGTTTGCGATGTCCTCAACCCATCCGACCACGGGGGTCAGCACCTCGGCAATCATGTCGGTCGCGCCGGTGCGCTCAAAGGCGGTAGCCGTGCCGAGGCTTGCCGCGTCCATCGCGCTGCCGCCGAGTGCCTTGATGATTCCGTCGATGAACCCGGTCCCGAGTTCCCCCGCCGTGGTCTTGAGGGATTCGATGACGATCATGCCCTGCCCGAGTGCTTCCGCGTCCGCAGCGACCTTGGTGGCCTGTTCGGTCGCGCTTGCCGCCTTCATCTGCTCGATTCCCGCCTGGTACGGCCCGAGTGCCTGGCCGATCTTCTGATTCGCCTGGAACTCGGCAATCGACCGTTGCGCCGCCGCGCTCATCGCCTCCGGGCTGAACTGCACCGCGAGCTTCCCGAGTTCCTCGGAGCGGTTGCTGATGGCCGTCCACAACTGCTGCAACGCCCCGAACACCTGTTGCGCCGCGGTCATCCCGGCCATCAGCGAGGTGTTCCGGCTGATGCTGTTCAGCTTCTGCATGGCACCGTCCACGCCCCGGATCAGTCCGGAGGTGTCCGCCGTCACGCTTACCACTGCCTTCAGGTCGTTAGCCACGGTGCAACCTTGTGTGGGGGTTTACCCGTCATCGCGCACGCAATCACCAACAGCAGAGACTCAATCCGTTCCTCGGTCGTTTGCTGCACGGCTGCGAGGCCGAGCGGCATATCCATCCGTGCCTCCGCAGTCAGCCTCCAAAGGCGGCGTTCTGCGGATGAGTAGGGCGGTCCTTCAGCACCTCCGACAAGATCGCGTTTCCGATGGTGGCATCGATGTCGGCGGCGGCCACGCCCTCGGGCAGGATCGGCGTGCCGTCCAGGCACCGGACGCACGCGATCCACCAGTACGGGTTCCCGCCCGACTGCGCCATGTCGCGCATGACCGCCCGGCGGACCTCCACCGGCCCGAGGCCGGGGATCTCCACCGCACGCCACCCATCGCCGAGGATCTCGGGTCCGAACGGCATCAGACGCTCTCCGCAAACTGGAAGGCGACCGTGGCCGCGCCCTGGTTGTCGTAAGACCGGGACGCGCTGACGCACATCACTTTGGCGATGCTCGTCGTGACCCCGTTGCCGTCCGCCCACGACAGTGCGACCTGCGTACCGGCTGCCACGTTCATCACCGCGGTGATGAGGCTCTCGGTCGCCGAGGTCACGAGCGCGGTGCAGGACACGCGGCGGGTGATCCGGCCCGACATCGCGAGGGTGTAGTTGTCGGCGGTCGCCGTGACATCCATCTCGGCGCGGGAAAGGTCGATGGTGACGTTCTGCACGGGCAGGGCCGCACCGTTCACGGTGAGGGTTCCGCCGTAGCCGGGCGTAAAGGTCGTGGGCATGGTTTAGTTCTCGTCCTGGGTGAAGATGGTCGCATTCACCAGTACGACGCGCTCCGCGTCGCCGGTGCCGTCATCCGGTGTCGCATCGGCGACCCGGAAGGTGATCGATGTCGCCCCGAACGTGATGCTGTCGTTCGTGGTCTTGGTGCCGATTGCGTCCTTGATCTCGTCCGCCAGGGCGAGCGCGTCCACGACCGTCTCGGCCATGCAGCTGAACGCGATTTGGATCTCGGCGCAGTTGGTGAAGGATCCGGTGGTCCGAACCCACTCCACCGACTGCACCTCGTAGGTGATGAACGGCAGCGGGTCGCCCTGCCGCCTCCACCGGGGCGCGATCTCGGTCGCGATCTCGGTGTCAAGGTGGTCGTAGATGGCGGCGATCATCGCGCTAGCGGTTGCCACGGCGACCCCCCTTCAGTGCCTGGGCGGCTGCTGCGAGAGTCTCGTCGCGGACGGCTCGGAGGGTGCGATCCATCATCCGGCGCACGGTCTTCTTGGAGATCCACGCACCGGCCTTCACGACCACGTTCGCGGCGATGGATCGCAGCGACTGCCGCCGGGTCGCCCTGGCGGTGCGCTCGGCCACGAACGCCGGGAACTGCTCCCGCAGCCCGGCATACATCGCTTGCATGGCGGCCTTGCGCTTTGCCTTGGGCAGCTTCTGCTTGAAGATCTCCGTGCGGGCGGCGGCCACGGCCTTGCGGTAGCCGGTGCGCTCCTCGGCGACCGCCGGGCTGTAGCCGGTGTACGCGCCCGACCCCTTGGGGTACCGGGCAAACCCGGCCTCGAGCAAGTGCCACACCTTCTGCCGTCCCTTCGCCAAGGCCCCGCCCTTGCCTCCGTAGCGCACGCCGACCCGTCCGACGATTGGGGCCGTCATGCCGCTGCCGCGCCTTCTAGCGTCCGTCTGCGTGGCTGCGACGATGGCGTAGCGGTGCAACGGGCGACCGCGGTACCGAGCGCGTTTCCATTCCGCCTTTAGCTCGGTTTCCATCGGCTTTAGGCCGCGCCGCATTCCCTTGCGGAGGACCGACTGCTGCACGTTGGGAGCGAGGCGGCGCAGTGCCGCCTTCAGGTCATCCGCCTGGAGGGTGCTGACCACGCTGACCTGGGTGGAGGTCATTCGGTGACCTCCGTGGCTTCCACCTCAAGGCGGCGTTGCCGCTGATCGCGGTCCCAACAGGACCGGACGTTGAACGTCCGGAGGGTCGCGCCGTCCTGCCAAAGGATCCGGGAATTGACCGTCATGCCAGGCAGATAGCCGAGCAGGAACCGGAAATCCGACCGGGTGGCGACACCGCCGTCATCGATGACCTCGGCGGTACGCGACTGCTCGGCGTGGCCCCAAACGCCGCCGAGGTTGATCCATGCGACCGTTGCCTGTCCGAGCGCGTCCACCGACCTCACGGGGTTCTGAACCGTGAAGTACAGGCGCAGCATCCCGCTCGGAACGTGCGTGGGCATCAGCCGATGCCCTTCCCCATCATCGTGGAGATGCGATCCCAGTAGTCGGACGAGAGCGCGACCGTGTCATCGCCGCGACTCGCAACGTGCTGCGTTACACGCTGCAACAGTGCCATTTCGAGCAGCGGGTTCAGCGTGTTGGAGCCGACCGACAGGGTGATCGTGATCGGGTAGGTGATGCCTTCCTCGGGCATCTTGAAGTACTGGAGGCCGTTGATGGTGACGAGCGTGAGGCTCGTGATTACCATGTCCTCGGTGTAGGTCGCCGCCGTCACCGGCTGCCGTGCAGCCAGGACGAGCAGCTCCTCGTTGTCGGGTTCCGCCGGGACGTACTGCGTCCGCGTGATCGGATCCACGCACCAACCGGTGCGCTCCTCCAGTTCGCGCTTCGCGGCCTCCCACGCGATGAGGATCGCCGGATCGTCCTGCGTGGACGGGATACGCGCCCATGCCCTGAACTTGGAGATGTCGATGGGCAAATGCGCCTCCACCCCAGGCCCGGCAGGGCGAACCCTGCCGGGCCGTGGGTGCGAAAGGAGGAGAGGATCAGGTGAGCGTGATCTTGAGCGCGGCGACCGCCTTCGGGCGCACCACCGCGCTGTTGACGAACACCATCGCCTGGAACTTCACGAGGCCGGGCGTGGTGACCTCGTCGCGGTACATGGAGATGCCGCCCCACTCGCGGATCGCGAACGCCTCGCGGACGTTGGCGAACACGAGCGGCACCTGGTTGGTGACGGCGGCGGTGGCACGGCCCGGCGCGTAGGGGGCGATGTAGACGGGGCGACCCATCAGCATCATCGGCGCGGCCTGGGTGATTCCCGCATCGTTGCTCGGGACGAACAGCGGAACCGCGTTGGTCGCCGTGGTCAGCTGCGCGATGCGGTAGTAGGCGTCCTGCGACATGACCCACGCCGACTCGTTCCAGTACTCGGCGGGGAGGGTCTTGTAGCGGAGTTCCGTCAGGTTCGCGAGGGTGATCGCCGCATCCCAACCGCTGCCGCTGCCGTGCGCCGCGGAGGCCGGGGCGACCGACTTGTAGTTGGAATCCCACATCATGAAGCCGGTCGGCTGCGGGGCCGAGGTGCTCGGGCCGGTGCCGACCGTGTAGGCCGACTCAAGGCCGCGGGCGATCACGCGCTGAAGGTGATCCATCACCTCGGCTTCGATGTCGAAATCCGACTGCCGCACGACCCAGTGCGTGAGTTCCGACTTCGGGAGGCCGCCGACCGGGTTGAGGTTGATCTCGGCGTGCGTGGCATCGACCGCGGTCGCCGTCTTGGACGATTCCGTGGTCCAGAAGTTCGTCGCGGAGGCATCCGTCTCCAGGTTGTTCCGGCGCAGCGTCACGCTGCCCTTCACGCCCGTGCGAACGTCAGCGAGGTTGCGGATGACCGTGTTGCGGTCCAGGTACTTCAGGATCCCGGCCTCGTAGATCTTCGGGACGAGAACGCCCGAGGACGAGGCGGTGGTGAGGTCGCGGTACTCGGAGTTGCGGACCTCGGGGGCGCGACCGCCGCGGCACCAATCGATGAACTGGTCGCGGTACTCGTTGGTCGCGATCCAGTCGGCGTTCCGCTTGCCGCCCTCCTCGGTCGCCTTCTCCATCGCGGTGTACGAGGCGAAACGCTCCCGCAGCTGCGCCGAGCGGATCTGCCCGTCGAGCTGCTGCAGTTCGTTTGCGACCTCGTGGCCGCGAGCTTCCTGCTCCACGGTCATGTCGGACATGGCGATGAGCGCATCGCGCTCGGAAATCAGCGACTTGCGCCGCTCATGCATCTCGGTCAGCTTCATTTCAGACGCTCCTTAACCGCAGACGGAGCCGAGCGAGGCCCGGCGTGAGGGTGCGTGCCTCGGTGCTCGTCTGCGGATATGCAGCACCATCGGCTTCAATGATCGAAATCTCGCGGAGGTCCACCGCGCGGAGGGTGCGCTCGGCACCGTTCCATGCGTCCTCGCGAACGTAGAAACCAAAAGACATCTCGGTGAGGATCCCGGCCTCCACCATCGCGCGAACGTCCCGCGCACGCTGCGTGTCGGGGAGGTTGACCTCGTAGGCCAGGCCGTGATCGTCCGAGCGCAGCGACAGCAATCCGGACGCGCTGTTGGCGATCAGTTCCCGCCGGTCGTGGCCGACGAGCAGTGACACGTTTCGTGCTTCGATTCCCGCAAACGCACCGGGCGCGACACGCTCCACGAACGGCTTCCCGCCGTTGAGGCCGCGGATCGTGAGAGGCTTGGACGGGGCGTTGTAGACCGCCGCGTAGCCGCCGAGCTTGCCGGGGGACAGGGTCGCGGTGCGGATCTCAAGCATTGTCTGCCTCCGCATCGGGGTTGCCATCGCTCGTCATCGCGGACGCGCCGCCCGGCATCGTCACGCTCGGCTCGTCCAGGCCGGGCAGCGGATCAAGCCCGAGCCGGCGGCGTGCGTCATTGGGCGACATCACGCCGGCGAGGACGAGCTTGGAATAGGAGTTCCCGGCATCACGCAGCGACCCTCGGACGAGGATCTCGGTGTCGAACCGTGCGTGAAGGCCGGGAGGCAGGAGCTTCCGCGTGATCTCCGACTCCCACGCGGAAACCCACTGTGCGATTGCGCCGTCTGCGTAGGCGCGTGCCGTCTCTGCCTGGCTTGCCAGCGCACCGCCGCCCTGCTGATACAGCATCTCGGGCGGCACGCCGAACGCTCTCGCGATCTCCTGGATGCTGAACCGCCGCGACTCAAGCATGGTCGTGGAGGTTTCCTGCGAGATCTTCTCCGCCTTCATGCCCTCGCGGAGGATCAGCGGACGGCTTGCGCCCTCGGGGGTCGCGTGCATGGTGGTCCATGCGTTGCGGATGTTCTCCACGAGGCCGTCCGACATCGCGCCGGGGTGCGAAATGGCGATCTTGCCCGTCGATCCGGTGCGGACGAGCGCGGAGTGCGCCGCGTCCTCGTCGGCGGCGAGGTTCATCGCCGTGCGGCAGGAATCAAGCGGACCGACGTACCAGGCGGGCTTCATCGGGTCGGGGTAGCACCCAACGTGCAGCACCTGATCCGAGGTCAGCGTGACGTTCCCGAGCGTGTAGGTCACGCCCTCGTCGTTGATCTCCGAGGACACCGAGCCGTCCGGGATCGGCTGAAGCTCGGCGACCGCGCCCGACGAGTCGCGCCGGATCAGCGCGAGGCCGTTGCCGCTGTTGAGCGCGGAGGTCGTGATGAACCGCCGGAACTCGTAGCCCGACTGCCACCGGCTTGCCTCACGGTTCAGGAGGTCGGCGATGTTCGATTCGACCGTGGTGCCGTCCGCGTCCACCACGCGGAACGGGAGCCGCCCGATGTCGCCCGAGATCAACTGGGTCGCGCGAACCACCGCCGGGATCGTGACGATGCTCGGCGGCTGCACCGGCTGCGAGCCGACGTACACGACCGCTGCGGTCTTGAACCCGAAGATGCGCGAGAAGATCGACACGACCGCATGGAACAACTATGCGCCGTGCCGTCAAGAGGGAAAAGCAGAACTTTCTAGCCGATGGGGCAGGACGAGTTCGTCAGCCCGGTTGCCTCGCGCACCTGGTGGTGCTCCATCAGCAGGGCCGCCATGTTTCCGGCGATCACCGCATCGGTGTTTCCCGCGCTCCTGCCCTTCACCGGCCTCACGTTGCCCACGTTGTCCTTGATCAGGCGGACGGCGTTCAGTGCCGAGCGCAGCACCGGGTCCTCATCGTAGAACAATTGCTTTGATTTGAGCAAATCGCCCCACAACTTCCACGCCGGGGCCATCGTCCGGATCGACTGATCGATGGGAACGATGGGCCAACCCTTGTCTATCCACCGCTTGATGTCCCGCGCTTGCGCCGGGTGAGGGTCCACGCCGATCTTGCGGATGTCGTGGCACTTCATCATCTCCTCTATCGCGGCCTCCACGACCGCCATGTCGTGCCATTCGCCCGGCATCCGGCGCAGATAGCCCTGCTCCACCCACTGCCCGAGCGGACATTTGGACCGTTTCGCGTCCCGTTCGATGTCGATTCCTGCCCAATACGACACGTTCCGCGCCCGGATCCGGTCGCCGTCCACGACCATCAGGCACAACGAGGTCAGGTCCAACTGGCTGCCGTAGCCGCCGCGGGAAAGGTCGATCCCGATCACGCCAGGCGTGCCGCGCAACCGGTTCCAATCCGATTTCTCCATCTGCCGCTCAAGCACCGACAAATCGATGTCGGTGGTGGCGATCTCGTGGTACCGGCACGCGAGCTGCGTCTCAAACTCGGCAATCTGCACCGGGTCGCCGCTCTCCAACATCGTCCGGGCGGCCAGTTCCAACTGCACCGGGTCCACGATTACGCCCAAACCGGGGTGCGCCTTGCCCCATACCTTCGAATCACCCGCCTGATCGTCGGCCTCAAGGCCGTACAGCATCGGCCACCATCCCGCCGGGTACGGGTCGCCCGAGGCGATTGCCTTCTCGCACGCATCCCAGTAGCCCCAAATGGGGCGGGTCTTCTGCTCGGGATCCGGCGTACTGGCGAGGATCGCCTGGGAGGTCGGGAACTTCGCGAGGCCCGTCAGGAGCCGACCGAACGCCCGTTCCATGCGTGCCACCTCGTCCCCGGCGATCAGGCGGGTCGTGAGGCCGTCCAACGCCTTGTCGGTGCACGGGAGGCTGATGTACCGGTTGCCGCCGTGCTTGACCCTGCCGGGGTGCGCGGGGGTGCTGCCGCCGGTTGCCTTCCAATCGCCCGACAGCGTTTCGCACATCGTCGCCATGCGTTCAAATGTCTTCTGCGCGAGGCGACCGTCGGGTGCGACCGAGCTGAACTCCAGGCGGGTAGTCGGATCGCGCATCGCCGAGCAGATGAGGGAGGCCATGAACTCGGTCTTGCCGTTACCGCGACCGACAACAAGCAGCAGCACCTTCGTCGCCGGTGCGTCCGTCTTCACGCCGTCCACGACCCGCCGCCGGGCGAGCAGCACCATCGCCGCCATGCACTGCCACGGCATCCACACGAGCGGCTGCCCGGCACCGGCCTCCGCGCCCTGGCCGCACACCAGGGCGAACTGCCGCGCGTCCTCTGCCGCCTGGTCGTTCCACCAAACGCCGTGGGCCTTCGGGTCGGTTCGCTCGGCAAGGAACCGGCGGCAGGAGTCAACGATCCGCGCATTCGCGACCGTGGACCCCTCCACCACCGACCGGGCGTAACTCTCCGCGAGGACCGCACACTCGGGCGGCTTGCCCTTGCGAGGTCGCCGTAGGTCAGTTTTGGAGGTCCCCACACCGCGGTGCCCCCTAGGCCTCCCCCCCCTCGGGGGTACCGGGGGGGTGCCGATGTCATCATGATCGCTCACGATGCCCTCTCGTTCGCGGATTTTCGCGCATGGCAGTCATGGCACAAGGATTGGAGATTCGTCCAATCGTCGGTGCCACCCTTATGCAGCGGCACAATGTGATCAGTCTCTAGATTGGCAATAGCACCGCACGCCGCACACTGCGGGTGGATCGCCTTATGGTGCTTGGCCGTGCGGGTCCATGTACCGCCACGACTGCGGATACTGTTGGTCACGCTTGCGGCTTTGCCGAGGTTGCCCTGGTAGACCCATCTGCGAGGCATCGCTCCACCTCCTCCATGAATGCGGTATCCCTCGCCGGATTCCATGCGAGGATCCATTTCCCACGATCCTGCCGACAAACGACCACCGGGAGCTTCCCGGTCGCTTCTGCGTCCCTGACCGCCTGGCGGTGCCAATCCTCCAGGCTTGCGTTCCGCTTGGCGACATGGGCCACGATCACCTTCCAATCGATGACCTCGTGGAGTTCATGCAGGAAGCACGCGAACAGGTCGCCGGTGATCACCAACCGGTGCTTCCGGATGCTGTTCTCAAGGTAGGTCAGGCCCGAGGCGTAATGCTTCACCTCCCAGTGGATGCCGCACTCGCCCTGGACGGGTTCGATGTCCGCCGTACCGGCCTTGCCGCAGTGCTGCGCCGTCCTACGGAACTCCATGCCCAACGCCTTGCCGATGGCCTTGGCGGCCTCCAGTTCAGCCCGTGCGCCCTTGGAGCGGGAATTGATCATCGGCGGTCCTCCACGACCGGATGCTGCCCGTCCGTGACGATCACGCCGCCGCCACGTTCGCGCCGCCGGTGGTAGTAGTCGGTGTCGAAACCGCCACCGAGCCGGGCAAGCAGACGCTGAAGGTCGCGCAGCTCCTCAAGGATGGCGTGCCAACGGTCCCGCAGCCGAGTCAGGTCAGTGTCGGCCGGGTGGCACTTCAGTGCCGCCTCCACCTCGGCGCGGTTCGCCAAAACGGTGCGGATTTCGGCTTCAACTCGCGCAATAGTGCCGCCAGTGCCGCTAGTGCCGCCATTTTCGGAAACTCTTTCAGATCCCATAGGGTATATCTCTCTCTAGTTTCTAAAAAAGGTGGCACTAGTGGCACTAATGAACGTAAGTGCTTGATTTCCAAGGGTCCAATCAGTGCCACCCGCGTTGTGTCCAGTGCCGCTCAACCGGCACTCCATGCCTCGGGAACGCGCAACCCGACCACCTCGCGCTTCCCGTTGGCACGCCGGTACCGGATCACCTCCCGACCCACGAGGTCGTTGCGGAGGTTCTGCCACGACTTCGGCTTCCGGCCTCGGTCCTCGCAGTAGCGGCGGTAGTCGCCCCAAATCGTGGTCGGGGAACAGGTCCAGTTCCAATCCTGCTCGGTGTTCTCGCTCAACCACTCCCCGACCGTGTCCACCTCGTCCAGGTATTCCGAGGTCGATGCCCGGACGGCATCCGGCATGGTCGCCATCAGGTCGCCGCCGTAGAGGTCATTCAGGGCGACTAGCCCCGCCTGGCACCATCCGAGGATGTTGGCCGCATCGGCCCGGAGCTGCGCGGCGAGGTCCAGTTCGCGCCGCTTGGGGACGGCGTTGAACCCGACCACCGCCAGGCGGCGGGTGATGCTGCTATCCACCTTCGACAGGTGCGGCGGGTCGTTCGCCACCACGAGGATGGAATGGGACGGGTTGAAGCAGAACGGCCTCCCGTAGGGGTGCCGGGCGTGGATGGTGTCGCCGCCGGTGAGGCTCTTCATCTGCGGGGCGTTCCAGTACTCGCCCTCGGGTGTCTCGTTCACGATCCCGAGCCTCTTGCCCTTCAGCGTGGCCTTCCAGTACGGCCCGTCCGCGCCTCCGCGCCCGACGATGATGTCTGACGGGATGGTGCATCCATAGTCGCCGAGGGCGTACATCAGTGCCTCGGCGAACTTGCTCTTGCCGGTGCCGCCCTTGCCGTAGCAGAACAGGAGGCAAGCCTGGTCGGCGCGACCGGCTAGGACCGACCCGGCCCAAAGCTGCAGCCATAGCCGGGTCGGCTCGTCCGGGACGGCCTCGGCGATGAACGTGTCCCATCGGCCCGTGCCGGTGTACGACGGGACAGCCGCCGTGGACATGGTGATCGGCCACGGAACGGTGACATCCATGCCGGAGTGCGTGGTGAGGTCAATGGGGCCGAGCGGCGTGCCGAGGACGTTGGGCAGGGCATCGAACTCGGCGATGGATCGCCGGATGGTGTCATCCGACTTTGCCCAGGTCAACGCCTCCCGCACGAACCGCCCCGGCAGACGGTCAGGCTCGTCTGCCAGGGCGATGTCGGTCGCGATGCGCTCGGCCATGCCGCCGTCCGGCTTCCAAACGAACTGGAGCGGGTCGTGCATCCACCAGGCGGCGGCCTCCTCCACCCACGCGATCCTGCTCTCGCGGAGGCCGCCAACGACCTTGCCGAACTTCTCGCGGATGCTCA
>Ga0209033_1001987_pt1 | contig 11472 bp, 8 predicted proteins | sample LauGreFa1BDMLBDN_2_FD_188218 | JGI IMG/M metagenome (GOLD analysis project Ga0209033, IMG submission 188218) | Freshwater lake microbial communities from Lake Michigan, USA - Fa13.BD.MLB.DN (SPAdes) (version 2) | ecosystem: Environmental > Aquatic > Freshwater > Lake | place: Lake Michigan, USA...
GACGCTGCCTTGTAGGCCTGGATAATCTTAGAGAGAAGAATGCCCGGTAATAAAGAAACTTCCGGTCGAGTCTTAGCCGTCCCCGGCTGGATCGCTAAAGGATAATGAATAAAGGCTTCTCTTTTTAAGCTTTGAACGGCCAGTTAGAGCAGCCTTTTGAGAATTTCGACGTTTTAACAACACTACTAAGGAGTTGCGTTTTAAATGTCAATATTTTCTCTACGTTTTGTGACCCATCAATTATTTTTGCCCCAAAAACGCTCGTGTAGATAGAAAATTTAAGAACTAAGTATTAGTTGTAGCCGCCCATGGGTAAGCTTAGCAGCCACCCATGGCTACGACTTATATGACCACCCATGGCTAGGATTTATTTTAGCCATCTTCAATTATACACCAAGCAAACGCGTGCTTTCAGTTCTCTTTTGCTATGGCAACGTTAAGGTACGCGCTTATTGACAGTCTCGAAGAGACATATGAGTTGGAGATCCGCGAGTATAACATAAAGGGTACCCAAGCTGATTTGTTGTGGGCGTTCGAGAGCTTAGAAATGATATACTGCCAAATGGTCGTGTACTGGTATTCGAAAGATTCGAATGGTGAAAAGGTGCGCGACTCGAGAGCATACACAGTCCCGCTAGGCTCGGACGAACAAATTACCCTAGCTCGCGAAATCCTAAGGGAAGTCGGAAATGTCGAGAGACTTCTGTTGATTGTGACGGCTTGTCACCCTCATGTGTTTCTGCGAATGTTGTCTTTACAAGCAGAAGTTGCCGAACTGAGAGCTAGAGAGAAGAGACGAAGAAAACAAGCACTGGAAGACGAGAGGAGCATTTCGACTCTATATAGTTCTAGAATGAGGGACAGTGAAGCTATAAAAATAGAGTCAAGTGACTCCGAGTAGTCTGAGTGTTGGAGTCCTTCGTTCCGTTTGTTTGGTTTGCCATAAATAATATGTGTTTCTGAGAGAAATATTGAGCGGTGTTATATTCAGACGAGAACAGGTAAGTGTACTCATCGAGATATATAGAAACTCTATTTCTTTTTCAGAACACACCATTCATGCACGGCTACGACACCCCTCCTCGATCTTCGCTTCGCGCGGTGGTTTCTTATCGCTTTATATACGCAGTTTCCAAATGAAGGAAGAGTTGTGTTTGTCAATTAATTTCAACTGCAATGCATTGAATAATATTGGTTGGCGATACACTCTGGTTAGCTTTGGAGAAAAGGTTGGCGTTAAAAGTGAGAAAACCTGAGATTTGGTTGGAGATAGGTGTCCCTCTGGTTTTAGCCGAACGTTTTAAGAAAAAGGAAATGGGTGAAGAGTTGTGAGACCCTTAAGTCAAAGTAGGATTCAACGAGATAGAAGGTTCCAAAGGTGGTTAGATTCGGCTTGGTTAGAAAGACCCACATAGTCCACTCTTTTGAGTGGATTATTTGCCTTAGGAAGTTTTGCCTCGTTGATGGAGCCTAACAAATCCACTCTTTTGAGTGGATTATTTGCCTTAAGAGAAAAACGGAAGTTTGGAGGTCCCACAATATCCACTCTTCGGAGTGGATTATTTCGCCTAAGAAAATATTCCTTCATAGAAATATGAAGGAATTAAACTCTTAAGAAATTTTTCCAAAGGTTGTCAATTGCGATATGTAGGTGCCAGAAGGAGAAGTTGAGTGATTAATTACTCGGTATATAGTATCCGAGTCTGGGTAAAACCTATTAAAGCCTAAAGGATAAGAATGAAAATTCTTATATTGTCAACGAGCTACGGCTACAACCGTAGTTAGGAAAATTTTTAATTTCCCTGAAAACGTTATGAAGATGTTATGGCGATATTAAACTACTTGAGAAATGAGTTGAGAATTCGTGACTTTCGAAAGGAAAGAAAATATAGTTAACGACTAGTTACTATTGAGGTGAGTTTTCAGTTCGTTTGATTGTTCATGCGAGAGTTGCCCTGCATTCCTTCAAATGAGGATATAGTCCTCGATGGATATGTTGTTAAGCAGTATGCTGTGAGTTTGTGGTTTCGGTGCCAAGCAAAGTTACAACGGAAATATGAAAGGTGTCCGGTGTGTCAACATCGAATGCCGACCATTAACTGTTTGGATGAATTCCGCATTGACCCGATGCTAAGTAGGCTGGAGATAGACAGACAAATTGCCATGAATATTATGGTTCATGAAAATCTGGCTGCCTACACATTGGAAGCCTTTCCTGATTGGAAAAAGGTAGCTAAGTTGATCAACCCGGATAAGTGGACAGATCATATGGTGAATTGTTTGGGTGCGGTGTTTGAAGAAGTGCCCCAAGGAGGAAAACCCATAGTAAAAACTTACCAGTGGTTCCCTCTTCACCTATATTATGACAAATGCTACGAAAAGGTAAGATTAACTGAGGTCTACCCTGGGCCGAGAGATGAAGACCAGGACTTATTGAGAGTGGAGTTCAACACACAAGAAGGTTGTGAAGAAATGGAAGGTGTGGCTATTAATTTAGTCGACACGGATTTAATAAAATCGGTTCTCAATACGTGTACAACCTGGGCTTTATTCTTCCAAACAGAATCAAAGACGTATCGGCGATATGAAAATGAGGAAACAACTTTGCGTCGTACGGAGGCTGAATTTTACCCACCACAGCAAGAGCAACTGGAAAATATGAACAACAAGTTGTGGAAGAAAATGTGGCAAAGTGTTCGAGGTGAGTCAGCAGAAATTATCAGTTTCCCGGAATTAACCATTCCTGGTTGGAAAAAGAATATTACCAAAGCGGAAGCTGAAGCTGAAAGTCGGAAGAAATCTAAGAATAAGCCGAAGGCTATTCCTCTGTCGAAACAAGTTAGTAAACAGACAGATATTTCTACGGCTGATGTGACTCCTGCACAAGGTGCACCCGATAGTCCTCTACAACCTGCGCAAGGTTCCAGACCTGAGATGGTTGAGTCGCCAAGGTATTCAGAAATATTTTCTGAACCTACAAGTCCGAAGCCAAAGGGTTCCAAATCGGTACGAAGGTCGTCCGGAACTGAGGCCTCTATTCAAGCAGTAGCAAGGAAGTTGTCTGAAGTTGCAGCCAAGAAATCTGGAAAAGCTAGGAAGATTGAACAATCTTCTGAAATAGTGACAGTTGAATTGCCAGTAGAAATTCGAAGAAGTTCGAGAGGAAGTCTACCCGTTGAAAGATTGGATTTATTCGAGTATCCTGCACACCGGAAAAGTAGAGTGTACAAGGAGAAGCAGAATACGTTCCCTGAGAACATACCTAAACGGTTAACAGAGTTGGATGCTGAGCTGGTAGCCGGGTATAGAGTATTCATGGCACCCCGTGTGGAAAACGAGTCCCCAGAAAGAACTCAACGTGCTTACCAAGAAGCCGAAAGGAAACTTCTCAGTTTGATGGAAAGGGAAAGTGACAAAGTAAGATCAGGAGGTGGAAGTAGGAGATCAAGATCCCCGACTCCCACTAAACCACTTACGGCGGCAGAAGTCCGGAAAGCAAACGATGAAGTGGGTAAGCGAGACGGGGTTACTGGAGGAAAAAGGGCCATGATAGTAAGGGCTTCAATGAGGTTAAATAATAATTTACCAGAAGGGCCGAGAGCTCGGATCATTGAAGGACCCAAAAGAGGATACCGTAAAGGAGGTATGGAGTTAAATGATAGATACCTCGCCGAAGAAGCTAATGATCAATTTGGATCAATGCCAGGTGGGAGAAATCCGTACTGGGGTTGGAACCACGATCATGAGTGGGTACGGTTCTTCGACGTTCACAGGAAAACGTGGAGATGGGGTCATAAGACCTCTAGAAATCCAAGGGTAGAACAGGCATTCAGGCTTGCAAACAATCGAGATCAATCTGCAGTGTATGTGGATCCCGATACACAGACTGTCCGAGATATTCCACTAGATAGATGGATGAAAGCTGGTGAATTTTGGTATGACTATACGTGGCCAGGATATATTAACGGTGTGCCGTTACCACCAGATCTGAACCCTGCTCTAGCGGATTATTATGAGACGCTAATCTTGAACAGAATTGGATGTAGCGACAATCTGAGGAAAATACTTAAAGATAAATTTAGAGCGAAGCGAGCGAAAGAATTGGAGGAATCTTTAGAAGCTGAGCGCAAGGCGAATGAAGAAGATCCAATGGGCCTGGAACTTCATGAGAATGTACCAGAGACTCGAGAAGTTGACGAAGAAGACTTTGATCAGTCTCCAGTTGAATATAGAGGAAGTAGATCTTCTGGTGTTCGAAAGTGAACACTACTCTATAAATTTTCCGATTTTCCAGTATGGTTAGGTCTGATGCATACCTTTCAAAAGGATTAAGTGAGTGTCGAGTTAATTAATTAATTAATTTAACGGTCACTAAATGAAAGAGTATTTCTAGGTAAGACTTCAGAACTAATACGGGACGTATTAGGTAGAGAAGGGGGGTACAATTTCATAAAATAACGACCTAAACCATAGAAAATAAGCTTATAGTGAGGTTGTGAAAGACTTAGTCAGTGAGATTACCTATGGAAAAATGACTTCAGGATATTGTTTTCAATGGCAGCTTCTACATCGGTTGAAGAAAACGAATGGGAAAATAAGGGTGAACACCCTTTCCTAATCGAGCATCAATGTATTGTGCTGGATGTTACCGATCCGGAAGGGGAATCTGAGTATGTGCTCTTCAAGATTGAGACCATCTTTGAGGAGTTAGTCGAAGAAGTGGCACGATTGTTTCCTAAAGACAATCAAATACTCGAGATCCGGTCAGTAGAGGTAAATAAAGCGAAAACCGGTAGGTTTAGACGCACGTTTTGGCTGAAAAACAAAGGAGAAATCGAAACTTCGAGTTTACGGCTAAACGCTATTGTAACTGTCAACGCTCTAGATTTTGGCGGACGACACGAGTTAGAAAATCCTAAAGATTCGTGTCTGTTAGAGCGCATATCCCTGAGGCTATTAGAGGTCAAAGATAAAATATTCTTCTATAAAGAAGTAACACAGTTACAAGAAGAATAAAGTTTTCCATAGAGTAAACGTGCTGAGTTAGGGGAATGTATTCAGAGAACAACTTCAGTTTTTACGAAACTATTACATTAGTTTCCAGTAGGGTTCAAGTTTTTGACTTTAATGCCATGAGCTGGAACGTAAAAGGTGTGAAGTAGAGTAAGAGCTCAAGCTTTGAATAACATGAACTTCGAAGTTGATCACAATTTAGTAAGGCATGGGTATACAATAGTGAATATGGATCAGTTTATTCTTACAATGGCAAAGAAACAAGCTAATCCTACACAACGTAAATCTGGAAGGTTGAATACCGGAGAAGACACTCCTGTTAATGACTCTGACAATGACCCTCAGATCGATCTAGATCATAATGATAATGACGATCATGAAGGTGACCAAATGGATTCTGTCTCTCAGAATGCGGAGGCGACAGAAGCAAAAAGAATTGCTAATGAAGCTGAAGCTCTAGAGTTTGAAGAAGCCATGTTAGCTAAAGAAAAATCTCGAAGAGAGATGGAGCATAACACTGTACTCTATGGTGAACAGGATGGAGCTAGAAGTTCGCGTCCTTCAGGACACCAAAGAGAGAACCCTAATTCAATAACGGGAACTCGTCCCTGCTTACAGAGGAGATGTGCAGATGGTCAAGTTTGTCAGCGCGAAGGAAACAATCGGGTTCCCGATTGGGTTTTACAGGAAAGTAACCGGAGAGATGAAAATGCTAGGGTTGAAAACCCAAACCAAGATCGTTCTCAAACTACACGTGCAACAGAAATAATCTTGGAGATGTTTGATAAGATTGGAGAACTTCCCTTAAACCTTCGAAAAGAATGTTTACGCGAGTTACACCAGGCAACCAAAAGTAAGGAACCGATAAGGGTCCAAGCTGGAGGAAATCCAGGTGATAGTAGCGAGAGTGAAGAATCAAGTGATGATTCGGAGGATACTATCGAAGAGACCAGTGGGAGATTCGTAAGATCCCCCGGTAATCGAGATCGTATTCCAAATGAAGGAGATGGCAATAACAACAGGAGAAGAAGGAAAAATCCGAATCCTGACGATGGAGATGACGGTGATGATGGACCTGAGGGAAATGGCGGTAGAAATCAACGTCCCAGAGTGGACGATGGTGGATGTCGTTTTGACCCAAATCAAGGAACGCGAATTTCATACCCGTACGAAAAAGGAGATCGCTTCAAGGATTTGAAGAAAACTCCCCATGACCTAGATAGTTTTATCTTCTGGGCCCTGGGCCATCGACTTAGAATGACGGAGGTATTTAATTTTGCTATGGGTACCCTGTCACCAAGGATTGTTAGCCATTACATTCTCACTCATGGTGGAATCCCTCCGTTGTCGTTCAACGAGTTTAAAGCTCGAATCTTCGCTGTCGTGAAGGATCTTCTAGGTGGAGGTGAATGTCTTAAAGAATTTCATCACATGGTTCGTAGAAAAAGTGAAGATCCTAGGGAACTTTGGGATCGAGTGATTAATATGGCTAGGATATGTTATCCTGCTGATGCAGCGATTCAAAGAGCCAAGGAACAGTTTATCAGATGTTATGCAGCGACTAAGATCGGTGATAAGATCCAAGATAAATTGTACCAGAACCAAGACATTACGCCCAGAGAGTTGGTAGATTATGCTCTGAACCAGCTCCTCAGGAGTCAAAAGAAATATGACGACGAAGGAGAACTAGTGTCTCAAAAGAAGTCATATAATTCTGAGCCTAAGAAGAGGAAATTCCCATTCAAGAAAGGATCTCGTAGACCGGGAGTAGGAGGTATCGATACGACACCTGAAAAGAAAGTAACTTTCCAAACGGAGGGGTCTATTAGGAAGAATAAGACTCCGGATAAGAAACGTAAGGATTGGAACAAGTCAAACAAAAAGACCTATCCGAAAGAAGATAAGTTTGGAAATAGCAAAGGAACTTCTTCAAATCGTCTTCCAGTAAGAACTGTAGGTGCTATTGAGCAAAATACGAAGACTTCGAATCAAGCTCAAGTTAAGTCCGCAGAAGGTGAACATGTTTGGACAATTGGCAACACGAAAGTGGAACCTAAGTTCGATTCAGGTGCAGATGTTTCCTATATTCAGAAATCGGTTTACAAAAGAATCCAGAATCAATGTTTCGAGGATGAAGAAGATACTACGGCTATAACTTTAGCTAACGGTGTCGAGGTGCCATGTTCTAGGCGAGTTAAATTTAATTTGACGAACCTTAAACATGGAGTTGTACTTGAGGTTGAAGCTTGGGTGGGTGAGGGCAAAGGCCAGAGGATTTTCATTGGAAAAACAACCATGAAGAAGAATAGACTCTTGCTTGATATGGGATCTGATAGATTCCGTATACAAAACAAGTGGTTGGCTCAACCAGCGTGAAAGGACTAAAGCGTCCACTATATACCTTTTCCGTCTTTAAGACAAGTTTTCCTAAATAGAATTCTGAAGAGTTGAGTTCAATTAGAATAAATATCCTCTCGAGGATTAAAAAGGCATATATAATTGTGGTACAGTTATTGCATCATGTACGCTCCTTTCAACGAAAGAGATCCAACCGAGTTTATCCTTCCCTTCAACGACAATGTTGAAGCAGATTTCGAGAAAGTTTTGGCAGATTTGAATGACACCCAACGTAAACAGATTAAGGCAGTATTTGCTAATCATCCCTCTGTTTACCAGGATCAAGTCGGTTTATCCAAGTCAGGGGTCATGAAAATTGATACGGGAGATGCAGAGCCTACTAGAGCTAGGCCTTTCCGTAACAATCCAACATTGCAAGCAATGTTGAAGCAACAAGTGGACGAGTTAATTCGCCTGGGGATTGTTCGACCGAGCAAGTCTCCGTGGTGTTGTGGCGTTTGGTTAATCGACAAGTCTGGAAGCAAAGAAAAGCGAATGGTAGTAGATTATCGAGCACTTAATAGCGTGACGGTGCGAGATAACTACCGACCACCAAGAATAGATGCGATATTGGAAAAACTAGCTAACGCCAAGTGGTTTTCGAGTTTGGATCTAAGGTCTGGCTATTACCAAGTCGCCATGGATCCAGAAGCCATTCCCAAGACTGCATTTATTACGGAATTTGGTGTATTCGAATTTCTGCGCATGCCCTTCGGTTTGCGTAACGCTCCGGCTGAGTTCCAACGCCTGATGGAAAAGACTCTAAAAGAATCACATGGTGTACACTCACTGGTATACCTTGACGATGTGATCGTGTTTTCGGAAACTTGGGAGGATCATCTGAAGCATCTTGGAGACGTCTTAGGTAAAATAGCAGATGAAGGTCTTACTGTCAAGACAAGCAAGATTCGTATCGGAACACAAAGTTTGGACGTATTGGGACATCGAGTAGAGTACGGAAAAATATTTCCGGTCAAGAAGAACGTGGCTAAGGTTATGAGGGAACATATACCTAATAGCAAGAAGCGTGTCCGTAGCTTCTTAGGAATGTGCGGGTATTACAGAAAGTTCATAAAGGACTATGCCAATATTGCCAAACCGCTTACCGAGCTAACGAAAGAAAGTGTGGAGTTTCATTGGGGCGACCAAGAGCAGAAAGCTTTTGATACTTTGATTGCCAAGTTAAATGAAGAGCCATTTCTAGTTGGACCGGATTGGACTAAGCAGTTTGTGTTGGAAACAGATGCAAGTAACGTTGGTATTGGTGCAGTACTCATGCAAGATGGGTTGCCAATCCAATATGCATCAAGGGTCCTAAATGATTCTGAACAGAAATACGGGGCAACTGAGAAGGAAATTCTAGCGGTTGTGTACTTCTGTGATTACTTCAGGTACTATCTTGAAGGGAATCGTTTTAAGTTGAGAACTGACCACCAGCCTCTCACTTTCATGAACAATCAAGCTGACCCACACAATAAGTATGCGAGATGGATCTCTCGGCTACAATCCTACGACTTCGAACTCGAATATGTTAAAGGGATCGATAATCACGCGGCTGACTACTTGTCACGAGAAGTGGGTGGCATTACATGCCTAGATCACAATGAAGTCAAGCTAAGTGAAATGCGCAAGTATCAAGAAAATGATCCAGAACTGATGTACGCATGGGAGAACAGAACAACTCTGTCGCCTGCTTCCCCTTACTATACTGTCCGTGAAAGAATGAACCTAGAGGAACGTTCTGGAGTCATCCTAAAAGGTGATCGCATGATTATTCCTGTCGATCAGCGTCGAAGAGTGCTTGAGCAATGGCACAGTGTTGAAGGTATTGGACACCTTGGTGTGAACAAGACTGCTACACTAATTGCTAAGAGGTATTGGTGGCCCAATTGGAAAGATGATATACGCGAATATATCAAGAAATGCGAGATATGTCAATTGACCCGTAATGTAAATTCGGATTATAAGCTCCGACCCAAGCCTCCTATAGATAGACTATGGGAAAGCCTTCAAATGGATTTTCCAGCTCCCCTACCGAGAGATCATGAAGGTTACAATAACCTATTGATTGTGGTAGATGAAGCGTCAAGATACCCATTCCTGATTCCAACTAAATCACAGGATAGTGCGGAGATTATTCGAGCACTAGAGTGGTTTGTGTTTCCTATGACTGGTTGTCCAGCGAAACTGTATTCAGATAATGCTCCGGCATTTACGAGTAAAGAATTGGAAGATTTGTGTACCTGTATGGGTATCCAAAAGGTTGAAGGAATGATTTATCATCCGCAATCTACTGGAAAAGCAGAGAGTGTGGTGAGATCGGTTAAGGAACAGTTAAATAAACTATTGGATTCAGATAGACTAAATTGGCGAGATTGGATTCCTCGGATCCTAATAAGAATGAGGTGTACTCCTCACGAGTCAATAAATATGTCGCCAGCTGAATTCGTATTTGGGAGTAATCCTCGATTACCTCAAGACCTTAACATTGGGTATGTACCTCCTCAATTAACTTGGGATGGTATGAAGTCTATAGAGCAGAAGGGAAAATATCCGAATATTTACTATCGGCGGGAACTTTCCAAAACTATCCGTGATTACGCAAACTTGAAGTCTAGAGAAGACGCAGCACAGAAGGTGTTGGAGTTTAACGCGGATAAGAAGCCCCACTATTTCGAACCAGGAGATAAAGTTCTATTCAAACCGGGAAGAAATAATCGAAAGATCGGAGATATTGCCGGACCGAAATATATAACCCTCTATGAAGTGGTCGAGCGATATCCTGGCACAACGAATTATAAGCTTCGTTCATTATATGATAAGTCGGAAAGAGCGAATCATATCAATGTAAGTGGAGAATTGTTGAAGCTAGCATTTGGTGAAGGTTTGCCTGCACTAATGGAGGATATGAAAGCACGACTCAACTTGAAAAAGATGGCAACTAAACGGATCCGAACAAAGAAAACCGATGGTGATTTCGAAACGGATTTGGAAAATACTCCAAAGTCTTCACGTCCTAAAAGGTCGAGAACTATCCGTCCCTAATAGTTTGAGTGTACTTTATAAATATTGTGTTGACTGTGGGTCAAAAAGTTTTGCAATGGGAAATTGAGACGTGTTATCAGTTAATATTCAGATTACTTTTCGTGAGAAGATCAGTAATCTATGCCCAACAAGAGTCCTAACAGACGAGCCATTGTGCTGACAATGGTTATCCTAACCAATGCGTGAAAAACCGAAAGTTTTGTAATTTGTCCTTTACCTGTCCTTTCATGATTGGGGACAATCATGCTAGAGAAGGGGGGTACTGAACCGATTCGTTCTTTGGCCTAATCAAATTTCAATGGACATGTAAAGGTTTTAGTAGCCATATCCGAATAAGACGATATTGGCGTAATTCTAAAGCTAATACATGAATAATCCTCAACTTTACGGAAGAGGAGATTTTATTGGATTTGAATCAGAGCCCGCTGCGGCTACAACTGTCCATATAAGGGGGTATTGACCTATGGCTACAACCTTATGGGTTATTCGCCTACGGCTGTGACCTGTGGATTCTATGGCTACGACAGTTGTTTCCGATGCAGATTCTGATACGGTTTACCTCATTCAGTAGGTTTCCCGTAAGGCGAGCCGTGATTAATTTCAGGCTATAAAGTGCGATATGATTTGTTCCTTAGTAATGGCAAAGGCATTCTAAGCTGACAAAGGGTTCTACCTGTACAAATGGACTTGTTACCGGGCTTCCAGGCTATTCATTATTAATGGAATTGCAGGATTCCTAGGTTAGGAGCGGTCTAGTACTGAGTACGAATCCGTCAGGCACCTACCGCTCTATAAATCGCCTCTGATGAGATGTTTCGCGGTAACATCGAAACGGGTTAAGATCCCTGTCCAAGGGTTTCTTAAGGTTGACAGTCCCACTAGGTTAGTGCCCCAGTGAATGATTTATTTGTCCCAAATGACGCTGCCTTGTAGGCCTGGATAATCTTAGAGAGAAGAATGCCCGGTAATAAAGAAACTTCCGGTCGAGTCTTAGCCGTCCCCGGCTGGATCGCTAAA
>Ga0209033_1001991_pt1 | contig 11451 bp, 5 predicted proteins | sample LauGreFa1BDMLBDN_2_FD_188218 | JGI IMG/M metagenome (GOLD analysis project Ga0209033, IMG submission 188218) | Freshwater lake microbial communities from Lake Michigan, USA - Fa13.BD.MLB.DN (SPAdes) (version 2) | ecosystem: Environmental > Aquatic > Freshwater > Lake | place: Lake Michigan, USA...
ACACATTACTGTGATTTTTATCCTGTAGTTAAAGGTAGTAAAAATACTACCTTTAACAAATTAAATATTTGCAGTAATCATCAGCACTCCAATAATAGCATTAATAAGGATTTGTGATTAGCGTATAAATACGCGAAAAGGTTTGAGTAAGTTCAATACGGAAGAAGACAGTGCGAGCGAAGCGAGTACTGGCAGTCTTGGATTTAAAAGATGGCAGTCTTGGATACTAAAAAACCAGCCTTGTTTTAAAGACTGGTCCTTTAGATGGAATCTATTTTCCAAAAATAAGTTTGAGCTTGCTTATTGATACACTCTCACATAATCAATTTCGAATGTGGTACTTTTAAATGCTGGATCGATTGCGCCTCCTAAAGTTCCGCCCATCGCGATATTCAAAATCATGAAGAAGTTTTGATTGTATGGAATGGATGGACTGTTTGGAAGTGTGTGAAATAATTTATCGTCTACAAAAATTTGCATTGATACAGGCGTCCATTCTAATTTATATACATGAAATTCGGTTGTTGCAGTTGGAACCATTGTCGTGGCTACTTTGGCATTACCTCCAAAGTATACAGGATAATGAAAGGCAGAAATAATTTTATTTAAATCTCTACCTACATGCTCCATGATATCTATCTCACCACAAGCAGGCCAAGAAACTGTACTAATGTTATCTCCTAACATCCAAATTGCCGGCCATGTACCCACACCTACTGGTAACTTAGCACGCACTTCTACTTTGCCATATTTAAACGAGTACTTGCCTTTGCTTAATAAACGTGCAGAAGTGTATTGACTAGAAGAGAATGCCTCTTTCTTAGCCACAATTTTTAAAGTGCCATCTGTCACGTAAGAATTATCTCTACGATCTGTGTAGTATTGTGATTCATTGTTACCCCATCCACTTGCACCAATATCATAGCCCCATTTATTGCTGTTAGGAGCTCCTGGTGTATCAAATTCATCAGACCAAACTAACTTCATTGCTACCGTCACAGTAATATCAATTGATTTTGATATTGCTGCGCCCGAGCTGCTTTTCGCAGTTACTTTCACCGTGTAATTTCCAGTTGCATTGTATTTATGCTGTACCAATCCTGAAGGGATATTTTCAAAAACACCATTTCCAAAATCATATTCATACTCCACTGCATTTGTTGCAGTAGCCGAAAAGGAAACATTGCCGGTATTATCAGGATTCACCGTTGCATTCACCACCAAATTAGTTGGGGTTAAAGCGGGGGGCGTACCCCCGCTTTTATTACAGGAAAATAACCCGATGCTTATCAAACACAAAAATATACCTAGTCTCATTGAAAGATTATTTTACTTTAAACATTTGATACCATGCGTTACCATCTACACCAATAGTTCTCAAAGTCATCGTAGTGCTAGTAAGTGAAATAATTTCATACATATTACTTCCCGCACCAACCATTACTAAACCATTGCCTGGCACTTGGAATTGAATTCTTGTAGAAATTGCAGCAGTACTATTTGAAGTAGCATTCATGAAAGAAAGTCTTTTCGCTCCTGCTGTCGCGATTGGGAATTGACCTTCACCACCAGTTAATCCATAATAAGATACTGCAGCTCCTAACACAAATGTATTGCCTTTATTATCTAGATCCATTGACACATTATTATTAGCGTCTTTAGAGAAAGTAATTTCATCATCGTAGAATCCATCAGCAGCTCTTGAATCTGGACCCGCAGCATACCAACTAGGGAAGAAAGATTCGTTCGCTCCTTGACTAGGACCAGGACCTACACCAAAATGACCTGGTGCGCCTTTATCTGCAATCCAAACCTTAGATCCGCTTCCGGTTAAGTTTGTAAGGATACCTGTTGGAATTTCAAACGCAACAAATACTGTTACAGACTTGCTAATAGTTGAAATAATACCACCTGTGCCAATTGCATTCACAGTGATTGTATACTTCTTTGTTCCAGGTGTTGTATACTTATAAGTGATCTTACCAGAAGGCACTAAAGCTGTGTTGCCATCACCAAAGTCAACATTGTACGTAATTGCGTTAGATGCAGTAATATTAATTGTTACAGCACCTGTACCATTACCTGCTGGATTGGCATTGTCTAGACCAACAACCGTTGTTGTTAATGCAAGCCCTGTAGGTGTTTTCATTGCACCGAAAGAATATTCTTCTTTCTTACAACCTGTAATACTAAGTACTACAAGTAAAGAAAACAACCCAATTATTTTATGTAAATTTTTCATTTCTTACTTTTTAAAAATTAATTAAGTTTTATGTCGTCAAAGTAATAGGTAAAATTAGCCGAACCATCTCCTACTGTTCCTAAATCAAAAATCAATACAATTTTTTGATAAGAATTAGTAGTGCTAATTGCGCTATAATCAAAAGTTAACTCTTCCCATGCATTTGCAACAGTTGTAGCTACTTCTTTATCAAAGCTGACATTACCATCTGTTAAGTTCTCTACTTTCAATAAAAGCTTCGCACCTACTCTTGGAGAATATACTTTAACCTTAAATGTTTTTTTAGTAGAAAAATCAATGCGGCTATCTAAAGTGATATAACTACCACCCCAAGGTTGACCAGCACCCTTTACCATTTTACCAACTTTCGCGCTCGTATTACCAGTGCCGCTAACAGGGTTGTTAACGATTGTAACAGCACCTCCATCAAAATTCGTAAATGCGTAATTAAGGGTAGAAGATTCAAATGTCAACGGCAATGCAAGCGAAGTTGTGTTTGCAGGTGCACCAAATTGAACATCATCCCAATAGAATACCTTACCAGTTCCGGCGTTACCAAAATCAAAGAAGATAGACGCTTTATCATAAGTATATGAAGTATTTAATGCAGCAGTACCAGATGATTGATTGCTAAAATCAAACACCAATGTTTCCCATGTATTCGCAACAGTCGTTAACACATCTGTTTCAACAGACTTGTTTCCGTCGTTTTTATCTTCAATCTTTAATTTAATCTTTAAGCCAGCTGCAGGAGAATAAACGTTCACGCTCATTGTAGTTGCAGAAGATGTAATTGGAATTTTGCTAGCAAAGCCACTAGGTGTTCCAATGGTAGTACCAGCCCAAGTTTCAGCACCATTTACTTTAGTTGTTTTCTTTACTTTATTTGAACTTGAAGTTGGATCAACTGCATCTACTGTACTGTTATTTCCAAAATCAGTCATTGTGTAGTTCACAGTTGTTGCATCAAACGTAACTGGTAAATTGATTTGAGATAAAACAACAGCTGCTGGTTTCATCATCACATCATCACAATAGAATACTTTTCCAGAACCAGCATTACCAAAGTCAAAGAAGATAGATGCTTTGTCATAGGTGTTTGCAAAATTAATAGCTGGTGTACCAGAAGATTGATTTGCAAAATTAAATTCTAATACTTCCCAGGCATTCGCAACTGTAGTAAGTGCATCTGTTTCAACAGCAATATTACCATTTGTGCGATCTTCTACTTTTAGTTTCACTGTAATACCGGCAGCAGGAGAATAAACTCTTGCTTGCATTGTAGTAGCACCTGCCTTAAGTGGAATTGCTTTCGCTAATCCCAAGTTAGTACTCATAGTTGTACCAGCCCAAACCTCTGCACCTGCAGTCTTTACAACTTTCATTACTTTGTTAGAAGCATCTTTTGGATCTTCTACAACCGAGCTAGCAGCACCGCCAAAGTCACCAAAAGTGTAATCATAGTTTACATCATCAAAACCAATTGGTAATTCAATTTGCTTACCAACTTTAATTGTTTTAATCACTTCTGAAGACGCAGCACCACCACTTAATGCAACTACTTTCACATCATATGTGCCCGCTTTTGCATAAGTATAAGTGATAGGTTGACCTTCAATGAAAGTTTTAAAAGGGATTGGTTTCACGTTGTTAGAGTCACCAAAAAATACTTTGTAATATGTTTCATACAAAGCAGTTGCATCTACAGTTAAAGCCAAACCATTTTGTGCTAAAGTCACTTTTAAATCTTCTGGTGCTCTAAAAGAAACAGTAAGGTCTTGAGTGGCTTCTGTTTTAGCACCCATGCTGTTGTAGCCTACAATTTTAACTTTGTAAACTCCTTCTGCATATTGGTGCACTGTATTTTTACCAGGCAAAACTTTCACAGGAGTTGCAGTATTGTCACCATAATAAACTTCAAAATAAGTAACCCCTTCACCATTTGGTGTAATTGTTACCACACCTGTATTGTCTTGAGTGATATCATATAAGGCAGTCAACTTAGCCGAGCTAGATACGCTGTCTAAAAATGATATATCATCAAATAAGTCTTTTTGGCAACCAGCTATGAACATTAGCGAGCAACAAAGACCGATTATAAATTTATTTGTTTTCATTCTCTTTTATTTAATTAATGATTAGTATCCAGAGTTTTGAGGAATACCAGAGATATCTATTTCTGTTTGAGGAATAGGGAAAAGTTCGTGTTTGCCAACGATGAATTTAGAACCCAAAGTAGCACTAGCTTTTCCAGTTCTAACTAAGTCAAAGAAACGATCTCCTTCCATTGCTAACTCTAAACGACGCTCCGCTAAGATGTCGTTATAAAGTGTGGTGCCAGAAGAGGTGATATCATGGTTATTATCACCGAACGCTCTACGACGCACTAAGTTCAAATATGTTTTTGCTTTTGCTTCGTTTGCAGCAGACGCTTTCACATTTGCCTCAGCAGCCATTAATAAAACATCAGAATAACGAATAATTCTAAAGTTATTCAAGTAGTTTAATTCTATCTGACCAGAAGTTTGACCTTTTCTTGGTAAATACTTTTGATTGTATAAACCAGTATTCTTGTATGGTGCTACTTGGTAAGTAATACCATAAGAAGGATTTGCCGCTTTGTAGGCTTCAATGTCTAACACAGTTACGTTTTTACGTTGGTCACCTGCTTCATATGCATTCGCTAAATTCACTGTAGGTAAGTTTGTACTCCAACCAGCAGCATAAGGCATATCCGCAGAACCATTTAAACCTCTGATGCCACATTGTTGTACCGCATAGTTACCTTGGCCTCTTGTAGCACCACCCCAGTTGTAGTAAGGAGAAGTGTTAGAGTATTGAATTTCAAATACAGACTCAGGACCATTTTCGCCACTCAATAAGAAGATAGAACCAAAGTTGTTAACTAAAGAGAAAGTGTTTGAAGTAATCACTCCTTCTAATGTAGAAGCAGCTAAGTCAAATTTATTTTGGTATAAATAAACTTTACCCAAAAGTGCTTGAGCAGCAAATTTTGTGATTCTTCCTTTTTCATTTTGAACAGCAGGAAGTGCAACGATTGCAGCTGTTAAATCAGTTTCAATTTGTTTGTATACATCTGCTTTAGGTGCTCTCTTTAAAGACTTAGAATCTGTCAAAGAAAGTCTTCTGTCAGTGAACATAGGCACATCACCAAACATCTTAACCAATGTAAAGTAGTAGTAACCTCTTAAGAAAAGTGTTTCACCGAATAAAGCATCTTTACCAGCAAAGTTGACTGCAACACCAGCAGGATTCGCGGCTTTGTACTGGTTGATATAATTTGCTCTGTTGATACCTTCGTATGCAGACTGCCAAATTTCAGTCAATTGTGTGTTTACCGCATTGTGCGTGTAATCATCAATTTGTTGAAGAGACAATACGTCCGAAGCATTTTCGCCACCTGACACTGAATTGTCTGAAGCAATATCACCTATAGGCACTACTTGGTTGATCCATTGTAATGGCGTATACACGCTTACTACCATTGATCTATAGTCTGACTCAGATTTTAAATAATCTTGGTCGGTAATTTTAAATTCTTCATGTGGATTGTAGTCCACAAATTTTGTGCAAGATTCAAGACTGCAAAAAGTTACAATCAGGAAAAGCAATTTTAAATAATTTTTCATAATAATATTCATTTAAGCAGGTTTAGAATTTAATGTCAAGGCCTAAAGCAAAAGTTCTAGGTTGAGGATACGCACCACGATCTACACCTGTTTCGAGAATTCCACCAGGAATTTCTGGATCGTAACCTGTGTAATTAGTGAATGTGTATGCGTTTTTAACTTGGAAGTAAAAACGCACTTTATCAAATCCTTTCTTAGTTAAAGATGCTGGCAATGAATAACCGAATTGAAGGTTTTTAATCTTTACAAAAGAACCATCTTCTACATATCGATCAGAAACTCTTGCATTGTTATTGTTATCAACAAAAGAATATCGAGGGTAACGTGCGTCGTTTGTAGAATTTTCGCCAGTCCATCTAGCTAAAATTTCACGAGGCTTGTTGGTATAGTTTGCGTTTCTTTCAAAAGCTCTGTAAATATCATTCCCCACAGAAGCATATACAAAAGATACAAAGTCAAAATTACCTACAGATACGCTTACATTCCAACCTAATGTGAATTTAGCAAATGGATCACCAATTTTAGTTTTATCGGCTGCATCAATCACACCATCACCGTTCATGTCTACGTATTTAATATCACCTGCTTGCGCACCAGCTTGCTTAGGAGAAGCAGCAACTTCGGCAGCATTTTGGAATAAACCGTTTGTTTTAAAGCCATAGAAATAACCAGGAGTAAATCCTTTTTCAAAAACAGTCACAGACTGAGATTGGCCATTAAAATAATAGCCACCTAAGATTTTAGCAGTACCATCGGAGTTAGTAGAAGTAACTTCGTTGGTTGCAGTTGTGAATGTCAATGAAGAATTAAGCTGTACTTTTTTGTTAGGGTTATTGCGGTAGTTCAATGTAACATCAAAACCACTGGTCTTAGTAGTACCAATATTCGCTTGAGGAATTGGCACAGTACCAAGGTATAAAGAAGCAGAAGGGGTAAACAATAAACCATCTACTGATTTATTGAAATAGTCTGCGTTAATTGTAAAATGATTGTTCACAAAAGTTAAATCAAAACCGATGTTTGATTGAACTTGTTTTTCCCATCTTAAAGCATTGTTAGCTGCAGAACCAATAGTAGAACCTGGAGTGAATACTTCACCAAAGCTATAACCATTGCTATTTGCAGTTGGACCGTAGCTAGGACCGCCAGTGATGATACCCACATATTGAGGGTTTACATTCTCATTACCAGTTGTACCATAACTACCTCTAATTTTTAAGAAGTTGATAAGCTTGCTCTTAAAGAATTTTTCGTTAGAAGCAACCCATCCTAATGAAGTGGCATAGAAATTACCAAATTGGTTTTCGTTACCAAATGCAATAGAACCATCACGACGAGCAGAAACTGACGCTAAATATTTCTCATTGTAATCGTAGTTTAAACGACCAAAGTAAGAGATGTTCTTTCTAAAATACTGATAGTAGTAACCAGATAAAGCGTCTGTATTTGTGGCCGTGTTTGCGCCAGTAGCAGCTGTAAAGTCCGCAAACTCCCATGAGTTAAATGGAACATCTTGTCTAGTGGCACCAGCAGCATTACCAGTTAATTTAGAAGCAGCAATACCACCAATTAAGTTAAAGCTATGCTCGTTGCGCTTCAAGTTATAATCAAAATAGTTCTCGAAAGTGTAATTGAAATTGCTTGTTTTTTCGTGTGCAATTCTATTGTGCTTACCCACTACAGCAGATCCATCTGCATTCATTGAATTATCAACGTTTAATGGACCATAATAAACAAGTGGGGTAAATGTTTTTGCATTACCATCATATTTTGTGTAACCAAAACGAGAAATCAAACTTAAGTTTTTAGCTACATTATATTGTAATTCAAATTTACCGTACAATTTAGTGCCTTCGTTTTTATTGTAGGTATTTTCAAGTACAGTTAATGGGTTAAAGATTTCTGAAAGTAATAAATTACTAAATCCATATTTACTGCCCTTGTTTGTTGTGTTTAAAAGAGACACAGTAGGATCAAAGTTTAATGCAGAACCTAAAACGCTATTGAAAGAGTTTTCTGCAATACCCTTAGAAGATAAAGTCAACGCACTCGCGTTCACAATGAATTTTAATTTAGAACTTAAGTCAAAGCTTAAGTTAGCAGTAAAGTTACCTCTTGTGAAATTAGACTTATCTGCACCACCAACAATACCAGACTGGTTTAAATAACCAGCACTTAATAAATAAGTCATTTTATCGCTACCACCTTTTGCGTTCAAAGAATAAATTTGAACAGGTGCGTCTTTAAATACTTCTTTCTGCCAGTTATTGCCCACACCTAATTTAGATAAGTTAGGGAAGATCACTGGTCCGCCAGCTGTAGTGCTACCTTCATTGATCATAGCACCATATTCAGATGCATTTAAAGTACCAATCATATTGGATACTTGTTGAATACCATAGTTGCTGCTGAAAGTGAATTCAGTTTTTTGATTTCTTCTACCAGACTTAGTCGTTACTACAATTACACCATTACCCCCTTTCACACCATAAATCGCTGTTGTCGCCGCGTCTTTAAGCACATTGATGGTTTCGATATCTGCAGGGTTGATAGAGTTTAGGTCAACTAAAGATTGTTGCACTCCATCAATGATCACTGTAGGGTCGGTACCAGTGAAAGAAGGAATACCTCTAATTAATACAGTTGGTTTCGCACCAGGTGAACCACCTTGAATTACGTTTACACCGGCAGCTCTACCTTGTAAAGCCTCCTCGGTTCTTACCGCGTTAATTTTTTCGATATCGGCGCTCTTGATTGTTGAAATAGCGCCAGATACTTTTGTAATTTTCTGAGAACCGTATCCAACTACAATCACTTCCTCTAAATTGCTAGCATTGCTAGTTTCTAAAAGAAAGTCTGTATTGCTAGAAGCGTTAACAAATCGTTCAATCGAGGTCATTCCAACAAAAGAAACAACCAAATTGGCTCCTTTATTTGGTATATTAATAACGAATTGGCCATTTTGGTCAGATAGGGTGGATTGTTTAGTTCCCTTTACAATAATAGTAGCTCCAGCAAGGTGCTCGCCGGTGGCTTTATTATTGACTTTGCCTTTAAACTGGATGTTTTGAGCATATGCCCCCACCATCAAGCATAAAACAAAGGCAGATGACAACAAAATCCTGAGTTTTAATTTCATAAGTACTTGGTTAATTGTGAAATAATCGATTTTTGGTTAAAGCCCTAAAAAGACTGAATTCAGGAATGAAAATCATTGTTTCTTGGTTTTTATAAAATCTTGTAGAATAGGTCTCGAGATTTTGTATAAAAAGCTTTAACAAACGTTTGCAAGCATGAAAAAAGCAATTTTCAGGAAGCTAAAATTGGGCCGTTTAACTCATATTACCATAATGTTAACTACATCATTACTACATCAAATTTGATTTTAATGCTTAAAACAGTTAATTTCATTACATCAATACTACATCATGCATACATCAATGAAAAAAACGACTACTACATCATTGAAAAAAATAGGCTTAAACCCCAGCATTTGGATTTTGCTACTGATTCCGTTTTTTGGTGAGGGGCAAAACACGATTGGATTGCCAGAAATCCATAATTATTCAAAAATCGACTACAAAGCGGGGCTTCAAAACTGGGATTTCAAACAGGATAAAAATGGTATTATCTATGTAGCCAATAACGAAGGTTTATTAAGTTTTGATGGTAGTTTTTGGAAATTGTACCCCCTACCCAATAAAACCATCGTAAGATCGGTGACCATTGGGAGTGATAATCATATCTATGTAGGTGGGCAGGATGAGCTAGGTTATTTTAGTCCAGGTAAAAATGGCAGGCTGGTTTACCATAGTTTGGTAGACAAACTACCGGAAAATGAGCGCAATTTTGCAGACGTTTGGGATATCGCCTATTATAATAATGAAATCTTTTTTAGAACCTCCAAAAATATCATCCGCTATGCTCGTAAGAAGGTTAGTATCGGATTAGCGCCAACCAATTGGAGCTTTTTGGGGGAAGCTAAGGGCAAATTGTATGCTCATGATAAAAAAACTGGGCTATTTGTCTTTGAAAATGAAAAGTGGCAGCCACTTAAATCGAATAATTTAACTAATCTCGAAGTCACTTCTATCCTATATATTAAAGACGCCCTCATTATCACCACTTTAAAAAATGGGCTCTATCAATATGGTAGTAATGGGGCAATCAAAATCAGCACCCCTACCACCCAATATCTAGAAAACCAACGTATTTATACAGCTACTGCCATCAATAATGAATGGATAGGGATTGGAACTGCCAATTCTGGGGTCATGATCATCGACGAGAAAGGGGGAATGATTCAAAGTCTATCCAAGCTCGAAGGCTTACAGAACTATGATGTCCTATCCATCTTCGCCGACAACCAAAATAATTTATGGGTAGGTTTGAACAATGGCATTGATTGTGTTGGTTTTAATAAAGCAATCAAACATATCAACCCCAATTACCAAGACGCATCTGCTTATGCAACAGTCATTCATAAGGATCAATTGTATGTAGGTACATCCAGTGGGTTATACAGTGTGCCCATTCAAGGCATGGGGGATTTAAGTTTTAATCGTGGCACATTTAACACTATTGCCAATACTGCAGGACAGGTATGGGGCTTAGCAAATATTAATGAGCAATTATTTTTAGCGCACCATGAAGGCGCATTTTTAGTAGAAAATAAAAAAGCAAGACAGATAAACAACCAACAAGGGTTTTGGAATTTTCAATTGATACCTGATGGCTTAGGAACCAATAATATTGTAGCAGGAAATTACACCGGACTTGCCTACTTATCGGCAACCGGAAATAGTTTTAATTCAAAATCAATACAGGACTATACAGAGTCTTCGAGGTATGTAGCAGTGAATGAAAGTGGCTATATATGGGTATCACATCCATTCCATGGATTGTATAAAATAAAGAAAGATACCAGTAGTGGTAACAGTATGCCAAAATTATACACCAATAAAAATGGATTGCCCTCTATCTTAAATAACCATGTGTATACAATTAAAGATGAACTTGTTGTAGCTACAGAAAAAGGCCTCTATGGTTACAATGAACAAATGGATAAATTTGAGCCACATGCATCCTATCAAAAATTATTAGGCAATCAGAGTCTACGATATTTAAAAGAGGATAAGGAAGGAAATATCTGGTTCGTGCACGAGAAGCAACTAGGTGTGTTAGACATAAGCGAGAAGACGCCAAAAATTATTTATATATCAGAGCTGAATAATCGCCTACTTAGTGGTTTTGAGATGGTGTATCCAGTGAATGAAAACAACATCTTTGTAGCTGCAGAGAATGGCTTAATCAATATCAACTACGCAAAATATAAAAAGAGCAATTATAAATTACATGTACAGATAAGAGAAGTTAGGATGTTGGGTGAAAAGGATAGTGTGTTGTTTGGTGGCTACTTTGGTAATCTCAACGAAAAGCAAATACAACCCTTGCAAACTGCTCCGAAATTAAAAAAACAATGGGGTAATCTACATTTTGAATTCGCACCCTCATTATTTGGTTTGCAAAACAACTTGGAATATAGTTACAGACTAAGAG
>Ga0209033_1002010_pt1 | contig 11396 bp, 9 predicted proteins | sample LauGreFa1BDMLBDN_2_FD_188218 | JGI IMG/M metagenome (GOLD analysis project Ga0209033, IMG submission 188218) | Freshwater lake microbial communities from Lake Michigan, USA - Fa13.BD.MLB.DN (SPAdes) (version 2) | ecosystem: Environmental > Aquatic > Freshwater > Lake | place: Lake Michigan, USA...
AGAAGAAGAGTCACCAATTGTTTTCCTACGTATCAATAAGCAGTTCCGCAAGCGTGCTTTGAAGGTTGTTTCAATCGGTTCTAAGGAATCTATTGCGGTTGACAAGCTCAAGGCTGAGTTTGTAAAGGTTGCCCCAGGGCAAGAAGCTGCAGCAATTGCTTCACAGAAGTTGACCGATAAGTCGGTAATCCTTGTCGGAGAGCGCGCAGCTGAAAGCGCAGGATCACTGAGCGCTGTTGCAGCACTTGCTGATTCAACTGGTGCAAAGCTTGCGTGGATTCCACGTCGCGCTGGTGAACGTGGTGCGATCGAAGCTGGAGCAATTGGAAATCTTTTGCCAGGTGGTCGTCCAGTAACAGATGCTGCAGCTCGTGTTGATATCGCAGCTGTATGGAATACAGATTCAATTCCAGCTGAAGTTGGTCGTTCAACCTCACAGATTATTGATGCGGTACATGCAGGACAGATTGGCGCACTTGTTGTTGGTGGCGTAGATCCACTCGATGGCGACAATAGCCAAGCTGCACTTTCTGCAATGGAGAAAGCATTTGTTGTCTCACTTGAAATCGCACCAAGTTCGGTTACGGCTCGCGCAAATGTTGTTCTGCCAGTTGCAGCGGTAACAGAAAAATCTGGATCATTCCTTAACTGGGAAGGTCGTGCTCGCTCATTTGATGCCGCGGTTGCTGATTCACTTAATCGCAGTGATTTGAGAATTCTTTCTATGATCGCTGATGAAATGGGAATCTCACTTAACCTTGGAACTGTAACTGCAGCGGCAAAGGAGATTGCATCTCTTGGTGCATGGGATGGTGCCCGCGCAACATTCAATAAAGTTTCTGCACAAGCACAACCTGCACTTAATGGAGATCAAGCTTTGATTACTTCATGGCGTCGCTTGTTGGATCTTGGAACTTTGCAAGAGGGCGAAGAGCACTTAGCTGGAACAGCTCGCAGAACAGTTGCAGTTATCTCTCCAAAGCGTGCTCAATCCATGGGTGTTGTTGATGGAGATCAGCTAAGAATCTCTACTGCGCAAGGCTCTGTAACCCTTTCAGCCCTTGTTGAAAATATTCATGATGATGCTGTCTGGGCACCACGTAATTCACGTGGTTCTCAATTGTTGGTAAACCTAGGCGTCGCACATGGCGCAGTAGTTACGGTGGTGAAGGCATGACAACTGCACAACTCATTGGAGCAGATCCAGGCTGGCTCATCGCCGTCAAAGCGCTTTTTGTATTTGTGATCTGCGTGCTTCTAACTTTGATGTCTGTTTGGGCAGAGCGTCGCATCGTTGGTCGTATGCAGCAGCGTCCAGGACCAAACCGTGTAGGACCATTTGGTTTAATTCAAGCTCTTGCAGATGGTGTGAAATTAGCGCTCAAGGAAGACATCATTCCTACAGCTGCAGACAAGGTTGTATTTGTTTTAGCACCAATCATCAGTGCAACAACAGCGTTCATGTCATTCGCGGTAATTCCAATTACCGGTGAAGTCACAATGTTTGGTCAGAAGACTGCGATGCAATTAACTGACCTTCCAGTGGGAGTCCTTTACATTCTTGCCATCGCATCTGTTGGTGTTTACGGAATCGTTTTAGCGGGTTGGTCTTCAGGATCTACATATCCACTGCTTGGTGGACTGCGCTCAAGCGCGCAAGTTATTTCATATGAAATTGCAATGGGACTTTCGCTTGTCGCCGTCTTCATTTACGCAGGTTCGATGTCAACATCAGACATCGTTGCAGCTCAATCTTCATGGTGGTACGCAGTAGTGCTCTTCCCATCATTTGCGATCTATGCGATCTCAATGGTTGGTGAAACTAACCGTGCACCATTTGACCTTGCAGAAGCAGAAGGCGAGCTGGTTGGTGGTTTCCACACTGAATACTCATCACTTAAGTTTGCTTTGTTCTTCCTTGCTGAGTACGTCAACATTGTTGCGGTTTCAGCCCTTGCAACCACCTTGTTCCTCGGTGGCTATAAAGCACCTCCAGGGCTTGGTTTTACTGAAGCTTGGCTGGGTGGCTGGTTCACCGCGGTTTGGTTCTTTGCCAAGGTAATTACCTTCTTCTTCGTATTTGTTTGGCTACGCGGAACACTTCCACGTCTTCGTTACGACCAGTTCATGCAGTTTGGTTGGAAGGTTTTGATTCCAATTTCAATTCTTTGGATCTTGGTTGTTGCAACATTGCGCGTTCTTTCACTACAAGGTGCTCCACGTTCAGTAGTAATCGCATTTGCAAGCACTGTGGTGGTTCTGATCATGGCGGTCAATATCGGATTTGAAAATTCAAAGAAGAAAAAGCAAGCAGCTGTGGCCGATGGCGACAACAAGGCGGCTCCTTCATTTGCTGTTCCTTCATTACCTATGGAGGTTTCAACTATTAATGTCTCAAAAAACACAGGAGGCGACCGTGGCTGAAAACCTCGAACCGTTAAAGCCAAAAGATCTTGGCATCAACGATGTTGAATTTTACGAAGTAGAACAAACACCTTCAGTTGGCTTCTTGGGCCACATGAAGGGATTTTGGGTTACCTTCTCAACGATGTTCAAGAAGCCTTTGACCGTTGAATATCCAGAAGTTAAGGCACCAACTGAAGAGCGTTTCCATGGTCGTCACCAACTTAATCGTCACCCAGATGGTTTAGAAAAGTGCATTGGTTGCGAACTCTGTGCTTGGGCATGTCCTGCAGATGCAATTTATGTTGAAGGTGAAAGCAACACTGAAGAAAACCGTATGTCTCCTGGTGAGCGCTACGGCAAGGTGTATCAAATTAACTACCTTCGCTGCGTTTTCTGCGGCTTGTGTATTGAAGCTTGCCCTACTCGCGCATTAACAATGACAAATGAGTATGAACTGGCCGATGACACTCGTGCAAAGCTGATCTTTGAAAAGCAAGATTTATTGGCTCCTTTGCGCCAAGGAATGCTTATGCCTCCACACCCAATGTATCCAGATATGACTGATACCAACTATTACAACGGTGACGTGAAGGGTGCGCACCCATCACAGGCAACGGATGGTCAACCATGATGCAACTAGCTCTTGAAGTTGGTCAGACTGCACAGCCCGAAGCAATTATGTTTTGGATTCTTGGACCAATGGCTGTTGTTGCAGCGCTTGGAATGTTGCTCGTCAAGAAAGCTGTTCACTCCGCAATCTTGATGGCTTTCGTTATGGTTGTTTTGGCAATCTTCTACATCGCACAGGATGCGGTGTTCCTCGGAATTGTTCAGGTTGTTGTTTACACCGGTGCCGTAATGATGCTCTTCCTCTTTATTTTGATGTTGGTCGGTGTTGATTCATCTGATTCATTAACAGAAACCATCGCCGGTCTTCGCCCAATTGCGATCACCGCCGCGGTTGGTTTTGGTGGATTGATGGTTTCACTTCTAGGCCGTGCGACTTTGGGTCGCCAAGCGATTGGTTTATCTGCAGCTAATGCGGATGGCAATGTTCAAGGAATTGCAAAGGAATTATTCTCAACTTATGTCTTCCCATTTGAGGTTGTGTCAGCGCTGCTGATTACCGCTGCAATGGGTGCAATGGTTCTTGCGCATCACCAACGCACAACTGTTCGCCCAACACAGCGTCAACTATCAATCAATCGTTTCCGCGGTGAATCATTGGGTAGCGCAGCAGGACTTCCTGGTCCTGGTGTTTACGCCCGACACAACGCGGTAGATGTTCCAGCACTTCTTCCAGATGGAACTCCTGCTCCAACATCGGTTAACGCAAGCCTTGAGGCTCGTGGAGATATGTTGGATTACAAGAGCTTCGACTTAGCTGAAGTTAATACTCAGATTGAGGAGGAGAAGTAATGAACGCTGCTAATTACCTTTACATCTCAGCGCTCCTCTTTACTATCGGAGCTGTCGGCGTTGTTGTTCGCCGCAATGCCATCGTTGTTTTCATGTGCATTGAGCTCATGCTCAACGCAGCAAACCTTTCATTTGTGACTTTTTCTCGCATTAACGGCGATCTAGATGGCCAAGTCATGGCCTTCTTCACCATGGTCGTTGCTGCTTGCGAAGTAGTAGTTGGACTAGCAATTATCGTGACGATCTATCGATCACGCCGATCAGCATCTGTTGATGATGCTAGTTTGTTGAAACGATAACGATGACTACTTCAACCTCACTCGTTTACTTAATCGCACTGCCTTTAGCTGGTGCTGCAATTCTTCTATTAGCTGGACGTCGCGCTGATAAGTGGGGACACCTACTAGGTACAGCAATGTCAGCCTCTTCATTTGGCGTAGGCCTTTATCAACTTATGTTGATGCTGGATCGTCCAACTGAACAACGTCCCATCGGTCAAAAGTTGTTTGAGTGGATCAATGTTGGAGAGTTCAAGGTTGATGCAGGCTTGCTGCTTGATCAGCTGTCTATCTGTTTCGTTCTTCTGATCACAGGAGTTGGAACACTGATCCACATTTATTCGATCTCATACATGTCTCATGACAAAGATCGTCGTCGATTCTTTGCATACCTAAACCTCTTCATCGCAGCGATGTTGCTCTTGGTTCTAGGTGATAGCTACCTCAACCTTTATGTTGGTTGGGAAGGCGTGGGTCTTGCCTCTTACCTACTTATTGGTTTCTGGAATCAAAAGCCTGCATATGCAACAGCCTCCAAAAAGGCATTTGTTATGAACCGTATCGGCGATATGGGATTGTCATTTGCAATCATGATCGCCTTTGCAACTATGGGCACAGTTTCATTTGCTGGCGTTCAAGAGCATGCACACCATGCATCTGAAGCTGCGCTAACAGGTATGGGAATCATGCTTCTGGTCGCTGCAGCTGGTAAATCTGCTCAGTTCCCATTGCAAGCATGGTTGGGCGATGCGATGGCGGGTCCAACCCCGGTTTCTGCACTTATTCACGCTGCAACCATGGTTACCGCTGGCGTGTACTTAATTACTCGCTCTAACTTTGTATTTGATGCAGCTCCTACCGCGCAGCTATTAGTTGTCATTGTTGGTGCAATTACTTTGATGTTTGGTGCATTAATCGGTACCGCTAAAGATGATATTAAGAAGGCACTTGCTGCTTCAACAATGTCTCAGATCGGTTACATGATTCTTGCAGCTGGCTTAGGTCCAGTTGGTTACGCATTTGCAATCATGCACTTGCTAACACACGGTTTCTTCAAGGCAGGAATGTTCTTGGGTGCAGGTTCTGTTATGCACGGAATGAATGATGAAGTAAATATGCGCAAGTACGGTGCGCTTCGTAAGTTCATGCCAATTACCTTTGTGACATTTGGTCTTGGATACCTTGCGATTTTGGGTGTTCCACCATTTGCTGGTTTCTATTCAAAGGACATGATTATTGAAACAGCGTTTAACGCTGGGGGAGCCAAGGGAATTATTCTTGGTGTAACTACTTTGATCGGTGCAGCAATTACCGCCTTCTACATGACTCGCGTCATGATCCTTACATTTACCGGAACAAAGCGTTGGGATGATGATGCCCATCCACACGAGTCCCCATGGTTGATGTGGTTACCAATGGCGATTCTTGCAATTGGGTCAGTTTCATCTGGTTTCCTACTTTCACGTGGCGATGCTTTAGAAAACTGGTTGCACCCACTGTTTGATCACCATGCAGAGCACGAGCATCATTTACTTGAGCCGATCGTTGTATCTGCAATGGCGCTCACAATGGTGGCAATTGGCGTTGCAATTGCATTCTTTAAGTATGCACGTCAGGATGTTTCATCAGTTGCTCCTGAGAATGTTTCAATCTTTACCAAGGTTGCACGTCAAGATTTGATGCAGGATCGCTTCAATGAAGCGGTATTCATGCGTCCTGGCCAAGCCTTAACAACAACCTTGGTTGCAGCAGATGATGCGGTTATCGATGGTGCAGTTCGTGGCGTCGGTCAGGTAGCTATGGGCTCAGGTTCTGCGCTTCGTGGCCTACAAAATGGCTATGTTCGCAGCTATGCAGCAATGATTTTGGTTGGCGCAATTGCGTTAATCGGCGCTATTTGGGTGGTGGTTCAGTAATGAAGTGGTTATCACTATTAATGCTTCTACCTCTTGCAGGTGCAGCAATCATCTCTGCCCTTCCAAAGAGCAATGAAAAAGCTGCAAAGCAAGCAGCGTTAGGAACCACACTTGTTGTAATGGCAGCAACCATCGCAATGGCAGTTGGCTTCCAGCGTGACAATGTTGATCTGCAATTTGTTGAAAGCTACGCATGGATTCCAAGCTTTGGAATTAACTTCGCACTTGGTGTCGATGCGATCGCTCTCGTTTTGATTTTGATGTCAACAATCCTTGCCCCAGTTGTTGTGCTTGCTGGATGGAATGAAGCACACGGTGGACGATGGAGTGTTAAGACTTTCTATGTGCTGATCCTTGTTCTTGAAACAATGATGATCGGTGTATTTGCCGCAACTGATCTCTTCTTGTTCTACGTGATCTTCGAAGCGATGTTGATCCCTGTGTACTTCCTTATTGGTGGATACGGCACCGGAGAGCGTTCTGCAGCAGCTGTTAAGTTCCTGTTGTACTCATTATTTGGTGGATTGTTGATGCTTGCATCAATCATCGCCTTGTATGTGATGTCAGGTGCTCAAGGCGGACACACATTTGATCTCGACAAGCTTTCACAACTTCAAATGAGTTCAACAACTCAGAACCTGTTGTTCCTTGGCTTCTTCATCGCCTTTGCAATTAAGGCTCCGGTATGGCCCTTCCATACCTGGTTGCCAGATGCAGCAAAATCGGCAACACCAGGAACATCTGTTTTGTTGCTTGGCGTTCTCGACAAGGTCGGAACATTTGGAATGATCCGTTACTGCCTCACCTTATTCCCTGAGGCAAGTAAGACATTTACACCTTTGATTATGATCTTGGCTGTTATCTCAATTGTTTACGGTGCTTTCCTTGCCATTGGTGCGAAAGACATTAAGCGATTGATTGCCTACACATCGATCTCTCACTTCGGTTTCATCACAATGGGTATCTTTGCGATGACAAGCCAAGCTCAAAGCGGAGCAACTTTGTACATGTTTAACCATGGATTCTCCACCGCAGCGCTATTCCTAGTAGCTGGCTGGATGATTGCTCGTCGTGGATCTTCAACGATCTCTGACTTTGGTGGCTTGCAACGAGTTACTCCCGTAATGGCATGGAGCTTCTTTATTGCAGGAATGTCATCGCTGGCACTTCCGGGACTATCCAGCTTTGTTAGCGAGTTCCTTGTACTAGTTGGAACATTTACTCGTTACCCAGTGCATGCAATTATTGCGACCTTCGGAATTGTTTTAGCTGCGCTGTACATTTTGATTCCAGTACAAAAGGCGTTGCACGGTCCAACAACTGCAGGTAATGAAAACCTTAAGGATCTCAACCTTCGCGAGAAGCTTGCAATCGCACCGGTAATTGCAATCATTGTTGTGTTGGGCTTCTACCCATCACCACTGCTGAATGTAATTAACCCCGCAGCTAAGCATGTGATCTCACAAATGGGATTCACTGATCCTGTACCAAGTATTGGGGACAAGTAATGACATTTACAGCACCAGTTCTTTCATACACATTACTTTCACCAATCTTAATTTTGCTTGGTGGAGCACTCATTGGTGTTCTCGTAGAAGCATTTGTCTCTAAGGCACTTCGCCCAGCAGTTCAGTTAACGCTGACTCTTGGAACGCTCATGCTTTCTCTGTTCCAGGTATGGCGAATTCGTGGAGAGCAATCATTAACTCCGGCGATGGGATCACTTGTAATTGATGGTCCTGCGGTTCTTTTGCAGGGATCAATTCTTGTTATTGCGATTATTTCAATCTTCTTAATCGCCGATACAGAGCATTTCACACCACTTGCTGCGGCTCTTCCAGGATCTGCAGAAGAACGTGAAGCAGCACAAGCTGGAAACCAGGTCACAGAGGTTTATCCACTTACCTTGTTTGCTGTTTCCGGAATGATGCTATTCCCAATCGCAAGTGATTTGATCATGCTCTTTGTTGCACTCGAGATGCTTTCATTGCCGTTGTACTTGATGGCAGGCCTTTCTCGCCGCCGTCGTTTGGCATCACAAGAGTCAGCGCTTAAGTACTTCCTATTGGGCTCATTTGCCTCAGCATTTTTCCTCTTCGGAGCGGCGTATTTATACGGTTTCTCAGGCTCAATCACCTTTGCAGGAATCCGTGAATCAGTAATTGGTGGCAGCGGAAATGATGTTCTGCTCTTGATCGGTATGTCATTCCTATCAATTGGATTGCTCTTCAAGGTCGGTGCAGTTCCATTCCACTCATGGTCACCAGATGTGTACCAAGGTGCACCCACTCCAATCACAGCCTTTATGGCAGCGGCAACCAAGGTTGCAGCCTTTGGTGCGATGCTTCGAATCTTTTACACAGTATTTGCCAACGCAGAATGGTCATGGACTCCAATCATCTCTGCCATTGCAATCATCAGTATGTTGCTTGGATCTCTTGTTGCTATTTCGCAGCGCGATGTAAAGCGCATGTTGGCGTACTCATCAATTGCCCACGCAGGTTTCTTGCTTTCAGGAATTATTGCCCTTAACAAGGCTGGTCTTGATGCAACGATCTTCTACCTATTTGCTTACGGTGTTGCAACAGTTGGTGGTTTTGCTGTTGTGACCTTAGTTCGCGATTCATCTGGCGAAGTTACCGATCTCAATCGTTGGAAGGGACTTGGAAAGCGTTCACCATTTGCCGCCTCTGCCTTTGCTCTCTTCCTATTGGCTTTTGCTGGAATCCCACTAACAAGTGGTTTCATCGGAAAGTTTTCAATTTTCTCTGCAGCATATGAAAATGGCGCAACAGCGGTTGTTATCACCGGTGTGCTTTCAAGTGCGATTGCAGCCTTCTTCTACATTCGCGTCATTGTGTTGATGTTCTTCACAGATGCGGTTGAAGATGGAACAGCGGTGGAAATTCCTTCAATTCTTACCCGCGCAACTGTTGTTATCTCTGCGGTAATCACATTGGTTTTGGGAATCTATCCAGCCCCAGTACTTGATTTCATTACCGACTTAGCTATCTTCATTCGATAATGTCCACCTTTGGCATTCCCAATGTTGCGCCAGCATTAGAGGCGCAACTAATTAGCCAAATGGCACAGGTTGAATCTTTACTACGTAGTCACACTCGTAGCGAGTACCCATTTGTTGATGAGACCGCACACCACCTTGTAGCCGCTGGAGGCAAGCGTTTACGCCCCTTATTGACCCTTTTAACCGCTCAATATGGTGATCCATCTGGCCAAGGTGTCATCGCCGCAGCTGTTGCTTGCGAGATTACACACCTAGCAACCCTCTATCACGATGATGTTATGGATGAAGCGCCACTTCGTCGTGGAGTTGAAAGCGCAAATATGCGCTGGGGGAACACAATCGCAATCTTGACCGGAGATTTTCTCTTCGCAAAGTCTTCAGATCTATTGGCAGATCTTGGACCTGCAGCAGTTCGCTTACAAGCGCGCACCTTTGAACGTTTAGTAATCGGACAGATCATGGAAACTCAGGGACCGAACCCTGGACAAGATCCGCTCGAGCATTACCTCAAGGTCGTTGCAGACAAAACCGGTTCATTGATCGCAGCATCTGCACGTTACGGGGGAATGATCTCGGGTGCACCTGCGGAAATTACTGACACCGTGACAATCTTTGGTGAAAAGATTGGCGTTGCATTCCAGTTAGCAGATGATGTAATTGATATTGCGAGCGAATCAAATCAATCAGGCAAGACTCCCGGAACAGACCTGCGTGAGGGCGTTCCAACACTTGTAACTTTAAATGTCATGAAATCAAATGACCCTGCAGATACTGATCTGAAGAGATTGCTCAGCGCTCCGATTGAAGATGAAGCCACTGTGCAGCAGGTTTTGGTTGCACTTCGAAATCACAAAGCACTTGATGAATCACGTCAGCAATTATTTATGATCGCTAAAGAGGCACGTAGCGCACTTGGCCCGTTGCCAATAAATGATGCCACCGGAGCACTCATGTCTTTATGCGATGCTGTTATTGACCGTTCTGCTTGATTTAACTAGATCAAAAGCCAAAGTAACAAGCGCTGCCCAAATTATTAAGAAACCGATCCAGCGTGCGGTCGGCATATCCTCATTTAGTACCCAAACACCAATTGAAAACTGCAATGTAGGAGTTATGTACTGAAGTAGACCAATTGTTGTAAATGGAAGTCTGTTTGTTGAACCATTGAAGAGCAGAAGCGGAATCGCAGTAACTGCGCCAGCACTAATTAGAAGTGCGGTTAAGCCCCAACTATGACCAAACTGGCCGGTGCCTTGATTGCCTATGTAAAGCAGGTAGGCCAGGTAGAAAACCGAGGAGATAAGGGTTTCGATCGCAAGTCCTTCAAGTGCACCCAGCCCTAGCTGCTTCTTGATCAGGCCATAGCTTCCCCAGGAAATTGCTAACGCTAAAGCAATCCATGGCAAGCGCCCGTAATCAACGGTCAGTACTAGTACTCCTATGGATGCAATTGCAACCGATGCCCATTGCAGAGGACGCATCTTTTCTTTTAAAAAGATTACGCCAAAGCCAATGATGATCAATGGGTTGATGTAATAACCTAGTGATGCTTCAACGACATGCTCATTATTAGTCGCCCATATATAAACTAACCAGTTAATGGAAATTAGCATTGAAGTGAGGAAGAGCTTTACCGCGACCATTGGTCGCTTTAAAGTAGCAAGTGTTGATTTAAGAGCCTTGGTCGCGGCCAAGACAATAAAACAGAAAACCAATGTCCACACTGCGCGGTGCGAAACGATTTCTAGAGGATTAGCTGGTTCAAGCAGCGGCCAGTACAAAGGGAATGCACCCCATAAAGAGTATGCACTGATACCAAATAAAAGGCCGAGCTTGTTTTTACTCAATTATCTAAAGTTCGTAAATTGAACTGCGAAGTCCCAGCCACCATCTTTGATCATGGCCATAGTTTCTTGCAGATCATCGCGGCTCTTTGAAGTCACACGAAGCTCATCGCCCTGGATCTGAGTCTTTACAGATTTTGGACCCTCATCACGAATCTTCTTTGCAATCTTCTTTGCATTCTCTGTTGAGATGCCTTCCTTCAAAGGTGCGGCGATCTTGTAAATCTTTCCTGATAGTTGAGGAGCACCAGCATCAAGATGCTTCAATGACACACCGCGCTTGATCATCTTGTCCTTCACTACATCTAGTGCAGCCTTTGCGCGCTCTTCAGTATCTGCTTCAATCAAAACCTTGTCGCCTTCAAGTTCAATCTTTGAACCTGTGTTTTTGAAATCAAAGCGGGTCTCGATCTCACGGACCGCCTGATTAATGGCGTTATCGAGCTCCATACGGTCGATCTTGGAGGTTACGTCGAAACTTGCATCTGCTGCCATGGTGATGGCTCCT
>Ga0209033_1002020_pt1 | contig 11357 bp, 11 predicted proteins | sample LauGreFa1BDMLBDN_2_FD_188218 | JGI IMG/M metagenome (GOLD analysis project Ga0209033, IMG submission 188218) | Freshwater lake microbial communities from Lake Michigan, USA - Fa13.BD.MLB.DN (SPAdes) (version 2) | ecosystem: Environmental > Aquatic > Freshwater > Lake | place: Lake Michigan, USA...
GTGCTAGATACTTTATTAAACCATAGTTACACGGGTGCCCTCGAAAATATTTTTATCAATGCCAAAGTGCATGAGGTTTTGCTTTACAGCTTGGCCTGTTTGGTGGATGAAAAAGAAGAAGGATTTACTTGTAAATTTTTAGCGGATCCAGCAGGCAGAGAGCGTATTTATGAAGCCCGTGAAATACTACTTCAACATATTGGAGACCCTATTACCATTAAAGAATTAAGCCGTAAAGTAGCCATGAATGAGTGCTACCTTAAAAAAGGATTTAAAGAAATTTTTGGTACGACCATATTTGATTTTTACCAACAACAACGCATGGAGCACGCCAAGTATTTGCTCTACGAAAAAGGCCTAAGTGTTACAGATATTTCTGCACTACTCGGTTACTCTTCTATATCGCATTTTTCGGCAGCTTTTAAAAAGCACACCGGTTTAAAGCCTTGCGAATTACTAAAATAAAAACTATCTTACCTTTTATAAATTTATCCTATGCGCATACGTACATTGTTTGCTACCGCTGCTATTGCCCTATTTTTAACAAGCTGTGGCGGTCCTAAAAAAGTAGATACGATTGTTGTTAACGGCGTTATCTACACAGTAGATAGTAGTTTTTCTACTGCACAGGCAATGGCTATTAAAGACGGCCTGATTGTGGCAACAGGTACCGATGCAGAAATCTTAGCAGCCTATACTGCATCCGAAAAAATTGATGCAAAAGGACAAGCTGTATATCCTGGATTTATAGATGCGCACGCTCATTTTGTTGGTTATGGAAAATCACTTTTTCAGGTAGATTTATTTGGCACCACTAGTTGGGAAGAAGCCGTAGAGCGCGTAAAAGTTTTTGCTGCAGCGCATCCAGAACTTGCTTGGATTGAGGGTCGTGGATGGGATCAAAACAAATGGCCTGGTAAAAAATATCCAACCAATGCACTGTTAAATTCTTTGTTTCCAAATACACCCGTTGTGTTACAACGTATAGATGGACATGCGGCCATTGCTAACCAAAAAGCATTTGATGTGGCTGGTGTTAAACCGGGTCAAACCATTGTAGGTGGTGAGGTTGAAACAAAAAATAATGTTTTAACGGGTGTATTAATTGACAATGCAACAGACCTTGTATACGGTTCTATTCCTGCGGTAACCAAACAAACATATACGCAGTGGTTGCAAGCGGCGCAGCAAAATTGTTTTGCGCAGGGGCTTACCACCATTACCGATTGTGGCCTCAATATGAGTGATATCAATATTATTGATACACTTCAGCAAGAAGGAAAAATTAACATGCGCCTTTTTGCAATGCTGAGCGATAATCCTGAAAATCTTACTGCGTATTTAAAAAGAGGACCGTATAAAACCGACAAATTATTTGTGAATGGTTTTAAAGTATACGCCGATGGAGCCCTTGGTAGCAGAGGCGCTTGCTTATTACATAGTTATGAAGATCGTAAAGATTGGAATGGATTTTTACTCGCTAATATTTCACATTACGACTCACTAGCGTCGGTACTTGCTGCCTCAAAATTTCAAATGTGCACGCACGCAATTGGGGATAGTGCAAACCGTCAAATTTTAAACATCTACAATAAATATTTACAAAAAGGAAACGATAGACGCTGGAGAATTGAACATGCACAAGTAGTAAACCCTGCCGATTTTAATTTGTTTGGCGCTGCTGCAGTGGTGCCATCTGTACAACCAACGCATGCTACATCTGATATGTACTGGGCTGCGGAAAGACTCGGTAATGAGCGTATGAAAGGTGCGTATGCTTACAAGCAACTCATGGATCAAAACGGATGGATACCACTTGGTACCGATTTTCCGGTAGAAGATATTTCTCCTTTTAAAACATTTTTAGCTTCTGTGGGAAGGGTTGATGCCAAAGGGTTTCCGGAGGGTGGCTTCCAATCAGAAAATGCATTATCGCGTGAGCAAACCATTAGAGGTATGACTATTTGGGCCGCTAAAGCTAGCTTTTTAGAAAAGGAAGTAGGGAGTTTAGAAGTTGGAAAAAAAGCAGATTTTATAATACTGGCACAAGACCTAATGCAAGTGCCAGTAAATAAAATATTGGATACTAAAGTAGTTGCTACATTTAGTGGAGGTAAAAAAGTGTTCTAATATTTATTAAAACCCTACCATATCTGCAGGGATTACCCATGCATCAAATTCTTCTGGGGTTACATAACCTAATTTAACCGCCATTTCTTTTAAGGTACTACCTTCTTTGTGTGCTTTTTGTGCAATTTCAGCTGCTTTGTAGTAGCCAATTTTTGTATTGAGTGCAGTAACAAGCATTAAAGAATTGTCTACGTGCTTTTTAATGTTGGCTTCAATAGGCTCTATGCCTACAGCGCATTTATCATTAAAGCTTACACAACCATCGCCAATTAAACGCGCTGAGTGTAAGAAATTATAAATCATTACGGGCTTAAATACATTCAGTTCAAAATGTCCGTTTGCACCACCCATATTAATTGCCACATCATTACCCATTACCTGCACCGCAATCATGGATAAAGCTTCACACTGTGTAGGATTTACTTTACCTGGCATGATAGAAGATCCTGGTTCATTGTCAGGAATAAATATTTCGCCAATACCACTTCTTGGACCAGAACTTAACATTCTAATGTCGTTGGCAATTTTCATAAGGCTTACTGCCACTGTTTTTAAAGCACCATGCGCTTCTACAATTGCGTCGTGTGCAGCAAGTGCTTCAAATTTATTTTCGGCAGTAATAAATGGAAGTCCTGTTAAATTAGCAATATGCTTGGCTACATTTTCTGAGTAACCTTTTGGTGTGTTAATGCCAGTACCTACTGCGGTACCACCTAGCGCTAGTTCCGATAAGTGCGCAAGTGTATTGTTGATGGCTTTAAGGCCATGGTCTAGTTGAGAAACGTATCCGCTAATTTCTTGACCGAGTGTTAAAGGTGTAGCATCCATAAAATGCGTACGACCAATTTTTACCACATGCATAAAGTCTTTGCTTTTTTGTGCAAGGGTGTCTCTTAGTTTTTTAATGCCTGGAATAGTCGTTTCTAGTAATATTTTGTAGGCTGCAATATGCATTGCAGTTGGAAAAGTATCGTTAGAAGACTGAGACTTGTTAACGTCGTCGTTAGGGTGTAAAAACTTTTCTTTGTCTGTTAAGCTGCCGCCTTTTATAACGTGTCCACGGTATGCTACTACCTCGTTTACGTTCATGTTAGATTGCGTGCCGCTTCCAGTTTGCCATACCACTAATGGAAATTGATCGTTATGGGTACCTGCTAAAATTTCGTCACAAACCTGGCCAATGAGTTCGCATTTGTCTGCTGGTAAAACACCTGCGTCAAAGTTTGTAAGTGCTGCTGCTTTTTTCAAATAGGCAAAAGCCGCTATAATTTCTTTAGGCATGCGGTTGATGTCCGATGCTATTTTAAAGTTTTCGATACTGCGCTGTGTTTGAGCGCCCCAATACACGCCTGCAGGTACTTTTACTTCCCCCATTGTGTCTTTCTCAATTCTAAATTCCATGGTTGGTATTTTAGTAATTATTAGCTAATAGTTATCTTTTGCAAAGGTAAGGGTGTAGGCGCTACATTTTTGCTTATTTTAGAGACTACAAACCGTTAAAACTTATGAAAAAGGTACTCTTCGTTTTATGTCTGGGACTTTCTGTAGCTGCCCATGCACAACAGGCTCAAAACATTATTATAGTTACTACCGACGGGTTTCGTTGGCAAGATTTGTTTAAAGGAATGGATGATACCATTGCTAGACAAAAACGTTTTAACGAAGGCGATAGTTTGGGGCTTATCAAAAAGTATGGTGGTGCCACCGAGCAGGAGCGTAGAGAAAAAATAATGCCATTTTTTTGGAATACCATTGCAAAAAAAGGACAGGTGTATGGTAACCGTTTGTTTGGTAATAATATCAATACCGAAAATCCACATTGGTTTTCATATCCTGGTTATTCGGAAATATTTACAGGACATGTAGATCCTCGGATTAATAGTAACGAGCATCCGGCTAATCCAAATACAACCGTACTTGGTTTTTTTAACGCGCAACCTACTTTAAAAAATAAGGTATATGCATTTAGTGCATGGGAGGCCTTTAATAGAATTTTAAATGAGAAAGGCTCTGGAGTGCCTGTTATTGCTGCGTATGACACAGTTGGATTTAATAATCTAACAGCCAACGAACGCCTACTCAATAAATTACACCAGCAAAGTTATCGTCCTTGGGGCGAAGAGTGTTACGATGTTTTTACGCATTTTAATGCCATGGAAACTTTGAAAAACAGAAAGCCACGCGTATTATATATTGCCTACGGTGAAACAGACGAGTGGTCGCACGCAGGTAAATACAAATCTTATTTAAACGCCGCTAATCAGTTAGACAAATGGCTAGAAGAAATTTGGAATTTTGTACAATCGGATCCGCAGTATAAAAACAACACGACATTATTTATTACTTCTGATCATGGAAGAGGTGATGTGGTTAAAGAAAAGTGGACCAGCCATGGCGATAAAATAGAAGGGGCAAGTCAAATTTGGATGGCCGTTATTGGACCTAATACACCAGCACTTGGTGAAGTAAAAACGCCGGCGCAATACTATCAAAAACAGTTTGCACAAACCATTGCAAATTTAATGGGTTATAATTTTACCGCCGAACATCCGGTAGCAGATCCTATAAAATCAACAAAAGTTATTTCCCAGTAAAAACGGGCTTTCTTTTTTCTAGAAAAGCAGTCGTGCCTTCTACCATATCAGTGGTATCAAAGCAGGCGCTAAATGCGTTGAGTTCTGTTTCGTAACCATTAAGGGCCTCGTTGTGCACGGCGTTAGCGGCTTCTATGCATTTTGCAACGGCAACAGGAGCTTTGCTTTGAATGAGTGTTGCTATTTCTTTTGCTTTTGTAAGTAATTGATCAGGCACTACAACATGGTTTACAAGCCCCGATGCAAAAGCAGCAGATGCGTCAATCATGCCGCCTGTTAACATTAATTCAAGTGCTCTTCCTTTACCAATAAGTTGTACTAGTCTTTGCGTACCGCCATAACCCGGCATGATGCCAAGGTTTACTTCTGGTTGACCAAATTTTGCATTTTCGGAAGCGATTCTAAAATGGCATGCCATCGCTAGTTCGCAACCGCCACCAAGTGCAAAACCATTTACACATGCAATTACCACTTTAGGGCAGTTCTCGATTTTAAAAAACAAATCTTGACCACGACGAGCAAGTGTTTTACCACCCGCAGAGCCCGCGCCAATAAATTCTGAAATATCGGCACCAGCCACAAATGATTTTTCGCCAGCACCAGTTATTAAAACAGATTTGATAGCTGGGTTGGTATATACCTCATGCATCACTGCTTCTAACTCTGCAATTACTTGTCCATTTAAGGCATTTAGTTTTTCAGGTCTATTGATAGTGATGGTAAAAATACCATTATCGTTATGGGTAAGAAGTGTTGTGTACATGATTAAAAATTTCGGTGTGTAGCAACCCATTCTTGAATGTAGGTTGCAATAGTTGTGGTGGGGGTACCTGGTGCAAAAAGTGTTCCTACGCCAAGTTCTTGAAGTGTTTGTATGTCTGCTTCTGGAATAATACCGCCCCCTGTTACAAGCACGTCATTCATTCCTTTTTCTTTTAATAGCCCCATAATTTTTGTAAACACCGTGTTGTGCGCGCCACTTAAAATGCTTACACCAATGGCGTCTACATCTTCTTGCAGTGCAGCGTTAACAACCATTTCGGGGGTTTGTCTAAGTCCGGTATAAATAACTTCCATACCTGCATCGCGCAGTGCAGTAGCTATTACTTTAGCACCTCTGTCATGTCCATCAAGGCCTACTTTGGCAACGAGAACACGAATGGGGCGTTTTGTTTGGCTCATAGATTGCAAGTTATTATATTAATGATAATAGAAACTTTATAGTAAAGTTAAAGCATGTTTAATTCTTGCTACCGCATCAGCAACGCCAATGGTAGCAGCTATTTCAAACACACCAGGACCAAATTTTCCGCCTACTAACATAATGCGCATAGGTAACATGAGTTCACCGGGTTTTAACCCATGCGCAGCGGTTAATTCTTTAAAAATATTTTCTAAAACGGTATGGTCATTGCTGTTTGAATTTTCAAAAGCGGAGCAAAGCGCTTCAAAGAAATTCTTTTTATTGTCGTCCCACTTAGGTGCAATAGACGCTGTGTCTATACTTGTAGGTGCGGCAAAATAAAAGCCAGCTTGCGTAATAAAATCGGGTAATAAAATGCAGCGCTCTTTAGTGATGCCAATTATTTTTTCTAAATAAGTTTTATCCTGAGCTTTAATACCAGCCTCATCAAAATAAGGTTGTACAAGTGAAGCTAAATAAGCGTTACCTGTGTTTTTAATCCATTCGGCGTTAAACCATTTTGCTTTTTCGTAATTAAATTTAGCACCTCCTTTATGTACGCGCTCCATCGAAAACTTTTCAATTAAATCAGCCATACTAAACAGTTCTTGATCGGTACCATCGTTCCAACCAAGCACGGCAAGAAGGTTTACAAATGCTTCTGGTAAAAATCCATGCTCTTTAAATCCAGTGTTTTTTTCATTTGTTTTTGGATCGGTCCAGTCCATCGCAAATACAGGAAATCCTAAACGGTCACCATCTCTTTTACTTAATTTTCCATTGCCATCCGGCTTTAAAATAAGCGGAAGGTGCGCCCACTGCGGCATGTCATTTGCCCAACCTAAATATTTCCATAATAATAAATGCACGGGTGCAGAAGGGAGCCATTCTTCACCTCTAAATGCATGGCTAATTTTCATGAGATAATCATCTACCACCACAGCTAAGTGATAGGTAGGCATGCCATCGGCTTTTAATAATACTTTATCATCTACTTGTGAAGTATTAAATGAAACCTCACCTCTAATCATATCTGTAAAAGTAACGTCTTCGTTATCTGGCATTTTAATACGCACCACATGCGGCGTGTTAGCAGCTAATAAAGCATCCACTTCCTCTTTACTAAGTGTTAATGAGTTGCGCATTTTAGCGCGAATGGTTTGGTTGTATTGTGGCGAAGGATTTTCAGGCGTTTTAAAATTGTTACGCATTTCTTCAATTTCTGCGGGGGTATCAAAAGCTATGTAGGCGTATCCCGCATCAATTAACTGAGTAGCATACTGTTTGTACATGGCTTTGCGCTCACTTTGTCTGTAAGGTGCATATGGTCCACCAGCAATCGGGCTTTCATCTGGGGTTAGTCCACACCAATTAAGTGTTTGTAAAATATATTCCTCGGCACCGGGTACAAATCTAGATTGGTCGGTGTCTTCGATACGTAATATAAAATCACCACCATGTTTTTTAGCAAACAGGTAATTGAATAAAACGGTTCTTACACCCCCAAGGTGTAAGCCTCCAGTTGGGGAGGGCGCAAAACGGACACGTACTCTTTTGTTCATGGCGCAAAGATAAGATTTATATTTGCCACATGTACCTCGTAAAAACACCTTGGTGGCTAAGGGCGTTATACCCTTCACTTGTTTGGCGTATGCCCTCCAGGCCCAAAGTGTTGTACCTGACATTTGACGACGGTCCACACCCCAACATTACCCCTTTTGTGCTCGATAGTTTACGGGAATATCAAGCAAAAGCCACTTTTTTTTGTATCGGTAAAAATGTAGAGGCCTACCCTGGCATTTATGCTCAAATTATGTTTGAAGGGCACGCCGTGGGCAATCATACCCAGCATCATGTTAATGGTTGGAAGGTTTCTGACGAAGCATATTTGCATGATATTACGACTGCCGCCAAGCATATTAAGTCTAACTTATTTAGACCGCCTTATGGCCGAATAAAAAGAAGTCAAATCAAAAAAATCAAACAGCAGTTTCCGGATATGCGCATTGTTATGTGGGATGTGCTCAGTGCCGATTTTGACACTTCTTTAAACGCAGACGCCTGCCTTGGTTACACCGTGTATCATAGTAAAAGCGGGTCTATTGTTTTATTTCATGATAGTGAAAAAGCGTTTCCACGTTTACAAACAGCGCTTCCTAAAATGCTCGCACATTTTGTTAATGAGGGCTATACATTTGAAGCAATTAAATTTAATGCATAAAAGATATTTATACAATGGCGCCTATACTCATTGATACGCATACGCATTTATATGCTGATGAATTTACTGCTGATATTGACGCCGTTATTGCACGCGCGCAACAAGATCATGTTCAAAAATTTTATTTACCTGCCATCGATAGCAACTCTTTAGATGCGATGCTAGGATTAGAAAAAAAATATCCAGGCGTTTGCATAGCCATGATGGGGCTACACCCATGTTATGTAAAAGAAAATGTTGCTGACGAATTAGTCATTGTAGAAAAATGGATTAATGATCGCCATTTTGTGGCGATAGGTGAAATAGGACTTGATTTTTACTGGGATAAAACATTTGAAAATCAGCAGCGTACTGCATTTGAAGCACAAATGGAGTGGGCGCTTGCAAAAAACTGGCCCATTGTTATACATACGCGTAATGCTATGCAAGAAACCATCGAAATGGTAAAGCCTTTTGCAAAAAAAGGACTGCGTGGAATTTTTCATTGCTTTAGCGGCTCTGCCGAGTCGGCAAAACAAATTATAGACCTTGGTTTTTATTTAGGAATTGGTGGTGTGATAACGTATAAAAATGCTGGATTGCCAGAAGCACTTGCAAATGTCCCGTTATCTCATTTGGTACTTGAAACCGATGCGCCTTATTTAACGCCCGTGCCTTTTAGGGGTAAACGCAATGAATCTGGGTATTTGCTGTACATCGCCCAAAAACTTGCCGAAGTAAAACAAACCACATTACATGAGGTAGCCGCTATTACAACGGCTAATGCACAAAAAATATTCGGTTCCTGAGCCCCGAACCTTTATTTTTGCCCTCCCAATAAATTATTGGAATCGTAATTCATTATAGAGAGGTGTCCGAGTGGTTGAAGGAGCACGCCTGGAAAGTGTGTATACGGCAACGTATCGAGGGTTCGAATCCCTTCCTCTCTGCGAAGTCTTTTAAAATGCGATGTTGCGAATCAAGCTTGCTTGAATGAGCAAATGAGCGTTTTAAAAGAGAAACAAAAGTTTCACTTTTGTTTCAAAGACTTTGGTCAAAGAGAATTTTTGGGATGGCAACGAACGAAGTGAGTTGACAATCCAAATGCGCATTATCTACATGCGGCTCTTTCTAATTTATCATTGATAGCATCACCCATTCCGTGCGCAGGCATTTTTTCTGCAATAATCACGTCTAGATTTTGATGGTCTAATCGGTGCATAGCTGCGTATAAATTTTTAGCAGCTTCTTCCAAATCGCCGCTCTCTGAAAGTATTTCAATGACAGTCACAAATGCTGGTAGGGTAGTGGATTTTAATTGTAATACGCCAATGCTTTTGCTCTGGTGTTTTTCAATTTCAGCTACCAGATTATCTGTTAGTATTGTTGTTGTATTTGGTGCGTAATGTTTAGAAAGCATGCCGGGTGCCAGCACAGATTCGTTATTTGCATGCACACGCATTTTTAATGCACCCGTAATTTTTTCGATATCCTCTGTTTTGGTACTGCCTTGTCTGTACAAAATGGGTTCTCCGTTTTCGAATCCAATAATGGTAGATTCTATGCCTTTGTCACAACTGCCGCCATCTAAAATAATGTCTAGTGTATCCGTAAAATAATCTGCCACATGTTTTGCAGTAGTGGGGCTAATAGAACCAAATGGATTAGCGCTTGGTGCTGCGAGTGGAAAATCCAAGGCTTCTAATAATTCAAGTGCAACGGGATGACCTGGAACCCTTACCCCAACTGTATTTTTACCGCCCGTTACAATATCTGGGATATGATCTTGTTTTTCTAATACCAGCGTGAGTGGGCCAGGCCAAAAAGCAACTGCTAATTGTAGGGCTACTGCTGGAATATTTTTTGCTACTTGCTGTAAATAACTTGCAGATTTTATATGAACAATAAGTGGGTTATAGTGGGGTCTATTTTTTAATGTAAATATTTTTTGCGCCGCAACTTCGCTATACGCATTGCCTGCAAGCCCATACACTGTTTCTGTGGGCATAGCAACAATCTCATTGTTTTGTAAGGCTGCTACGGCAGCTTGTATAGCGTTTGATGGCATGGTATTATTTATGGGTTACACCTATCGCAGTAGGTAGGATCTTCTTCTTGTTTTCCATTTGGAAAATATGCTTCGTGGGTATGGCTGCATTTTTGGCAAGCATACACATGGTACAAAGTGCTTTTGGTAGGTGCTTTACAGTTTTCGCAAGGAAGCCCTGGTGTAGCTTCTTTAATGCCAAATCCAGGTGTTTGACATCTTGGGCAGGTAGTCTTTATTTTTGCGATTAGTTTTTTAGTCGTTTCTTCTATGACTTCCATTCTTGATGGATTCAAGTGCGCACGCATATCAGTTTCTGCATACACAGATCCATAGGTTGCCATATACTGCCTAAAAGTTTCAAGTAATTCTTTGGCATCAACAATACCTTTTGCAATAGCAGTATAGCCCTCTTTTTTATCTTTTAAAATTAGCCCATGGCCCGGAAACAAAGCACTTTGTGCAAATGCCAATAAGTCTTCTTCAGAACTTACTTCTTTTGCATTGTAATTTGTTTTTGTAGAAACTTCTCGTACAGTAATTTCTAATCCATTTTTTTTATCGATTAGTACAAGTAGTTCATCGTCTGCAGGTAAAAAATAAAGGAGTGGATGAGCACCAAAAGAGCCCTCACTCGCAACTGCTAAATCAGTGCCAGTAAGTTCCATGGCAAGCATACACTTTTGTTTAGCGGCATCTATGGGGCTTAATGCCCTTTCAATTTCGCCACAAAAAGTGCCAAGCAAATCTGTATCCAAATTTTCAGGTACGATACAGCTTACGCCCAGCTCTTTTTCAAGTAGCGGTGCTATGGCATGTTGTTTTTTGTGCTTGGTTGCTATTACAATTGACCGGCCTTCAAAAAATTTATGCTGGCTCATTAATGTAGTCAATATGAATATTCGATGTAACTTTTAGAGATACATTTTTATCAGTTGCTGCTGCAATGATTGTTTCAAGTTTTGCTAGTTCTGCTTTTAAGAATTCAACTTTTTCTAAAGCAGCATCATCTGTTTTTCCAAAGCGCTCTACATGACTTACATTTTTTTGCGAATGAAAGTTTATTTTCATCGTAAACATATTTGTTAATACGTCTTTTGCTTCTGCAACATTAAATGTGCCATCAATGAGTGTTACTTTATTATTTTCCATGTTGGTTGTTTTGAGTTTTTTTGATTTTTATTTATTGACCTTGACCTAATG
>Ga0209033_1002021_pt1 | contig 11354 bp, 10 predicted proteins | sample LauGreFa1BDMLBDN_2_FD_188218 | JGI IMG/M metagenome (GOLD analysis project Ga0209033, IMG submission 188218) | Freshwater lake microbial communities from Lake Michigan, USA - Fa13.BD.MLB.DN (SPAdes) (version 2) | ecosystem: Environmental > Aquatic > Freshwater > Lake | place: Lake Michigan, USA...
GAGTCTGCGACTCCGTCCTGCTCGTTACCCGTTGCTCACGCGTACCAGTTGCTTGCCGACGTTGCGCCCCTCGTAGAGCCGAATCAGGGCGGTCGGCATCTGTTCGAGTCCATCGAGGATGTCTTCCTGGTAGTGCAGCCGTCCGGCGCCGATCCATTCAGCGAGTTGTGCTTCGGCGCGCTCGAAATGCGCATCGAGTTCGTAGATGAAGAAAGCCTCCATACGCGCCATCTTCTTGAAAATCGCGAATGCGTTGCGCAACGCATAGGGCCGCTCGACCCCGTTGATGTACTGCGAGATGGCGCCGCACAGCACCACTCGGGCGTGGCGCCGCAGATGCGCGAGGCCAGCGTCGAGAATTTCGCCGCCGACGTTGTCGAAGAACACGTCCATGCCATCGGGCAGGGCGCGTCCAATTTCCTGTTCGACGTCCTGCTCGCGGTAGTTGATCGCCGCTCGATAACCGAGTCGCGAGGTCAGCAGCTCACACTTGGCATCTGACCCGGCAATACCGATGGCGCTGGCGCCGAGATTGCGCGCAATTTGTCCGACGTTCGATCCCACACCTCCTGCAGCGCCCGAGACGAGCACTTGATCGCCAGGTTTGACGGCGCCGATGTCGACGAGCCCCAGGTAGGACGTGAAGCCGGTGAGTCCGAGGACGCCGAGCGCGGTGGAGACGGGCGCGACGCGTTGACGAACCTTGAACATCAGGAAGTACGTTGAACCGTCGGCGATTGCATAGCGTTGCCAACCGAGTTTGCCCTGCACGATCTCACCGACTCGCCACGCGGGATTGCGTGATTCGACGATGCGACCGACGCCGCGGCCATGCATGACATCGCCGATGTCGAGCGGTCGCTCGAAGCGCTCGAGATTGAGCATGTAGTTGCGCATGACTGCTGCGACGCCGAGATACAGCGTCTCGATGCGGAACTCGCCCTCCTCAAGTGGGCGAAGCGGCGTCTCGATGAGTCGAAAGTCGCTGACCTTGACCGGCCCCTGGGGTCTGGCCGCGAGCACCCATTGGGTGTTGCGCAGGCTCACAACTGCCGATCGCGAGTCTCGGGCATCAGCCACAGCGCGAGCACGAAGGCACTCGACATGACGATGACCGGGTACCAGAGACCGGCCAGTACGTCTCCGGAGCGGGCCACCAGCCATGCAGCCGTCAGCGGCATGAAACCGCCGAACCAGGCGCTCGTCAGATGGTAGGGGACGGAGAGCGCTGTGTACCGTATGCGCGTCGGAAAGATCTCTGCCAGCCATGCCGCTCCCGGCCCACAGGTGAGTCCTGCGCCGACGATCAACGACAAGATGAGTCCCACGAGCGCGAGATGACGCAGGTCCAGATCATCGAGAGAGTCGATCGAGGCGACCGCCGAGTTGCGCGGATAGCGCGCTTCGACCAGCGCGGCATCGAGAGCCGTCCGATCGAAGCCAACGAGGTCGCGTCCCGCGATACGGATCACAAGCGGCTCTCCAGCAAGCGCGCCATCGACCAACGGTTCGCCGTTGGAATACGAGATACCGCGTTTGGCCAGATGGTCGCGGGCCCGCGTGGCGTCATCGAGCGTTGCTGGATTGGCGAACGGATCGAATCGAGTCGGCGCCGCGTGCACGACAATGGGTGACTGCTGCTGCGCCGCAGCGAGGGCTGGATTGCCGACGGCGAGCAGTGCCTCGTAGGCAGGCATGATCGATATCGCGGAGATCAGCATGCCGGCGAGAATCACGGGCTTGCGGCCGATGCGGTCGGACAGCGCGCCGGCCCCTACGTAGATCAGCATGCCCACGAGCAGCGCGACCACGATGAGGGCCGACGCCGTCGCCGTGTCGACCAGTAGCGCCGTTTGCAGGAACACGAGGGAGTAGAACTGTGCCGTGTACCAGCTGAGGGCCATCGCGGCAGCAACCACGAGGGCCGCCAGCATCGGGCGGGTGTGCTTGCCTGACAGCAGGGTCTCACCGATCGGCGATTCGGCGAGTTCGCCGCGCGCCTTCAACTGCGCAAACAGCGGTGATTCCGAGATGCGCGTGCGGATGTACACCGAGAAGGCCAGCAGCAGCACCGAGGCGAGGAAGGGGATTCGCCAGCCCCACGCGCGGAAGTCCTCATCGCCGAGCACACTGCGGCAGATCACGATCACGAGCAGCGAGAGCACGAGTCCCATGGTGGCCGTGGTCTGGATCCAGCTGGTGTAGAAGCCGCGCTGTCCGGTGTCGCAGTGTTCAGCGATGTAGATGGCCGCGCCGCCGAACTCGCCGCCGAGGGCAAGCCCCTGCAGCAGGCGCAGCAGCACGAGCAGTGCGGGTGCCCACCAGCCGATGGTCTCGTAGGTGGGCAACACGCCGACCAGAGCGGTGGTCAGGCCCATCAGCACGATGGTGACGAGGAAAGTCCGCTTGCGCCCCACGCGGTCGCCGAGGCGACCGAAGATCAGTGCGCCGAGCGGTCTGATTGCGAAGCCCGCACCGAAGGCGGCCAGGCTTGCGAGGAGCGCTGCTGTCTCGTTGCCCGGCGGAAAGAACAGCGCGCCGAAAAAGGTGACAAGACTGCCGTAGAGCAGAAAGTCGTAATACTCAAAGACGGTGCCGGTCGATGCAGCGAGCACGACCTTGGGCATGGGAGTACGGGTAGCGGGAGTAGTGCTCATGTTCATGCTGAGGAAGTCTGCGCCGATTGTATGCGCAAACCGACTGCCTACCGATAGACTCGGCGCATGGATTCAATCAACTTGGGTTTGCCCGTCATTCGTCGCGGGTACTGCGAGGGTCGCACCGGTCAAGTTCACTATCGCCGTTGTCGAGTGGAAGCGTCCCGGGCGCGTACGCGCCCTCTGGTGCTGCTGCATCAGTCGCCGCTGTCATCGACCCAATTCGAACGTGTGATGCCCGCTTTGGCGGCGAATGGTTTCGATGTCGTGGCACCTGACATGCCCGGTTTCGGCATGTCGGATGCGGCTCCCGAGGGGGCGGACCTCGAACTTTTCGCCTCGGTGATTCCCGCGGCGCTCGGGGTACTCGGTTGCACGCGTGCCGACATCGTTGGACATCACACTGGCGCTGTCCTTGGTGCGGTGTTCGCCGCAGAGCAGCCGCAGGCGGTCAATCGACTGGTCCTCAATGGATTCCCGTTGCTGAGTCAGGCGGAGCGCGAACATTTCGCGACGTTCTATTTCGGGCCCAAGGAACCCAAGCCGGATGGGAGTCATTTGCTCGTGGCCTGGGAAAACCGCTTGCGGTCGACGCCCGGCTGGACGGACATCGCCTTGATGCACCGTTACACGGTGGAGGCGCTACATCGAGGCGGCACCAACTGGAAGGCGTTTCCGCTCGTCATCGGCGCCGATCTGCACGAGGTGCTGCAGCGTCTGCGGGTGCCGACCCTGATGCTCACGAACACGGGCGAGGATCTCTACGATTCGACGCGTAGGGCACAGGCCATGCGCCCCGATTTCTTTGCCTACGCCGAGTTGACTGGGGGCTCTCACGACATCGTCGATGAGCAGCCCGACGCATGGGTTCGCGTCGTGACCGATTTTCTCTCCAACTAGAGGCGGCTGCCGAGCGGCGGCGCGGCGGCGCTGACGATCTCGCGCAACACGAAGCTCGATTCGACCCGCGCGACGCCGGGTAGCTTCGTTAGAACCTTGCCGTGCAGACGCTCGATGTCCTCAGCCGAGCGTGCGAGCACGCGCAGCACGTAGTCGGCTTCGCCGGTGGTCAGGAAGCACTCGCAGATCTCCGGCACCGAGCGGACGGCGGTTTCGAAATTGCGTAGATCGCGCTCGGCTTGGCTCTTGAGCGTGATGCGCACCAGCAGACTCATGTTCCAGCCAAGCTTGCGCAGGTTGAGATGCGCAGCGTATCGCTCGATGTAGCCCTCGGTCTCGAGACGGCGAACCCTGCGCAGACAGGCGGACTCGGACAAGCCGACCCGGGCAGCGAGCTCGGCATTGGCCACTCGTCCGTCCTGTTGCAGTTCATGGAGTATTCGCTGATCCAGTCGGTCGGTTTCCATTGGCAGATTATTGCGCTTTACAAGCATTACGCGCAATTAGATTTCGATAAGTGCGCTGCAGAGACTGCACTCCGCAAGTCCATGCGAGCGTGGCGGTCGCAAAATGACTGCATGAAAATCGGCGTGCCTAAGGAAATCAAAGTTCACGAGTACCGTGTCGGACTCGTGCCCGCAGCGGTTCGCGAACTCGTCGCGGCCGGACACGAAGTGCTGGTGGAGCGTGCCGCCGGGTCCGGGGTTGGCTTCGACGATGCCGCCTACGAGGCCGTCGGTGCGCGGATCGCCGCCGACGCGCGAGCGGTATTTGCCGCGGCGGATCTTGTGGTCAAGGTGAAGGAGCCGCAGCTCGTCGAGTGCGCGATGTTGCGCCCCGGGCAAGTGCTGTTCACCTATCTGCACCTGGCGGCTGATCGGCCGCAGGCCGAGGCTCTCATGCGCTCCGGGGCGCATGCCATTGCCTACGAAACCGTGACTGCGCGCGACGGCTCGCTGCCACTGCTCACGCCCATGAGCGAAGTGGCGGGGCGCATGTCGGTACAGGTCGGTGCGACGCTGCTGCACAAGTCCGCGGGCGGTCGCGGCATGTTGCTGGGTGGCGTGCCGGGCGTGGCTCCGGCCAAGGTCGTCATCTTGGGCGGGGGCGTGTCCGGGACCGCAGCAGCCGAGATCGCCTGCGGCATGCGAGCCGACGTAACCGTGATCGACAAGTCCTTGCCGCGACTGCGCGAGCTCGATGGATTGTTCGGTGGTCGACTGAAGACCGTGTTTTCAACCGCAGCGTCCATAGAAACCGCGGTGGCGAGTGCCGATCTGCTGATCGGTGCCGTGCTCGTTCCCGGCGCGGCGGCACCGCGGTTGGTGACGCGGGCGATGATTAAAGCGATGCGGCCGGGCGCGGTGGTGGTGGATATCGCCATCGACCAGGGCGGTTGCATCGAGACGAGTCGACCCACGACCCATGCCGACCCGACCTATGTGGAGGAGGGCGTGGTGCATTACTGCGTCACCAACATGCCGGGCGCCGTGGCACAGACCTCGACCCTCGCCCTCAACAACGCGACGCTCCCTTACGTGCGGGCACTCGCCAACGACGGGTTCGAGACGGCGTGTGGCAAAGACCCGGGGCTGGCAGCCGGATTGAACGTCTCGCAGGGGCGCATCGTGCACTCGGCGGTGGCCGAGGCGCTGGGGTTATCGAGCCGCTAAGGCTGCTGCCAAGCTGCTGAGTTTGCCGAGCCGCTGGGCTTGCCGAGCGGCTCGGGGTCTCAGAGTTTCTGCAAGCCGCGTCGGTCGGCCTCGATCGACAAATTGGCCAGCGTACGTGCCACGGCGGTCGGCTCGCGGACGCTGTCGAAACCGATCATCCGTGCCTCGAGTCGCTCCTGACTCAACTGCAACCAAAGATAACCGCGATGACTGCCGTCGGCATGATGCACGTTCAGCGTGTCGCGGTTGTAGGCGTCGATGACCTTTTGCGGCGGCGGACCTGATGAGATCGAGGTGGTGACAAGTTCACTGGCAATGATGGGCGAGTTGCCATCGTTGGCCTCGAGGCGCTGGTCAGCCGCAATGAAGGCGTGGATGTCACCGCCGAGGATCACGGGATTGGCGACGCCGCTGTCGCGCACGGCCTCAAGCAGTCGCAGCCGAGCGGCCGGGTAACCGGCCCAGCTGTCGTTCCAGTGTAGTTGCCTCGGTCCCGGATCCTCATCGACCAGCGAGAACACCACGCTCTGCGCCAGCAGGTTCCAGCGGGCGCGCGACTGTCCGAGCTGCTGCTGCAACCAGCGCTCCTGTGTCTCACCCAGCATCGATCGAGCGGCGTCGTTCCAGGTCGGGCAGGTGTCGACGAAGACGCGGCTGCCGCCTTGTCGCGGTGGCGTCGGGCAGGGTTGGGGGCTTCGGTATTGCCGCGTGTCCAGGATATGCAGCCCGAGCAGATCGCCGACCGTCTGGCTGCGATAGAGCTGCAGGCCGCCACCCGCCAGCAGGCTGTCCCGCGGCAGCGGCATGTGCTCGTAGTACGCCTGATAGGCCGCGGCTCGGCGGGCCACGAATCCGGGCTGCTCACCCGGGTTCTCCGCCTGCTCGCTGGCATAGTCGTTGTCGACCTCGTGATCGTCGTGAGTCAGCACCCAAGGGCAGGCGGCATGGGCTTCGCGAAGCGTGGGGTCGCTGCGATACCAGGCATAGCGCAGCCGGTAGTCGGCGAGACTCTGGCACTCACCCCGATCGTGACGTCGCACGGGCTCGGCCGTGTTGCCCTCGTAGATGTAATCACCGAGGTGGGCGATCAGATCGACGCCCGTCTCGAGCATGTGCCGGTAGGCGTGGTAATAGCCTTGTTCGTAGTGCTGACAACTGGCCACGCCGATTCGCAGCGGCAACTGGGGTTGTCCCGCAGCCGGGCAGGTCCAGGTTCGACCAACGGCGCTGCGATGTTCGCCTGCGCGAAAGCGATAGTAGTAACTGCGGCCCGGTTCGAGCCCTCGCACTTCGAGGTGCACGCTGTGCGCGAAGATTGCCTCGGCACGCGTGAGACCGGTCTGCACGGTCTGACGAAAACCAGGGTCGAGAGCGATTTCGAAGCCCACTTCGATGTCGTCCGCGCCGACTCCGCCATCCGGCGCCAGCAGATCGGCGATCAGTCTCGTCCACAGCACCATCCCGTTCGGATGCGGATAGCCCGAGGCGACTCCGAGCAGGAAGGGATCGCGCCGGAAGACGGCAGGGCGCAGCCTCGCAGAGGCGAATGCCGCCGGGGTCAGGCCGAGTCCACCGAGGTAGAGGGCCGAGGCGAGAACGACGCGTCGATCGATCATGGCTCGCGAGTGTAGCGCTGTGATAGCGTCGCGTCTCATGAGCGCGCCTGCTGACCCGATGTTGCCGCGAGACGATGGGCGAGCCGTGCTCGTCGAGCCGCTGGCGGCTGTCACGCTGACGACAGGCAATCTGGCTGCGGCCCGCCGCTTCTACCAGGGCGCGCTCGGCATGAGTCCGGAATTCCATCGCGTCGAGGGCGAGGCGGCGACGCGACTCGCCGCGCATTGGGGCTTGCCGACGCAGGCGGCCTACGAGTACGTGCGGCTGTTTCGGCCCGGGCTCGAGGGCGCGTTGCAGATTCGCCTGGTCGCCGTCGATTCCGCGTTACCCACCAAGCGTCCGGCTCTCGACTCCCGCTTCGATGGACCGCTGGGTGTCGGCTACCCGGTGCGTGACCTCAAGGCCCGCAACGTTGTCGTCGAGGCGCACGGGTTCGGTTCGACGGCGGGCTTGACGCTGATGGCGTTCCCGCGCGCGGACGGGTCCACCTACGACATTGGTGAGGTGCACTGGGTTGCACCCGATGACGTGATGGTTCTTGGCGTCGATCGAGCCCACCTGCAGCCCGTTGGGCCGATCGATGCGGCGATCGACATTGGCGGGCCGGCGTACTCCAGTACGCTCATCAGTGACGCCGCGCGCTTTGCCCCCTTTTTCGGCGAGGTGCTGGGCTTCGAATTGCGTCGTGAGTTCACCTTTCAGAGCGAAGGTCCCTCGGGTGGCATGCGTCTGCCGGCCGGTACCCAAGTGCATTTCCAGCAGTGGTTCGCGCCGCGGTCGCGCTCGGGGTATTTGGTCGTGATGCAACTGCTGCAAAACGCGCTGCGTCCACCCGCACCACTCGCAGCCCCTGGTCGTGGCATCGCGCTGTGGTCGTTTCCTACTTTGGATCTCGAGGCAACGTTGCTTCGTGCGCGCGCGCACGGCACCGCGGTACTGCAGGATGCCGCGTGGATCGAGACTCCCGGTGTGGGCTCGGTGCGCTCGGCAGTGCTCGCGACACCGGACGGCTTTCCGGTGGAGATCTACCAGCGCTGAGTCATTTACCGATCGCGCCGAAGACGTTCTTAAGGATTTTGCTCGACTGGCCGAGTGGGTCCTTGCGAATGACGCGTTCCTCCTCGGCGATCATCACGAAGAGCCCATCGAGCGCCTTGCGCGTGACGTACTCCTCGACCTTCGCGTCCTTGGCATCCAGCAGGCCGTACTTGGCGGCTTGTCCCGCGAACTCGTTGTACTGCTGCGCGACGTTAGTTTTTGCGGTGGTCTGACGAACGATTGGCAGGAACAGGGCGGCGAGTTTGTCGTAGGAGGAACGCTTGAAGAATTGTGTCGCCGCCTCATCGCCGCCGGTGAGGATCTGCCGGGCATCGTCCACGCTCATCTGCCGCACAGAATCGACCAGCAGGGTCTTCGCCTGCGGGACGGCGGCCTCGGCAGCGCGATTCATCGCCGTGACGAGATCCTCCGCCTCGTCGTTGAGCCCCAGGAGCTTGAAGGCTTTTTCGCCTTTTTTGAGAGCGGGTGGCAGAGGGATCTTCACCTTCGGGTTGCCGAGGAACCCGTCGGTGGCGCCGAGGCTCGCGACCGCACGCGTCGCACCTTGATCGAGCGCTGCCTTGAGACCTGCGACACTGTCCTTGCTGGAGAGCGCATCGAGTCCTGCGCCGTGCGTGATCGGTGAGAGCACCAGAGCAACGAAGACCGTTGCGATCGATAGCCTTCTGTTCATGCCGGGCAGTCTAGCGCATGCCTCCGTCGCGATCAGCAAGGCATAATCAGCAATCAGTCATCGAACGCCTCCCCGTGGGGGCGACGGAGTTTGCATCATGCGTATCGTCGGCAAGATCCTGCTGTGGATTTCGGGCGTGCTGGGCGTTGGCCTTCTGGGCGCGGCCATGTGGTTCTGGGTCACCCCGGTCGGCATCAACAATTACGTCAACAAGATCACGATCCAGCTCGCACTCGGATCGCCGCAGACCCTGACCCAGCTCGGCGTGATCGACAACACGCTGCTCGATTTCCACAGCGACGAGCTGGACGATCAGACCAAGGCGTTCGAGGACAAGATGACCGCGAAGCTGCGTGCCGCGCGCGAAGGTCTCGACCGTTACGGACCGGAAGGGCTGGAGGGTCAGGAGCTGCTGACCTACCAGATCACGGCTTGGTTTCTTGATGACGCCTTGCGTCAGGCCGAGTTCGACGCCGACGGCTATCGCGTCAATCAGATCTCCGGCGTAACGGTCGACACGCCGCAGTTTCTCACCGATGCCCATGTCATCCAGGACGCGCGCAGTGTCGAGCGGTACCTGTCGCGGCTGCGCGAGTTCGGGCGGATCCTGCGCGAAGCGCGCGTGCGCGTCGAGGAGGATCGGGCCAAGGGGGTCGTACCGCCGGATTTCATCATTGATCAGGCACTGACCGGCATGCGTGCCTTTATCGCTGCGGGTGCTGCGGGCAATGCGCTGGTCACCACCTTGCCTGCCAAACTCGACAAGCTCGAGGGCGTCGATGCCGCGCAGCGAACCGCGTGGCTCACGCAGGCCGAGTCGCTGGTCGACAACGAAGTGTTGCCGGGGTATCGCGCGATGATCGCGCTCTTCGAGGACATGCGCCGTACCGCTACAAACGATGCGGGGATTTGGCGTATCCCGAACGGTGACAAGATCTATGCGGCCGCGCTCAAGTCGAATACGACGACGGATCTCACCGCGGAGCAAATCCACACGCTCGGGGTTGAGGAGGTGGCGCGCATCGAGGCAGAGATGACGGCAATCCTCACCGCGCAAGGCTACGAGAAGGGCACCATCGCCGAGCGGCTGCGGACGCTGAACGAGGATCCAACGCAGCGCTTTGCCAATACCGACGAGGGTCGCGCGCAGATGCTCGATTACCTCAAGGCGATCGATGCGCGGGTGATGGCGGTAGCGCCGAAGTTTTTCGCGACGATTCCTCCGCAGCCGCTCGAAATTGTTCGGGTGCCGGTGTACTCGCAGGATTCTTCGCCGGGCGGCTACTACAACCCGCCGGCTCTCGATGGGTCGCGTCCCGGTCGCTTCTACATCAATCAAAAGGACACGGCGGACAACCCCAAGTATTCGCTTGCTACCCTGATGATCCACGAGGGATCGCCGGGTCACCACTTCCAGTTGTCTGCGGCGCAACTCATCGAAGGCGTGCCGCTGCTGCGCAAGGTGATGCCCTTCAACGCCTACGCCGAGGGCTGGGCGCTGTACGCTGAGCGCATCGCCAAGACTGACATGGGTACCTACGCAGACGATCCGCTCGGTGATCTGGGGCGCTTGCAGGCCGAGATGTTCCGGGCGGTGCGCCTCGTCGTCGATACCGGCTTGCACGCGAAGCGCTGGTCGCGTGAACAGGCCATTGCCTACATGGTCGAAAAGACCGGCATGAGCGAGGCGGAAGTCACGCGCGAAATCGAGCGCTACGTCGTGTGGCCGGGTCAGGCAACAGGGTACAAGGTCGGGCAACTGGCTTTGCTCAAGATGCGCGCCGATGCCGAGCGCGAGCTTGGCGCAAAGTTCGACCTGAAAGCGTTCCACGAGGTGTTGCTGATGAACGGTGCCATGCCGCTCGGCATTCTCGAGGGTTTGGTGCGCGACTGGATTACGGCCCGAAAGTCGGCCGCTTGATCCAGTTGGCACGGTGGATTTGAACCATGGTGTTGCATTGTCTCGACGGAAAGTGCGTGGCGGAGGCATCCGCCGTGCTGCCTGCGGACAGTGCGCTGGTACGATTTGGCGAAGGTTGGTTCGAGACGCTGCGCATCGAGCGCGATCGGGCGATGTTCCTCGAAGCACATCGGACGCGTCTGCACCGAGCGGTGCAGGCCGCGGGTTACGACTCAGAGGAGCCGCTGCAGCTATTCGACGCCACGGCTGCAGCGCTGGTGGCGGCGCATCGTGAGCACGTGTCGCTCGGTGAAGAGACTTCGACGATCGGTCGATTGCGCATTTTGCTCACGCCACGCGACTCGGGTGGCTGGTCCGCGCTCGGGCGCTGCGAGCCCTATGCCCCACCGGTGCAGGCATACCGGTTGGGCCTGCGCGTCAGCATCGCCTCGCTGCCGCACCCGCAATGGGGTCGCATCGGCAAGTCCGCGAGCTATCACTGGTCGCGCTATGCCCAGCGCGAGGTCGAGGCGCGCGGAGTCGATGAAGCGCTGCTCGCGCGCGAGGGTGTGCTGATCGAGGCGGCAAGTGCCGCGTTGCTCTGGCGCGAGGGTGGGCAGTGGTACACGAGCGAAGGGCGGGGTGAGTTGCCGAGCGTGACACTCGCCGAGTTGCGCCAGGCGGGCGTCAACATTGGGGCCGGTGTGCTGCGCGAGACTGCCTTGCCGCGCTTGCAGGCACTGTGTCTCGTCAGCGCACTGCGGCTCGTGGTCGCAGTGCGCGAGGTCGACGCGCTGTCTCTGCCCGAAGGGACTGTCGAAGCGCAGTCGCTGCGCAAGTTGCTGCTGGCGAGGCATGACGCATGAGTGAGGTTC
>Ga0209033_1002025_pt1 | contig 11339 bp, 10 predicted proteins | sample LauGreFa1BDMLBDN_2_FD_188218 | JGI IMG/M metagenome (GOLD analysis project Ga0209033, IMG submission 188218) | Freshwater lake microbial communities from Lake Michigan, USA - Fa13.BD.MLB.DN (SPAdes) (version 2) | ecosystem: Environmental > Aquatic > Freshwater > Lake | place: Lake Michigan, USA...
GTGTCACACGTGAAATGTTGGAAGAACGTGTCTTAACTCCAGAAATCATTGAAGCTTTGAAGTTCCAGATTGCTCGTGTTCGCCAATTGCAAGCAGAGGCAGTGCCTGGGATCAAGATGCTAGAAGCATCAAGTCGTCCATGTATTGAAGCGGCCAGCACTTTATATTGCGGAATTGTCGATGAGGTAGAAAAGATTGGTTACGACATCTTTAATCATCGTGCAAAGACATCTACCGCCAGAAGAATTCGTGTTGCAAGTGCTGCATTTGTTAAGCGCCACCTGATTTCACGCTAAAGTAACAACTACGGGAGCCCACAAGGCTGAGAGGGTCTGAAATTCAGACCGACCGATTGACCCATCCGGTAATGCGGATGCGGAAAGGAAACAACTATGTCATCCATTTTATTTACAGCTTGGGGCTACGAAGTCTCAATTTTGGAATTCTGCGCAGCGATAACTTCTCTATCTGCCGTCATCTTGGGAACAACTGGAAAGAGAATCACCTGGCCTTGGTGGGCCTTTAGTAGTGTCTTATATGGTGTCTTCTTTTATCAGGTAGATCTATTTGCAAGTGCTGCATTACAGATTGTTTTTGTTATCGCCGCGATTTATGGATGGTTTGGCTGGGCACCGACCGGTGCAGTACCTGGAAATGTTTCTAATCAAGGCCGACTTAAAATTATCATAGCTACTTTGGTAAGTGTTGCAGCCCTATCCCCTGTGCTTGCAAATATTGGAGCCGCAGCAACTTATACAGATGCCTTTGTCTTAATTGGTAGTTTGACCGCTCAGTTGATGATGATTTATGAAAAGTATGAAACATGGATTGTGTGGGTGATCGTTGATGTGGTTGCCACTGTTCAATACTTAGTACTCGGTTATTGGTTTACCGCATTGCTCTATGGAATCTTTACACTTGTCGCAGTATTTGGTTGGAAGCGTTGGTATGACTCTCTTAGCAATTGATGGCCCAGCAGGTGCGGGAAAGACCACCCTTGCCGCAAAACTAGAGGCTGAGTACTCAGCCCACTCAACTGTTCGTGTAATCCACATGGATGATTTGTATAACGGCTGGGAAAACGCACTGGGTAACGCCTTGATGGAGATTCTAGATCGACTTACCTCTGCACATCTTGCTGGGCGTGAATGCACAATCAAGATCTTTAACTGGCATTTGATGAAGTTTGATCGCGAAGAGATTGTTTCACCCACAGATTATTTGATCATTGAAGGCGTTGGTGCCGCTCAAGCAATTGTGCGAGAAGCTGGTGCCATCACCTACTGGCTAGATATTGATAATGAGACTGGATTACAAAGGGTTTTAGCTCGAGATGGTGCTCATCTTGAACAACAAATGCGTCAATGGCAGATTGATCAAGCGATTCACTTTGCAACCGATCAAACGAGAGAAAACTGCGAGTTTAAACTCACTTCATAGGGTTTTTGGGCGCGCCCTTGAGCATTGCATAAGGTGGGCTCCATAAAATCTGCACATGTCTGATCTGACCGGAGAGCTCATTGATGGGCGCTACCAATTGCTGCGTCAGGTCGCCAATGGCGGAATGGCTTCGATCTACGAGGCAATTGATACTCGACTCGATAGAAAAGTTGCCGTCAAGATCATGCACCCGCATCTTGCGCAGGATGAAGCTTTTGTATCTCGATTCATCAAAGAAGCAAAGGCTGCAGCTGCTTTGTCACACCCCAACATCGTTGCTGTACAGGATCAAGGGTGGAATCAGAGCGGAGTTCCTGCGGTCTTCTTAGTAATGGAGTTGATTGAGGGCCACACTCTTCGTGAATATCTCAATGAACGTGGCCGTTTTGAAATAAAGGATGCAATTAATTATTTAACTCCGATCTTGAGCGCCTTAGCCGCCGCCCATGTATTGGGAATTGTGCACCGCGATATCAAGCCAGAGAACATTTTGATATCTAAAGAAGGCCGCATCAAGATCGCCGATTTTGGATTAGCACGGGGCGAACTCATTGGTTCCACCATGACCGCTGAATCAAGTGTGATTTTAGGAAGCGTTTCTTATCTCTCGCCTGAACAGGTGCAACGTGGAGTAGCTGATTCACGCAGCGATGTCTACGCCGCAGGCATCGTTGCTTACGAGATGCTTACTGGAGAAAAACCATTTTCAGCAGAGTCGCCAATCCAAATCGCATACATGCATGTCAATGAAGAGATTCCACGTCTTCGCAGCAAGCGTAAAGATGTCCCTCAAGCATTGGATGATTTGATCGCAAGCTCAACGGCGAAAAACCCTGATGAACGTCCACGTACCGCAGGAGATTTCTTAGAGAAGTTACAGCAGATACAAATTGATTTAGATCCACGTAAGAATCAAATGGATCTTGGGTTAGATCTTCCAGTTGAGCCAATCCGCGAGAAGGCTCGCAAAAAGGTTAAAGAGGTTGCACCGGTCGAAATCACCGCTCCAGTTGTAGAGACAACCAAAGAAATTCGCCGTAAAGAGGAGAAAAAACAGCGTGCAAGCAAGCGGGTTCGTCGTAACCGCAAAGTTGCCTTGATTCTTGCCGTTGTTTTAGGCGTGGGCGGTTGGTGGACCTTGGTGGGTCCAGGATCACGTGTAGTTGTTCCATCTGTAGTTGGTGGAAGTTTTGATGAAGCGGTGAGCGTCATCTCACCATTGGGATTAAACGCTGTTGTTGTTGACAATAGATTTGATGAGGAAATCCCTAAGGGAAAGATCATCGAAAGTATTCCATCTGGTGGCGGCAAGGTTGATGCGGGTGGCTCGGTTAAGTTGATTGTCTCTAAAGGTCCTGAACGGTACGCAGTTCCGATGACAACAGGATTAACTCCAGAGGCCGCACAAGTTGCAATCAAAAAGTCTCCACTTGTAGTGGGAACAATTACCGAAGTATTTAACTCCGATATTCCAAAGGGCTTTGTTATCTCAACTTCACCTGCATCGGGAACATCTGTTAAGCGTGACACAACAGTAAATCTCTTGGTATCAAAGGGAATTGAACAGGTCGCACTTGCTTCTTATCTTGGAAAGAGTGGCGAGCAGGCACTGAACGAGTTAACTGAGGCTGGCTTTACCGTTGAAGCTGGATATGCCTTTAATGAAACCGTTCCAGAGCTTGCAGTTATCTCGCAAAATCCAGCAGGTGGGGCTAATGCAAATAAGGGCGGCAAAGTATCGATCTTGATCTCAAAGGGACCTCGTTATACATATATTCCAAAGACTGTTATCACCATGGAAGCAAATGCAGCCAAGGAGATGCTTGAATCCCTTGGCCTAAAGGTCAAGGTTGTAACAATTGGAAATAATAAGAAAAAGGTTGTTAAGAAAGTTTCACCTGCGGTCAACACCAAGGTAAAACGTGGCAGCTTGGTGACGATTACCGTAGGGTGAGCCAATGCCCACGCCAGTTAAGAAGCCTCGTATCGGTGCCCATACCCCTACTACTGGTGGAATGGCGAAGCGATCAATCGCTTACGCGCAAGAAATCGGTGCCGAAGCGATTCAGGTTTTTGCATCAAGCCCCCGAACATGGGCGATGCCAGAGGCAAAGCCGGAGTTAGATGAAGCTTTCAAAATCAAAGCAGCTGAACTAGATATCGAAAGTTATGTTCACGCTCCCTTTTTAATTAACTTAGGCTCTCCGACAGAGGCAACATATTTAAACTCTTTAGCCTCTACTAAGTATTCATTGCAGCGCGGCGCAGATATTGGCGCACTAGGCGTAGTAATCCACACCGGTTCGGCTGTAGATGTTAACCATGTTGAAAAAGCTTGGAAGCAGATCCATGAGGGCATGATGCCTATCCTGAACGCACTTGGTGATGATGCTCCGTACTTATTACTAGAACCAACAGCAGGTCAAGGCCAAAGTCTGGTTAAGAAGCTAGATGATCTCGAAATGTATTTGAAGGCACTGGAATACCATCCAAAGGTGGGCATCTGCCTGGATACCTGCCATGTTTTTGCAGCAGGCCATGACATCTCAGTTAAAGGTGGCATGACGGCAACAATTGATTTGCTAGTAGAGATTGCTGGAATCGAACGTTTTCAATTGGTGCACGCCAATGATTCGATGGATGTATGTGGCGCGCTTAAGGATCGCCACCAAAATATTGGAGATGGTCACATCGGAGTAGATCCATTTAAAGAGCTGCTATCCCACCCAGCGGTTGCTAATGCGCCATTAATCCTTGAAACACCAGGTATGGAGCCAGAACATGGCAAGGAAGTTGCGTTGCTGAAGAAGTTGCGCGGCTAATGTCTGCTCGCCATCAGTTTCAATTAAGGCTTGCCCCATGGGCTTTGTTGTCAGTTGCAGCAGCATGGGGCTTTGCCTTCGTAGTCATGAAGGATGCGATTGAGCGTCAAACAGTAAACAATTTTCTCTTCAGTAGATTCGCAGTTGCCGTAATTGTCATGTTGGCAATTCGCCCTCAATGCATCAAGTACTTTAACAAGGACTTACTTGTAAGGGGATCTGCTGCAGGCTTATTCCTGGGTGGCGGATACATTCTGCAAACTCTTGGGCTAGCGCGTACCGGCGCTGCTATTACCGGCTTTATAACTGGTTTATATGTCGTATTCACTCCGCTAATTGCAGCGGTTGTTCTGAAGGCTCGCATCACTAAGTTAACGTGGATCTGCGTTGCAATTGCAACCCTTGGTTTGGCTTTACTTTCCTTGCAAGGTTGGTCAATCGGTTTTGGTGAATTACTAGTCCTAGGAAGTGCATTTGGATTTGGTGCTCACATTATTGCTCTAGGAAAATGGAGTAATGGTCGCGATGCATACGCGATGACTGTTGTTCAATTGACTGTGTGTGCAATTATGTCGGGGATTGCCTCATTCTTTGAAGGCGGTTATCAATTACCTCCAGATGGTGGTGTCTGGGCAACTGTCATCTTTACCGCAGTTATCTGTACTGCGGTCGCATTTGTTATTCAAACTTGGTCCCAGGCTCATATGACCACGACAAAGGTTGCGGTCATTTTGACGATGGAAGTGGTGTTCGCGGCTGTATTCGCAATTGTGTTTGGTGGAGAAACTCTTACGCTTCAAAAAGCTTTGGGTGGCCTACTTGTCCTTGTGGCTATGTTTGTCATTGTGACCAAGGAATCGTGAGAAAATAAGCCATGGCAATTGACCTTCGAAGTGACACAGTAACCCGCCCATCAGCTGCAATGCGTGAAGCGATCGCTAACGCACCAGTGGGCGATGATGTCTACAGCGATGATCCAACAGTTAACTCACTTGAAGAGCGCGTTGCCGCGATGTTTGGCAAGGAAGCTGGTTTGTTTACTCCAACTGGTTCACTTGCAAATCAATTAGCTATTCGCATGTTGGTAGCACCCGGCGAAGAGTTAATCGCAGAAACTAATAGCCACATTGTTCGCGCAGAGCTTGGTGCAGCAGCGGTATTTAGCGGAATTACAACTCGTACATTTCCTGCCAAAAATGGCCTACTGAAGGCTGCAGATGCCCTTGAAATTGCACGCCCTAACAGCGGTCCTTACCTAGTGTCCACTACCGCAATTGCTGTAGAAAACACCCACAACTTTGGTGGCGGAACTGTTCAACCGATTTCAGAGATTGCCGCCTTGCGTAAAGGTGCAGATGATCTTGGGGTTGCGTTGCACTTAGATGGTGCGCGTATCTGGAACGCACATGTTGCATCTGGCGTTGCATTTAATGAGTACGGAAAGTACTTCGACACGATCTCTGTCTGTTTATCAAAGGGGTTGGGTGCACCTGTTGGTTCTGTAATGCTTTCTACCAAAGAACGTGTTGCAAAGGCACGTGTTTGGCGCAAGCGTTATGGAGCTGGAATGCGCCAAATTGGTTTATTGGCAGCTGGAGCGCATTACGCACTGGATAACAATATTGATCGCTTATCTGAAGATCACCGTCGTGCCCAAGAGCTTGCACAAGCAATCGCAGCTGTTGATTCATCATTGATTGATCCAACAACGGTTCACACAAATATCGTTGGTTTAGATCTTGCAGCACTTCCGATTTCCGCCGCTGAACTTGCTGCGCGCTGTAAAGATGCTGGCTTATGGATTAGCGCACTAGGGCCAAAGTATGCACGCCTAGTGACTCATCTTGATTTTGATGATGCTCAATGCGCTGAGGCGATTGAAATCTTAAAGAAAGCCCTCGTGGCTTAAGAGCCACTGCTTTTTATCTACACCGTAGGCGTAATTTCCTAGCGCTCCCCCGGTTTTCACTACGCGATGGCAAGGAACAACCAGCATGATCGCATTGTTTGCACATGCACTTCCTGCTGCACGAACTGCGGCAGGGCTGCCAGCTTTTTCCGCTAAATCTGAGTACGACCAGGTTTTTCCTGGTGCAATCTTGCGCATCGCTTTCCAGGCAGCTTGTGAAAAGGGGGCTCCTGGTTGGCGAACCTTGATTCCATTAAGCGCTGTGAGATCTCCATCAAAATAATCATTTACAAGGTCAGAGATAACGGGAATTGATTTAACAATCTTTACATCTTTGCCAGCTTTAAAGGCGGAAATAGTTGAAAGATTTGCACCGATCAGAATTTGATCATCGGCAAGTAAATTGAGTGTGCCTACAGGGGTCTTGTGAGAGGTGATGAGAAGTGGCACTCGCCAAAATTAGCGATCGCGCAACATTTCAGCAACTAGGAAAGCAAGCTCTAGGGATTGAGCGTGATTAAGACGTGGATCGCACGCAGTTTCATACCGTGAAGCAAGATCCTCATGTGAAATCTCTTCGCCGCCGCCAACACACTCGGTGACATCATCACCAGTTAACTCAATATGGACTCCACCAGGATGTGTTCCCAATGATTTATGAACTTCGAAGAAGCCCTTTACCTCATCCATAACATCATCAAAGCTGCGGGTCTTGTAACCAGTTGGTGCTTCGTAGGTGTTTCCATGCATTGGATCGCAGACCCACAGCACCTTGGCACCTGATTTTGTAACGCCATCAACTAGCGCGGGCAAGATCTCGCGGATGTTCTTGGCACCCATACGTGTAATAAATGTGATTCGGCCAGGCTCGCGGTTTGGATCTAACTTGTCGATCAATGCAAGAGCATCCTCAACAGTTGATTTTGGTCCAAGTTTGATACCGATTGGGTTGCGAACCTTTGAAGCAAAATCAACATGTGCACCATCTAGCTGACGTGTGCGCTCACCGATCCAAATGAAGTGACCTGAAACATCGTATGCATCGCCGGTACGTGAATCAATACGGGTTAAAGCCTTTTCGTACTCCATGATTAACGCTTCATGGCTGGCAAAGAAATCAACTGATTTAAAGCTTTCAGGATCTACTCCTGCAGATTTCATAAATGCCAATGCCCGGCCAATCTCGTTAGCCATCTTCTCGTAGCGATCGCCCACCTTTGAATCGCGGATAAAGCCCTTGTTCCATTCATGAACTTGGCGGAGATCTGCAAAACCACCTTGAGTAAATGCGCGAACCAAGTTCAGAGTTGCAGCAGATGTGTTGTACACGCGAACCAAGCGATGTGGATCTGGTGTACGTGCTGCCTCTGTAAATTCGATGTCGTTAACTGCATCTCCACGGTAAGCAGGAAGCTTTACATCACCGCGGGTTTCAAAATCACTGGAACGAGGCTTTGCAAACTGCCCCGCCATACGACCAACCTTGATTACCGGAAGGCTTGAGTAGTACTGCAACACAGCAGCCATTTGAAGAATTGTTTTAATACGATTTCTAATTGAATCTGCGGTGGCTGATGCAAATGTTTCTGCACAATCGCCACCTTGTAACCAAAATGCTTTTCCTTCTGCAGCGAGCGCAATTCGAGCTTTGAGATCATCGCACTCACCAGCAAATACCAACGGTGGCAAAGCTTTGAGCTCAGCTACCGCTGCCTTTACTTGTGGACCTTCTGGTCCACCTGGCCATGTTGGTTGCTGGGCAGCAACAAGGCCAGGTGTGAACAGAGTGTCTAACTTCGTGCTCGAATTCGAGGTCATTGGAGAAGTGTAGAGAGTTCAAAGGTCATTGCGCGGGGCAATTATCCGAAGAAGATCTCTGATTCCTTGTATAGCTCAAGTGGAACTGTCTTTAGCTTCTCAGTTGCTGTTGCTAGAGGCACACGAGCGATATTTGTACCGTGAAGTGCAACCATCTTGCCCCAGTCACCTTCATGAGCGGCTGTGATCGCATGTAGACCGAAGCGAGTAGCCAACACACGGTCAAATGCTGTTGGAGTACCACCACGTTGGATGTGTCCCAGTACAGATGTACGTGCTTCCTTGCCCGTCTTCTCTTCAATCTGACCAGCTAGCCAGTCACCAATTCCTGAAAGCTTCACGTGGCCAAATGAGTCAAGGGTCTGATCCTTAACAACCATGTCACCATCTTGAGGAATAGCACCCTCGGCGATAACGATGATTGGTGCGTAGTGAGACTTGAAACGAGACTCAACCCATTCACAAACCTTGTCGACAGAGAACTTCTGCTCTGGAATCAAGATACATGTCGCTCCGCCTGCAAGACCTGAGTGAAGAGCGATCCAACCTGCGTGACGGCCCATAACTTCAACGATCAAGGCACGGTGATGTGACTCAGCTGTTGTGTGTAGACGGTCAATTGCTTCAACCGCGATATTTACAGATGTATCAAAACCAAATGTGTAATCGGTGTTGTTCAAATCATTATCGATCGTCTTTGGAACACCAATCACCTTGACGCCAAGAGCATCAAGCTTTGTTGCAACACCAAGAGTGTCTTCTCCACCAATTGCGATCAACGCATCGATGCCAGCCTTCTCGAGGTTTTCCTTAATCTTTTCTACGCCACCCTCGATCTTGAAAGGGTTGGTACGTGATGAACCAAGAATGGTTCCGCCGCGAGGCAAGATTCCACGTGTTGTTTCGATGTTCAAAGGCATGGTTAGACCCTCTAGAGGTCCCTTCCATCCATCACGGAAACCAACAAACTCGTGACCGTACTCTTTTACACCTTTACGAACTACTGCGCGGATAACCGCGTTAAGACCAGGGCAATCTCCGCCGCCAGTGAGGACACCAATACGCATGATTTACTCCAACAATTTTATTGTTTGATTGAGTGGCTCAAATACTTTCCGCCACCTGTGGTCAACGCTGACTGGCACAGTCTAGCCTTGCCCTATGGCTAATCGACAACTCATCGCCGGCGTGGATTCCTCAACCCAATCTGTGAAGGTAGTTATTCGCGATGCTCACACAGGTGAGTTAGTGCGCCAAGGACGTGCCTCCCACCCCGATGGCACCGAGGTCGATCCTTCGCATTGGCTGAGTGGATTACATGCCGCTTTTGCAGATGCTGGCGGATTAGATGATGTCGAAGCTATTTCTATTGCAGGACAGCAACATGGCATGGTCGCAATTGATGCGAGCGGTGAGGTTATAAGAAAAGCACTTTTGTGGAATGACACCCGTTCTGCAACGGAGGCCGATGATCTCAACCGCGAAGTTGGCGGTGACCAAGAGATTGCGCGAAAAGTTGGATCAAAGTTAGTCGCATCCTTTACCGCATCCAAGGTTCGTTGGATGGCAGATCATGAACCTGAGAATGCTGCTCGCGTTGCATCAATCGCTCTGCCTCACGATTGGCTGTCATGGCAGTTACAAGGTGGCAAGGATTTATCAAAACTATTTACCGATCGAAGCGATGCATCGGGAACTGGTTACTTTGATCCCAGCACATCTCATTACCGCGAAGATATTGTGCGCCTGGCGCTGCGTCATGATCAGGAGCTAACCCTTCCAAAGATTATTCAGCCAGCTCAATTTGGCGGAAACACAGTCGCTGGAATTCCAATCGCTGCTGGTGCCGGTGATAACGCCGGAGCTGCATTGGGATTACAGGCTCAACCCGGTGATGTAATTGTTTCCTTAGGAACCAGTGGCACCGCTTTTGCAGTTTCGGAAACTCCAACTCATGATGCAAGTGGCGCAGTTGCTGGATTTGCTGATGCAACAGGACGATATCTGCCTTTAGTGTGCACATTAAACGCGGCACGTATCTTGGATGCGGCTTGCAGAATTTTAGGTAAGAACCATGATGAGGTTGCACAACTTGCACTTGCTGCACAACCTGGAGCGAATGGATTAACACTCCTGCCCTACTTTGAAGGTGAAAGAACACCTAACCGTCCAAAGGCAACTGGTGTTTTTGCCGGCATGAACTTAAACAACTCAAATCAAGAAGATATTGCTCGTGCGATGGTTGAAGGAATGCTTGCAGGATTGGCAGATGCTGTTGATGCTTTAGTTGCATTAGGTGTTGGCGTAAATCGCATTTTGTTGATTGGTGGTGCAGCGAAAAACCCTGCAGTTCCAGTGATTGCTAGCGCATTGTTTGGTCGTGAAGTTTTAGTTCCACCTGCAGGTGAATATGTAGCCGATGGTGCAGCTAAGCAAGCTGCATGGGCTCTACTAGGCGAGATGCCAACCTGGAATTTAGGAGAAGTCACTCATCACACCAGTGTTGCAACACCAGATGTAATGGCACGGTACAAAGAGTTAAAGGGCAATACAGAAAACTGGAGTTAGACGGTAACGCGAACACCCTTACCGACAATAACAATTCCGCCTTCACTTACTGTGAAACGTTGGCGATCGCGTTCTAAATCAACACCGATCTGTGCACCTGGATCTACAACTACGCTCTTATCCAGAATTGCTTTACGGATGATCGCCTTTTCGCCGATACGAACATTAGGCATCAAGACTGTGCCTTCGACTATTGCTGCCTTTCCAACTGAAACATCGTAAGAAACAACGGAACCATGCAAGATTCCACCAGAAACAATTGAACCCGCGCCGACGATTGAATCATGAGCTGCGCCGCCTTCGCTGAACTTGGCAGGTGGCAATGATGGCGGATTGGTAAGCAGAGGCCAGTCCCGGTTGTATAAATTAAAGATTGGGTGAACTGAAACTAAATCCATGTGTGCGTCGTAGTAGGCATCAATTGAACCCACATCACGCCAGTAACCCTTATCGCGCTCTGTTTCTCCAGGCACAACATTGTTAGCAAAGTCGTAGACCATCGCCTGGCCTTGTGAAGTTAGGTAAGGAATGATGTTTCCACCAAGATCATGACGAGATTCAATATCTTCAGAATCAAGAATCAACGCCTCTTCCATAACATCACGCTTAAAGATGTAATTACCCATTGAAACTAATGAAAGCTCAGGATGGCCCGGCATCGCAGGTGGATCTGATGGCTTTTCATGGAAAGCCTTGATGGTGATTCCATCATCTGCTAATTCGATAACACCAAAATCATGTGCTTCAGATCGTGGCATGCGAATCGCTGCAACTGTTACACC
>Ga0209033_1002026_pt1 | contig 11331 bp, 9 predicted proteins | sample LauGreFa1BDMLBDN_2_FD_188218 | JGI IMG/M metagenome (GOLD analysis project Ga0209033, IMG submission 188218) | Freshwater lake microbial communities from Lake Michigan, USA - Fa13.BD.MLB.DN (SPAdes) (version 2) | ecosystem: Environmental > Aquatic > Freshwater > Lake | place: Lake Michigan, USA...
ACCCCCGCAGTTGCGACAGGCACGCGTGCGATTGCACCGCTGAATCAGACTTTCGTTCCAAACGAGACATTAGGTGAAAATCTGATGACATTCACGGTTGACGGGATCGTTGGTACGATCTCATTACCCGTACGTGCTTATACAGGTGATACCTTTGCCTCTGCTATTCAGGAACGTGTCAACCAAATTGAAGACGAGGTTACAGGTAGAACGGTCAGCGGTGTTCGCGTGCAGTTTGATGTTGATAATAACAGACTTGTTTTCACGTCTGGTACAAAGGGCCGTACCTCGCAGATCAACGTGGTAGGACATCCGAATTACGGACTTCGAAATGTCTCTGTTGATCCTGGAAAAGTGCCGGTTATCACCAACCTGAAGCAAGCGACGGACGCGGATGACAACAAGCTCTTCATTAATGAGAATGGTGAGATTATCACGCAGGATCCTGGTGAAACACAAAACTGGTTCCCGCTCTATCTCGATCAGGGCGAGTTGACGTTCGATACGTTCGGTAAGCTCGATTCGCCGAAAGAAGGTGTTATTTACTCGCCGTTCGATCCGGCCAACGGTTCGAACCTGATCAATCTCGCAATTGATTACGGCAAGTTCTCGACACAGTTCTCACAGCCCTTCTCGGTGCTTTCACTCCAGCAGGACGGATATCCTTCCGGGCGTCTTGATGGTCTGAACATCGATGCGAACGGAACTGTGCGTGCCAACTACACGAACGGTCGCACGGAAGCGCTTGGCAAACTGATCCTTGCCAATTTTGCGAACCCGAACGGACTGAAGCAGGTTGGTAACGCGAACTATGTTGCAACATCGGTGTCGGGAGATGCAAGCCTTGGTCAAGCGGGTGGTGATGGTTTCGGGTCGATCCAATCGGGATCGCTCGAGCGATCAAACGTCGACATCACGGAAGAACTCGTCAATTTGATCACCGCGCAACGTAACTTCCAGGCGAATGCGAAGGCGATTGAAACGACTACCACGCTCACGCAGACGATTATCCAAATTCGCGGATAAGATCTTACAGAATGCCGGGCTGATCTTCAGGATTGGTCCGGCATTCCTATTGTGTGCCTCACTGAAGGTTATTTCTATTCAGTAATGTGTGTTCAAGCACTTCTTCAATTTTTTTTAGATTTATTCTCGGCCCCTTCCGGGTATTTTTGGCCCTAAAGAGGCCCAACTCTCAACTTTATCGGCTATGGCACAACACTTGCTAGGAGAGTGTGAGATGTCATGAATTTGGCGTTTCGCAACGCCTTATTGAAAGTCGACGAGAGTTTATCATGGATCGTATCGCGCAAGTCACGCTCAACACGATGCGTCAGGTTGGTCAAACGCAACGGCTTGTTGCTGCCAATCTGGCCAACCAGAATACAATCGGCTTTCGTCGTGACCTGAATTTCAATATTGGTTCGCTTTACCTCGAAGGTAGGGGGCAAGCGGAGGACCGGGTTTTCTCGCTCACTCAAAAGGGCGGGATTGATACAACGGGTGGTTCGCTGATCCCGACCGAACGGCCGCTCGATGTTGCCATTAGTGGTGACGGGTTCATGGTTGGGCAGACCAGCACCGGTGAAAAGATACTCACGCGGCGCGGTGATCTGACGCCTGACAATAATGGCGTTTTACGAAATGGTGATGGTAACGCGATCACCAGCGGCGGTGCTCCGATTGTTCTACCTCCTTATGATAAAATTGAGATCGCCAAGGATGGTACAATTTCCTATCGGCCCGTCGGCGGGGAAGGTAATTTGATGGTACCGGCTGGTCGTATTGATCTTGTGAACGTCCCAAACGCAAAAATCACAAAGGGGCTTGATAGCTTCTTGCGTACCGAAGACGGGGTTATTCCGGCCAATGATGCCAAGATAAATTTATCGTCCGGGTTCATTGAAAGCAGCAATGTCAATTCCGTCGAATCGATGGTCGAAATGATCCAGCTTCAACGGTCTTATGAACTGCAGGTCAAAATGCTGGGCGTAGCGAAAGAGATCGATACGGAAACTTCAAAGCTGATGCGATCAAGCGGCTAATTTTCTAGATATTCCAGAGGAGTTCTTCCCATGCCTGATGCACTGCACGTCGCAAAAACCGGATTGAATGCGCAACAACAGCGCATGAGTGTGATTTCGAACAATCTCGCCAACGTTAATACGGTCGGGTTCAAACGTGATCGCGCCAATTTCGAAACATTGCTTTATCAGGATCTTCGCGCCGCAGGTGCGCAGACTTCTCAAAATACCGAATTGCCAACGGGTCTATCGATCGGCACCGGCGTAAGGATTGTCTCATCCGAGAAAAATTATAGCCAGGGCAATATCATCAATACGGATAACTCCCTTGATGTGACCATCGAGGGCAAGGGCTTTTTTCAGGTGCTTATGCCGGACGGAAATGTCGGCTACTCGCGCGCCGGAAATTTCAGTCGCAATTCAACCGGTTTGCTGGTGACATCCAATGGATATCCGGTGGAGCCAGCCATTACTATTCCGGAAAATGCCACCACAATCAGCATCTCGGGAGACGGTATCGTATCGGCTTCAATTCCAGGCCAAGCTGCTTCTCAGGTTCTTGGCAATTTCGAGCTCGCTTCCTTTCCCAACGAGAATGGCTTGAAGCCTGTCGGCGAGAACTTCGCTTTGGCAACAGGTGCATCGGGTGCCCCGATTGTGGGTGCTCCGGGGACGAATGGTGTTGGAAAGCTTCTGCAGGGCGCGCTCGAGTCATCGAATGTGAACGTGGTGGAAGAACTTGTGAGCATGATCGAAACGCAGCGGGCTTATGAAGTCAATTCCAAAGCGGTCAGCGCTGTCGATCAGATGCAAAAATTCCTCGTTCAAAATATCTAAGGATTAAGAGCATGAAACTGATTAAAGCACTTCTCCTTGTTTCCACTGCTGCGCTTGCAGGTTGCTCCGCGCAACGGGAGGCCAAGATTTCAGCAAGCTATCAGGGCGACTATGACAAGGTTGTTTCCTCGCATGAAAAGAGTGCGGATGGCGCAATTTACTCTGCCGCCAATCCGGGCTTTTTTGTCGGAGACCGGCGCGCCCGAGCTGTTGGTGACGTGTTGACGGTGACGCTTGCAGAAACAACCAATGCGTCGAAATCGGCAGATGCAACGCTTGCGCGGGATGGGTCAAATTCAGTGACCTTACCACCAGCCATTTTCGGCCCGCTTGGAATCGCTTCACCTGTGCTGACCGATGCCAATTTGGGCGCCGCTTCAACGCAAGACTATTCCGGCTCCGGCGAGGCAAACCAAAGCAACAGCATCACAGGTACCCTGACGGTCATGGTTACGAGGGTCTACCAGAACGGCAATATGTGGGTTGAAGGCCAGAAGATGCTGACGCTCAACAATGGTGAAGAGTTTGTGCGGATTAGTGGTCTCGTGCGGCCCGAGGATATCGCTGCAGGAAACACCATCGTATCCGGGCGAATTGCCCAGGCGCAAATCAGCTACACGGGTTCAGGGGATTTGGCTGATGCCAGCCGGCAGGGTTGGTTCGGTCGCTTTTTCGGATGGGCCGCTCCGATCTAATGAAGGATCATATTATGCGTAATGCCATGAAAGCGTTTCAATTCCTTCCCGTAGTTCCTCTCTTTTTGGGGTTGACGCTGGGTTCTGCGCTCGCGCAAAGCACCGCTCTCACAGGCGAGCGTGTGAAAGACCTGGCTTCGGTTGCGGGCGTACGCTCCAACCAACTGGTCGGATATGGAATTGTCGTTGGCCTCAACGGAACCGGCGATGGGAACGTGGCTGCTACGCTGCAAAGCATTCAGAGCATGGTATCCCGGTTCGGGTTGAATATTGATGCCGCATCGCTGAGTGCAAAGAATGCGGCAGCGGTGATGGTGACTGCGGAGTTGCCCGCTTTTTACAAACCGGGCCAACGGCTCGATATCTCGGTTGCCGCGTTGGGCAAGGCATCAAGTCTTGTCGGCGGTACGCTGCTGATGACCCCCCTCGTCGGCGCCGATAACGAGACCTATGCCATGGCGCAGGGTAACCTCGCGGTAGGCGGCCTTGGTGTGTCAGGCGCAAATGGTTCGAAGACCACTGTAAATGTTCCAACAGCGGGACGTATTCCCGGAGGCGCATCGGTCGAGCGGACCGTTGCCACACCGTTCGAGTCCATGCCTGCTTTGCTGTTGAATTTGAACACGCCGGATTTTACGACCGCGCTGCGTTTGACGCAGGCGATTGATGCGGTCATGGGACCGGGAACGGCTTCGGCGATTGATGCATCAACGGTTCAGGTGAATGCACCGAAAGATTTGAACCAACGGGTTGGCTTCATGTCGGCTATTCAGGATATCCGCGTCGATGCTGCGGCGCCACCTGCGCGTGTGATTGTCAATTCGCGGACGGGTACGATTGTGATCGGGGAAGGTGTGCGGCTCTCACCGGCAGCTGTTTCCCATGGCAGTATGACGGTCAAGATTACTGAGGGAGCGAATGTAACCCCGGGGACCCCAGCGGTCGTGGGAGAGGCAGGAATTGTAGCACCAACGCCGGCAACAGTAACACCAACGAGCCAGATCGATATCAAGCAGGATCCTGCAAAGATGTTTCTGTTTGCGCCAGGCGTGCTGCTTTCCGACATTGTGAATGCGGTGAATTCGGTAGGCGCGTCACCAAGTGATCTCGTTGCCATTCTCGACGCGTTGAAACAGGCTGGTTCGCTTCGCGCCGAACTGATCATTATTTAAGGACTGATGCGATGTCTGAATTCAAGATCAATCCCGGCACAACAGGGCTGGCCCGGCATTCCTCGCTTACATTGTCGGAAGCCCGGGGGATCGGGCAAAAGCCGACACTGGAGCAGGCAGCCAACGGTTTCGAAGGCATCTTTCTCAAAACCATGATGAAAGAGATGAGCGAAGCCAAGCTTGATGACGGGGCATTGGAGTCCGAAGCTGAAAAGCCTTTCCAGACCATGCTGCATGACCGCTATGCGGATTTGGCTGGCGGTAAATCCGGTTTTGGAATCGGGGAATCAATTCGGAAAATGTTTGCCAAGAATGTTGCGCCTGACGCGCAATAAATACGTCCCAAAACTCAACCGTCGACCAAACGTAGAAGGCGAAGTTCGTGGCAGATATTCTTAGTATCGGAAGTGCTGGATTGAGTGCCTACAGGCGCTCGCTGGAGGTAACCGGTAACAATATCACCAATGTGAATACTGAAGGGTATGCGCGCCGCGATGCGCAACTATTAGGTGTTGGTGAAGCAACGACGTCACCTACCTTACTTCGCACTGACTCCGGAAATGGCGTTATGGTGGATGTTGTCCGTCGGGCAACCAATACTTTTTTACAGACCGAGGCCTGGTCAGCGACTGCTTCTGCTTCGATGTTGGAAGCGTTCTCTGATCGGATGGACAGGTTAGAAAAAACGGTATTTTCATCCGAGAATGATCTTGGAACCTATATTCAGGGATTTTTTGGAAAGGTTCAGGATCTCGCAAGCAACCCGACCTCATTGCCGGATCGAATCACGGTTATTGGATCTGCCGGACAGTTGGTAGATCGCTTTCAAGATTTATCACGAACATTGACGCGGGAAATTACGGCAATTTCAACCGATGCAACGGATCAATTGAGCGAGGTTAACGCGCTGACGCTACAGATTGCTAAAATCAATACACAATTGAATAGTAATATAGGGTTTGCGCAAAAATCTAATGATATGCTTGACCGCCGTGACAGCTTGCTGAACCAACTTGTCAAACTGATTGGTGTGACGGTTGACGAGAATTCGCGCGGCGCAGTCGACGTATATATCGGTGAGGGAACCGGTGGGATCGCTCTCGTTTCAGGAAGTGTTGCCAAGACGCTCGCGGTGACTAAATCTGGGGATAGTATCAATTTTGTGATTGATCCCTATCAGGCTGCAACGCCAATCGGACAATTGACTGGTGGCTCACTTGCGGGAATTGTCGACTATAATGATCAGTTGATGACAAGTTATGAGCAACTTAACAGAATTGCCGCGAGCGTTGCAGTAAATTTCAATAGGCAGCATGTTCAAGGCATTGATCTAAATGGTAATTCTGGATTGCCGTTTTTTTCGACGGATAATCTCAAAGCGGAACCGTCTCTCGCAAATACCGGTAGAGCGATAGTAACGGTTGATTTAAAGACTGCCAGTTTAACTGGTTCCGAGGATTATCTTGCAAAATATAATGCTGAAACCGATCTTTGGACGATAACTGCAGCAGTTTCTGGAAATAGTTCATCTGGAAAATCGTCTATTTTGATTGACGGAGTGGCGGTAAGTTTTGCAGGCCAACCCAAGGATGGCGATGTTTTTGCGATTTCACCGTTGAAAAATGCAGCTGCGGCAATTCGGGTTCTGATTGACGACCCACAGCAATTGGCGATAGCGCTTCCCCAACTCGCCCAGATTGGTTCATCCAATTCGGGATCCGCAACGCTCTCGTTGAATTTGGCTCAGACGAGCCCTTTCCCGTCCAACTTGAAATCGATGGCGATCTTTTCCCAATCAATTTCACCTGCCTCTGCACTAACGCTGCGAAATGACGGTGTCGTTGCCGGTATTCCATCGGGCGCAAGCAATGTCAGGTTATTTTCTTTCGGTGGGATTTCTGCAGCTAATTTCATCTCTAGTGATCTTTTTTCGATTCCGGGAGATATATTGAATGCGGGCGCGCCGATACTCAAATTAAAAGTAGATGGTTTGTCAAAATCGATCACGCTTTTCCCAGACGGACTAACTGAAGGTCAATTGAGTTCGGATGATCTGATGGGGCAGGTGGTTAAAGAGATCAATCGTGCGCTTGATGCGGATGACGTCTCGATCTCAGGAATTTCAGGAAAAGTATTTGCGAGTTCGCTTGATGGTGTGCTGACAATCAATGCGTTGGGTAATTTCACGATTTCAGAGGCTGCTATTCTTGATGGGTCAACTGAACTTGCTGAAGGGTTGGTTGAGGTTACGTCACCTCCGTCAGACATCCAGATCATGACCCAGGAAGGCAGGCAACTGGCAGGGGACGCACTGACGCCTGCTGAAGCAGCAGCACTTTTGACAGAGGTAAACGGATTTAGCGCCGAGGCTGTGTATCATCCGACAGACAGCACCGACGGATATCGTGATATAGCGATCACCAGAACCCTTAATCCTCTGACAGTGGAGGAAAATAACTCATCGACATCGACACTATCGGTACTCGCTTTTCCTGAGGCGGATACAGCCTTTCGGTTGCCAGGTTCAAATCCGCTTGCTGGCGCGGTATATGTCATGGCTGTTGATGGACTTTCGAGCACGCGTCTCGCGGGCAGTGATATTGCGGGAAAGGGCACTGAAGCTATCAACTCTTTGCTTATTGACCGATTAAACTTAGTCGCCTCGCAACGGTCATTTGACGGAACAGCCGTCTCATTTGATCCTGATATGCGGTCAGCGTCGTTTACTGTTACGGTAAATGGTGATGATAATCTTGTCACATTTATGCGTGACGTGACTCCCATTGGCGAGGTGCTTGATACTGGTGTTTTCACAGTGATTGGTGACACTGGAATTGCCATAACTCTTATTGATGACCCGTCTAATCTTCCTGATAAAAAGGTGAGGATGACCCTGCCGAATGCGCTCACAAGCAGTGCACCAACTATTTCTTTTTCGGGTCAAGACGTAACGTCAATGGGCCTTTCAGGGGACTTGACACAACGCCTTCAGGCTTCGCGCACTTTGGGCATTGATCTGACGGATGAAAGTAAGACAATCAAAGTTGCACGAAATGGCTCGACTTTCGAAATTGTTCTCTCAGGCGAAACAGGCTCAGACGGGACGTCAGGAGTTTCGTGGTCGGTTGTGAATGGAAAACTCGTCCTCGAAGCTGAAGCTTCCCATCCGGGGCTTTCTATTGTCTCGGGGAGTATTGAGGAGCGTGATAACGCAGTAGCACTTGGGTTCATGGGTTCCGACCTTACTCTCTCCGTCAATAGGCTTGCCGGAGGTGAAGTTGGATCATTTACATTGGTCTCGACGGTAATAGATCGACCGTCGTCTACTGCGTTGGTTGATACATCTCTGAGTGTTTCGCGCATTGGGCAATCTTTGATGGTTCACGGTCCGATTCCAGAGGATCTGATCATAGCGGCAAAGGCGCAGCCTGGAGGTTCAAGCAGACTGGCAGCCCGGTTTGATCCTAATTTTAAACGCGTTGCGCCAACTATGCCAGACGTTGATATCGAAGTTACGGCTGAGGGCACAATAGAGATCTTTGATCATACGACCCGGGCAAGTTTGGCCACACGGGCATTCCGTGAAGGACTACCCGTGAGTTACATGGGCGCGTCGTTCACACTTAGAGGTAATTCAGAAATTGGCGACGAATTTTCCATTTCGACGGATCCAACCCGCACGGGGGATAATCGTAACGGATTACTTCTGGCGGAGTTGCAGAGCTCGGATGCAATGGGAAAAAATTCTGGAAGTTTTCAGGAAATTTATTCCACCGAAATTGCAAAAATGGGTGCAACGTCTTTAGCGGCGAAAAAAAGCGCTGAGGCTTCAAAAGGGTTAGCTCTGAGCGTGGATGCTGCCTATGCGGAGGCAACCGGAGTAAGCCTAGATACTGAAGCCGGGGAGTTGATGAAGTTCCAGCAAGCTTATCAAGCGTGCGCGCAAGTTATCAGAACTGCCCAGACTCTATTTGATGCAATATTGGCCGCGATGTAAGGATGATCCATGCAAATTAGCACCAAGCAATTCTATGCTTCACAATTGGCGTCGATGGCTGAAAGCCAATCGAAAATAGGTCGCCTACAGCAAGAGATTTCAACGGGAAAGAAGCTCATGCAGCCTTCTGATGATCCGTCAGCTTATGCCAAGGTTTCCGCTTTAAAGCAGACGGAAGCAGAATTTGGTCAGTATGATCGCAATATTGCTGTGGCAAAGCAGCGTCTCTCTCAGGAAGAAAATGCTCTAGCAGAGGCGTGTAATGCTGCGATCAGATTACGAGAATTGGCAATTGCCGGTGCTAGTGACACCTATGGACTTTCTGATCGGCAAACCATTGCTACGGAAATGCGACAACTTTCCGAGCAGTTAGCATCCATTGCCAACATAACTGATAGCAATGGCGATTATTTGTTCAGTGGTTTCCAAGCAAGTATAAAACCTTTTATTCTCGATGATCAGGGTGTGATCCAGTTCAATGGCGACTCAGGTCGCCGCGAAATCGAAATAGCAAAGGGAGTTCGAACTGCAAGCTCAAGCAGTGGATCTGAGATTTTTATGCAGGTTCGTTTGCCTGAAGGGCAGAATAAAAGATCTATTTTTGATATCGTAAAAGGTGCTGCTGATGCATTGGCGGCAGGTGAATCCTCTAAGGATTACGTTGACCAAATGAAGGCCACTTTAGATCATTTCACTGTCTATCAGACAATTGCCGGATCTAGATTACAAAAAGTTGAAAGCGTCGAGCAACTTGGCTCGAACTCGGTAGCAAGTTCAAAAATCATGCGTGCCGGGATGGAGGATGCCAATATTGAGCAATTGGCAACTGACATGCAGCACAGTCTCCTCCTTCTAAATGCTTCCCAGACGACCTTTTCGCGGATATCCCAATTATCATTGTTTAACTACATGAAGTAAGTATTGAGTCTCTTATGCGCCACTCGATGATGAAGTAGTTTGATCGGGCACCGTTGGCCTCTCGACAAATGAGGCAGCTGTGTAGAGTTGCTTGATAATCGGAAGATGGTCGAGCAGTTCTGACCATTCGAGATCGAAGGGCGGGCCCATCCATTGGCCTATTTTTTTAAGGCGATCTGTACGTTCTTTGACTTTGCCCCGAATGTCATCAATGGCCATTAACTCTTCCGGCGTAAGAGTATTGAGTTTTTGCTGAAAGATTTGGGCCTCAAGCGTATTGAGAGGCTCCAATAGTGCAGCCTTTTCCCGTCGAAGTGCGGCCGCCTCCTGCTCTAACGCCTCGACCCGGCGCATTTCACGCAAACGATCCTGAATTTCTTTGAATTGAATATTCTGCTGATATTGTTGAAACAGCACGATCAGCATGATGATGAACATCAGAAAAAGAAATCCGCCGAAGAGGGCCATTGATTCCATCAGTGAGCACCTTTGCTGAAATGACACCTGCCATTGATGGCGGGGTCTGGATGTAAGAGATTGTTGGCACAATTATATAGTGTATTTTGTAAATCGTTCAAAGCTGAATTGTCCGTAATTGGTACGAGACTTGCTGTGTAGCTCCTAAATCAAATTTAGCATGGACGATAGTCATGATCACGTCGGGGATTACCGCAAGCAGGGACCAGATTGTCGCAACAATCCGCACAACGGCGGAGGCCAGTGGTGTTGATTTCTCCTATCTCGTCAAGCAAGCGCAAGTCGAGAGCGGTCTCAATCCGAATGCACGGGCCGGGACCAGCTCAGCGGCAGGGTTGTTCCAGTTTACTTCCGGCACTTGGCTTAAAATGGTTGAACGACATGGAGAGACACACGGGCTTGGGGCAGAAGCGACCGCGTTACGCAGTGGTTCCGCGAGCAAGAGTGATGTCGCAAAACTTCTGGAAAAACGGTATGATCCGGAATTATCAACGCGTCTTGCCGCGCAATTTGCTATTGAGAATGCAAAATCGCTTGTTGCAAGTGGTGTCAAGCAAGTGGGACCTACAGAACTTTATCTTGCACATTTTTTGGGGGCAGGGGGGTCGGCAAAGTTTCTCCAGGAAATGGAGAAGAACCCGAATGCACCTGCCGCACCGGCGATGAGAAGTGCTGCGGACGCCAATCGCCCGATCTTCTATGCCAAAGGCGAGCCTGTTTCTTATCGTGCGATCTATGACCGGTTTGCCAAAAAGTTTGATAATTCGGCGAGCGTCTCGCCGGTTATCGCGAAAATCTCGGCTGATGCCCTTGAGCGTTCAAAGATGGCGCATGCCGAGCCAATGATCCCATCGATTGATGATTTGATGTCCAAGAAGACACCAACAGATCTTGTTGCGAAGCGTCCCACCGATCAAGATCTTGCATCGATACTGGGAAAGCCGCCGGAAAAATCCCAATCGGTTCAGCCGCAGACACTGCGGGCTCGATCAAGTGCTCCTTTCATGATTGCACGACCTGAGGCAGCCGCAGCGCCTGTTGACCTGCCTGCAGTAAATGCGGCGTCGATGGCAAAATTCCTCGAGTCAGCATCGCAATGGCAAACGGAACCCGGACTTGCGCCGCCAGACAACGGCATGGCGGGGCGTGATGCCTCTCAGGGCGCGCGAAGCCAGGTTTGAAATTGTTGATTGGCATGATCAGTGCTGATT
>Ga0209033_1002029_pt1 | contig 11315 bp, 2 predicted proteins | sample LauGreFa1BDMLBDN_2_FD_188218 | JGI IMG/M metagenome (GOLD analysis project Ga0209033, IMG submission 188218) | Freshwater lake microbial communities from Lake Michigan, USA - Fa13.BD.MLB.DN (SPAdes) (version 2) | ecosystem: Environmental > Aquatic > Freshwater > Lake | place: Lake Michigan, USA...
GAAGTGAACGGTGTAGATGAAGAAGTGCTCAAACTCGTTACTGGCTCGCTTGAAATTGAACAGCACGGAACGAAGCATAGCTTGAATGTGGCGGTCAGCGGGGGCGTTGCGCTCTACCACTTGACTCAACCGAATATTCATTCGGTATAAATCGAAGACTTAAAATTCCCTTCGTGAGAAACAATAAACAACGGGCCTTTTGCTTCCATTGAAATGGTTGTATGTCCAGCCATAATCTGTTCTCTGTGCAAGAGTTTTCCAACTGCGTCATAAACAAATACATGATGTAAGGTCTCAGAACCATCGTAATGAAGACCGCCTTTGTGAAGTGTCCAGTTCATAGTAGAAGATTATTTAAGGTTCATTCAAACAACACCTTTAACAAAAAAGCATCACAGAAATTTTCCGTGATGCTTTTCGCAATAAGATCAAATTAGGCCTAATGCTAAATTTGTCATGTAGTAAAAGTTTTAGTTAAGGTATATAAAAGACGCAAGGCAAGATGAAGGTTGCCTATATGTTATCTCAATATGACCTTTGACCTAAAACTCCCTCTTGAAGAAGAAACGAAAATGACTTGTGTTGAAATTGTGAGTTGTACAATTTCGTCCTTTCCCCATGTGGACTTTGACACCAGCAATTGTCCTGTACTGTTGAATATTTCAACATCAGACAAGCGCTCAGTTCCAACGTATCTCAATTGTCCCGATTTCCAATCGACAATAAACTCGGTTGATTCGATTTCATCATTAATAAAATTGTAGAACACAGCGAAGGTTGTGTCTGTTGTGCAGCCCAACGAGTCTGTAATTGACACGGCATAATTGCCCTGAGGTAATTCTGAATAATTCAAACCTACAAATCCCGATTGCCAGACGGCTGTATAAGGCGGATAATTTCCAACTACATCGAGGGTAATGCTTCCCAAACCGAAAACACTTTCGGCAGAGAGCGTCGCGTCGATTGTAGGTGCTACTATTTCTTCAATAACGAAATCAATCGTTGATACGCATTGGAATGAATCGACAACTGCTGCGACATAACTCCCTGCTCCAAGAGAAGCTCCTGGACTTAAAACGTCCCAAAAATAATTCGAAGCAATTCCTGAAACGTTGGCTTCAAAAACGATAGACTCACCTGCGCAAACCCAATTCGATGAAGTGACTTCGATGATTGCCTGTGGAATTTCAGTTATGGAAAATGAGTAGGTCGCGACGCACCCGTTTGCATCGGTAATGCTGTCTGCGTAGATTCCGGGAGTTAAATCTGTACTATGAAGCGAACCGAAATCGTCGAATCCTGTGTAAGGCGGAGTACCTTCTATACCCTGAACAAAGGCCTGCCCATTGTTCATCCCTGCGCACGCGTTCACCAACGAATCAATGATAATTTGAAAAGGCAATGGCTCAAAAATCGCTACTTGCTGTTGCACAGTGCAACCCTCAATAATTGAAATTGGAATCTCGTAAATTCCAGCTGATAAATTCTCTTGAGCAAAAATAATTTCTCCTGAATTTGCATTCGCAATTTGAATGGTCCCTGTGCTTCCTCCAGCGCATAATACATGCGTTCTTTCTAATACCAAGGCCTCTGCCGAAGCAAATTCCACAGCATAATTCAGATTAATGGTATGACCAAAACCAGTTCCTACTGTTACCGTATAGATACCTGGAGCACTCACCCAAATGCTATTCGAATTCGAACCGCTTTGCCACACGTGGGTAGGCCATCCGGAGATACTTAGTTGCAAGCTGTCGCTTCCCGTAGGACATAAAAATTCTTTAGAAGCTTGAATTTGCGGAAGTGTTTCTCCTTCAACAAATACGTGAGTCGTATTCGCTGGAATATTGTAATAGATGTCTTCTACCCCGCTAATCCATGAAAGTTTCAAAGAATCAATTTGCGTATTTGCACCCAAACCGAAAATAAGATTTTGAGAATTCTGAGACATGTAGTTTTCGCCAAGCTGGGTATAATGAACATAATGGATTCCTCCTGCGTAATAGTCGATATATGTCCCTACACCATTGCGATTGCTTAACCTTCCTTTCAACCTACATTTAACATAATTATTTGTTGTTGCAGTGTTGTTCTCAAAGACTCTCGAAAGCTGTCCTGTCTCTGCACCAAAGCAAAAATCATAGAGGCCGTCGTTATTAAAGTCACCTTTGGAGGATGTGAAATAACCGTATGGCAAATTTGAAATAATAGTCGTTTCATCTTCGGAAAATACACCCTGATTGTTTCTAAGAACATGATTTCCGAATTCCGACAGATACAATAAATTAACATGCCGTTCATTCACCAACAAATCATTCCACCCGTCATTTTCAATATCTAACCACAAAGACCCCCAAGACCATTTATACAAAGCCGCACCAACTGATGAAGCCACATTGGAAAAACTATTCGACCCATTGTTTTCAAAAAGATAGTTCCCGTGGTTCGGCGTATTTGCTACATAAATATCTAAATCGGCGTCGTTATCGTAATCGCACCAAGAGTTTGTCATGGCATCTAAATACCCCGCCCCGCTCAATCCGAATGAACCTTGCGGAGTTTGATCTGTCAGCATGCCCGAAATATCTTGCGTGTATAATTCAGATCCGGTTCGAAAATCATTTATTATAAATATATCCTGATATCGGTCTCTTGCTAAATCTATAAACACAGGCTGAAAGTGATTGCGATAATATCCATGCGGACTATTTGAAAAAGTACCATTCTGGGTGTTTGTCAAAAAGGTGCTTTTAATACCACCAACAGTTGCCGTGCTGTAGTTAGCGATATACATATCCAAATAACTATCGCGATTGTAATCTCCAAGCGCTGCACCGAACGAATTGTTTGCAGCGCTGAAAGGGAAGTTTAGAAGGGTAGATTGATTAACAAAAACTAGACTATCCGTTTGAACAAAGAGCTGCGATGGGCCATCCCTCTTGATAATAAACAAGTCGTTGTCACCGTCTTCATCGTAGTCACCCCACAAACATGTCTTGGAATCGTAAATATTTTCAAATGCCGCATGCAACTGAAAGACCCCTTGATTGTTTATATACAAACGCGTGGCCCCACCTGCAATACAAATCGTAAGATCATCCCACCCATCTTCATTCACATCAAAACAACTTGAACCTGTCCCATACATGGTTGAAGCGTTCATTGCAGCTATTCCGTATGTATCTGTAACATCCACAAATACTTGAGCTTTTAGACTCACTGAATAAAATGAAAGGGCAACAATAATATGTGTTACGAAACGCGGCATGAATCTTTAAAGAATAAGGTTCACGAATATACATCAACCAAAATTTGATTCAAACAAAAAGGCCCCCTTCTTTCGAAGGAGGCCTTTTCAGCTTATTGGTTAAAGCCAGTTCTAAGACTAGGTCTTAAAATTATTTTTGAACCATCATGCGTTGTGTTTGAACTTCACCGTTGAAGATTGCTTCAACCATGTACAAACCATTTGCAAGTGGACGCTCGAAGGTGATGTTCGTATTCAACACACCGCTCACTGAGTAGCGGTTGCTCCATACTTGACGACCCATAGCATCTACTACGCGGATTTGAACGTTGTCTGAATCAACACCTGAAAGGTTAATGTTCACATCTGTACCGTGTGTAGGATTCGGATACAAGCTCATGTTTACTTCATTCGCTGTTTCCGCTCTTACCACTTGTTGGTTAGCTTGACTTCCGTCAGCAATCATACCTGCAGATCCTATAATAGTCATACAGTAAGGAGTACCCCATTGGTAGTTTGTTCCTGTATAAGATAAGATTGGAGCTGTACGTACAGAGTATGTCTTACCGTATTGCAATTGCAACACTGTACCCAAGTTCAGGTAGTTAGAAGCTGCGCCTCTGTTTACAGCAATTGGCAGACCTACTGGGTTGTTCTGAGCATCTAGCTCAGTGAATTCCCAACGCCAGTTAGTCGTTCCACATACCCATGGCAATGATGCTACAACAGAACCACGGAAACGTGTGCCAGCAGTACATCTGTCAGAAGTACGAAGAGCAGTAACCGGTTGAGCTACTGTGCTCATAGAGCAAGGAGCTAATCCAGGTACAGCAATTGTCTCAGCAACACCAGCACCGTTGTTTATGTTATACGTGTTCGTGATTAATACACTGTAAGTAGAACCGTATGGTAAAGTTGGCAATACGCTGCTCAATATACAGATATCTGAGTTTTGAGTGCGTGTGTAAACGTTACCTGCAGCAGGACCTGTTAATCCAGTGTATGTAAATGTGTAGCTAGTTCCAGCTGCACCAGCCCAAGTTGCCTTGAAGTACTGACACAAGCTGTATGGACCTGGACCGTAGTCACATCCACCACGCTTCAACATCTTAACACAGATCGAGTAAGTGCCATTACCTTGAGCACTGTTGTAGTTACGTACGCCTACTTTGTAGACTTGACCGGCAGTTAATCCGTAGTGGTTCAAAATTTCACCACCAAGACCCGCTACTGCATTTTCTTGTGCTACTAGAACACCAGCAGCCGTTTGCAATTCAATAACGATATTAACAGCAGATGAGTTAACAACGATGCTAATACCTTCTGAAGTTGCAACGAATTGGTGCCACTTGTCTTCACCTGTTAAACAGATGGTTTGAGCAGAACCGGAAACAGTCGCGTTTACAAGTGTACCGTTTACTGCGTTACAGTTTGGCCAGATGCTCGTAGACATAGAAGTTGCATTGTTCGGGTTTTCACCTGGGTTAGTACAACCTTCTTCTGCAAGACCGCTACAGTTGTCATCGATAGCGTTTCCGCAAATCTCGATTTCACCTGGGTTAACGTTTACGTTTGCATCGTTACAATCTGTTGTGTTTGCAGCATAACCTAATGGTTGGACACAAGCAGTTACAGTTGCTCCTGCAACACCGTAGTTATCACCGTCAGCATCTACATACCAGATGTTAGCAGGATTGGGAACAAGAGTTACGATTTGGTTGGCTGTAGCAACGTTTCCGTGAATGTCAGTTACAGTCCAAGTAACCGTAGTGTTACCGATTGGGAAAACAGCTGGAGCATTGTTAGTAGCAGTAGAAGCAACACCACAGTTGTCAGCAGTAGTAGCTGAACCTAAGGTAGCAGTTGCAGTACAAGAGTTCAATGCAGCAGTTAACGTAATGTTAGCCGGTGCAGTGATGGTTGGCAACTCGTTATCTGTAACCGTAACAGTTAAAGAAGCAGTTGCGGTTAAACCTTGAGCATCAGTAGCAGTATAAGTTACTGTAGTCACACCCACTGGGAAAGTATTTCCAGAGTTATGAGTAGAAGTTACAGTCACACAGTTTTGATCATCTACCGCAACTGGAGAACCCCATGTTGCAATACCACCGCAAATTCCAGCAGCATTGTTAACAGAAACGTTGCTCGGCATAAATTGCAACAACGGAGTGCTATTGCCGAGATCAGTGATAATCAATGTTGAAGTACCTACGCCACTGTATCCATCTAATTGGATGTAATAAGTAGTACCAGGTACTAGACACTTAACATCTGATAAGAATGCATCAAATCCAGGACCACCATCGTCATTTGCATTGATTAATGTAAATGTTGAGTAGTCTGCGCAGTTTGTTGCACTGTAGATTGCTAATTGGTTGTCCCATCCTGGAGCAGCAACACTAACGTGTCCTGAGGCAGGAGCAACAAAGCTGAACCATATTGTTCCTTCTAGAGAACTTGTACACCATCCATTTTGAACGTCGCAACCAGTTGCTGGAGCGAACACTTCACCTGGATTTACAGCCGCAGCAGCAGTCGAGAATGAAAGTCCACCTTGGTCACCAACTGTAACTGGACGAGCAGTACATGGCGTGTCGATAGCGTTACCTAATGTTACAGTAACAACATTAGCTTGGATAGAACATCCGTCAGTTGTTGTAGTTGTAGCAGTCAAGTATACAGTACCAGCGCCCCCTGTAGCGTACAAAGTTTGAGACTCACTTGTTCCACCTGAAATAGTTATGAACGGAGCTACTGGAGCTAAACCGTACACCCACTGAATTGTTGAACCAAAAGTTTGACCTCCAATTACCCATGTTCCAGCTCCAAGAATTGGTGCTGTAAAATCGTTAACAAGGATAGCAGGAGGACCAGTGATTGTACCTGCTGTTACCGAGAACAACGGCTGAGAATAACCAGGAGAAGTAATTCCAGCAGGGTTACAATCGTCGATTACTGTTGCAGTGTATGAGGCGGAAGCTGAAGCAGGAGTTGCAACATAGGACGCTGAAGTAGCACCAGCAATTGGTGTTCCGTTCAAGCTCCATTGGAATGTTGGATTAGATCCACCACCCGTTGTTGTTGCATTCAAAGTCACGGGAGTACCTGGACAAACACTTCCTGTTACAGGAGAAGTGTAAGTAACCAATACAGCAATACTTCCGAAGTCCATTGGACCACCGAAAGAATAGTTGTGTTGGATGGTAACAAATACATCACCACCTGGAGCCACGATATTCGAAGCTGTGTATGTGATCGGACCTGCGTTAGTCAATTGACCATTTGTGTTTGAAACCGCTTGGCTAGCCACTGTAGAAGCGCCGGACATAGAGATGTTTACATCATTACCCCAAGTACCTGCAGTAGAAGTTACACCGTTCACTTGAAGAACGGTACCTGTTACTGTAGCACCAGCAGGGATAGCGATAGTACCTGTTACTGTTTGCGTTGCACCGGCAGCTACTGAATAAGCAGTTGCCAAAGTGTACGTTTGCGTAACTGGAGCAGAAGCCGCAATCGATACAGTCAATGGCTGACCTACAGTTACTGTAGCTGGTACCGTTGCAGAATAGCAAGTAGATGCACCGTTGGTTACAACATTTGCTGCGTAAGCTGTCGCTGTTCCTGGAGTTGCAGTTGACGGAAGAATAGTTGTTCCAACAACATTGATTGGATTGCCCGTTGCAACAAATGAACCTGCAGAAGCAACAGAATTGTTGAACCAAGAAGGTAATGCTGGCAAGCTGTAGGTAATAATTAAGCTAATGTTCGCTGCAGTAGCATCTGTCCCTGGATCGTCATAAGACTCACCCAACAACACGTTAACTGTACCAGCAACAATAGAGCTTGGAGTTAATGTAATACTTCCAGATGCACCAGATGCTGGGAAGTTAGTAAACACTGTTGTTGTACCCAATGTTACTGCACCTGACAATGCCACTTGTAATTCACCCATGTAGAATGAAGTAACGTTGGTCAACACCAATTGCGCACCGGTTACAATGGCACCTGCTGGTAAGCTAATGGTGATCGGGCTACCTTGAATAGAAGGAGCGACACCTATGCCACCGAAAGCAGTACCAATACCTGAAGAAAGGTTGTCACCGAAAGAATAAGTCGCCGTTTGACCACCGTTAGGTAAACCGAAAGCACTTACGTTCAAAGTAGAGCCATTCAAACAAGTTGAACCACCCGTTACTGCTGTTGGAACTGCTACTGGGAATTCCACAGTTGCTGCACCTAAGTTCACAGAACAAGATGGTGTAGTTATATAACGAGCAATGCTCTGAACAGTCGACGGAGCTGGAACAGCAACTGGAGAAGTTGTTGTCCAAGTAGCACCATTGTCTACAGAGTATTCATAGAAGTTGTTGTAGTGAATGTCCAAGTTGTCAATTGAGTGACCTTGGTTCAATCCACCCGTACGAGCTGCGAAAGCGTGTTTCCAAGTGCTCTTATCTGCAGTCAAATATCCTGCAGGAAGAGCAGCGTTGTTCAACACTTGTGTTCCAGCCAACCACATAGACATTTGTCCAAGTGCATTGATTGTAATAGTTACGTGTGTGTTTGCACCACCGATCCAAGAAGTGTTGTTTGCATAGTAATACAAACCTTCAGCTGGAGTCAAGGCAGATGATGGGTTAATACGAGGACAGTTGTACATTAAGTAAATACCGTTCACGTTAACACCGTTTGTGTATGCGTCGAAAGAAAGACGTATACCAGTACCAGAACCGTTCTCAGGGTTAGCAGCGCCAACACCTACAACAGTATTGTCTACAACAGCTCCAACTGGAGTTGGCATGCACACTACATCTGGACCATAGCTATAGCTAAATCCATCTGCAGGAGGAGTAGTGCCAGCAGTAGTAATCAAATCGAAATCGATTTGGAAATCATTCGTCGCTACACCTGTTGTGTTCGTGATTAAGATACCACCCTTTTGACTGTTAACTGGACCTGTGAACTGCAATTTACCACCGGTGATAACCGCGTTGTTACACAATTCAGCTTGCGCTGGGTTTAATGTAGCACTTGAGAAATCGTTCGCGAATACAGTGCCTGATCCGTTGATACCAAAGTTTACAGAACCGTTCGCGCCGCAAGTAGCAGGCTGCGTCACAGTAGCAGTACCTGTAAGTGGAGAATAGAATCCAACAGTTGTTGTTGCTACAGCAGTACAACCAGAAGTTACATCGTTCGCAGTAGCAGTGTAAGTATACACTCCGTTAACTGTAGGAGTTACTGTTGCAGATGCACCTGTTGTTCCAGCAGTTAAGCCTGATCCAGCAGATGGAGTCGCAGACCAAGTGTATACGTAACCTGCATTTGAGCTCGATGCATTTAAGGTTGTTGGAGAACCAACTGAACCACAGAATGTTGGATTAGTATTCGAAGCAGTAATTGTCGGAGCAGAAACCCAGTTTAATGTAGCTGGGAAACGATCTGTGATACAGGTTCCTGTGTTTGTAGAAACATACCAAGTCGTAGTAGCAGAGATAACACCTGGGCTGAAGAAATTGCTTGCTGAGTTTAACAACAAGTTACCTCCTACCGGTGCATCGTACCACATGTAGATTGGGTTCACGATACCATTCAAATCAAATACTTGCATTTGAGAAGTTTGTGTTCCACAAACAGTTCCATCTGATTCTGCAGCAACAGCTAATGGCGGGAAGAATGTACCCGGAGCACATGGACCTAAGATTTGAACCATGTAATCTTCAATTTCTCCGTAGTAGTATAATCCACATGGATCAATGTTAGCACCTGCTGTAAACTCAATGTCCATGATACGCATGCGCGTCAAACCAGGAGTTGCTCCAGCTGGAACAGTGAATGATACAGGGACGATAGTCGCAGGAACACAATTTATGTTCGCTGAAGTTCCGTTGTTCCATACCATTTCACCTGCATCTGTAAACAAACCGTTTTGGTTGTAGTCAATGAAGATTGCAGCACCTGAGGTGTAGTTAAACGTTGCGCAAGATCCAACAGTGATTGAACCAGAAACTGAAGTTCCTTGAATCATTGCAAGAGCAGCAGGAGCACCAGCACCTGAAGTGTAGTTAGCATATGTACCAGCTGCAGACCCAGGACCTGGAGCTACAGTAGCACAATCAGAAGAATTGTTCAATGAACCTAAGGTTACATTGGTAATCTCTTCGTCTGCTGCTGTAGCAATAGGAACTACGCAATAGCAATTAATGAAACCGGTTAAAGCAATTGCAACTGGAGAAGTATATGTTACTGCACCACCACAAGAAGCAATACCAACACGGAAAGAAGAAGCTACAGCTTGGGTTGCAGTATAAGTTGCTGAAGTTGCACCTGCGATATCAGCCCAGTTAGCACCACCGTTTGTAGACACTTGCCATTGGAACGTTAAACCGTCCAATATACCTGTGTATGAAGTAGCCAATGGAATATTTGCACCCGGACAAGCAGTTGTTACAGTAGAAGTAGCTGACACTCCTTGTGGAGCAACGTTGCTTAATACCGCCATAGTTACCTGCGCTGGTGAAGCTGAATTTGAACATCCAGTTGTTGCATTCGCATAAGAGATAGCATAAGTGGTTGTCAACAAAGGAGCAACAGTTGCAGAGAAACCATTGATCGTATTAATAGTAGAACCATCAACATTGGTTGTTAAACCAGTTGTACCATTCGCATCTGTTGCAGACCATACTGTTAAATAGTTAGCAGGCGGAGAGAATCTCCATCCTTCAGGAGTTGTAACGGTCCAAGTACCACCGGCACGACCAGGAGCAACCGCTCCAATTGTTTTTGTTTGATCTTGCAAACCAATGATAGCAGTGTTTCCGAATGTTTTGTTGGTAACATAAATATCTACAATTCCCAAAGTTTCGTAAAGAACGCAGGTTACAGTAGCCTCTGGATTGTTTGACCAACCGTGCACTCTGTCGTACTTAATAACAAATCTTCTATTTGGAGAATAGCCTTCTGTCCAATATTTAATGGACCCGTTAACCGAGTTAGCCATTTGCATATCAGAAGCTAACAACGCAATAACGTTACCCGCGTTTGCAGCATTTGGGAAATAAGGAGGACCCGTAAAAGTATAGTCACCCAATTGACCGTCAAGAGTACCAAAACCCGGAATAGTTCCGAACATTAATACTCCATTTGTACCAGCACCCAACGTTGTGAAACTGTTCCCGAAGAAGTTGAAGTTAAATCCAATTGGAATTCCACCCCAACCACCGTCGTCCATAGTACCGCCACCCAAAGGTGTAACAGCTACACCGTTATTCATTATCACACCTGCAGATGCTGGAGCAACAAAACTAACGTGAGGAATAGAGCTAACTGTGAAGTTTCCAGCGCTAAGACCAGAGTTGATTGTTGCAGCTGTTCCTGGACAAACTCCAGAGGCAGTTGTAGTCACCGTTGCCGAAGGCAATGGGTAAACACCAACACTGTAATTTGCAATTGCTGAACACCCAGTAGTTGGATCTGTACCAATTACACGCGCCGAAGATGTCTGCGCAATGGTGAAGTCTGTAGAAGCTCCTGACGTAGTTGACAACGTTCCTGTTTCGTTTACAGACCATGTGTAAACATAAGGAGCCGAAGAAGTCGCCGTTAACGTGCTAGTTCCACCAACACCACAGAAAGTAGGAACGGTAGAAGCAACAGTAATAGCAGTTGGTGCAGTGTAAGTAACAGCTTGAGAAGCTGTTCCAACGCAACCGTTCGCATCTGTACCAGAAACGTTAATTGTTACAGACGATGAGCCTGTGAACAAAACCGTTTCTCCAGTAGCAGAACCAAGCGTGTTTGCAGGAGTCCAAGCATAAGTAGATGCTCCTGATGCTGTTAACGTTTGAGCACCGCAAAATGCTCCACCGTTCGCAGCCGTAAGCACAACAGTTGGTAAAGCGTTAACCGTTAATACCAATTCGTTTGAATTCGTAGAAATTGTAGAATTCGCACACGTTCTTGCACAAACAAAATAATACGTGCCTGCTGTCATAGCAGCAGTGGTGAATGAACCCGTAGTAGCGCCAGTACCACCCACAACAGGTGCATAAGGACCTCCTGGAGT
>Ga0209033_1002040_pt1 | contig 11286 bp, 10 predicted proteins | sample LauGreFa1BDMLBDN_2_FD_188218 | JGI IMG/M metagenome (GOLD analysis project Ga0209033, IMG submission 188218) | Freshwater lake microbial communities from Lake Michigan, USA - Fa13.BD.MLB.DN (SPAdes) (version 2) | ecosystem: Environmental > Aquatic > Freshwater > Lake | place: Lake Michigan, USA...
TCTCCATGCTGACGGTGGGCTGCTGCATCAAGGGGTGCTGAGGTGAGGCCAAAAAGGCCGTGGGGTTGTTGGCAAAACTTTGGGCTATCACCTTGATGTCCTCGGGAGGGTTTCCCATCACCGCCAAATCGATTTCATCAGCGGCCATGCTGCGGACAATCTCTTCTTTGTTGGCCACTTGCAATTTCAGTTTGACGCTGGGGTGCGAATTCACAAAATTGACCAGCACATGCGGCAACCAATATTCAGCCGTGGTCACCGCGCCTATGCGCAAAGTGCCTGAAAAGTCGCCCAAATACGACTCCATTTCATCGCTGATTTCTTGCCACAAGGTCAACATTCGCTCGCTCAAAACCAATAATTTTTGCCCTGCGTCTGTGAGCCGAACGCCGCGACCGGCACGGCTGATCAACTTCGTACCCACAGCGGCTTCAAGGTTGGCGAGTTGAATGGAGGTTGCTGATTGACTCAAAAACAGCTCGGTGGCTGCAACGCTGACATTGCCAGAACGAGCGACTTTTTGGAAAGTCAGCAAGTGCTTGATATTGGCTGATTTTTGTAGTGACATAGAGCTACTTATAACGTTATTTGGCGCAAATGATATTAATTTTTTGAATAACAAAATAACAAATATTTAATTTTATTATTTCTTTATTTTTACCTAGGATACGCATCCCCCCCTACCCCCTTTTGTGCAAACACCGCATGACAAAAGGAACTTTTCACCCTTTGGAGACAACATGGACACAAAGAACGAACGCAGCAGACGAGATTTTTTAGGCCTGACGGGCAAAGCCGGTTTATCGACCTTGGTCGCGAGCGCGGCCGGCATCAACCTAGGTGTTATCGATTTGGTCCACGCCGGATCGAAAAAGGTCACACCTTTCAGAATGGCCATGATCAGTGACTCTCATTTATACAGTCAAGACGGCCACAAATTCGACTTGCAACTCGAAGATGCCGTGGCGCAGGTCAATGCATTAGAAATTCAACCTGACTTTGTGCTCTACGGTGGTGACATTGCCCAAAACGGCACTGAGGACCAGTTGGCCAAAGGTAAAAAAATCCTAGCGAACCTTAAACCCAAGATGATGGTCATTCCTGGCGAGCACGACTGGTATCTGGACATGGGTGCAGCCTGGAGAGGCATGTTTGGTAAGGACTACTGGTCTTTTGATCACAAAGGCGTCCATTTCATCGGCTTCAACTCCATTTTGGTCAAGGACTTCTGGACCGAAAAGGGTCTGACCAACAAGCAACGCATGGAAGCCATGGAAATGCTCGAAGGCCCCATTGGCGGCCTGTGGGGAATCCAAGCTGAACAATTGGAATGGCTGAAAAAGGATGTGGCTAAATTGTCACCCGATACACCGGTTGTCACCTTCAGCCATTCACCGCTGTGGGACTACTATCCCCGTTGGAATTTCCAAACTTCTGACGCACCTGAAATTCGCAAGATTCTGTCTAAGTTTGTGAATGTGACATCGTTCCACGGCCATGTCCATCAAACCATTTACAACAAGATCGGCAACATGACTTCCATTGGTGCCATGAGCACTTCATGGCCATGGCCTTATCCGCCTGTCAATGTGAAATACCCAGAAAGCCAGCAATACCGTGCTGACCCAGGTAATGAACAAGACGGTATGGGAACTTTGCAAGCTTCATTCAGTCCCAACGGGGGTAAAGCTCAGCACCTGCCTTTCGCTGACTCACTGACGCCATTCCTCAAGAACGGAATAAAAATCTAATCACATTGTCGGTATGCGGCCCACAGCTTTGCGGGCCGCTTTTCAGTTAACCCATAAAAGGAGGCGTTTCATTCATGACAACAAAAAATATCCTCAAATCTTTGACTGGTTCAATCCTGTTAACGATTGCAACATCAGCAGTGTTTTTTCAAGCAAGCGCGAGAGAGCCTTTCACCAAAGAAGAACTCAAAGCACAAGAAAAAAAGCTTCTTGTCGCAGTAGAGGAGGGCTATAACTTATGGCACGGCAGTAACCCAACGATGCAAAACAACGGCTTGGCTTGTGGCAACTGTCATCCAGATGCTGCAGCGTCAAACCCGCAAACTTTCCCCAAATACCACACCGCCTTCGACAGAGTGGTCACTTGGCGTGAGATGGTTAATTGGTGTATCCAAAACCCCCAAGGTGGCAAGGTATTGGATGTAGGCGGACCTGAAATGCTTGCCATTGAAGCTTATGCGTTCAATCTTCACCGCGGATTACCCATTGAACCGGGTCTTGCAAGTCGGCAAACCAAACCGATCAAAGTTGATTACGGTAAAGGTTTCCCAAGCAAGCCCTCTGGCATTGGGTTTGACACCAAGTAACGCCCAACGTTCATTACTTTGCACTCTACAAAGAACCTCATCAAAGTATTTTGTGCATTCGCGTTCAATGCTTGTTGGACATCATTACTTTTTTGGGGCAACTTGGTTTTTGCGCAGCAGCTCTGTGATCAACCACTCACTGAAATTCCTTTGCATATTCAGGCAGATGAGCGTGGGTGGGTTTTTGATTACCAAGCACGCTTGCAATGGCAAAGGTGTGCGATTGGACAAACTTGGGTAGAACAGCAATGCATCGGCAAGGCTGAAGCCATGACGTATTTTCAGGCTGTCAGCGCTGTGACCGAGCTGAATCGGCAAAGTCTTGACGGCTTCAATGACTGGAAGTTACCTCATCTCAAAGATTTGGCTTTCATTGCCGAAAAGCACTGCCGCAATCCACGCGTCAGGTTGGAATTGTTCCCCAACTTTCCCCCTGGTGTTTTTTGGAGCCGTTACACACGCATCGTGAATGACTTTGATCCACATGTTTTCACCATGGATTTTGGCTTCTCTGGTGTTTCTTTAAATCATCCCGAAGAGTCGCATTTTGTGCGATTGGTTCGGAAACTTCACTAATCCTCACTTATCCATCCCAATGAAAAATTTCAATCGACGTATCTTTTTGATTCATTCAGCCGCCATCACAAGCGCCACCTTAGCCACTCAGGTATCTGCATCAGATAAGAAAATGAAAGCCGCTGCGCCTGGTGAAAGACTCTCGGAAGCTGACTCCTACCCCAAGTCCATGGGTTTCAAATTGGAGACCAAAAGCGTAGACAAAACCCGTTATCCACGGCACACCACTGAGCAATATTGCAGCAGATGCCAACTCTACGAAGGCAATGCCAATGAGGGTGAATGCTCTTTTTACGGCGGTCGCATTGTTCCCGCAGCCGGTTGGTGCAAAAACTTCAAGTTGAATAAATCTGCCGCCTAAGCACAGACCCCCAGTGGCGACCCTCAGCGGCTGGGGGTTGCCGTGATATTGAATATTTAGTTAATCCCTATATAAAAATACAATTTAGATTCATTAATTACATATTGACTATATAAAGTGTCAACTTATCATGACACATAGTCTCTTTTTGAATTCTCTTGTGTTCACTCGGACGCTAATCCGCAGGGGGTATCCATGTTTAATCGTCTCGGCAAAGCTTGTTCTCTAATTGGTATTCCCCTGCGTTCGTGTTTTTGGATCAGCATGGTCTTTTTGTTGACCGCTTGCGAGGGGCCTACATCGGTACAGCGCGGTTACCGCGGCACCAGCATGCTGCAAATTTACCAACCCAGTGTGCTGGCTGCCAACGCAGCCATTCATGAAATACCCGAACCTGAACCAGTCGACCCGCCCGAACCTGATGGTCCCCAACTCAAGGACCTGTATGAAAACGTTCAGGTCTTGAATGACCTCTCGGCCTTGGAGTTTTCTCGTCTGATGGCCGCCATGACCACTTGGGTAGCGCCTGATGAAGGTTGCAAGTACTGCCACAACACCAAAAACCTGGCGTCTGATGAGAAATACACCAAAGTGGTGGCAAGGCGCATGTTGCAAATGACGCGCAATTTGAACAACCAGTGGAAAACCCATATTAAAGACACGGGCGTGACCTGCTGGACCTGCCACCGAGGACAAGCCGTGCCCAGCGGCGACTGGTTCAACAACCCGGGTTTGCCGCATTCACAAGGCAATATGCTGGGTGACAAAGCGGGGCAAAACACGCCCACCATGTCGGAAGTGGCTAACTCCTCCTTGCCGTTCAACCCCTTAAGCACTTACTTGGTCAATGGCGACTTCAACATTCGCGTGCAGGGAACCCAAGCACTGGCGGGTGAAAACCGCCGCTCCATCAAACAAGCAGAGCACAGCTACGGGCTGATGATGTACATGTCCACATCGCTGGGCGTCAATTGCACCTATTGCCACAACACCCGCGCCATGGGTGACTGGAATGTCAGTACCCCACAACGTGTGACGGCTTGGCATGGCATCCGCATGGTGCGCGATATCAACACCAATTACCTCACCGAATTGGCGCCCTTGTTCCCCCGCTACCGTTTAAGTGAAGAAGGCGATTTCCCCAAGGTGGGTTGTGCCACCTGCCACAAGGGTGCCTATAAACCGATGTATGGTGTCAGCATGTTGCCCGACTACCCTGAACTTGCCAAAGACATCGTTTATGACACTTCCACCATCCCCGCCAATTTGGCTGCTGCTCAAAAAACACCTTAGCTCGGCCTTGTGCGGCCTGGGCAGCCTCTTTTTCTTACCTACGGCTTGGGGCTTGGACCCACTCCCTGTGCCTGGGCCGATTGTGCGCATGTCGGACATGGCACCCATCAGCATGGTGCAACTGGTGCAAGCAGTGAGGGTTTCGGATGTCGCTGTGCTGGGTGAAGTTCATGACAACCCGCGTCACCACCAACTGCGCCGCGAATTGCTGCGTCAATTACCTGCTGCGAGTAAAACGGTGGTGGCTGAACATTTGAGCTGGCGCTTGCGTTTCAAAGAAGGTGGCGAGTTATTGACAAACTTGCAAGCTGCCGGGTTTGAAGAAAAAGGCTGGGGCTGGCCTTTGCACCAACCCTTGTTTGAAGCGGTCACTGCGATGCAGATGCCGCTGGTGGGTGGCAATTTACCAGGCGAATCCATCAAAGAAGTGTTCAAAACACGCGGTCAAAGCCTGCCTGAACCCGTGCGTACCTTGTTGGCTAAAGCCCCTTTTGACGAGCAACAACGCAAAGCCATGAATGAGGAAATCGACCAAGGGCACTGCGGCGCCATGCCAGCTAGCATGTTCGAGGGCATGGTCGCGGTGCAGCGCGGACGCGATGCGGCCATGGCCGAAGTTGCACTCGCACACCTGCCAAGCATTGTGGTGGCGGGCAATGGACATGCTTGGAAGCACTTGGGTGTGCCCTTTGTTGTGAACAAAGCCGCACCCCAGCTGCGCAGTCTGAGTGTGCTGTTCATGGAATGGGACGATTCGCGGCCCAACCCCGAAAAACAGGCATTTTTGGCTGAATTGGCGCTTCAAGCGGACTATGTGTGGCTCACGCCACCGCAAAACAGAGAAGACCCTTGTGCGAAATTAAGTAAAAAATGAATACTTTGTGTGGATAAAAATACACAAAATTGCAAAAATTAAATATTAAATAATTAATTAAAGGTGTTTATCGATTAATATTTGAGTACTTTAATTCGCATCGCACAGTGATGAGACCCATCGTACTCAAGGAAATCCGGTCTTTACAGACCATCAAAACGCCCAGCCGGCAAGACAACGGCTGCGTGTTGGGTTTCGCTTGGGGACCTCAGCACGCCATGCCAGCCGCTTGCCAGCGCCAAGAACCGCGCCGCGTGAAGCACCCGCCTGTTCGCTTCGACAAGGGCGTGGCGGTGGACCAATATGCATAGGGAGATTGCTTCAGCCCTTCGGGCTTCGCAATGACGAAAAGACAGGCTTAGCAATGACGTCACTGCGAGGCTGTGAAGCCGAAGCAGTCTTTCAAACGGATTGCATCAGCGCATCCAGCTTTCGCGCATCGGCGCAAAAAGCACGAATGCCTTCGGCCAGCTTGTCGCTGGCCATGGCGTCTTCATTCAAAGCAAAACGAAACTGCGCTTCGTTCAGGGTTAGACGTTCGATGGGCGTAGCTTGCGCTTGCGCCACACTGAGGCTGGCTGAGAGCGGCGCGGTCTGCACCTGCAACTGCGCCAGCAACTCAGGCGCAATGGTGAGCAAATCGCAACCCGCCAAGGCAATGATTTGCCCTGTATTGCGAAAACTCGCCCCCATCACCTCGGTCGCCACACCATGCTGCTTGTAATAGTTGTAAATCTGGCGAACGCTTTGCACGCCTGGGTCATTCGCTCCCGCACGCTCTGCCTCGTTCCACGCCGCACCCGCCGCTTTTTTATGCCAGTCGTAAATACGCCCAACAAAAGGTGAAATGAGCTTCACCCCCGCTTGGGCGCAAGCCACGGCCTGCGCAAACGCAAACAACAACGTGAGGTTGGTATGGATGCCTTCACGCTCTAGCACCTGCGCGGCTTGTATGCCCTCCCATGTGGCAGCGATTTTGATGAGCACCCGCTGTTGCGTGTCAATGCCCTGCGCTTGGTACAACTGGGTGATGCGTCTCGCCCGTGCCAGGGTGGCATCGGCGTCAAAGCTCAAACGGGCATCGACTTCGGTGGACACACGCCCAGGCAGCAAGGACAACAGTTCCACGCCAAAGCGCACCAGCAGACGGTCCATGGTTTCATCCAGCGCCGCCTTGGGATGCTGGGCCAAGGTCTCGTCCAATAAGGAACGGTAGACCGGCATTTGCACCGCTTTGAGGATGAGCGAGGGGTTGGTGGTGGCGTCTGTAGGCTGAAATTGGGCGATTTGCTTGAAGTCGCCGGTGTCTGCCACCACGGTGGTGAATTGCTTTAAAGCATCGAGTTGGTTCATTGCGGCATTATCTCTTTCAAGCCTGTTGTGTCGTTGACTTCACCCTGAACAGCAATACCGCTACAGTCTGACTTATGAAAAATATTTTGGTCTTGGGTGGAAGCGGTTTTGTGGGTCGCCATGTGTGCGCGGCTTTGAACCGCGCAGGTGTTCACATCACGGTGCCCACACGTCGCTTGCCAGCGCGTTCGGTGCAAATGCTGCCCATGGTGTCGGTGGTGCAAGCCGATGTACACGACCCCACGCAATTGGCCGCCTTGCTGCCCGGGCATGATGCGGTGATTAACCTGATTGCCATCTTGCATGGCAGCGAAGCGCAATTTGACAAAGCCCATGTGCAACTGCCCACGCTGTTGGCCAAAGCGTGTTTGGCAGCTGGCGTCAAACGACTGGTGCATATCAGCGCTTTGGGTGCAGATGTGAATGCACCCTCCATGTACCAGCGCAGCAAAGCACGCGGTGAACAGGTCTTGCAAGACCATGTGGCCCAAGGTCTGGCGCTGACGGTTTTGCGACCCAGCGTGATCTTTGGCGAAGACGATGCCTTCATCAATGTGTTTGCCAAGCTGCAAGCCTTGGCACCGGTGGTGCCGCTGGCCGGTGCGCACACCCGTTTTCAGCCGGTGTGGGTGCATGATGTGGCGCAAGCGGTGGCGTATGCGGTGCTGCACCCAGCCACAGCGGGTCACATCTATGAACTGGCGGGACCACAGGTCTTTACCTTGCAACAACTGGTTGAGCACGCAGGCATATGGGCGCAACACCCGCGCTGGGTCATTCCTTTGCCAAACGCACTGGCCTATGTGCAAGCGTGGGTGATGGAACACCTGCCTGGCCCGACGCTGATGAGCCGCGACAACGTGGCCTCTATGCAGGTCGACAACATCCTGACTGGCCAGCAACTGGGTTTGAGCGCCTTGGGTGTTCACACACCAGCGAGCTTGGCCAGTGTGTTTACCTTGCCTTGACGACCATGCAAACCTATCTGGTGGGTGGCGCGGTGCGAGACGCCTTGCTAGGGATACATGGCAGCGACCGCGACTGGGTGGTGGTGGGCAGCACCCCCGAAGACATGCTCGCCCAAGGTTTTGTCCCTGTGGGCAAAGACTTCCCGGTGTTTTTGCATCCCCAGACCAAAGACGAATACGCATTGGCGCGAACAGAACGCAAAACCGCACCTGGCTACAAAGGCTTTGTGATTCATGCGGCACCAGACGTCACGCTAGAGCAAGACTTGGCGCGGCGCGACCTCACCATCAACGCCATCGCCCAAGACGCACAAGGTCAGCTGACAGACCCCTATGGTGGCGAGCGTGATTTAAAACAAGGCGTGCTGCGTCATGTGAGCTTGGCCTTTCGTGAAGACCCTGTGCGTATCTTGCGTTTGGCCAGGTTTGCGGCACGTTTTCCCCATTTTGTGGTTGCACCCGAAACCCAAGTTTTGATGGTGGAGATGGTGCAAGCCGGTGAGGTCAAGGCGCTGGTGGCCGAACGTGTTTGGCAAGAGTTGGCCAAAGGTTTGATGGGTCACCAACCCTCGCGCATGTTGCAGGTGTTGCGCGACTGCGGCGCTTTAGCGGTTTTGTTGCCTGAAGTGGCTCGCTTGTATGGTGTGCCGCAACCGGTGGAACACCACCCCGAGGTGGACACCGGTGTGCATCTTGAGATGGTGCTGGACCAATGCGCTCGCATGAACATGCCGCTGGAGGTGCGCTTTGCAGCTCTGTGCCACGATTTGGGCAAAGGCAACACCCACCCCAGCGCCTTGCCGCGCCATATCGGCCACGAAGGGCGCAGCGTCAAACTGCTACGTGCGGTGTGCGAACGGTTTCGGGTGCCGCAACACTGCAAAGAACTGGCCGAGGTGGTGGCGCGTGAACACGGCCATATCCATGGTTGTTTAGGCTTGAGTGCAGAAGCGGTGTTGCGCTTGCTGGTGCGTTGCGATGCCCTGCGCCGCCCTGAGCGTTTCGCGCAAGTCTTGCAAGCCTGTGAATGCGATGCCCGAGGGCGACTGGGTTTGCAAGAACGCGCTTACCCGCAAGCCGCCCACCTGCGCGGTTTGCTCAAAGCCGCCTTGTCGGTGGACACCGCCACGCTTTCTGATCAAGCCATGCAGCAAGGCTTAAAAGGCGCTCACATCGGCCAGCACATCGATGCTGCGCGGGTCCTTGCCCTGAGGGCGGCCTTGGCCAGCTGATTATTTCGCGGCGAGGTCAGCGTCCCAACGTCCCGCCAAATTCTTCAGCAACTGCGTCACCGCCAAAGCGCGGCGGCTTTGTACATCCAGCAAATTGCGCTGTGCGGCAAGCGCACTGGCTTGGGCCGTGACCACATTCAAGTAACTGACCGTGCCAGCTGCGTACTGCGCTTCGGTGATGCGTAAATTGCGCTCAGCGGCTTGCAAAGCCTGTGCTTGAGCTGCTTCTTGCGCCTGCAACTGATGGGTGGCCACCAAGTTGTCTTCCACCTCTTGCAAGATGGTCAGCACGGTTTGCTGGTAGTTGAGCAGCGCCACTTCCAAGGCGGCGCGTGCATCATCCTTGGCCGCTTGGCGCTGTCCGCCATCCAACAAAGACAAAGCCAAAGAGGGCCCCAAAGACCAAAGACGGGAAGAAGCATTGAACAGGCTCGCCAGTTCTGTGCTTTTGTAGCCCGTGCTGGCTGCAAAACTGAAGGTGGGAAAGAAAGCGGTCTGCGCTACCCCCAATTGCGCTTGGGCGGCCATCACCCGCATTTCTGCGGCACGAACATCTGGTCGACGTTGCAACAAAGAAGCAGGCAACAGCGTGGGCAAGGCGGGCAGTGCAGGCAAGGCTTGCGACGCGGCCATCTGCACAGCCGATGGCGCTTGGCCCAGCAAAACCGCCAAGCTGTGGGTCAGTTGTTGGCGCGTTGTTTCGACATCAATGCGTTGCGCCACCGTGCTTTGCCATTGCGACTCGGCCTGCGCCACATCTGCCGCAGACACCACACCCGCCTCGTAGCGGTAGCGCGTCAAGGTCAAGGCACGCTCGTAAGCTGCTTGCGCTTTTTCTACCACCGCAAACTGCCGCTCGGCAGTGCGCAAGGCGATATAGGTTTGCACCAAGGTCGCTTGGGCCGACAAGCGAGCCAGTGCCAAATCTTCTTGGCTTGCCAAGGCATTGGCCTGCGCCGCTTGGGTTTGCAAGTCGATGCGACCCCACACATCAAGTTCCCAGGTCAAGGGCAAGCTCACGCTTGCGCTGTTGGAGGCTGCCCCACCTGCGCTGCTGACTGAACGCGCTGCACCAGCGCTTAGCGACACACTGGGCCACAAACTGGCTTGTGCCGCAGCCACACTGGCTTGGGCTTGGCGCACCTTGGCCGACAACAGTTGCAAATTCAGATTGCCGGTTTCAAGTTGCGCTTGCAAACCGTTGAGCACAGGGTCTTGAAACAAGGTCCACCAAGCACGGTCCACCGCATCACCGGCTGTGTTGGCTGCTTGTGGCGCAGCAAAACTTTCGGGTATGCGAGCTGTGGGTTTAACAACAGCAGGTTTTTTGAACCAACTGGCACAGCCTGCGAGCAATAAGCACAGCGCTATCACCGAAAGCGCACTTGCCAGCTGTGACCGCCGCATACTCATACCCCTCTCCCACCAGAAACCACAGAAGTTAGCACGACTGATTTGGCACTGCGCCAAACCTGCCAACGGCCTCGCAATGCCTCCAAGCCCACAAAAACAATGGGCGTGGTGAACAGGGTCAAGAGCTGGCTCAGCACCAAGCCACCCAGCACCGCCAGTCCCAGCGGTTGGCGCAACTCCGCACCCACACCATAGGCCAAGGCCAAGGGAATCGCACCCAACATCGCGGCGGCGGTGGTCATGAGGATGGGGCGCAAGCGCTGCTGCGCGGAAAGGTAAATCGCTTGAGCAGGGCTGCGTCCCAGGCGCTGCTTTTGCAAAGCAAAATCAATCATCAAGATGGCATTTTTTTTCACGATGCCAATCAGCAAGATCACGCCAATCATGGCGATGATGCTGAACTCGGTTCCCATGGCCATCAAGATCAGCAAGGCGCCCAGTCCAGCCGAAGGCAAGGTGGACAGTATGGTGAGCGGGTGCAACAGGTTTTCATACAGTATCCCCAACACCAAGTACAAGGTCAGCAAGGCAGACAGTATCAACAAGGGCTGGGTTTCCAAGGAGCGCTGAAACGCGTTGGCGGTACCTGCAAAACTGGCTCGCACCGACACCGGTAAATTGAGTTCAGCCACTGTGGTGTCGATGGCCTGTGTGGCTTGCGACAGCGACACGCCTGGGGCCAAGCTGAAGCTGAAGGTGTCTGACGGCACGCCGCCTTCATGCGACACCGACAAAGCCGTGTTGGTGAGTTCTATTCGCGCAAAACTGCTGAAAGGCACAGCTTGGCCACGGTCATTGATGAACTGCAGACGCTGTAGCGCCTCGGCGTTTTGCAAATAGGGTGCAGCAAGTTCCATCACCACGCGGTATTGGTTCAG
>Ga0209033_1002046_pt1 | contig 11271 bp, 19 predicted proteins | sample LauGreFa1BDMLBDN_2_FD_188218 | JGI IMG/M metagenome (GOLD analysis project Ga0209033, IMG submission 188218) | Freshwater lake microbial communities from Lake Michigan, USA - Fa13.BD.MLB.DN (SPAdes) (version 2) | ecosystem: Environmental > Aquatic > Freshwater > Lake | place: Lake Michigan, USA...
TTACATCGCTATGGGTTTTACGATGATGGGGGTTTGTTCGCCGATCCATGCGCCGATGCAGTTGTACTCTATGTATTCGTCGGCTTCTTGGTAGGTCATGCCGTCTCGTTGCATGAGTGTTTGGATCATGAGGTCGTGGTTGTAGACGGCTAGGAGTGGTTCGTTTATGCGTTGGGAGAAACCGATGATTGCGTGTTCAAAGCCGTCCATGAGTACGGCTGTTTGGTCTGTTTGTTCTAAATACCAGTTGATGTCATCTCGTGTGTAGTTGGGGTTGAATGCCATGTGTAAGTTCCTGTCGTTTAGGTTTATACGGCTTTTATGCGGGCTGTGGCTATCTGTACATATTCGGCTGATTGTTCTATACCAATAAAACTGAAGCCTTCTAGTTTCGCCGCTTTACCTGTTGAGCCTGATCCTGTGAATGGGTCTAGGACTGTGCCGTTTGGTGGTGTTACCAGTCTGCACAGATAGCGCATCAGGTCTGTGGGTTTCACCGTTGGGTGGTGATTGGCTTGTTTGGCAACACCCTTCTCCTCAAAAGTTCCCATACCAGTCACGCTGCGCTCATCGGGTCGTTTCTCCTCAAATCCGTCTAAGCCTTCGTTGCGATCTTTCTTGCTGGCTTTAGCACAATAAAAGAACCGTGCAGCAGAACCAGAATCGCCCATTGATCTGAACCCGCCTTCAGTTTCTTGTCCACTAGCAAATGAGGTGTTCACAGCCTGACCTCGTTTGGCAGGATAAGCACCACCTTTGCTGTCGGGGAATAGTTCTAGTACTTCGTCTGAACCGTCATGAATGAAGTTCGCAGGAAACCGACCCTGCGATATCACCTGATATTCAACTGTGCCTTCAGCGTTGTTGTAGTTGTTGCCTCGGATATCTGGGTATTGAACAGTTTTTGTTTCACCTGTTCCTGATCCGATACGGCATCCATCTATGTTGATGCCACCTGTGCCGTGTTCAAGAACGGTTTGTGCCACAGTTCCTTCCAATGGTTTTCGTGCCATCACAATCGGTTCGTGAGCAGGCTTCAATGCAGTTCCCCAACCCTCCCATTGCTTAGCCTCATCGGTGGTTGGTTCAAGTTTCCCTAACCGTTGCCCACCAGCGGTTTCGTCATAGTTAGTGTCACGCTGACCGTGCGTGAACTGTTGTTTAGCAATCCCCCAATTACCGCGATCTACCTGCTCACCAGATAGATTTTTGAACGCTGTTTTGTTCGCCGAACCAGTTGTCAGTAGCCCTTCAATAGACTTACTGATGTTCAACGACTTAGGGAAACCTGACCCATACACCCACATAATCTGATCACGAATCTGAAACCCTGCATCCTCAATAGCGCAAGCAAGACGATGGTAGGTGCGAGAACCACCAAAAGCAAGCAGATGACCGCCGGGTTTAAGAACCCGTAAACATTCCTGCCAAACTTCTATATTGTAAGCAATCCCTGTTGAATCCCAAGACTTACCCATAAAACCCAGTTCATATGGTGGGTCTGTAACAATGCTGTCTACAGAGTTTGTTTTTAAAGTTTTTAAAACCTCGCGACAGTCCCCATTAATGATTTGTGCCGTCATTAAAGAACCGCCATATCTGACCAACCTTTAGGGTCATGTTTCCCTACAAGGAAAGTAAGAGTTCCCGGTGTAGACCAGTTACCAGTCATATCCGTATACCATTTGGAACCACCATCATTAGATGGGCATTGAAACCTGTACCAAGGTCCGAAATCTTGTACCTGTAAATGATGTCTGTGTGCTGTCACCCAAATATCGGGTTCGCGTCCTTCTTCGCGCAGAATCTTGATTGACTGCCCGCGCAACCATTCCACCTCTTTACCACTGATCTTGTGACCGTGATGGAAAGCAACTTTGACACCTGATAGCACGGAGGTGATAACCATCTCGTCGTGCGGAATTTTCCATTGTAGTTTATCTAACTCTGGTCTGTCCTCTACAATCCGTTTCACAGTGTCAGCAAGAAACCCGCCCACATTGTCAGAGTCACTAGTTACCTGTTTCCCGTTACGACGCATCCACTCACCGTGGTTACAATGAACAGAAATGAACTCTGCTTGCTCTGCTAATGGGGCTAGTTGTCGTAAACCTTGAGACCAAAGATCTATCGCCAACAGGAGTTGTTCCCGTTGAGTGAGTTCCACTGTAAACAATTGACTTGAATACTGCCCGTCGCATCCTTCCACAGGGTCACCCATGTTCACGATGGCGATCTTCTCTATATTGCGCCCTATTTTGCGAAGTTCCTTAACCCGCTCAATAGTCGCCGTGTAACTGTCAAGAATTCTTTCAACCGTTGCGTCTACACCGCCACCAGCGGATTTGCCTAACTGTTGATCCGCCCAACAAACAACCATTGTTGCGCCCGCCTCCTTGGAGACAGGAACCGTAGGCTTATTGACAGGTTTCCATTTCTGTACATAATTACGGATTTCGTTTACTTGCTCCTCGTTTAAACCTGTAAGACTTTTGCGTCGGAATCGTGCCTTGTACGAGTAAAGCCATATCAAGTCGCGGTCGCCGTTCTCTAGGCGTTTAGATGACTGCCATTTAGACATTTTGACAGTGTCATCTACTATTTCAAAAATATTTGGATCTAGTCCAAATCCTTTGAGAACAGTGTCCCAATCTGAACCAAGTTCTGTCGGCATCGCCCCTGTGGATAACTCTCCGCCGTCTGGTGAGACGGTCGCCCATGCTTTGTCTCCGTTCGGGTGACCATCCGCATCCAAGGCGATATCAGTCAAAGTATTTTTAAGTTTGCTCATTTTGAGCCTCCTAGATTGTTCGGGAAGCATTGGCATTCTTTATGTCCGCCTTCTCTGAAGCATCCTCGTTTTTGGTTGATGGTTGTTCGCGAAATAGAAAAACCTTCATCAATGAGGGCTCGGTGTATTTGCGAATTTGATGCTGGTGACTGCAATGCGTTAAGCAAAGCGATCTGTGTTTCAGGGTCTAATTGCTTGTGTATTTTGCCTACTGGGCATGGTGCGCTTACTGTTTTAGACATCTGCGAAAGTTTGTTGAGCAGGTCTTTCTTTGACTTATCTGGACTAGTCATGTGTTCTCCTGTCTTTCTAGTATGACATATTTCTACAGTATTCTTCTTTTGTCAAGCACTGTTATTCGGTGCGAACAAATACAAAAGTAAAGTAATAAAACAAAAAAGGTTTTTTTGAAAAAATGTCACTGATATCACTGTGATAATGTAAAAAATGTGGCGTCCAATCATGACAACAGACGAGATCATGCGATACGCGGACCACTAGAAAGAGTTGTCAAAGACGCCCAAACAAAGAACCTTTCCGCCAAACAACTTGTTGAAGCAATCCTTGAAGAACTAGACGAACAAAACATCATTGCTTACACACCTAAAAGCAATGTCAATCTGTTAACCCCACCGGGCAGAGTTCTGCTTTACCTGATGCAAACACCCGGTCTGACCGTCCGTGAACTCGCCACCACATTGGGGGTAACGAACACCTCAATCATAAAAGCCATATCTTTATTGAGCAAAAACAAACTAGTAACAAGAACAAAAGTCAAAGGACGCTACGAATATCGGATAAACCTAAATAACGCGATATATCACCCCGACTTACGTAGGCTCATACGCACAATTTCAGAAGCCACCTCATCGTCTACAGTGATATCACCATGAGTTGGACATTGATAAAAGGCGTAAACATAGGGGAAATACCCCCTACCCCCACGTCCCTAGACGAAATACCCGAACTCTCACACGCCTACAAAGAACTTAAAAAGATCGCCTACCGTCACGGTCTACCAACCGCATACAAACAAGAACAAAGAGGCAGACTCGTACAACATATATTCCCTATACAGAAAACAGAATCAACTCAAATATCGTCCTCATCTAAAATAGATCTAGAACTACACACAGAAACAGCATTCCACGTCTACTCGCCATCGCATGTATTACTAATGTGCTTACGGGAAGATCTAAACGCCGCTACAACATTTGCAACCGTAGACGACATTGTTTCATCTCTAGACGAAGAAACAATCTTTTACTTAAAAGAACCGTTGTTCGTTACAGCAATTGATGAAAGTTTCCGAACACACGGAGAACCAAACAAGAATATACTTTTACCGATATTGACTGAAACAGCAGAAGGTCTCAACATCTGTTTTGACGAGTTCTTCATGCGAGGGAAAACCTTTCAAGCCCAAGAAGCACTAGACAAATTACTCAAATCCATCAAAGAACACACCAAAGAAATAGTTCTGCAAACAGGCGATGTCTTGATTTTGGACAACAGAAAACTTGTTCATGGAAGAAAATCATTTAAAGCAAAATATGACGGAACAGACAGATGGCTCCTCAGAATGCTCGTAATATCCAAAATGCCACCCGAAACACAATACGTCTACGATGACCACATGATCATCATCACAGAACTGTAAAAACCGTGTTCAAACTCATAGAAAAATTTTTCCGCTCATTCGTGGCTCAAACACCACCCCAATGGCAACAAGCAGAAGAAGGCACAAACGAATACATGCGCGACAACGAAGCAATCAAAGAAAACATCTACCGAAGTTTCGGCAAAGGGTGGATGAAACAAATTGAATGCGAAAACGGTTGGATTGAAATTATCGCCGACTGCCACAGCGAACTGCTTTCGGTGGATCCTAACTACACGATCTTCCAAATTAAACAAAAATTCGGAACCCTGCGTTACTATGCCGAACCTTCACAACCTCAATACTCAGACAGGTTTAGAGAAATCATAGATAAATATGAACAACTTTCTTCCCGTATCTGCGAAATTACGGGCGCCAAAGGAACGCTTATGAAACGAGGCGGATGGTATAAAACCATGGAACCGACACTCGGACGCGTATTGGGATATCAAGAAACACAAAAATAGTTATGATCGTCATCGGTGTGAGAGATTACAAATGTCCTTGCAACATTCCTGTGCCTGAAAACCCCGAATGTGGTGATAAGGGCGCGGAAGACGACGATTAACCTTTGATATCATTAGATAATGTCCCTCACAAAAAAGTCTTTTCAAAATCAAAGCGTTCTAGTCAATGAAGCCGAAATTGACGAGATAGTTAACGCGCCCTTAGTCCCCGACTCGGAAAAGTTTCACACAGTAACAAACAACGTAGACAACCTATTTGTATGGGATTACGAACGAAACAACGGTGCTCTAAACCGTATTTACGATAAAGCCCTCCGAAGCCAATGGCTAGCATCAGAAATTGACTGGTCAATAGATGTAGACAACGAAAGAGTAATTGCCCATGATCGCGCAGACCTAGGACAAACACGCGACGACTCATTCTATGACGGCACTCCTATCGCAAAATGGAAAGATAAAGAGTGGAACGACTTCGGTCTTGAAACACGCCGATGGATGCTCTCAAACTTCCTGCATGGCGAACAAGCCGCGATGATATGTGCAGCCAAACTCATAGAAACCGCCCCCTCTTTTGATGCGAAAATGTTTGCTACCACACAGGCTTTGGACGAGGCACGCCACGCAGATGTTTTCTCCCGCTACATCACCGAAAAAACTGGTGGAATGTATCAATCAAACTGGCATTTCAGGCAACTTGTTGATCTCACCATTGAGGACAGCAGATGGGATGTCACCTACCTTGGAATGCAACTCATTATTGAATGCTTAGGATTAGGTATCTTCGGTTACCTGCGAGAAATTACATGCGAACCGCTATTGAAATCAATCCTAAAAGGAGTGATGGCAGACGAAGCGCGCCATGTTGCATTCGGTGTTATTGCACTCAAAGATATTTACGCCGAACTATCCGACAGCGAAATGATGGAACGCCAAGAATTTGCTTTACAAGCAGTAGTGCACCTAAACAACAGGCTCATTCAGCAGGAAGTATATGAACGGATGGGTGTTGCTTCAAAAGATATAACGCCCGTCCTTTTGCGTGACCCCGGGCAAATCATGATCCGCAAAATGCTTCTCGCAAAAATAGTTCCCAACTGTTCAAAACTTGGGTTGCTTGACGGAAACAACAAGTATTTACGCAGAAAGTTTGAGGAACTAGGAATCATTGAATTTGAAAACGCTGTAGGTGAAACCGAAGACGATTTCGTCAAGTTCATACACAAATATTAAAAATGACAGCAAACAAAGACCCTAATGAACTGGGGCTTCAAACTGCATATGGTTACACCAAATCCGCTGACCTTCAAAGGTTCTACGACGACACTGCTAATGGATATGAGAACTACATTAAAGAAACAGGGTATGCGCTCCCACATCACCTTGTAAATTTTCTTCTTCCTAAAATACAGTTAAATAAAAAACGGATACTTGATGTTGGATGCGGTTCTGGAATGTTGGGAGAATTGCTAAATAAATCAAACCCGTATTTCATTTTAGAGGGTGTAGATTTCTCGTTGGAAATGATAAAAATTGCTGGAGAAAAACGAGTTGACCCACTATGTCTTAGACCAGACGCAGGGAAACCGATTTATAGATCTTTAATAAAAACAGATCTCACCACTGACTTCAGAATAATCAACGAAGAAAGATACGACATGATGGTGAGCACAGGGGTTTTCACGACAGGTCATTTAGGATTTAATGATTTAATGAACCTTCTGCCATGCGTAGTCAGCAACGGAATAATTGCCGTTACCGTAAAAAAGAATGTTTATGAGGATGAAGAATTTGAAAAACGATTAACAAGCGCATTTTGTGCGGGTATTATTTCAGAATTTACAACCGAAACAGTAGATATCTACGACAACGATATTTATAACGATCAGTCTTTAATTCTCTATTTTAAGAGGATTTAAAATTCCAAAACCGCGAAACAGAAAATCTTTGACCATTTCTAACGGTTAAAACAGCATGCCTGTAAATCTTTGCTGTAGGGAAAAACACGAGCATTCCCGCTTCTGGTTTGATTGTTTTATTAAGACAATCAAAATATAACTCTCCACCATCAAAATCATCATTCAAATAAAAAACTGAGGTTATGTCTCGTAAAACAGTTTTATTTATTGTTCCAACATGTTCTGGAAATATCTGCTCGTCTGTATGAGGTGGGACTGAACTCCCCTTTAGCATGACCGTAATATTAAATTTTGTCTCTGGTTGAAGGTCGCCGAATACACTTTCTATACATATTTGATCTTTGACAATATGTTTAGAAACAATTTCGTAAAGTTCAGCATTAACCCCATTTACTGCATGGGGAAGTTTGAAAATATTATTCCCATAGTGTGCTTTAGCCGCTTCTAGTTTTGCTATTTCAAACGGACTTAGTACTTCACGATTACTTACATTATCAATATTTAAACTATCTAGACCGTCGGCAAACAAGGGTCGTATTTCATCTAAAAACTCTCTACTAACAAAATTTGAGACGATATGAATATTCTCTTCCACACAATTAGCCTTGTGTTGCTATCCACGCCGAGAATGCCTCATCCTCTGTCGGGATAATCCAAACCTGACAAGAACCAAGATCCTTGTGTCTATCGCCAATAAAAGCCCACGCGACAGCCATCTCGGCGCTCGGACTCACAACCCCAACATTACAGTCAAGACCGTAAACAGTTAGAAAATACTCAACCACACACGGTGCATCATCATGGGCGCAAGGTGAGTCGGTCACCCCCTTGTTCGGGCATTGAGTACCGACAATTTCCAATTTGTCTTTGCTTAACAGCAATGAGACAACATGACCGTCGTTGTGCCACTTTATTTCTTCATCGGTATTAACCATAGAAAAAGACTACTTCGTTTAAACTACAAAAAACCCAATCAGCACCCCTACGCGCAGAAGGGGGAAGGATCCTTTCCTGCTCTCTATTCTACCACTCAGTCCGCTTCTAAGAAAATGCATTCCCCCGGACATTCCTCAGCAGCCTCAATAACATCATCAAGTCTATTTTCGTTGAAAGATGCCAAACCAGCGGCGCCCTGAGGGTTCCCCACAGCGTCCGCATAAATCTTGTCCCCTTCTTTTACATACGCAAGACCGTCTGGCATCATGTGAAAAACATCTGGGGCTATCTCTGCGCACAGTCCATCTCCAGTGCATAAGTCCTGATCAATCCAGACTCGCATTATTTTCCTTCTAAATGATCGGGAATTCCGTTTCCATCTTTGTCTTCAGCGTTACGACCTGTAGAAATCATCAATCCAGCGAGCGTTCCTGTAATGAATGTCGCAACAGATGAAAGAACACCAAAGAACATCTTGTCATTTTCCGCCTGAGCACCAATTGGTTGCGTTACGAACACGAGTGCCCAGAGCACTCCGATTGTTGTAATCATCAATACGAAACCAAGCATGCAACCAATAATGAATTTAAGACGAGCATCTAGTTCTGCTGGTGTAAGACGCTTTTTCATGGCGCGGTTGTCTCCTCCACTGGAATTGTTTCTACGGTTGTTTCGCTCGGATCCCATCCAAGAAGCGTTTTTGTACACGCGCCATCTACTTCGCATATCGGTGGATTACACTCCTCTTTTCCCCAATTTACAGGGTCTTGACATTCATAACGATACTTTCCGTCATAACCACAGGCTGAAACTGCAATCAGCATGATTGGAAGAAGTTTGATTAATCGTGTTGACTTGTGCATGCACTGGCACCCATCAATTCGGCGCAAGGACAATCGTTCGCGCACCAAGTTTCACAACTGCAATGTGCACATTGGCACTCAGACTTTTCGTGGCTACCGGGGGGCATCATTTTCCTTTGCTTTCGCTGGTGCTTTTTTGTCAACCTTGTTAAACACATCATTGATTTCGGAACTTGAAAGTTTTCCGTCTTCAAGGAATGCGCGTGAGAGACCTTCAATTACGACTGCAACCCCTGCAATTCCAGCCATGAAGACAGCCTTGAGTACTGGAACGCCAGCGATAGTTCCTGCACCGATAACGCCAAGACCAGATGCGGCGAAAGTAGCAAGAATTCTAAGAAGGACATTTACAACCAAGTCTTTTTTCATACGGTTTCAACCTCTGTAAGTTTCTTATGTTTCATCACACATCCAACGCCACAGTAAAGAATGTTTTTATATTCGCGCACCATTCCCTTACCACGACTACTACTGCACACTGGACAAACATGATGGCACCCTTGTGAGCCGATATAGCGAACATTGAACCCTGTATCAATTTTTTTGACAGGCACGGCAGACTCGGTATTGCGTTTCTTGGCGGGCTTTTTGCTCATTTCTTTTTCCCGCCATGAGACCGTGGATCGTTCAGATGTGCATCCAGTTTGTGTTCTACTACAGCGATGTCTGCGTCAATATCTTTGATATCTGCTTTAAGGTCTGCAAGTTTTTCTTTCACATAACCATGATCACGAACATTTTCTCTGCGCCCACGCTCTATAAGGAACATTAAAAGACCAAATGCACCAGTTACAACAGCAGCCATCGTCGCGTCCATGCTTTTTACTTCTGCTTCTTTTTCTTCGCGGTTGACTTTTTGGCTGGCTTAACTTCGGTGACTACAGACGATAGAAAGTCAGCGTTGCGAACCTCCTTCACTTGTGCTTCACCTTGCGCGTAGCGACTCATTTGAGACCCAGCAGTTCTTTTACTTTAGGTCCGACTATGGCGTCTTCCTTAAGTTTGTTGGCTACTTTAAACGCTTTAACTGCATCATCAGTTTCCTTGCCTGCTTCGCCAGTAATTTCTCCCTTGAAAAAGCCTTTTGATTTGAGGGCTTCTTGCAGTTTTTTTATATCGTCACTATTAGCATTTTTAGGGGCTTTTGCGCTACCTGCGGGAGAAACTGAAACATTAGGGATAGATCCACCAGCGAACTCAAGTACAGCGGCGGGAACATTATCGCCACATACATAGCGCAAATGCCACGGTTCGCTTGGCACTACTTCCCAACTAAATCCGAAATCTTTAACATTTGCAATCAGCCAGTTGAGGCGCTTTGGATCGCTTGCTGAATGAACATCAACTGCCAAGCCGAGATTATGCTGCGATTTACCCGGTGTAGCGAGCATCGCCATCCCTTTTTTGAGATACCAAGTTTTGCCTTCAAATGTTTTTGTGCTTGTACCTGCCACTGGCTCAAGTTGGTAGCGGGTCAAAAATCCTTTTTTCTGGCTTTCATAATCGCGGTATGTGTCGCCGCTGGAGGTCGGTTTGAGTTCAACGCCTTGTTTTTTTGCGCGATCAACCATTGCTTCCCACGCGTATGACGCGATGTGATGCATTTTCCCACCACCGGGGACGGCGCGAAGAAGGGATGCGGGGAGTTTGCCGGGTTCAACTCCGTCAAGATCTTTAGGCATTTTTACGGGAACAATGTAGTCCCAAGCGACTTTTGACATTGGAAAACCTTTACATATTATGGGGTAGAACTTAAATATTATACACCATAAGATATATTACATTAATTGTTGTCAGGTTCCCGCATGTGAAGATACATGGCTGCCACGAGAGCAAGAACGGAGGAGATCCCTGCAATTGTTTGAATATTGCCCGAGAGGGTCAAATAAACAACCAATGAGCCCGAAATAGTGAAACCCAAATTAAATAAACCGTAAACAAATTTTTTCATAAAAAGACCCCAATCTAAAATTTTAACTCCATTATTATACCTGAAAATACTTAACTGCTTTATCCACTCAACACCATCCCAAGCAAGTTCACCGTTCGGTTCTTGTTCCTCTTCTTTACGAGTGGCAACATTCTGATCAGACGGGCTTCCAGAGCCACCAGATGGAGCGCCACCACCAGACGAAGGACTCATACCACCAGCCGCTGTTATCGCACCAGCGACCGCCACAGCGGCGCCTACGGCAATAACAGTTCTACGATCACCAACATTGATCTCAGAACCCAAAGCAACATAGGTGTCAAACACACCAGCGAAAACATTGATTTCTTCTTCAAACGCCTCTTTTACATCTGTAGGCGCGCCCGCAAGTGCCTCGGCAATAGCGGAACCTTCTTCTTGCGAGACCTCGGCAACAACGACCGCATCAAACACTTCTGTTGCTTGCGACCCGTCAATACTTTCAAGCACTTTGGGGCTTGTTGCCAGTTCCGTCGCTTGTTCCGCATCCACACCACCTTCTTGTTCAATGATTAAAGTGACTACCTCGGCAACCTGCTCTTTAGAAATGACATCTGATTCAAGGACTTCAACAACCGCAGAAAACTTTTCGGCATCAAGTTCTGTTTCTAAAACGGCAGTAAATGTTTCAATCAAAACTTCGTCGGTTACAACCTCATCAAAAATGGC
>Ga0209033_1002051_pt1 | contig 11261 bp, 10 predicted proteins | sample LauGreFa1BDMLBDN_2_FD_188218 | JGI IMG/M metagenome (GOLD analysis project Ga0209033, IMG submission 188218) | Freshwater lake microbial communities from Lake Michigan, USA - Fa13.BD.MLB.DN (SPAdes) (version 2) | ecosystem: Environmental > Aquatic > Freshwater > Lake | place: Lake Michigan, USA...
GGGAAACTTCAGCGATGGACACTAAAAAATACGCAAATTCGACCCGAACTGCTTCTCTTTTACCTCATGCGCGACAGTCGCTCGCGAGCGATATCCGCCGCCTCGCTTTGCGAAAAGTTGGCAACCAGATCCTCCAAAGTCTTTCGAGCCTGCGCCATCTCCTTGAGCTCGAGTTGGCAGTTTGCAATTGCCAACCAAGCCTCCGGAACACGAGCATAGCCAGGGCTGAGCGAGATCATTTTGCGAAAACTTTGCGCTGCTGCAGTGTAATTTTTCAACACGAACTGCGCGTTCCCTAACCAAAAAAGCGCAGAGTTTGAATAGCCGCTTCTCGGAAAACGTAATAAAAATTCATTAAAAGTATTTTGCGCAGTCTCAAAATCGCTTTTGCGAAAGCTAGCAAGAGCAGCTTCGAAAACACCTTTTTCAGCCGGCTCCACAAAAAACTCAGAGCCTTCGAAGCTAACTTTGACTGGCTCCACCGTTTTTAATCGGTCTTCAAGCCGCTTGACCTGATCTTCGAGTCGCTTAATTTGCTCCGCATGACGACGCTGCACATCGGCCATATTGAGACCTAATTGCTCACCTTGACCACGGATTTTGACCGCCTCACCGCTAATAGATTCCAACTGGTTTTTCAGTTGAGCCACTAACCGGCTCAAGTAGGCGATCTCCTCCGCCTGTCTCTTGACATCGTCGAGGGCCTTTTGATCCGCTTCGCGGCGCGAGGTTTCATCGCGGCGCAAGGTTTCGATTCGCTGGCGCATCTCCGTGCGCAACTCCAAAATCGCTCTTCGGGCTTCGTCGTCCTCAAACAGCGCGCCAGATGCTGGAAACGCCAGCACTGACCCAAGTAACGCAGGGAGAAGTACGCGTGCAACCCAGTGAGACTTCGGGCTACACATAGTTAGCGGATAACTATTTCAGCGCGCCGATTTTTTTCCATCGCACTTTCGCCTTCACCAATTTCTGCCGGTTTTTCTTTGCCAAAACTGACCGACTCAATTTTACTGTCATCGACACCTAGCAATGAAAGCTCATTTCGAACGGCGTCGGCGCGCTTCTGGCCAAGTGCGAGGTTATATTCTCGCCCGCCGCGTTCATCGGTATGGCCCTCAATGACGATGCGCTGAATCTTGCCAGCCTTCGCAGCGCGGGCGCTCTCCTCCAAGATAGATTTGTATTCAGGACGAACAACAAAACTGTCAAAGCCGAAGTAAATAGTACGCCCGGCATCTGTGGCTCCTAGAGCTTTGACTGTATTACCAGCCCCACCGCTGGTGCCTGCACCCATTGCGGCTCCAACACTAATTGACCCACTTCCAGCACTTCCAGCACTTCCAGCACTTCCAGCACTTCCAGCACTTTTGCCACTTGCACTGCTTGAGCCGCCCTTACCATCTTTTGTCATATCCAAGCCGGCAACCGACGACTTTTTATCAGCGGTACCAGACGCCATTGCTGGAGCCACGCTCTTCATACCACCTGAGGCCGCGGCTGCGGCTGCGGCTTGACCCGATTTGTCCTCGACGTCGACTTCGTTGAGTTTGATGGGTGAACTGCAGGCCCCCAACAGCGCGGCCAAGGCCCAAATCAAGATCCATTTATGCATAACTACCTCCTAATAAAAACATTTTCGTAATAAACAAGATTTTACGGGCTTACCGAAGGCCCCCAAGCCGGCTCTCGCAAGTCACCGATTCGGCCGGCTAACCGCGCTTTAACCCGACCATCCACCGTAATACTCATCAAAGTCTCGCGCCCCTGCTGCTGGGTGGCGTAAATGATCATGCGGCCGTTGGGCGCAAAGCTAGGGCTCTCGTCGGCAACTGTGTCCGTCAGCGCCTGTGCTTGACCGGAGCTCAAATCCTGTAAATACAATTTATAAGCGCCCGCAACACGTGAAATATAGGCCAACCATCGCCCATCGGGGCTTACAGAGGGAGATATATTGTAATTGCCGCTTCCGGTAACCAGCTGTGCATTACCGCCAGACACCGGGATTTTGTAAATTTGCGGGGAACCACCTCGGTCACTTACAAAGTAAATGGTCTGGCCATCGGATGTGAAAACAGGTTCTGTGTCGATTGACGTGGAGGTAGCCAAGCGCTTGGGATCTTGGCCTGATGCGTTTGCATCCAGTAAAAATAATTGGGATCCCCCCTCACGGCTCAGGGTAAGCGCCAGTGTCTTACCGTCTGGAGACCAAGCAGGGGCGCTATTGGAGCCCTTAAAGTTGGAAACTAGGCGTCTCTTGCCCGTATCGATTTCGTGGACATACACCACCGGCTTGCGGGATTCAAACGAGACGTAGGCCAGTTGATTGCCGTTGGGTGCCCACGCCGGAGAAATAATAGGTTCTGCACTGCTCAGGGCAGACTGTGCGCCCTCACCATCCGAATCAGCCACCCACAAGTTAAATAGTGATGCGCTCTTGGTTACATAGGCAATACGCGTGGAAAAAACACCTTTTTCACCCGTCAATTTTTCATACACCCAGTCGGACACCCGGTGTGCTACATGGCGCAACTCAGACGCAGGAGCAACCTGACTGAGCCCGCCCAAATCCTGGTTGCGCACTGCATCCCACAATCTAAACCGCACCTCATAGCGATCCTCGCCAACCCGGCTGATACTACCGGTGACCAAGGCATCCGCGCCCTGTTTGCGCCAAACCGGCCACTCAGGACGGACATTTTCGTCCATGGGGATACCCCCAGCATCGACACTACGAAACTGACCACTTCGCTCCAAATCAGCCAGCACAATATTGGCCATCCTTTGCGTCATTCCATCATTGCCCTTGAATGGCGTAACGGCAATAGGGAACTGAGTCAAACCCGCGCCCGAAACTTCAACGCGGAACTGTGCAGAGGCATTGGCCCCTATGAGCGCTGCCATCATTGCAAGGAAAAACTTCTTCATACCCTTATTATCCCCATCTTTTAACCTCCACAGACCCATCCAAGCTGCATTGACCCAAGCCGCGGTCAGCCTTAATTTGGGCAGTCTGTGCCCTCTCCAGGACGCGTTGGGCGTTTGCCGACTGGTCATTACGGCTTGCCTCCCTATGCCACAAATGGTAAACCTCAGTGGCAAAAAACCCATTTTTTCTTACCAAGCCGTAGTTATGCAAACGCAGCACTAGGTCGGCATCCTCATGCCCCCACCCCACGAAGGTTTCATCAAACCCATCTACCGCTTCATAATCTCGGCGCCACACTCCAAAATTACAGCTTCGGATACCTCGCCACGAAAATTCCGCCTTTTTCCGTATGCCCAGGTCGGGAAAGCGGATGAGTGAGGTCCATTTATTGGCACTTTGCTCGCGCCATCGGGCAAACCAATATCTCAAATCGCGGCCATAGAGCCGTTCCCCATTATCCACGGCAGTCCTGGTCAAGCCAGCGCTTAACAAAACGCGACTTCCGTTGACAAAACAACCATCTTCGCGTAACTCGCGATGCCGCCTTATGAAGTCAGTCTCAGGCACGCAGTCACCATCTAAAAACACAAGGTATCTCCCGCGCGCTAGCGATACGCCCAAATTGCGAACTCTGGCGGCGGTAAAACCAATATCCGGATGCCAAACGTGACTGGCAGTAAGCCCAAGCTCGAAGACTGACTGCTCAATGGCTTTGACATGGTGCGGCAATGAACCGTCGTCAGCGATGATGATCTCAAAGTCACTGTCATCCTGCGCGGCTAAACCTCCTAAAACAGCTGCCAGCGCGTCGCTTCGGTTGTAGGTGGTAACCACCACAGAAATAGGGTCAAGAGGTGTCATTTGCACTAGACTCCGGGCTTGTTCCTGACGCGCACGCGTTACGATATCCATAGAAGACGACACTATAGATGACCCAAATCTCGGTATACATCATTGCTTTTAACGAGGCTGAAAAGGTCAGGGCGACTATACAAAGTGTGCTCTGGGCTGACGAAATCGTATTGGTTGACTCCTGGAGCACTGACGATACAGCAGATATCGCCAGATCGATGGGGGCCAAAGTCGTTCAAGTCCAATTTAATGGTTTTGGCGATTTAAGAAACCAGGCTCTGGCCGCATGCACAGGAGATTGGATCTTCAGCCTCGATGCGGACGAACGATGTACGCCAGCGGTTGCCGAGGAAATCCGGTCGATCTGCAATGACGCGCAATCCATGGATGCCTATTTTGTACCGCGAAGCAATTATTTTATGGGGCAATGGATAAAGCACTCGGGATGGTATCCCAATTACCGCCAGCCCCAGCTTTTCCGCAAAGGACACCTAGCCTATGACCAAAAGCCGGTGCATGAGGGCTTTGAGGTCATTTCGACAAAGCCAATTGGATACATGAAAAATGCCATTTGGCAATTCCCTTTTAAAGATTTTTCCGAAGTCTTGCATAAAGCGAATCGCTATTCCAGTTTAGGGGCGGAAAAAATAAAACACAAGAAAATTACCATGGGTTCGGCCTTTATGCATGGCATTTGGGCATTCATAAAACATTTCATTTTCAAACAAGGATTTCGAGATGGGTGGCCTGGATTTGTCATTGCATTGGGTAATTTTGAAGGAACTTTTTACCGCTATGCGAAGGCCTTTGAAATGCAAAAAAGTCCAGAATGGAAGACTCCAGTAGAAGCAAAAAATACTTCAGGGCAGCACCGCTGAGAACAGTTCATGAATCCGGCCGATAGCTCCCCTGCAATTAGCACCCGTAAGCGACTGCAGCGAATCAGCAGTTATTTTTCCAAACCCTATTTCGCCTGGATCGGATTAGGGCTGTCGGTCGTAGTAGGCGCTGCCCTTGAGCCAGCCATCCCCGCATTACTGAAGCCACTGCTCGATGATGGATTCAATTCCAAGACCCTGGCACTCTGGACGATCCCAATCGCGGTTATTGGGTTGTTCATGTTGCGCTCCTGCGCATCGTATTTGGGGGATATCGCGTTAGCAAAAATAGCCCAAACCAACCTAGAGATTTTGCGCACCAAAATGTTGACAAGCATTAGCGCTGCTGACTTGAATTTATTCCGGGATAAAGCGGCCACGTCATTGGCCAATACAGTGGTCTATGAAGCTACCAACGGCGCCGTCCTGCTGTTGCAATCGGTAACTACCGTTGTCAAAGATAGCCTTACGTTAATAGCTTTAGCTGGATATTTGTTTTATCTTAATTGGCAACTCGCGCTGATAGTCGCACTGGTCTTCCCAGTGGTGGCCATCAGCATGCGGGCTATTTCGAAACGGGTGTACAGCCTAACCAAAGCGCAGCAAAATGCAGTCGACCAGCTTGCCTATGTTGTCGAGGAAAGTGTGCTGGCCCACAAAGAGATTCGCATTCAGAACGCCCAAAAGCAGCAGCAGCAACGCTTTGAACTTGTCAACGTAGCACTGCGCCGCTTAGCAATGAAGTCTGCGATAGCAGGGTCCGCAATCGCACCTATCACCAATTTTTTCGGATCCATTGCGCTTTCTGCCGTGATTAGCATTGCAATTGTGCAAAGCCAGACGAGCCACCTGTCCGCAGGTGGATTTGTCGGATTCGTTACCGCCATGCTGATGATGATTGCGCCAATTAAGCATCTTTCAGACGTAACTAGCACCATCACGCGAGGCATAGTAGCCGCCGAACGTGCAATCGACCTGGTTGAAAACGTCGTTCGCGAACAAGGCGGCGGATTTGTCTTGCAAAAGGCTTCTGGCGAGATTGATTTTCGCGAAGTCAGCGTGAAATATCCGGGCGCTGAGGATGCTGCGCTGGACCAGGTGAGCTTGCACATCTCATCCGGACAATTTATTGCATTGGTTGGCCTTTCGGGCTCCGGTAAGACCACCCTGGCCAACCTGCTACCGCGCTTTGTCGATCTTAGTGGCGGACGTATTTCCCTCGATGGTATTGATTTGCGCGAATGGAACTTGCCCTGTCTGCGCAGTCAGTTTGCGCTGGTGGGGCAAAACGTGATCATGTTCAACGACACCGTGATAAACAATATTGCACTGGGCCAGGAAGTTGATAGGGATCGGGCCATGTCAGCATTGCGGGCCGCAAACTTGGCCGAGAGGGTAGCGGAGCTACCGCAAGGCATGGATACCGTTCTAGGCCACAACGCAAGCATTTTGTCCGGCGGCGAACGCCAGCGCCTAGCGATAGCTCGCGCAATTTACAAAGATACACCCATCCTTATTTTGGATGAGGCGACGTCCGCATTAGATACCGATACAGATAGTTTGGTTCAGGCATCTTTACGTAATGCCATGCAAGGGCGCACTACGATCGCCATTGCGCACCGACTATCTACCATCAGGGACGCTGATTGCATCTATGTGCTCGGTCGCGGACACATTTTGCAGCAAGGCAATCATGCGGAGTTAATGGCGCAGGGGGGTGCCTATTTGGACTTTATCCGCCTGAGTCAAAATTAAGCAGTTCCAAGGCTGCGCTAGTGAACGTAGCGGGCAGCGGCTCGGTTAAGCAAATCACACCCGCTTGCGCATGCACCGAAGGCAAGGTGTCGAATTTAAACCAACACAGTGTAGGTACCCCCAACGCGACCGCCATGTGATAGGGACCCGAATCGGTAGAAACAACGAGATCCGCGCAATCCAGCAATGCAGCTGATTCCTCAATAGAAAGCGCACCTGCCCAGTCTTTTACTAGGCAATCGAGGCCCGCTAATGCCATGCGAGTTTCAAATAATCGCGCAAATTGTGTGTTCGCGTCTTTTTCAAATCCGGCGCCGGCCAGATGCAAGTCAAATGGGACCGCGCTATACAAAGATAAGAAATTTTCAACAAAGGACGCAATCGCAGGGCGCTTAACGAGTGCATCTGAAGTCCCGCAACCGATATTCAATATCACCAGCTTTCGCCCCGGACTTGCCGTCGGTCCGAAGGCTTGCTTCCATGCGACCCCTTTGGCGGACAAGCGCAAATTAATTCGCGTACCCCTGCGCTCGATCCCTAAGGCAGCGAGCACCACAAAATCGCGCTCCGTGTAATCCATCAGACGGGGCAACTTGCGCGAACTGCGGTAAGCCCTACTGGATGGCGCACTCATGTTGTAAAAAAAACGACGCAAGGGAAACTGCGCAATACCCACAGAAATTGCGGACCTCGCCCGTGCAATGCGCCGAGCCAGGAGGGACGTACGAATTCCTGCTGGTTCGCAATCAATGACTACATCTAAAGGCAATTCACCTAGACTGGCTTGAATACGGGAAAATGTCTGCGCTATCGATAAACTTTTCTGCCGCTCCTCACCGGGACGACCCAGCTTGGCCGTGATGAAATGTACGCTACTCAAGAGATGATGGGAACCGATCAATTCTTGTACGACATAACCCTCATGATTGCTCAACATACATAAATGTATATTTACCTGCGGCCAGCGCGCCTTCATAGCCGCCCACGCAGCAGAACTGCGCAACAAGTCCCCCACACCCATGCTGTGTGACTTTAATAGCAAAATATCTTTCGGAGCAGTTGGCAGCGCTAGCATAAATTTAGTGACGATCAACGCCATTTTGGATTGACTGCTCCCACCTCCAGGCATCTGCACACATCGCCTCAATTCGCAATGATGCGCGCCAGCTTAGCGCTTCCAATGCCAAATCCGTCGCTGCATAGCAACTTGCAACATCTCCCTGGCGGCGGGGGAAAATCTGACAAGGAATCTTCACACCTGTAGCCTGCTCAAATGCAGCCACCAATTGCAACACGCTGACGCCACTGCCAGTGCCCAGATTGACGGTAATACCTTTGCCCATTTGCTCCAGATAGCGCAGCGCAGCAAGATGACCCTGCACTAAGTCCACCACGTGAATGTAATCGCGTACGCCTGTGCCATCGATCGTTGGGTAGTCGTTACCAAAGACGCGCAAAAACGGATGTCGACCTGAGGCCACCTGCGTGATATAGGGCATTAAATTATTTGGAACGCCAGTTGGATTTTCGCCAATCAGGCCGCTGGCATGTGCGCCCACTGGGTTGAAATACCTTAGCAATGCGACTTGCCAACGACTGTCCGCAGCCTGCAATTCGCGTAGCATGTCCTCACACAGCAACTTGCTACGTCCATAAGGGTTGGTCGTATGCAAGGCCGCTGATTCCGGGATGGGGACTGTCTCAGGCTGTCCATAGACTGTCGCGGACGAACTGAAAACCAGACGGCGCACACCTGCGCGCTCCATGGCTGCAACAAGGCAAGCGGTACCGCCTACGTTGTTGTCCAAATAATGTGCCGCCTGCTGCCAAGATTCGCCCACTGATTTGAGTCCTGCAAAATGCATGACGGCAGTAATGCGATAGAGGTCAAACACCTTATCTAGAAGCGCGGAGTCACGGACATCGCCCTGCACAAATTGCGGCGCATGGCCGCAAATAGTCGCCAAGCGTTCAATGACGCCTACATCGCTGTTACACAGATTGTCCAAAACTACGACATTAAAACCGGCTTGCATCAATTCAACAACAGCATGTGAACCAATAAACCCGGTACCTCCCGTAATCAATATAGTATTTTTCAAGCCATATCCCCGATCAAACGCTTGTGCCGTCAAATTGTTTGGCGGCATACAAGGCCCGGTAAATCTGCGCTTGCTGCCCGGCAACTTGCGGCCAACCATGGCTGCTTGCAAAAGCGCTAGCGCGGGCAATTTGTGCCTCGCTTAGCGCAGGATCAGCCCTCAGCGCACCGACAGCATCTGCGATTTGTTGCTCCGAGTTTGGATCCTGCAGCATCCAAGCCGCCCCAGCGTTTTGCACCAGTGGCGAAGCAAGGCAAAAGGGAGCCACGCTGAGCAACACCGGCACTTTGGCAGCCATAGCCTCCAGTACTACCAAAGGAAACATGTCGTCCAAGGTGGCATGCACCAGACAATCCGCAGCAGCAAAAGCAGCTGACACATCCGAAAGTGAACCCGTGAAAGTCACTCGCCCGTCCAAGCGTTGCTGTACGAGGCGCAAGCGCCATTTTTCTACCTGCTTGGCACTTCCACCCACCACCACCAGTGACACATCGACAGGTAGAAGAGACAGGCTACGCACAAGGGCGGCAAGCCCTTTCTTCTCAAAATTATGACCAACGAGCAAAAGAATCCAGTTCTCTGAGGGCACACCCAATGCCTTGCGGGCATTCACTTTGGACAAAACGTGCGGGCCACCGGTATCGCCAGCGTGGTGCAGATCGATACCAGGCGGCACCAAACGCAGGCGAGCTTGATCCACCGCGTAAGTGGTCGCAATAGTGTCTGCCAAAGCCGGGGCTACTGCAACAATGACCCGATGAGCTCTGCCCTCAAAGCGCAAGCGCTCCAAGTACAAATGCGCCAGCAGCCGTGGACTGGTGTAAATTTTCAAGTAAACCAACAACTTGGCAAGCGGCGATAAAGCCCGCGCAAACAAGCTAAAGCGCATAGGACGCACATGCGCTGTCTGCACATCGCCATGCCAAGTGTTCTCATGCGAATGTACGATCGCAAAGCCTCGCCGTGTTTGCCGCCAAGACCACCACGCAAATAACCATAAGGCAATCCAGCGCGGGCGTGTGATGTTGCGCCACATGCGGTGAATAGTGATGGCTGGCAGGCAAACGTCTGAACGCTCGCAAAAGACATGGAATTCAAATTCATCAGCTAACTGCTCAGCCAGATTGACCGCATAGCTTTCCGCACCGCCGGCGCCTTTGCTGAAAGTGCGGGAGAGAATCGCTACTTTTGGTTTGGCGCCCTCAGGTTTCGGGATTTCCATAGGCTAGGCGTCCTTCCCGTTTTCATATTCGCTAAGCAGTTTGAGCAAAAACTGCGGCAAATAAGTCGAGCGCACCACCGGGATCCGGCGTAACTGAAACAAATCCGCGCCCGGCTGCACTTTGCCGCGCCGCGTTGTAGTGGCACTTTGGTAGCCGGCAGATTGGGCCATGGCCGCATGACGCGCTTCGTACAAGCCATAGGGATAGCAAAAATGCTCAACCTCCTGTCCTATGCGATCTGCTAACTCCTCCTTCGAAGCGCTTATTTCACGTAAGGCATGCTCGTCGGATAAAGTCGTTAGCTGGCAATGGGTTTGGGTGTGCGCACCAATCTCCATCCCCGCTTGCGACCAGAGCTGAATTTGCGCAGGGGACATTAAATCAGCCTGTTTAACGCCATTGGCAAGATCCCACACATTGGTTTTTCCCAGCAATTGACTGATGACATAACAGGTCGCAGTAAAGCCACAGTCTTGCAAGACCGGCAGCGCATAGTGCAAGTTATTGCAATAACCATCGTCAAAAGTCAGGCCCACCACTTTGCCCACTTTTTCCCCACGCAAATAAGGCATCAGGTCGCGCATGGATACGCCGCGATAGCCCAGTCGTTTGAGCCAACGCATCTGCCTGGCGAAAGAATCCGGCGCTACATACAGACTACGAAACGCCGCCGGAGGCGGCGGCGCCAGTTCAATCTGGTGGTAAGTCAATATGGCGTATTGCTGCATGCTGGCTTGTGTCTTGTCTATAACAACACAATATCGTACTGCTCTTGCCCCATCGCGCCCTCTGCTTGCAGCGAAACGGGCTTGCCGATGAACTCACTCAAACCAGCCAAATGCTGACTTTCTTCATCAAGCAATAGATCGACGACTTGCGGCGCGGCCACCACGCGAAACTCCTGCGGATTGAACTGACGCGCCTCACGCAAAATTTCCCGGAAGATGTCGTAGGCTACGCTGCGCGCCGTTTTCACTATGCCCTTGCCTTGGCAAGAAGGGCAGGGTTCGCACAGCATATGCGCCAGCGACTCGCGCGTACGCTTGCGCGTCAGCTCTACCAAACCCAATTGCGAAAAACCGCCAGTCATGGTTTTGACGCGGTCGCGTGCTAGCTGTTTGCGAAATTCCGCCAGCACCGCCTCCCGGTGCTCGTCGCGCGCCATGTCGATAAAGTCGGCCACGATGATGCCACCCAAATTACGCAGGCGCAGTTGCCGCGCCAGGGCCTGCGCCGCCTCCAGATTAGTTTTAAAAATCGTGTCGTCAAAATTGCGTGCGCCCACGTAGCCACCGGTGTTTACATCTACCGTGGTCAGCGCTTCGGTCTGGTCCACGATCAAATAACCGCCCGACTTCAAATCCACCCGCCGCCCCAGCGCCTTGGCAATCTCCTCGTCCACCGAATACAAATCAAAAATCGGTCGCTCGCCCTTGTAGTGCTGCAATTTTTTGGCCGCTTGCGGCATGAACTCGCTGCCAATCCTGGAAAACGGATAGAGCATGGATGCCATCAACAGCACAGT
>Ga0209033_1002052_pt1 | contig 11260 bp, 10 predicted proteins | sample LauGreFa1BDMLBDN_2_FD_188218 | JGI IMG/M metagenome (GOLD analysis project Ga0209033, IMG submission 188218) | Freshwater lake microbial communities from Lake Michigan, USA - Fa13.BD.MLB.DN (SPAdes) (version 2) | ecosystem: Environmental > Aquatic > Freshwater > Lake | place: Lake Michigan, USA...
TCCCGAAGCAGCTCCCGCCGCAGTCATCTGCATCAGTTTATCCAGCGGCAGATACAGCAGATTGCCGCCACCCTTCTGGTCGATCAGTACCTTGGTGGTGCTGGTCATGATCTGCTGCATGGCATCGAGATAAAGACGGTCACGCGTCACCTGCGGCGCCTTGCTGTATTCAGCAACAATCTGGCGGAAGCGTGCGGCATCACCCTGCGCCTGTTCGACCACGCGGCTCCGATAACCCTCGGACTCCTGCATCAGCCTTGCCGCCATACCGCGCGCCTTCGGCACCACGTCGTTGGCATAGGCTTCACCTTCGTTCTTCTGCCGCTCGCGGTCCTGACCGGCCTTGACCGCATCATCGAACGACGCCTGCACCTGCTCCGGCGGCTGCGCGTTCTGCATGGTCACGTTGCTGACATTGATGCCGGTCTGGTAACGGTCGAGGATTTCCTGGGTCAGCTTGCGCGCCTTGGCCGCCACTTCGGCACGGCCCTCGTACAGCACGAAGTCCATGCTGCTGCGGCCGACGATTTCGCGGATGGCGGTTTCAGCCGCCTGCAGCACGGAGTCATCCGTGGAACGGTTGTTGAACAGATAATCATTCGGGCTTTTCAGCACGTACTGCACGGCAAACTGCACGTCGATGATGTTTTCATCATCGGTCAGCATCAGCGCCTCTTTCAGCACCTTGCTCTTAACGTTGTTGCGATAACCGATTTCCACCGTGCGCACCTGCGCGACGTTGACAACTTCGGCTGACTCCACCGGGTACGGCAGATGCCAGCGCGGTCCCGGCATCGTCGCCTCGACGAACTTGCCGAAACGCAGCACCACACCGCGCTGACCTTCATTGACGATATAAAAACCACTGGCAATCCAAACCACGAGGACCAGACCGATCAGCAGTCCGGCACCGCCGCCGATCATGCCCGCGCTCGGGCCGCCACCGGGTGATTCGTTACCGCCGGAACCGCCAGCTTTGCCGCCAAGAAGACGGTTGAGCTTGCTGTTCAGGTTGCGCCAGATCTCGTCGAGATCGGGAGGACCTTGATTTCCACCGTTATTCGGCTTGCGCCCCCATTGCGGATCATTAAGGGACAGCAAAGGCGCCAGAACCCGGGCAAGAGCGTCTTTGAGACGGTCGCGGAGAGACCTTGAGGAAGCAATCATCGGATTAGTTTTTTCAGGCGGCGGCAGGTTGATTGGAACTGGCAGCTTCTAGCGCGTGTTCGCCGATGGCAGTGCGCAAAATATCGACACCATCACCGTTGACTGCGCTTAGCCAGATGCGGGAAATTCTAGCACACTCGTCTCTATCGGCCCGAGGCTCAAAGGCGGTGCGGTCTATCTTGTTCATGATCATGATCTGGGGCGTTTTGTCGGCACCGATTTCGGTCAGAACGGTGTTCACGGCGGCGATCTGCGCATCGCGATCCGGGCTGCTGGCATCGACAACATGCAGCAGCAGATCGGCATGGACCGTCTCCTCCAGCGTCGCCTGGAAGGCTTCGACCAAGGTGTGCGGCAGATGGCGGATAAATCCGACCGTGTCCGAAATCACCACCGAAGCACCCTCGACGCCACCGAGGCGCCGAGTCGTCGTGTCCAGGGTCGCAAACAACTGGTCGGCGGCGTAGGCTTCGGACCGGGTCAGCCGGTTGAACAAGGTTGACTTGCCGGCATTGGTATAGCCCACCAGCGAAATCGAAAACACATGGGCCCGCTCCCGCGAACGGCGTTGCGTGGCGTGCTGGGCACGGACTTTGACCAGTTTTTCCTTGAGTACTTTGACGCGCTTGCCGAGCAGGCGGCGGTCGGTTTCCAGCTGGGTCTCACCCGGGCCGCGCATGCCGATACCGCCGCGCTGGCGCTCCAAGTGGGTCCAGCCGCGGACCAGCCGGGTCGACAAATGCTCCAATTGCGCCAGTTCAACCTGCAATTTGCCGATATGGCTGCGGGCACGCTGGGCAAAAATATCGAGGATCAGGCTGGTTCGGTCGACCACCCGGCAGTTGAGTTTTTTCTCCAGATTACGTTCCTGGATCGGGCTCAAAGCGTGGTTGAACAGAACCAGGGAGGCGTCGTTGACGGTAACGGTCTGGGCGATTTCATCGACCTTGCCCTTACCGGCAAACAGGGCGGCGTCCGGCCGCTCGCGGCGGCCGCGAACCACGGCAGCGACCGATGCGCCGCTGCTGCGGGCGAGCAATTGCAGCTCTTCAACGCTTTCGGCGTAATCCGGGACGCCGAAATCCAGCGCCACCACAACTGCTTTGGTGCCGCTACCCGGGCGATCAAACATCAGATAATTTCAATAAAAACAATTACTTATCTTGATTCTCGTCCATCTGCAGGCTGACCGCGCGTGCCGGCACCACGGTGGAAATCGCATGCTTGTAGACCATCTGCGTGACGGTGTTTTTCAGCAGCACCACGTACTGGTCGAAAGAGTCCACTTGCCCCTGCAGCTTGATGCCGTTGACGAGATAAATCGACACGGGGATGTGTTCCTTGCGCAAAGCGTTCAGGAACGGGTCTTGTAGCAACTGCCCTTTATTACTCATGGTAGCCTCTTGGTTTTGTTATTCGAACGATCACTCTAGCCTAATTTTTCCCGTCTGGCCATATAGTTAGCTGCGTTTGGCCGCGCGGCTTGCAAACGGATTCCGCCCGGTTTTGAACTCAACCCTGAGCGGTGTTCCGGTAAGTTTGAACACATCCCGGAAGAATCGTTCCAGATAGCGCCGGTAGGAATCGGGAACACTCTCCAAAGCCGTGCCATGAACAATGATCCGCGGCGGGTTGGAACCACCTTGGTGGGCGTAACGCATCTTCGGGCGGACCATGCCGGCGCGGGGTGGCTGCTGTTGCTGGACCGCCATCATCAGGGCACGGGTCAGCCGCGGCGTTGCCAGTTCTGCCATGGCTGCAGCGTAAGCCTCGTCCGCCGAACGCAGCAAGGCACCGATGCCCTGCCCTTCCAAAGCGGAAATGAAGTGAAACCGCGCGAAATTGAGGAAATTCAGTTTACGCGCAGCGTCCCGCTTGATCTGATCGCGCTCGCCCTCGTCGAGTCCCTCCCATTTATTGACGGCCACCACCAGCGCACGCCCCTCTTCGAGGATGAATCCCGCAATGTGCGCGTCCTGCTCGGAAATTTCCTGCCTGGCATCCAGCACCAGGATGGCGATGTTGGCGTCGGCAATCGACTGCAGGGTCTTGATCACAGAAAACTTCTCAACCGCCTCGTCGACCTTGCCGCGTTTGCGCATACCAGCGGTATCCACCAGCGTGTAGCGCTTGCCTTCGCGCTCGAAATCGATGGAGATTGAATCTCTCGTGGTTCCGGGCAAGTCAAACACCACCACCCGCTCTTCCCCGAGCAGTGCATTGACCAGCGTCGACTTGCCGACGTTGGGCCGTCCGACGATGGCGATCCTGGGATGCTTGGATTCATCCTCTTTATCGCGGTCAGGCGCCGGAAACTCCTCAAGCACCAGATCCATCAGGTCGCTGACATATTCACCATGCGCTGCGGAGATCGCCAGCGGCTCACCCAGTCCAAGCGCATGGAATTCGGCAGTCGACATTGCAGAATTCATGCCCTCCGCCTTGTTGACGATGATCCAGATCTTGCGGCCGCTTCGGCGCAGTTCCTCGCCGATCTCGCGATCCTGCGCGGTCAAACCGGCACGGGCATCGACAATGAACAGCACGACATCGGCCTCATCCACCGCCTGCCGCGTCTGCCGCGCCATCTGGTGATAAATGCCTTCCTTGGTGACCGGCTCGAAACCTCCGGTATCCACGACGAGATAGGGTTTGTTGCCAACCCGGCCTTCACCGTAATGACGGTCGCGGGTAATCCCCGGCGCATCAACCACGATCGCTTCGCGGGTACGGGTCAGCCGGTTGAACAGCGTCGACTTTCCGACGTTGGGCCTGCCGACGATAACGACTGTGGGTTTCATGTCAAAAATACCGCTGATGCCGCATTACCGCTGCGGCCTATTGAAAATCGGTGCGACGCGCCAAAGGCAGCGACGCGGTTAGCAATCCCCGGTTACCGGACTGCTGTTACTGGATATTGATTGCAAAAATCCCGCCATTGCGGGTCTGCACCAGGAGCGTGGACAGGTCGATGGCGACAGGCGGCACCTGAATCGGGCTGCCGTCAGTCGCTATACGCGCGACGAACGCGCCATCCTCGCGCGACATCACATGCACATAACCCTGGTAATCGCCGACGACTACATAACGACCCAGCGCCAAAGGCGCGCTCGCCCAGCGCCCCGACAGTTTGTCCTGCTTCCATAAAGCCGAACCGGCGCGTCGGTCATAAGCCTGTATAGCGCTTTGATCATCGGTAACATAGACATTGCGCGCATCTATTCCGATGCCGGCAATGCTCGACACATCCCTTGCCCATGCCGTCTCGCCGCGCTGCGCATCAAAACAGGCGACCCGTCCCTGGAAGGCGACTGCACAAACCTGCGGGCCATCAACCACCGGGAGACTGGTCACATCAGTCACACGCTCAAGTTCGGTAGTGCCCTTGGGCAATGCCACGACGGATTCCCAACCGACATTTCCGGTCTGCAGCGAAATCGCCACCAGACGGCCGCCGGCGAATCCGGCAAATACGGCTCCGCGCTCGACCACGACACCGGCATAACTGCGTACGGCCAGCGACGGCAGAGCACGCTGATAAACCCAGCGTTGTTTGCCATCAGCCGCATTGAGGCCATAGATCCGGCCGTCACCGGTCCGCACTACAACCAAACCTTCGGCACCGGACGGCGGAGACAGCACTTCGCCGGTCAGTTGCACTTTCCATACAGGCTTGCCGCTGGGTTCAAAAGCGAGCACTTCGCCGCGCGCAGTGCCGGCAAGGATCAGGCCGGAACCGAAACCGATACCGCCGGAAATCGGCGTACCCGCCTCAAAACGCACTTGCTGCGCACCACTGCCGGCATTAAAACCCGCAATCTGCCCCGAAGCACCGGCGGCATAAACGGTGTTGCCGATGGGTGCCGGATAAAACGCATGCTTCTGCGCACCACTAACGCTGCCCTGCCAGACCACGCGCATGGTGGCGCGGGGTTCAAATTTCACCAGTTCTGCCGCTTTCTGCTTGGGACCCGCACCAAACCAGCCGTCATAGGCGTCGGATACGGTCTGGCATCCCTGCAGCAGCAGGACGACGGCAAGCAGCGACAGGCGGCGCATTACTTGGTCTCACCCAGGGCGTCGAGTTTCAACTGGACGATCTGACGCGTCGGGCTGGCTGTGTCGCTTTTCTCGAGTGCAACCTGATAGGCGGCGCGCGCCTCGGCACGTTTGCCGTCGGCAAACAGTGCATCGCCTTTAACGTCTGCGTACAGTCCGTCGAAGCTGTCGCCGTGTTTGGTCTCGAGCAGTTTCAGTGCCTCTGCCGGTTTTTTCTCGTCAAGCAACACCCGCGCCAGCCGCAGACGTGCGACATCGCGAGCTTCTTCTTCCTTGCCGTTGTCGATCACCCATTGCAGCTGGGTTTTCGCTGCAGGCAGGTCGCCGGTGTCGAAGTTGCTTTTGGCTGCGGCCAGCGACGCCATGGTGGCGTACTGGGTTGAAGCGTATTTGTCGACAATCTGCGCAGCAATATCGCGCACCTTCTTGGCATCATTAGCACGTTCCGCGCGCTGCATCTGATCAAACAGCGCCAGCGCGGAAGCGGCCTGTGAGTTGCGGTAATAGTGCCAGCCGCGAATGCCGCCAACCACCAGCAGGCCGGCAACAACAGTCACGATGACCAGTTTGCCGTATTGCGCCCACCAGGCTTTGATTGCCGCCAGCTGCTCCTGCTCTTCAAGATCGTAAGCCATTGATTTACCTATTTTTTTATGGTCTCGCACGCTTCTGACAGCGAAACGCGCACTTGTTCCCGCCGCACCTCTTCCTGCCCCACCCGCAGCGATTTCACCGACAGCAGGCCGGCCTGCGCTTCATCGTCGCCGATGATCACCGCAAACCGCGCACCGCTGCCATCCGCTTTTTTCATCTGCGACTTGAAGCTGCCGCCGCCGCAATGCAGGATTACTGCAAGCCCTGCATCACGCATCTGCTCCGCCACCTGCTCTGCCCAGGCCGTCGCCGCATCACCCTGGCGAACGATATAGGCATCAGCCACCGCTTCCGGTACCGCCGCAGCACTGTCCACGAGCAAGGCCAGCAGCCGCTCAACACCCATCGCAAACCCGCAGGCCGGCGCCGCTTTGCCGCCGATCTGCTCAATCAAGCCATCATAACGGCCGCCGGCACACACCGTGCCCTGCGCGCCCAGCCGGTCGGTCACCCATTCGAAAACGGTGCCATTGTAATAGTCCAGCCCGCGAACAAGGCGCGGATTGATGCGGAAGGCCAGCCCGGCGGCACGCAGTGAAGCCTGCAGCGCTGCAAATGCCTGCGCCGACTCGTCATCCAGATCGTCGGCCAGTTGCGGCGCCGCTTCAATAACAGCCTGCATTGCAGGATTCTTGCTGTCGAGCACACGCAGCGGATTGCTGTGCATACGCCGTTTCGCATCCTCATCCAGTTCGCCGACCCGGCTTTCCAGATAAGCCACCAGCTTCGCACGATAACGCGCACGGGCTTCGGATGACCCCAGTGAATTCAGCTCCAGCGTGATGCCATCCAGCCCCAGCGCCTTCCACAGACGCGCGCACATCAGGATGTGCTCGGCATCGATATCCGGCCCGGCGAAACCCAGCGCCTCGACACCGACCTGATGAAACTGCCGGTAACGTCCCTTCTGCGGCCGTTCGTGACGGAACATCGGTCCGCGGTACCACAGTCTTTGCGGACCGGGATAGAGCAGGTTGTGTTCGATCGCTGCGCGCACGCATGACGCAGTGCCTTCAGGACGCAGCGTCAGCTGTTCGCCGTTGAGTTCGTCCTTGAAGGTGTACATTTCCTTCTCGACAATATCCGTAACTTCGCCGATCGAACGCACGAACAGTTCGGTGCGCTCAAGGATCGGCATGCGGATTTCGCGATAACCATAGGCATGCAGCCAGCGCTGCACCGTATTCTCGAAAAACGTCCAGTAGCGCGCATCATCCGGCAGCACATCATTCATGCCGCGTACGCCCTGCACCTTATTGGCCATGTCCTGAATTCCGTCCGGTCAGCGCGCCGCGGCAACAGCCGCTTCGGCAACGCCGTAATGATCGCGCACGTACTGATCGACAATGCGCTGGAATTCTTCAGCGATCTGATCGCCCTTCAGCGTCACGGTTTTCACACCATCGACAAATACCGGCGCAACCGGTGTCTCGCCGGAACCCGGCAGACTGATACCGATATTGGCCTGCTTGCTCTCGCCGGGCCCGTTGACCACACAGCCCATCACTGCAACGTGCATGTTCTCAACGCCGGGATAACGGCCGCGCCATTCGGGCATCTGCTCGCGCAGATAGCTCTGGATGCGATTGGCAAGCTCCTGAAACACCGTGCTCGTGGTGCGTCCGCAGCCGGGACAGGCAATCACCAGCGGTGCAAACGAACGCAGGCCCATGGTCTGCAGCATTTCCTGGGCAACAATAACCTCACGGGTGCGGTCGCCGCCCGGCTCCGGCGTCAGCGACACACGGACCGTGTCTCCTATGCCTTCCTGCAGCAGCACCGCCATCGCCGCTGTCGACGCAACAATGCCCTTGGAGCCCATACCCGCTTCGGTCAATCCCAGATGAAGCGGATAGTCACAACGCGACGCCAGGTCGCGATAAACCGCGATCAGATCCTGCACACCGCTGACCTTGCACGACAGGACGATACGGTCGTGCTGCAGCCCCAGATCTTCAGCCTGCTTCGCGCTTTCGAGAGCGGAAGTCACCAGCGCATCACGCATCACCACCGTCGCGTCGCGCGGCTGCGCCAGCCGTCCGTTTTCGTCCATCAATCGCGCCAGCAATTCCTGGTCAAGACTGCCCCAGTTGACGCCGATACGCACCGGCTTGTTCAGCCGGCAGGCAAAATCAATCATGGTCGCGAACTGTTCGTCGCGCTTTGCACCCTTGCCGACATTACCCGGGTTGATGCGCAGCTTGGCAAGGGCTTCGGCACAGGCAGGATGCTGGGTCAACAGCCGGTGTCCGTTGAAATGAAAATCGCCGACCAGCGGCACATTGACGCCACGTTTGTCGAGCTGTTCACGTATGACCGGGACCGCGGCAGCAGCCTCGGCATTATTCACCGTCACCCGCACGATCTCTGAACCGGCACGTGCCAGCGCGGCCACCTGCTCGACGGTGCCCGCGATATCTGCGGTATCGGTATTGGTCATCGACTGCACAACAATCGGCGAGCCGCCGCCGACAAGTACATTACCGACTTTTACTGCGGCGCTGCGCCGGCGAGGCGCCGGACCATGGGATGGGAGACAAGTCGTCATCGATGTATCAGTCCAGAGTAAAACGCGCCACTTCGACCTTGGTGTGCGGCGCCATATCCATGACACGACCCTTGTACGTCACTTTCACGCCACTGGCGTTGCCGATCACCACATTCAAAGGCGGCAAGCCATGGACAATCTGTACGGCGCCTGCAGGATTGAGCTGGGAAAACACGATACGGTCATCACGATCGCGCACTTCTACCCAGGATTGTCTTTCGAACACCATTTTCATTTCAGCCGCACCCGGGCGTTTGGCTTCGGGCGCCGTTGCGGGTGCTTGGGTTGCCGGCACAGCAGCAGGCGCGGGCACCGGAGCAAGGACTGCAGACGGAGCGGGAACCGGGGCCACGGGAGCAGGCTCAACCGCTGGCTGAGTTGCTACTGGCGCAGACACATCACTCTGCGGCGGGAAAAGCGGTTGCGCCAGGGCCGGGGTTGCGGGCGCAGCCTCCTCAGCTTTCGGTGCAGGCACCACAGTCACCTCGGCAGGGGGTGATGAATACATGAATTCAAACAGCACTACTATCGCCGAAAGCACTGCAATCAACGCCGCATAAATCGGCCAGCGGGGCCCGCGGCCATCAGGGAACGGAATGTTGTGAGAATGGGGAATTGCCGCACCCGTTGCCAGCGGATCCAGCGGCATCGTCAGTCCGGCAACCAGGGTTTCAACATCCAGCTCCATCAGGCGGGCGTAATTGCGCACAAAGCCGCGGACAAACACCGGTCCCGGCAGGCGCGCGTAGTCATCCGCCTCCAGTGCCTCGACCTGTGACGCAGACAGCTTGAGCTGCTGCGCGATCTCGGCGACGGTCTGGTTACGGCTTATACGGGCATCGGCCAGCGCGCGACCGGGGCGCACTGCGGGTTCGGGCGCAGGCACGGGAGCCGCTGACTCAACCGTTGTATCGGTTTCGCTCATTCAAACCGGCCCGCCTGCAACGCGGCCGCCTCTTTCGAATCGGGAAAATTTTTGCGTAACTGCTGCGCGTAGCTGGCTTCGCCGTTGGCGTTGTTCATGCGGCGCTCAACCCGGACGGCAAGCCACAGCACTTCGGCATTGGCCTGTGCAGTTTGCGCCAGACGTCGCAGATAACCCTGCGCAGCGGCGTAATTCGCGGAAGCGTATGCGAGGTCTGCCAGTTGGTACAGTGCCTGCGCCTGATTGGGCCGCAGCGCCACTGCGCGCAGGAAAAACTCCTGCGCGGATGCATCATCACCGCGACGGCGCGCACAAACACCTGCATTAACCAGCGAGCGCTCTGGATTCTGGTACAGCGGATTCTGAACGGCCGTAAGCAGGTATTTGATGCCCTCCGCCTCACGCTTGCGCTGGCAAAGGAACATGCCGTAATTGTTGTTGGCGTCAGGGTCCCCGGGAACCAGCCGCAGTGAGCGGTTGAAGCTTTCTTCAGCGCGTCGGTCATCTTTCAGCGCTGCATAAACCAGCGCCGCAACGTTATAGGTCGGCGCGTAGGAAGAATCCGCCTTCTCGGCAATCCGAACCTCCTCCAGTGCCACGCCAAGGTTGCCAAGTTCGTAGTAACCGGCCGCCAGTTCAGTATGGATACGGGCGCGGTTGCGCGCGTCGCTTTCATTGCCGGTGGTATTTACCGAAGGCTGCAGTTCAGCCGAATGCTCCTGCCCTCCGGTACCGGCACAGCCGCCCAGCAGTACAGCGGCAACCAGCACTCCCGCCCAAAGACGGCCTTGCGCGGACATACCTTTGAACTTGCGAATCATGTTCTGCTCTCCTCCAGGCGTCGTTGCACGCGACGGGTTTTGTCACGAACCTGCCCGGCCAGCTGGCCGCAGGCGGCATCAATGGTATCGCCGCGCGTTTTTCGAACCGTTGTCGTCAGACCGGCCTGATGGAGCACGTCACGGAACGCAGCAATGGCCGGGGCTGCGCTGCGCTCGTAACCGGAACCCGGAAAGGGGTTGAACGGAATCAGATTGATCTTGCAGGGCACAGACTTCACCGTCTGCACCAGCTCGCGCGCCTGCGCGACACTGTCATTGATACCGGCAAGCAGTACGTATTCGAAGGTGACGAAATCCCGCGGCGCCTTTTCGATATAGCGTACGCAGGCAGCCATCAGCTCCTTGATCGGATACTTGCGGTTTATCGGCACCAGTTCATCGCGCAGTGCGTCGTTGGGTGCGTGCAGCGATACCGCCAGCGCCACCGGACAGGCATCTCTCAGGCGATCAATTGCCGGCACAATGCCCGAGGTGGACAGGGTCAGCCGGCGCCGCGAAATGCCGTAAGCGTGGTCATCCAGCATCAGTTGCATCGCGGATACCACATTGTCGAAATTCGCCAGCGGCTCACCCATGCCCATCATCACCACATTGGTGATTGGCCGCTCCATGCCGGTAGCCGCAGACAGGCTGCGGCTGGCATGCCAGAGCTGGCCGACAATTTCAGCGACCGTCAGGTTGCGATTGAATCCCTGGCGTCCGGTTGAGCAAAAAGAACACTCGAGCGCACAGCCAGCTTGCGAGGACACACAAAGCGTGCCGCGATAACGGCGTGCCGCAGGCGCACCTTCGGTCGCCGGCTCATCGTCCGCATCCCCTTCGGGAATATAGACGGCTTCAATGGCATTACCGGTGCCGACATCGAAAAGCCATTTGCGGGTCCCGTCCGGTGCCGTGGTGTCTTTCAACTAAGTATACAGGTGCATCATCTTCATCGTCATCTGGGGAAATTGAAAAAGAGGATGATGGCACGAACCAAAAAGCGCCTATAAGCGATGCTCAGATGATTGAAGCAGGAGGTGTTCCAGATCCAGAGAGAAATGTGGTCGTCTTTCAACGTTATTG
>Ga0209033_1002056_pt1 | contig 11250 bp, 8 predicted proteins | sample LauGreFa1BDMLBDN_2_FD_188218 | JGI IMG/M metagenome (GOLD analysis project Ga0209033, IMG submission 188218) | Freshwater lake microbial communities from Lake Michigan, USA - Fa13.BD.MLB.DN (SPAdes) (version 2) | ecosystem: Environmental > Aquatic > Freshwater > Lake | place: Lake Michigan, USA...
TCTAAATACTTAGTAAGTGTTTTCTCATTTATTTTATCTACATTTATTTTTTTGTTTTTAATATCTTTACCTAATTCAATTGCAGCATCAATAATCTCTGCTCTTCCTCCGTAATTGACACACATATTTAAGGTTAATACTTTATTTTTTGCAGTGAGTTTTTCAGCTCTTTCCAACTCATCAATTACGCTTTTCCATAATTTACGATCACGCCCGGCCCATCGAACTCGAACACCTAACTCATGCATGTCATCAAGTCGGCGACGGATTACATCTCGATTAAATCCCATTAAGAACTTAACTTCTTCAGGCGAGCGTTTCCAGTTTTCAGTTGAAAATGCAAAGGCGCTAATTTCTTTAACACCAATTTCTATTGCACCTTCTACTAAATCAAAAAGTGCGGCTTCCCCAGCTTCATGGCCAGCGGTTCTCGGTAACCCTCTTTGTTTTGCCCATCTTCCATTTCCATCCATAACCACAGCAACATGATTTGGAATTAAGTTTTTTGAAAGTTTTGGAGGTTTTGCCCCACTTGGATGTGGCGTTGGTTTTCTCATGCGCGTTCCACCAACGGAAGAGAACGTAGCGAGCGTTCTAAGTGGTACTGCAAATATGCAGCGATAACTCCGCTTGCTTCTCTTCTACTTTTAGGATCGCTGCTTTCGGCAATATCCCATTGACCGGATAGCAGTGCCCCCATCAATTCAAGAGTTGGTGCAGTGACCGTTGCAGCACCTGAAGTTCGGCAATTTGTGCAAATACTTCCACCACCTGAAAGTGAGAAGAAACGATGTGGACCAGCAGCTTCGCATACCGAACAATCTTCTAGTGAAGGCGCGTAGCCGCCGACCGATAGTGAGCGAAGTAAAAACGCATCAAGAATTAATGATGGTTCATGCTCATTATTTGAAAGCGAACGCAGTGCTCCGATTACCAACAAAAATTGTTGTAAAGATGGTTCGTGCTCATTCAATGTGAATCTCTCGGCTGTTTCCAAAATTGCTGAAGCAATAGTCCACTTTTGATAATCGGCCGATAGGACATCTCCAAAATTTTCACGGGAAGAAACTTCGGTGACAATGTCAAAAGTTTTTCCGGTATATAACTGGATATCTAAGTAACTTCCTGGCTCAAGGCGCGCGCCAAATTTAGATTTAGTACGCCGAACTCCCTTTGCAACTGCTCGAATTCGACCGCTCTCCCGAGTTAACAAGGTGATGATTCGATCTGCTTCACCAAGACGTTGCGTGCGAATTACGACCGCTTCATCTCGGTAAAGACCCATAAGCAGAACGGTAGTACTTCTGAGTGAGAACTACCTGATTGCGCGGTTGATGGCAGAAACTATTGCCTTTAGTGAAGCGGTGGTCGTATTCGGATCAATTCCGACTCCCCAAAAGGTTTCTCCGTCAATGGTGCATTCGAGGTAAGCCGCGGCACTGGCGTCTCCGCCTGATGCAAGGGCATGCTCGTAATAATCGAGTACCTGCACTTTTACGCCGTGGCTTGCTATCGCATCGCAGAACGCTGCAATTGGACCATTTCCGGTTCCATTTAATGTATGGCTAGCGCCGCGATCAGTAATTTCGGCAACCAGTTTTACATCTTCGCCCAAAGTTGAACTTTGTGAAAGTCCGCGAAGTCTGAATCGACCCCAAGGGGCACTCTCGGTTGGCAAATACTCATCTTCGAAAATTCCCCACATCTGGTCAGGGTTGATTTCGCCACCTTCACTATCAGTTTTAGCTTGGACAACTTGGCTAAATTCGATTTGTAGTCGGCGTGGAAGATCAAGTGAATGTTCATTTTTCATCATGTACGCCACTCCACCTTTTCCGGATTGGCTATTAACACGAATTACCGCTTCGTAACTGCGGCCAATATCTTTTGGATCTATTGGAAGGTACGGTACAGCCCACAACATTTGATCAATTGTTTTTCCGGCAGATTTTGCATCTCTTTCTAAATGCTCAAAACCTTTTTTAATTGCATCTTGATGTGAACCAGAAAAAGCGGTGAAAACTAAATCGCCACCGTATGGGTGCCGCTCTGGCACACGTAATTGATTTGCATACTCCACAACTCGGCGAACTTCCGAGATATCTGAAAAATCAATATGTGGGTCAATTCCCTGGCTTAGTAAATTAATTCCAAGTGTTACCAAGCAAACATTTCCAGTGCGCTCGCCATTTCCAAATAACGTACCTTCAATTCGATCTGCACCAGCCATATAACCAAGTTCGGCTGCTGCAACACCTGTTCCGCGATCATTGTGTGGGTGCAAGCTAAGTACTACCGAATCCCGGTAAGCAAGATTACGGTGCATCCACTCAATTGAATCTGCATAAACATTTGGAGTTGCCATCTCTACAGTTGCCGGCAAATTTAAAATAGTTTTCCAAGATGGAGTTGGCCGCCAAATGTCATTTACCGCATCACAGACTTCTAGCGCATAACTTAACTCGGTACCAGTGTAAGACTCTGGAGAATACTCAAAAGAAACCTGTGTCCCTTTAACCGAATCTACAAGTGATAGGCAGTACTCGGCAGCATCTGTTGCAATTTTCTTGATGCCTTCTTTATCTTGTCCAAATACAACTCTGCGCTGCAATGTCGAAGTTGAGTTGTAAAGGTGAACAATCGCTTGCTTTGCTCCCTTGATTGATTCAAATGTGCGATCAATTAAATGTGCCCGTGCTTGAGTTAGAACTTGAATAACCACATCATCTGGAATTAAATCTTCCTCAATAATTTTGCGCACAAAATCAAAATCGGTTTGGCTTGCACTTGGAAAACCAACTTCAATCTCTTTGTAACCCATCTGCACCAAAAGTTTAAACATCGCTAATTTGCGCGGTGGGTCCATTGGATCAATTAACGCTTGATTGCCGTCTCGAAGATCCACAGAACACCATTTAGGTGCCACAGTGATTGTCTTGCCCGGCCAAGTGCGATCAGCTAGATCTATCGGTGTAAATGGCTGATAACGATGGATAGGTGAATTGCTTTTTACTTGCTTTGGGAAATTCATTTGATCGGGGCTCCTTTTAATTCGCGGCTAATGTTTGATGGATTAACCGGCACGTCAACAACCCGTGACAGGGAGACCGGTTACTTGGCCCCGCCACGGCAGGCAAGGAGGAGTGCGCTGCGACGTGTCATGACATAAGGGTAAGGCAGGGGCTAGAGAAGTGGCAAATAACGATCAAGTTCATAAACGCTGACCTGGCGTTGGTATTCAGCCCACTCTGCACGCTTATTTCGAAGTACATACTCAAAAACATGCTCGCCCAAGGTTTCGCGTACTAATTCGCTCTGCGCCATTGCATCAATCGCACCATTTAAATCACGTGGAAGTGAAGCCAATCCGGCAGCAGCTACCTCTTCGGCGGAAGTTAAATCGATTCCAGCTGGATCTTGTAATTGATATTTGCCTTCAATTCCTTTTAGGCCGGCCGCCAAAATTACTGCGAATGCTAAATATGGATTACACGCTGAATCAGGTGATCTCAATTCGATTCGAGTGGAGTTTGATTTGTTTGGCTTGTACATCGGAATTCGAACTAATGAACTGCGATTGTTGTATCCCCATGAAATATGTGATGGAGCTTCACCGCCACCATGCAATCTCTTATAAGAGTTAACCCATTGATTTGTGATTGCCGAATATTCAGGTGCATGCTTCAAAAGTCCGGCGATAAAAGATCTTCCTTCTTGTGAAAGTTGCAGTGGTGAACCTTCTTCATAAAAAACATTTCGCTCGCCCTCAAATAGTGAAAGGTGCGTGTGCATTCCAGAACCAGGATGATCAGTAAATGGTTTTGGCATAAACGATGCATAAAATCCTTGATCAAGAGCAACTTCTTTTACAACTAATCTAAAAGTCATGATGTTATCTGCGGTGCTTAATGCATCTGCATAACGCAAATCTATTTCTTGCTGTCCGGGTGCACCCTCATGATGACTGAACTCGACACTAATTCCCATTGCTTCAAGAACTGTAATTGCTTGGCGTCTGAAATCATTTCCAACAACACTTGGCGTGTGATCAAAATAGCCAGCAGAATCAACAGGTTGAGGTGTTTCACCTTTTTTAGGTTCTTCTTTAAATAGGAAAAACTCAATCTCTGGATGTGTATAAAAGCTGTAACCCATCTTTGCTGCTCGATTTAACGTTCTCTTCAATACATTACGAGGATCCGCAGGTGACGGTGCCCCATCAGGCATGATGATGTCGCAAAACATGCGAGCCGCACCCGGTGCTTCAGTGCGCCAAGGCAAAATTGTAAAAGTACTTGGATCTGGCATAACCAACATGTCAGATTCTTGACCACGCGCAAAACCTTGAATTGCTGAACCATCAAAACCAATTCCTTCATCAAATGCATTTTCTAATTCAGCTGGAGCAACTGCAACAGATTTTAGGAACCCGAGAACATCGGTAAACCAAAGTCTGACAAAACGAATTCCGCGCTCTTCAAGTGTTCGAAGAACAAACTCTTTTTGGCGCGCATTTTGTGTTTCTGGGCTATTGCTTGATTGGCTCATCCCTTAATCCTGCCTCGTGTGCGTTTCGGCTGTGTTAACAAAAATCCTGCATGAAGCTGCCTATTTGGGCTATTCAGGGGCTATTTAGGGGCTACTTAGCTTGCCTGCCCCAGGCCGAGATGATCGGCAAACGTCGATCTTTACCAAATGCTCGGGTACTGATCTTGGTACCAGGTGGATATTGGCGACGTTTGTATTCGGCAGCATCGACTAATCCGACCACGCGGTTCACAACTGTCGGATCAAATCCAGCCGCGACTATCTCTTGAGCACTCTGATCTTGGGTGACATAACGATTTAAAATTTGATCAAGAGTTAAGTAATCCCCGAGTGAATCGGTATCTTTTTGGTCAGGGCGTAATTCTGCGCTTGGTTCTTTCTCAATAGAACTAATTGGAATCGGCGGAGTTTGCCCATTAGTAATTGCGACTTTATTTCTCCATCGCGCCAACTCCCAAACTAAAGCTTTCCAAAGATCTTTGATCGGTGCATATCCCCCGACAGCGTCTCCATAAATTGTGGAGTAACCAACTGCGAGTTCGCTCTTGTTGCCTGTGGCTAGAACTAAATGTCCTTCTTGATTTGAAATACCCATCAAAGTTGTGCCGCGCACCCGTGCTTGTAGATTTTCTTCAGCAACTCCAGTGAAGTGCAATAAATCCAAATAACTATCCACCATGGTTTGTATTGGTACGACTCTGAAATGAATTCCAGTATTTTTTGCTAACTCTTCCGCATCACCAAGTGAATGATCAGATGAGTATTTACTTGGGAGGGCTACTCCGTAAACGCGGTCTGCGCCAATTGCATCAACTGCGATTGCAGTTACAAGAGCAGAATCTATTCCACCTGAAACTCCAAGAATTACCGATTTGAATCTTCCTTTTTCAACGTAATCGCGCAAGCCGGTAACTAATGCGCCCCAGATTTCAGCTTCACGGTCTAATGGAGGTGAGATACCTGCTGGCTTTGGTGAATAGGCCGCAAGAATCTCTTCACTGATAACCACATCCGGGACAGCGGAATGTGTTTTTGCTTCCATATCTATCAGCATTAAGCCCTCAGAAAATTGGGGCGCTCTCGCCATCGTTTCACCACGTTGATTCACAACAACGCTATCTCCATCAAAAACTAATTCATCTTGTCCACCAACCAGATTTACATATGCGACTGGTGCGCCAATTTCACGCGCCCTTCGGGAAATTAAATTTAAACGCACATCATCTTTTTCTTTTTCATATGGACTGCCATTTATAACAATTAATGCACCTGGAGTACGTGCTGCGATTTCTGGCATTAATCCACCGTCTTGCCAAATATCTTCACAAATTGCAAAAGCAAGATCTATTCCATGTACCCGCACAACTAAAGATTTTGAACCAGGGATGAAATTTCTAAACTCATCAAATACGCCGTAATTTGGAAGATGGCGTTTTGCGTAAGTTGCAACAACTTGATTTCGATAAATTACGGCGAGCGCATTTTGCGGCGCTCCAACTGGAGTACCTAAGCGATCAAGTGCGCCATCAATCTGATCTAAATAACCAACTACTACAACGATCTCTCCCAAACCAGAAAGCGATAATTGAGTTGCCAATTGAGCAACCGCATTTCGGCTAGCTAATCTAAAAGCTGATCGAAGTGCCAGGTCTTCCACCGGATACCCAGTAACAACCATCTCTGGGAAAACAACTAAATGTGCTCCGCCTTGGGCACCATGTTTTACGTACTTCATGATCAATTCGCAATTGTCATCAATCGCACCCAAAGTTGGATTTACTTGAGCAAGGCCAATCCGTAATTGAGCAGGCGAGGTGACTGGGGAAATCGGCGGGATCGGCACAATCGGCGTCTGGCCGGCGTCAGCTGAAGCGCTCATAAATACAGCCTACTGTCCCTATATATATGGTGCTGATTTGAAGCGGGGTTCTTGGCCGGGTGCCAACTCGTGGCCAAAGTGAGAGGATTGCATCCGTTACCTTCAAAACTGACCCAGGGACCCATGCGGCCTTGAGGGGAGAAAAAATGGAGCCAGTAAACGCTTTATACGGTGGTGCCGTTCATAGGCGCATTACGACTTTAGATATTACAAAATCAAAAGGTCAAGGCAAGTGGGCCATGCTCACCTCTTATGAACAACTGACCGCTGAAATATTTGAGCAAGCTGGAATTCCAGTTTTGCTTGTTGGTGATAGCGCCGGCAATAATTTTTTGGGTGCTGAAAATACAATTTCAGTAACTGTCGATGAAATGATTTCACTGTCGCGGGCTGTTGTAAGTGCAACAAAGCGAGCACTTGTCGTTGCTGATCTTCCATTTGGTTCATTTGAACAATCCCCTGAGCAAGCTTTGCAAACTTCCATTCGCTTTTTCAAAGAAGCTGGCGTGCAAGCCGTAAAAATTGAAGGTGGAGCAAAAGTTACTCCGCAAATAAAAGCATTGATTAAAGCTGGGATTCCAGTAATGGGACATCTTGGATTAACTCCGCAATCGGTTCACGCACTTGGTGGTTATCGAGTGCAGGGTCGTGGTGAAGATGGTGCCGCCATAATTGCAGATGCACTGGCATTGCAAGACGCTGGAGTTTTTTCACTAGTACTCGAATTGGTACCTGCAGAATTAGCCTCCGAAATTACGGCCGCTTTAGAAATTCCAACGATTGGTATTGGGGCTGGAAAAGATTGCGATGCCCAAGTCTTGGTTTGGAGTGATCTGATGGGCTTAACCGCAAAGCCACCAAAATTGGCAAAGGCTTATCGAAACTTACGCGAGGAAATGAGCAATGCAGTCAAAGAGTGGTCAGCAGATGTGGCAAGTGGGGCTTTCCCGGATGAGGGGCAAACTTTTCACTAAGTAGGTGGCTGTGAAGTTGTGAAGCCATGAATGCCATGAAGATAGAATCACCGGATGAGTAAAACTAAATCTCGGCTTCCTAAATTGCAGAGGATGCGAGGGATTGGTTTAGATCTCTCTTTACTCAGAAGGGTCCGCGACTTTCGCCTCTTGTTTTCATCTGGCCTAGTTTCCGGTCTTGGATCGATGATCACGTATGTCGCACTTCCATACCAAGTAAAAGAAATCACTGGTTCCTACGTCGCGGTTGGCTTGATGGGGGCGGCTGAATTAGTCCCGCTCATTGTCTTTGGTTTATATGGTGGAGTTTTGGCCGACTATGTTGATCGGCGAAAATTAATCTTGATTGGTGAATGTACTGCTCTAGGGCTATCAATAATATTGCTGATAAATTCACAATTAGATAACCCCCGCCTGTGGGTGCTTTACCTAGTTGGCGGTGCTTTTGCTGGGGTAAATGGATTACGTGGACCTAGCATGGCCGCGGTAATCCCACGGATTGTTTCGCACGAAGATCTTCCAGCAGCAAGTGCAATTATGGGATTGCGCTACCAAATTCCAGTAATTGCAGGACCCGCAATAGGTGGAATTATCATTTCAATCTGGGGTGTGACTCCCGCATATTTGATCGATGTTATTTCTTACGCACTCTCCTTGATACTTTTACTCCAAGTGTCCCGGATGCCACGTAGTGAAAAAGCTACCCCACCATCAATCGGAGCCCTTTTTGAGGGAGTTAAATATGCGAGTAGCCGCCAAGATTTGATGGGTACCTATCTGATCGACCTGGCTGCGATGTTTTTTGCAATGCCTACGGCCTTATTCCCATTTTGGGCTGATCAACTTAACTCTCCACAATCACTTGGATTCTTGTATTCGGCTGGAACCGTGGGCGCATTATTAATAACACTAACCAGTAAATGGACATTGAAAGTGCATCGACATGGCCGTGCAATTATTCTCGCAGCATTAATTTGGGGAATTTCAATCGCTATTTCTGCCATATTTGACAATGTTTATTGGGTTTTATTGTGTTTAGTCGCAGCAGGAGCAGCGGACCAAGTCAGCGTTATTTTCCGTGCGACTATTTGGAACCAAACAATTCCAGATGAGTTGCGTGGCCGACTTGCTGGGATTGAATTACTTTCTTACGCGGTTGGACCAATTGGTGGACAGATGCGCGCCGGTGGAATGGCTGCTGTCACCGGTTTACATGGGGCAGTAATTGGTGGTGGATTGTTATGCGTCGCATCGGTATCAGCATTAACTTCAGTTTTGCCGAAATTCCGAAAATATGATGCGCGTACCGACCCACATGCGGTTTCTGAACGGGAAATCCGGGCTGCACGAGCATTATCTGAGTTGAAAACGGAAAAATCTCCTGATGAAAAGTAATGAAAAGTAAATTTCTGTCCTAGGAGAGCAATAAAAAGAAATTTGTTGTAGGGCACAAAAAATCCAAAATATCGGTGTGCGACACGACACAAAATATTTTGCTCAAATGCTGGAACTTATTGCAAAAGAGTGGAACCCTTCTCTTAACAGGTTCGGTGACGGATCGAACCCAGCTGACAGGAGAAGTACGTGGCTGCAGCCAAGAAAACATCAAAGAAGCGCACGACCAAGAAAGCAGCTGCTAAGAAAGCAGCTCCAAAGCGTCGCAAGAAAGCCGCTGCTAAGAAAGCAGCTCCAAAGCGTCGTAAGAAAGCCGCTAAGAAAGCAGCTCCAAAGCGTCGTAAGAAAGCCGCTAAGAAAGCAGCTCCAAAGCGTCGTAAGAAAGCCGCTAAGAAAGCAGCTCCAAAGCGCAAAAAAGCCGCTAAGAAAGCTACTAAGAAGACCGCAGGTGCAGCAAAGCCTCGTCGTCGCCGTAAAAAAGCAGCGAAGGCAGCACCAGCAGCAGCATAAGGATCTATTGAAAAAATCCCCATCGCTTCGGCGGTGGGGATTTTTTTATTGCGTTGATTTATTAAGTACCGAAGTAGACTCACTGAAATGGCAGGCAAAGCAGAGGTTGGGATTAAGGCCGGAAAGATCTCACCGATGCGCCAAGTTCCAGCGCAAATTACTCGCCCTGAATACGTTGGCAAATCTGGTCCAAGTAAATTTGCCGGGTCAAATATTCCAAATGATGAAGTCATCGAAGTAATGCGGGCTGCCAGCAAGTTAGCGGCAAATGCATTAGTCACCGTGGGCCAGTCGATTCTTCCTGGAGTCAGTACAGATTTTCTCGACAAAATTGGCCACGAATATTTATGTGACCATGGCGCTTACCCCTCAACATTGGGCTATAGAGGTTTTCCAAAATCACTCTGCACATCAATTAATGAGGTTATCTGCCACGGAATCCCGGACTCTCGTGAAATCTTGCCGACAGATATCGTAAATATAGATATCACTGCCTACCTCACTATTGATGGTGTTGGAGCGCATGGAGATACAAACGCCACCTTCTTAGCAAGTAACGAGGTTGATGATGCCTCATACCTGCTTGTAGAGCGCACAGAAGCCGCTCTAGCGCGCGCAATTGCCGCAGTAGTCCCAGGAAGAGAAAGTTCGGTGATTGGGCGGGTGATTGAGTCATATGCCAAGCGATTTAATTATGGCGTTGTCCACGATTTCACCGGTCATGGAATCAATACTGCTTTCCATACAGATTTGATCATTCCGCATTACGACACCCCACATCACGCATTTCAAATTGAAGAGGGAATGACTTTTACGATTGAGCCGATGCTGACTCTTGGAACTTACCAACATCAAATGTGGGAGGACGGCTGGACGGTTCTAACTGCCGATGGATCACGAAGTGCGCAATTTGAACACACTCTTTTGGTAACTGCTACAGGGGCTGAAATCCTTACTCTGCCGACGATCTAGTTACTCGGGAAAGTGGCAGGCAACTTGCGATGAACCTACGGTAAGAAGTGTTGGTTCCTCGGTGCGGCATCGGTCCTGAACTTTCCAACATCTGGTGTTAAAGACACAACCCGATGGTGGATTTGAAGGTGAAGGTAGATCTCCACTCAAAACAATCTGCTCCCGGCCGCGCTCTAATACCGGATCAGGAATTGGCACAGCTGACAACAATGCTTTTGTGTATGGGTGGTGCGGCTCAATATAAAGAGAAGACGTTGGAGCAAGCTCCATAATCTTTCCCAAATACATGACCGCAACTCGATCAGAGATGTGTTGCACTACTGAAAGATCGTGAGCAATAAAAAGGTAGGAAAGTCCAAAATCATCCCGCAGATCCTCCAGTAAATTTATTACCTGGGCCTGAATTGAAACATCAAGAGCTGAGACCGGCTCATCTGCAACTATAAATTTAGGTTTCAATGCAAGTGCTCGGGCAATTCCAATTCGCTGACGCTGACCACCTGAAAATTCATGTGGGTAGCGGTTGTAATGCTCTGGATTTAAACCAACTCGCTCCATCAAATCTTGAACCGAAGTTTTTATTGATTTACCGGCACCAGGATCGTTCACTCCGTGAATCTTGTAACTTGCACCGATAATTTGACCAATCGAGTGGCGCGGATTCAAAGAAGAGTAAGGATCTTGGAAAATCATTTGCATCTTTGTCCGAATTGGCTTCATCTTTCGGGGAGATAATTTAGAGATCTCTTCACCCTCAAAATAAATCTCACCACCTGTAGGTTCATACAGTTTCAGCAGTGAACGACCGACAGTGGACTTACCGCAACCAGACTCCCCTACTAATCCGAGGGTCTCTCCCGCATTCAATGTAAATGAAACTCCATTGACCGCCTTGTTGCTGCCTTTTGATCTAACAAAAATACTGTTGCTTGTTAACGGGAAAAACTTTTGCAAATCAACTACTCGCAATAA
>Ga0209033_1002075_pt1 | contig 11193 bp, 10 predicted proteins | sample LauGreFa1BDMLBDN_2_FD_188218 | JGI IMG/M metagenome (GOLD analysis project Ga0209033, IMG submission 188218) | Freshwater lake microbial communities from Lake Michigan, USA - Fa13.BD.MLB.DN (SPAdes) (version 2) | ecosystem: Environmental > Aquatic > Freshwater > Lake | place: Lake Michigan, USA...
GAGCCGATAGACATCTCGATGTCATCCAGCGCGTCAAGGTGACCGGTAAAGGCGTGCGTCAGGCGTTGCGTATCCCTATGCAGTCTTCGTGGGGTCGCCTCGAAGTGAGTGCCGCAGTTGGCGGTGCGACCCTGGCGATCGATGGCGCCGCGCCGCGGCCCTTGCCGGCCACGGTGGATGTGCCCGCGGGCGTGCATCGGCTCACGGTCGCTGCATCTGGCAGCAAGGCCTGGCAGAGCGCCGTGCTTGTGCGCGCGGGCGAGACGACGCGAGTCGGCCCCGTCGTACTCGGCGCACCCGATGCGGATCTGCGGGTGACCTCGCGGCCCACGGGCGCCGACGTGACCGTCGGTGGCGTATTCCGCGGTCGAACGCCACTGACCGTCGCCTTGCCTGCGGGCATGGAGCACGCCATCGGCGCTTCGCTGCAGGGCTATCGTGCAACGGAACGGCGAGTCGTCGCGGAAAGCGGCCGACGGATCGATCTCGCGATGACGCTGCAGCCGGTGCTCGTGCGCCTGACCGTGCAAGGCGATCCCGTGGATGCCGACATCTGGGTCAATGGCACCGAACGAGGCAAGGCACCGCTGTCGATCGAGTTACCCGCACGCAAGCATCTGATCGAGGCGCGGCGCAGCGGGCTGCAGACCGCCCGGTTTGAAGTAGACCTGTCGGCGGCAGTCGAGCGACGAGTCGATTATTCTTTGATTCCCGAAGGCCGGAAGGCTGATTGGAAGCCACCGCCGAGTGCCATGAAGAGCGATTCGGGTACCTTGTTGCGTCTGATACCGACGGGCAGCTTCACGCAGGGCAGCGAGCGACGCGAGCAGGGGCGCCGAGCCAATGAATTCTCGCGTCCTGTTACGCTGGCAAGGCCCTTCTATCTCGGCACGCGTGAGGTGACTAACGGCGAATTCCGCCGTTTTCGACCGGCCCACGCTTCGGGATTCATCGGCAAGCGCACGCTCGATCTCGATGGTCAGCCCGTAACAGGTGTGACCTGGAGCGACGCGGCGCAGTACTGCAACTGGCTGTCGACGGCCGAGGGCTTGCCCGTCGCCTACGAGCAGAAAGATGGCAAGTGGGTGCTGAAGCAATCGGTGACGGCTGGATATCGTCTGCCGACCGAGGCGGAGTGGGAGTTCGTCGCGCGCTACGCCGGTCCTGGTATGCGGGCGCGGCGTTACGAGTGGGGCGATGCTTTGCCGCCGCCCGCGGGCTTCGCGAACCTCGCGGGCAGTGAGGCAGCGAGTGAGATGCCGAAAGTACTCGAGGGCTGGGCCGACGATTACCCGGTGGTGGCGCCGCCCGGCAGGTTTCCGGCCAACATGCTCGGCATCTTCGACATGACCGGCAATGTGTCCGAATGGGTGCATGATACCTACGCCTCGTTCGATGCTGCGGGTGGTGGGACCGACCCACTCGGTCCGCCGAGCGGCGCAAGACACGTGATCAAGGGCAGTCATTTCAGGACCACGTCGTTTGCGGAGTTGCGCGCGGCGTGGCGTGAGGGGGGCGATGCGCCCTCGCAGACGATCGGCTTCAGGGTGGCGCGTTATGCCGAATGACGGTATGCGGAATAAACAAAGAGGTCGAGGCAGTGCCCGCACTTGGCAGATGATCCTCATCACCACGACCGGCGCGCTGCTCTGCTGGGGCGCAACGCTCGCCATGCTGCGCGCCGTCGCACAGGATGCGGGGCCCTCGACGCCGACCAACCCGGCGCAGACCAACCCGGCGACGAGCACCAACTCCGCTGCCGACACGAACGAGGCCGAAGAAGTCGCGCGGCGCACTGCACCGCCCAAGACCTCGGACGACGAGTTGCCCGAATACCGCGATTCTGCAGACAACAACATCAGCCTGCCCATCGACATATGAAACGCAAACTACCCAACGAATTTCTTTTCACCATCGTTGCGCTGCTCATCTCCACGGTGATCGTCCACGCGATGTACGTCCTGCACGTGAGGCCAGTGGCCGAGGCTACGATGCGCGCCGATCGCGAGCGCATGCTCAAGGATCCGAACTACGTGCAGCAGCGTTCGATCTACGTGGTCATCAAGGACTACGAGCAGGAGGCCGAAATCATCCTGATGCTGTGGGCACTGGCGATTCTCGGGTACAAGGCCATCGAACAGCGCCGCGAACGTCAGGTGCTCGAGGCGGAATTACTGCGCTTGGCGGACGGCATGAAGATCCTTCCTGAGGACACGCGGGAATACGCGCGTCAGCTCGAAAGCCTGCCTGAAGAGACGCGCAACCTGCTCGTGCCGCGTGCGCTGCTTGCGGCGTTGGCGCGCTTCGGTGCCACGCGCAACGTGCAGGATGCCTCCACCGTAGCGCACGGCGTGTGTCAGTCCGAGGCAGATAGGCTCGATTCCGATCTCGCGCTGCTGCGTTATATCGCCTGGGCCATTCCAGCGATCGGCTTCATCGGTACGGTACGCGGCATCGGCGACGCCTTGTCGCAGGCACATAAGGCCGTCACGGGGGACATTTCCGGTGTGACCGAAGGTCTGGGTGTCGCCTTCAACTCGACTTTGATCGCCCTGTTGCTGTCGATTCTGCTGATGTTCCTCATGCAGCAACTGCAGCAGGCGCAGGAGCGGCGGGTGCTCGACACCGAGACCTGGCTCGATCAGAAGATCGTGCGCAATCTGCAGGCGCGTTCGTGAGCACAGCGGGACTGCATTTGAACGACGCTGCGCTGGCACTCGCCATCGCAGGCGAGCTGAACTCGGTGCGGCCGTCGATCATTTATGCAGATCCCGCGGATGCACGGCGTTTTGGTACCGATGCGATGGCCACCGCGCGCCGTACGCCGCGTGCCGTCAGTGCCGATCATTGGTCCTTGCTCGGTACCGCGAGTTCTGCCTCGCCCGCCATGGCCCTGACACTGGCTCGGGCTGAATTACGCGGGCGCCTCGCCGAGGCGAATGTCGATCGTGAAGCGGCGGTGCAGGTGGCCGTGCCGCCGGCGTTGCCCGTTGCAGCACTCGCGCCTCTGCTCGGGGCGCTACGCGCCGATGGCATCACCGTGGGTGGATTCCACGATGCGGCATCGCTGACGGTTGCCGCGCTCGGTCTGCAGCGCAGCACGCTGGTCGTACAGCTCGGCCAACAGCACGTGGCTGCGGCGCGGGTGGTGGTCGAGTCCGGCGAAGCGCGTACGCGCGCCTTAGCCGTACGGCGGGGTTCCGGTGCTGCGGCCTTGCAGCAGGCCTGGCTGCAACTGGCCAGCGAAGCGATGGTGCTGCGCACGCGCTTCGACCCACTGCACGATGCAACCTCCGAGCAGCAGTTGTTCGACCTGCTGCCGCAGGCGTGGGCGAGCGCGACCGCGACAGGTTCTGCGACCATCGAACTGCCCGCTGCAGGTGAGCCGCGCAAGATCAGCCTCGCTACCGAGCAGTTTGCCCACCGTGCTCAGAGCATCTATCGAGATCTGCTTGCTGCCCTGCAGGAGGTTCGCCCCGTTGGTGCGGTCGACGTGTTGCTCGATCGCGCGCTGCTGGAGTTGCCGGGCCTGCGCGCCAAGCTCGATGAACTGCGCGGCTGCCGCGTGTTGACCATGAGCCCGGGTGTTGCCGCACGTGCGGCCTCGCTGCAACAGACAATGGCTGCCGCCGACGGCAGCGTCACGCTGCAGCGCGGCCATGCGCTCTGGAGCACGCCGCTCGAGAGCCCGCTGGAGTTGCCGCGATCCGACGGGACGATCGCTGCACAGAGCCCGACGCATTTGCTCTGGGAGGGCCGTGTGGTCAGTCTGCCGCGAGGTCGACCCATCGAAGTGGGGCGCGAGGTCGACAGTGCGGGAGTGCAAGTCGGCGAGGGCGTCGCCGGCGTATCGCGGCTGCATTGCTCGCTGCAGCGGGATGAGCGAGGCGTCACGCTGCAGGATCACAGTCGTTACGGCACTTGGCTGAACGATCAGCGTGTTGTCGGTCGCGTCAACGTGCTCGCAGGCGATCGCATGCGCCTCGGCGATCCGGGTATCGAGTTCGGGTTTGTTGCGGTGGGGGAAGCGGATGGCCCGTCGCAAGGTTGAGGTCTTCAGCCTCTCGTTTCTCGATGTGATCTGTTGCGGCTTTGGTGCCGTCATCCTTTTTTACACCATCATCAGTGCGCAGAGTGGCATTGAGCGAACTCGCAAAGCGGAAGATCTGGCGGCGCAGGTGTCCAAGCTCGAGGAGGAGGTGCTGACGGGTGCGCGCAACCTCGTGCGCCTGCGCAATTCTCTGCAGATGACCGAGAGCGAGACGGTCTCGGCCTCCTCTCGTGCTACCCAGCTCATCGAGGAGCTGCAGCGTAAGCGCGAGGAAAGTTTCATCTACGATTCCGACACGCTCGCCAAGCGCGAGCGAGTGGAGAAGCTCAAGGCCGAGGTGCGCGCACTGCAGGAGAGTACGCGCCGGCTCGAAGCCAGCGCCAAGGTCGATACGCCACGCGCCGAGCGGGTCGGTGCGGGCAAGTCCATGGCGAGTCGCCGTTACATCACGGGGTTGACGCTCAAGGGTCGGCGCATCCTCGTGCTGCTCGATCGCTCATCGAGCATGCTTGATGAGGATCTCGTCAACATCATTCGTCTGCGCAACTCACCGGAGGCGAGCAAGCGAGCCGCTTCGAAGTGGCGTCGTGCCAGCGACATTGGCGCGTGGGTCGTCGCGGAAATCCCCGACACCTCCCAGTATCAGGTGTACGGCTTCAATACTTCGGCGACGCCGCTCCTTCCGGGTACGGAGGGGCAATGGTTGCCCGCCAAAGACGAAGCGCGCCGCGATCAGGTGCTCGATCGCATGGCGGGTCTCTCGCCCGAAGGTGGCACAAGCCTGATCAACGCCTTCGCCGCGATCCGTGCCATGCCGCAGCCGCCGGATCAGGTGATCCTCATCACCGACGGTCTACCGACGCAGGGCGCAGCGGCGCCGGCGCTGCGCAAGTACGTCGATGCAGCGGCACGGGCTCGCCTGTTCGACGAGGCCGTGCGCGGACTCAACCGCAATATTCCTGTCGATGTGATTTTGCTGCCGATGAAGGGCGATGTGCCGGCGCCGCATCGGTTCTGGGGACTGGCGCGCATGACCAAGGGGGCCTTCGTGATGCCCTCGCCGGATTGGCCATGAGACTTAAACGCCGCGAGACAGAGGTCTTCAGCCTCTCGTTCCTCGATGTGATCTGCTGTGGATTCGGCGCGATCATTCTGCTGCTCGTGCTCTCCGAGTTCGGGCAGCCGCTCGTCATCGAGCGATCTCGCGAGGATCTGCAAATGCAGCTGAAGAAGCTGCAGGAGGAGCTATTCGTGATCCGCGGCGAGTCCGAAGTGCTGCAGCGTGAGCTCAAGGGACGGGTAGACAAGCTCATGCGCGAGCGTCAGAACCTCGCTAAGGCGGCCGGTGAAATATCCGCGTTGCGCGGCCAGTTCAATACTTCTCGTCAGGATGCGGCGGTGAGCAACATCCTCGAGACCGAGTTGCTGGCCGCGTTCGACGAACTCTCCGAGCAGAACAAACGCCTCGTTCAGGCCTCGCGAACCCGCCGCAGCATTACCACCCAAGCGGTGGGCGGCATACCGGTCGATAGCGACTACGTGATCTTTCTCATCGACACCTCGGGCAGTATGCAGGGTGGCCACTGGGAGACGGCGATCGAGGTGATGCGCGAGATCCTCGACATCTACCCGCGCCTGAAGGGACTGCAAATCGTCGATGACAATGGGCGAGAGCTCTTCGCCGGGTCTCGAGGGCGCTGGCTCACCGACAGCGCGCCGCTGCGCACGGATATCGTGCAGCGCATGCGCAGCTGGCGCAGCTTCAGCGACTCGAGTCCAGCTGACGGCATCGAAATGGCGATCCGAAACTACTGGTCGGCAGACAAGCGCATCAGCATTTACGTGCTCGGGGACGAGTTCACCGGCGAGAGCATTCAGAGCGCACTGGATGCGGTGGATCGCATCAATCGTCCTGATGCCTCAGGCCGGCGCAGGGTGCGCATCCACGCAGTCGGCTTTCCGGAGGCGCCTGGCATGACGCCATTTACAAACATCCGGTTCTCCGCCCTAATGAGAGCCATGTGCGAGCGCAACGACGGCACGTTCGTTGGCCTCACCAACACCAAGTCCTGCGCAATGAGCATGAACATCGGAGGGGTGATCACATGCGTCGGTGGCAACTAGCCGGAGCGGGTGTCGCAGTGCTGTTGGCCGGTTGCGGTGGCGTGACCATCGCGCCGAAACCGGTTTTGCCGAAGGCGCTCGTGCAGGAAATCCCCGCGACGGTGGGACTGCTGGTGCCTGCCGACCAGAGCAGCTATGCGCACTCGGAGACCCGAGCGGGCGTCGTCTGGAGTGTGGCACTCGGGCAGGGCCAGCAGGTCGTGGCACGCGAGGTGCTCGACAGCCTGTTCCGCGAGGTACGCGAATTCTCTGAACTCGAGGTGGCTCGCAAGTCCGAGGGTTTGCAGGCCATCTTCGAGCCGCGCATCGAGCAGTACTCGTTCGCGACCGCCCAAGAAACCGGCGGCGATTACGTCGCGGTGACCATCCGTTATCGCGTCAATGTGCTCGCGCCCGATGGCGTGCGGTACGACAGCTTGACGCTGACGGGCTACGGCACCGGACTCGCCGAAGGGTTTGGCTCGGGCGGCCCCATGGATGAAGCGACGCGTGCCGCGATGCGCGATGCGGCCGCCAAGTTTCTTACGCAGTTCCCGGAGTTGCCGCTCGCCAAGGAATTGTCGGCGGGCACCAAGCTCGTGGCAGACCCCGCCGAGGTGCAGACCCGATTGGCGGCTGCCCTCGACATCGACGTGCTGCCGATCCGCGAATCGCGCCGCAGCAACCCGAGTTGGCGTCCCGGCGCAGTGATCGGCAACGATGCACCGCCGCTCATCGTGCCGGGTGCGGTGTCTCCGGCGCCGGCGGCGCCGGGTTCTCCTTCGGAATCCTGACGAGCAGGGTTTCGCGGAACGGCACGCCCTCGGTCTCTGCCGGTTCGCCGTTCTCGAGGCGCGGCGCATAGCGGGCGCGGCGCAGTGCGAACGCGGCCGATTTCTGCGTGGCGTCGGGGGCATCCGATGACTCGACCGCCGGCTCTATGACCTTGCCGTCGCGCCCTACGTGCACGCGGAAGCGCACTTCGCGGGCGACATACTCGGTGGGATCCGTGGGCCTCAGGCGCGAGGCAGCCGTGGCCGGAGCACGATAGAAGAGCAATCTCGGCGACTGCAGCCACTTGCGCTGCTCCGGCAGGGCGTCCAGCGCCTTCCAGGCATCGGCATAGTGTCCGAAGGCCCGACTGCCGTTGCCGGCGATCAAGTGCCAATCGCCGAGTTGGACCAGCGTCTCACTGCGCAATACCGCATCGATCGGTTTCTGTGCATCGAGGATGGCCAGCGCGAAGCGCAGGGCGCGCTCCCCGTCGTTGTTCAGACGACCGGCGCCTGCATTGGGTGCAAACAGTTCCGTGCCGTCGCCCATCTCCGGGCCTGCCGTCGTGGGTTCAATCTCGGGACCGTACAGTGCTTCGAGAAACCAGGTTCGAGCCAACCCGCGCAAGGCCGGTACGCCGAGCACAGGCTTGGTCGGTGAAAGCTCTTCGGCCAATTGCAAGGCGCGCGCGTGCAAGCCGCGCGCAGTAGCGTAGCGGCCTACCGACTCATACCAGCGCGCATAGCGATCGAGCGGTTCGATCAGGCGCAGATCCTTCTTTCCGTAGGCCGTTTCCACGACCCGAAAGGCGTTCTGGTGTTCGCGCTCCGCTTCGCTCAAACGATCGGCGCCCTCCAGTGCCTCGATCAGCGCATCGACGAGATCGAGTTGCTCGATGTTGTAGAGACCATCGAGGTTGCGTGACAAATCGACAGCGCGCTTGAGCGCGATGGTGGCCTCGTTGGGCTTGCCGGCTGCGAGCCAGGTCTCACCCAGTCCCTGCAGCGGGCGTATGAGTCGACGATCCGCGCCCGACAACTGGCCGTCGATCAAGCGCACTGCTCGCTGATAGGCGATTTCGGCGGCGACGAAATCACCGCGTCGATAGGCCACCGTGCCGAGGTTGGTCAGCGGATTGACGAGTTCCGCTGCGTCTTTGCCGAAGCGATCTTCGGTGCGCGTGACGATTTGCGTTGCCAGTGCCGCGGCTGCAGAGAGATCGTTGCGCTCAAGCGCCTGCTTGAGCGCTGCCTGATCGGCGAGCCGAGCATCGACTTGGGGTGGCGACGGCGCAGCGGCGGCGGCCAGTGGCATCGTTGCGGCCACTGACATCACCCAAAGTGCGCTGGTCAGCGCTTTTCGAAGAGGTAGTGGGACACCAGCCATTCGCGTCCACCTCGATAGCCAAAGAGTTCCGCACAACTCATGAAGAATACTCGCCAGTACACCCACCAGCGCGTCGCATGCTCTGCGCCGTAGGCCTCGGCGAGGACCGGCATCAGGGCCTCACGCCGCGCGTCCATCTTCTGCAGCCATGCCTCGGAGGTGAGCTGATAATGCCGCCCATCGACATGCCAGTGATCGGCGAGGCGAAGATCCTTCTGGAAATAGTGCAGCAGATCGTCACTCGGCATGATGCCGCCGGTGAAGAAGTAACGCGCCATCCAGTCAGATTCGTCCCGTACCTCGAAGGTATAAGCGAAGCGATGATGCGTGAAGATGTGTACAAACAGCGTGCCACCCGGGTTCAGCCAGCTGGCGATGCGTCCGAGCAGGGTCTGGTAGTTGCGCATGTGCTCGAACATTTCCACCGACACCGCACGGTCGAAACGGGTGTTGGCATCGAACTCCAACTGATTCACATCGCAGGTGACGATGGTCAGGTTCTTGAGTCCGCGCTCGGCCGCTCGCGCGTCAATGAACTGCTTCTGCGTGCGCGAGTTCGACACTGCCGTAATTTGCGAATTCGGAAAGTGCTCGGCCATCCACAGCGACAGCGAGCCCCAGCCGCAGCCGAGTTCGAGGATCCGATCGCCGTCCCGGAGTCGTGCGCGTTCGCAGGTCAACTTCAGCATGCGCGCTTCAGCGGCATCAAGATTGTCGGCGGCGCGACTGACGTCGAAGTCCTCGTAGAAGCAGCTCGAATACTTGAGGTGCTTACCGAGCGTCTGCAGATAGAACGCCGTCGGCACCTCGTAGTGCTGTTCGTTGGCCGCGGCCGTATGGATAGCAATCGGGCTCTCGCGAAGGCTACGCACCATCGCCATCAGATGTTCCTGCTGGGATTGCGGATCACCCTTGTCTTCTTCTTGCAGCCGTTGCTGCAGCAGCGCGCGGATACGGTTGCGGATCAACCAGTCGGGCACGCGGTCGGCTTCGAGAAGTCGCATCGAGAGGGATGGGGCGGGTTCCTGACTCATGGAGGCGATTGAACCTTCAGGCGTTGCGCGGTGTGCTCGAGCACCGGGATGAGCGAGCGGTAAAGTATATAAATAACCGGCGGGCCGATCAGTAACCAGCCGATCGAGCCATGCAGGATCGCATCCCGCAGGATGACGATGGCCTGCCATACGCCATCGGCCAAAATGCGCAGGCCTTCCTCAACCGTGAGCGGTTGACGCGGCGCGCCGATCACCCACTCGCCGGCTCGTACGAACGGAATAATGAGTGCCAGCTGTATCGGCGACATGAGATAGCTCACGAGCTGTATGGCGGCGAGGTTGAGGCGCCTCGCGAAGGCGATGAAGGTCAGCAGCGGCGTCGAGACGCCAAGTACCGGAAACACACCGACGCCCGCGCCGAGTGCGAGACACAGCGCGAGCTCACGCGGCGACAAGCCTTGCTTGAGCAGGCCCAGCAGCGGATCGATCACGCGTTGGCGGAAGAAGTTTCGCATCAGTGGTGGTGCATCAGTGATGGTGCATCAGTGGTCGTGCATTAGCGGTCGTGCATCAGCCGTTGCGGCGGGTGAGCACGGCGGCAGCGGGTTCATCGGGGCCGAGGCGAGCGAGCTCGCGCAGCACGTAGGCGGCCATGGCCATGTTGCCGAGCAGCATGATGGCGACGAACCAGACGATGCGGGGCAGCACACGCTGCTCCTTGTAAAACACCCAGACGTAGAAGGTCAGAAAGCCGTAGTACGCGTCGATGAGTGTTGCGATGGTCCACCAGCGATCAGGCTCACTGACGAGTCCCTGCCACTCCCAGACTGGTTGTTGCAGGCTGGCATAGCTCGTATAGGCGAGGAGGCTCAGGAAAATGAAGCCGAACAGAGTTTTCAACAATGGCTTGCTCATAGTCTTCCCGTGCGCAGGTCGAGTCGTGGAGCGGCTTGCACCAGTGCAGCCCCAATCAGCAGGGCTGCAAAGTCCGAAGGGTCTGGGACGCGCCCCGGCACCCATTGTTGCAGGAATTCGCAGCCGACGGCGACCAGGAGCGCTAGCAGCAGCGGCGGGAACGAGCCGGTGCGACTGGTGCTGGCGAGCCAGGCGAGGCCGATGCCGAGGAACAGGCGCTCGAGCAGCGGCAGCGCCCCGGGGTCAACGATTTCACCGGTCAATTCCGCAAACGGTACCCAGGTCGGGGCGAGTTCCGCTGGCGCCGGCGTTACGGGTGTGAGCGCGGCGGCGATGAAACCGCATCCGGCTGCAATGAAAAGGCCCGTCTGACCGGTCTTGACCCCCTGCGATCGTCCAAGCAGCAGCACCGGCAGGGCCAGCAACAGGCCGCCGCACTCATCGAGCGTCAGATGTTGTCCGACGAATAGCAATCGTGCCCCGAGCGACAATCCCAGCAGCGCGATGAACCAGGGCCAGAAGGAGTCGCGGCGCATGAGAGTGCGCACGAGCGCGCCGAGGATCACGTAGCAGGCAAAGTAGGCGAGCAGTCGACTCGGCGATAGCGGGATGCTGAGGCTGTAGTCTATCGCCGCGGTGATCCGCCCGGGTCGAAGTCGCGGCACGAATGGCGCCAGGTGCGACACCAGCCAGAGTGCAATGAGCAGGCCGAGTGCGGGTCCGATCTGCAGGCGTTGCAGTCGAGCCGACAGGGGGCGTACGGGCAGTGCCTGATAGGCCAGCGCGAGAACGGTACCGAGCGCTGCACTGATGATATTGAACACCCAATCCGCGAGACTCGGATCGCGTGGCGGCAGCGCGTGCTGGGCCAGCTCGACCCCGAACGAGAGCGCGGCGGCCGCGAGCACCGGCGCCACGAATCGTTGTAGCCGGCTGCGACGATCGGCGAGCGTCATGGCGGCGACGAGT
>Ga0209033_1002077_pt1 | contig 11188 bp, 9 predicted proteins | sample LauGreFa1BDMLBDN_2_FD_188218 | JGI IMG/M metagenome (GOLD analysis project Ga0209033, IMG submission 188218) | Freshwater lake microbial communities from Lake Michigan, USA - Fa13.BD.MLB.DN (SPAdes) (version 2) | ecosystem: Environmental > Aquatic > Freshwater > Lake | place: Lake Michigan, USA...
CTATAATTGAAATACAGAATTTCTTAAAAAATAACAATCATTACATCAATCAATAGAACACAATCAAATATTTTATAAACTTTAATACTTTATTTTATGTCAGTACTTCTAGGAGAAAAAGAATTTTTTAAAGGCATAGGTCAAATTAAATACGAAGGCTTAGATAGCGATAATCCATTAAGCTATCGTTGGTATGATGAAAGCAAAATAGTAGCGGGTAAGCCCATGAAAGACTGGTTACGCTTTGCAGTAGCCTATTGGCATAGTTTTGTTGGCAATGGCGGCGATCCTTTTGGAGAACCTACGCATATTTTTCCTTGGAATGAAAAACAAGATGCAGTGGCGCGCGCTAAGGACAAGGCCGATGCAGCTTTTGAATTTATTACTAAACTAGGCCTTCCTTATTATTGCTTTCATGATGTAGATGTAGTAGACTATACCAATGATGTAAATGAAAACGATAGTCGCTTACAAGCACTCACTGCTTATTTAAAAGAAAAACAAAAAGCCAGTGGTGTAAAATTATTATGGGGCACAGCGAATGTATTTAGCAATAAGCGTTATATGAATGGGGCTTCTACCAATCCTGATTTTCATGTATTATCGCATGCAGCAGCACAAGTAAAAGGCGCCTTAGATGCAACCATTGCACTTGGTGGAGAGAACTATGTATTCTGGGGTGGAAGAGAAGGCTATATGTCGCTGCTGAATACCAATATGAAAAGAGAGAAAGAACATTTGGCTAAATTTTTACATACTGCAAAAGACTATGCGAGAAAAAATGGTTTTAAAGGAACTTTTTTTATTGAGCCTAAGCCTTGCGAGCCTACAAAGCATCAATACGATTATGATAGCGAAACAGTCATAGGTTTCTTGCGTCAATATGATTTACTAAACGATTTTAAATTAAATATTGAAGTGAACCATGCTACCCTTGCCGGTCATACTTTCCAACATGAATTACAAGTAGCAGTGGATGCAGGTATGTTAGGTAGTATGGACGCCAATAGAGGCGATTACCAAAACGGCTGGGATACAGATCAGTTCCCAACGAATATTAATGAGCTAGTAGAGTCCATGCTTATAATTGTAGAAGCAGGTGGATTCCAAGGAGGCGGTATTAATTTCGATGCTAAGCGTAGAAGAAATTCCACCGACCCTGCCGATTTATTTCATGCACATATTGGAGGCATAGATACTTTTGCCCGCGCTTTAATTACAGCAGATACTATTTTACAAAAATCGGAGTATACAAAAATTCGCTCTACTAGATATGCTTCTTTTGATGCAGGTAAAGGCAAGGACTTCGAACAAGGAAAATTAAGTTTAGAGGACTTAAGAGCCTATGCGGTAGAGAAAGGAGAACCTACTGCTATAAGTGGTCAACAAGAATTAATAGAAAACATTATTAATAGGTATATTTAAGCAATGCAAGCAGCCGATAAAAAATTGGGTTTATGGACTAGTACTTCTTTAGTCGTAGGAAATATGATAGGGGCAGGAGTTTTTTTGATGCCTGCAACACTGGCTAGTTTTGGAGGTATTAGTTTAATAGGTTGGGTTTGCTCGGCTATGGGTGCTTTTTTACTTTCAAAAGTATTTGCACATTTAAGTAATTTATTACCCGCGGCTAATGGTGGTCCTTATGCTTATTCTCAAAAAGGCTTAGGCGATTTTGCCGGCTTCTTGGTAGCCTGGGGTTATTTAGTATCGGTATGGTGTACTAATGCTGCTATTACAGTTTCATTTATTAGTGCCCTAAGTACTTTTATTCCTGCATTAGCTACTAATTCATTATTAGCCATAGCAACTGGTTTAGCTACTATTTGGTTTTTAACTTGGATTAATTCTTTAGGCATATTTACCTCCGGTGTAGTGCAACTAATAACTACTATATTAAAAATTCTACCCATTATATTAATTGGCGTGGTAGGTTTATTTTATATTCAATGGGAAAATTTCTTACCCTTTAATTCAAGTGGAACTTCCACCATTACTGCTATTACTGCCACCACTACTTTAACCTTTTTTGCTTTTTTGGGTATTGAGTGTGCCACTATTCCTTCAGGCAGTGTGGCCAATTCAGCAGCCACTGTAGCCAAGGCTACTACGCTTGGAACGCTTATTGCTACTGTGGTGTATATATTAAGTACAGTAAGTATTATGGGTATGATTCCTGCAGCCCAATTAAAAAATAGTGTAACACCCTTTGCCGATGCAGCAGTTTTAATATGGGGCCATGGAGCTGAGTATTGGGTGAGTGCAGGGGTGGCCATTGCTGCCTTTGGGGCTTTGAATGGGTACATATTAATTCAAGGTCAATTACCTTTTGCCATTGCGAAGGATAAATTATTTCCTGCCATTTTTATGAAGCTGAATGCAAAAGGCGTACCCGTTTTAGGGGTGGTTATTTCAAGTGTATTTATTTCTATATTAATGAGTATGAATTATACCAAGGCATTAGTAGAGCAGTTTAAGTTTTTAATGCTAATGACTACTTCTACAATTTTAATTCCTTATATTTTTTGTACTGCCTCTTATTTAATTATGCGATTTAAATTACCCTTTAAGTCAAGCAAAAATTTATCCATGGCTATTTTATTAGCTACACTTACTTTTATTTTTTGTTTATGGTTAATAATAGGCCTAGGACAGGAAACTGTTTTCTGGGGCTTTTTCTTAACTATGTCCTCTGTTCCCATTTATGTTTTTGCCGTTTGGAAGCGAGATAAAGTTTAACTTTATTCATAAAAGTATTCATAACAGTATTCACAACATTGTTCATATAATTATTTCACCACTTTAAATTATAGTCATGTCATCGCATTCAGAATCTGGAAAATTAAATTCTTTATTTATTAAAAAAGCGTCAGCAGCTTTTATTGGCGATGCACATATTACCAAGCATTGGGAAGCCTTGAATTATTTAGGTAAACCAAATATTGATAAAGCACTTGCAGAGTACGATGCTTTTGAAAAAATTTTAATAGACAATGGAGCGCAGGTTTTTTATTTTCCTGAAGACGATTCAGTGAATATGGATTCTATTTATTGCAGAGATGCTGCTATTGCCACCAGCAAGGGCATGATTATTTGCAATATGGGCAAAGAGGGTCGTAGAAATGAGCCCTTGTCTCAACAAAAAGCCTATGAGGCAGCTGGCATTCCAGTACTTGGGGTCATTACCGCACCTGGAACCATTGAAGGAGGTGATGTTGCCTGGTTAGATGCTAAAACCTTGGCTGTGGGCCATACCTATAGAACCAATGAAGAAGGTATTAAACAAGTAAGCGCCTTATTAAAGCCTTTAGGCGTGGAAGTAATTTCAGTTCCCATGCCACATTATAGAGGTTCATCGGATGTATTTCATTTAATGTCGGTACTAAGTCCTGTGGCCGATAATATAGCAGTGGTGTATTCTCCATTAATTCCGATTGTATTTAGAAACGAATTAATTAAAAGAGGTTTTGAATTAGTAGAAGTGCCAGAAGTGGAATTTGATAGCATGGGTTGTAATGTACTAGCCTTAGCACCGCGTACTTGTTTAATGGTAAAGGGAAATCCTATTACGAAGTCTCGATTAGAAGCAGCAGGTTGCAAAGTCATTGAATACGAAGGCGCTGAAATTAGTGTGAAAGGGGGCGGAGGTCCAACTTGTTTAACACGTCCTATTTCAAGAGTTTAACTTTTTGTTCAGTATCGGCTAAAAGATTGTCAAGGTATTTTCTATTTAAGTATTTACCCTTATTTATAACAGCATCAATTTTTTTGGTGTTATTAATATCCAACAGTGGGTTTGCATTTAATATTAATAAATCAGCATTTTTCTGTTTTGCAACTGCACCATATAATTTTGATTGATTAAAAAATGCAGGCCCGTTTATAATTGAACAAATAAGTGCCTGCTGTGGAGTAAGTCCATATTTTACCATGATGGCTAGTTCGTCATGCATGCCTAGTCCAGGGTAATTAAATGAATTTAAAAAGCCCGCATCCGTACCTGCTAAAATTACAACACCACTTTTATAAAGTAAAGGGAGTAAATTTGCAGCTGCTTCAAAATTTTTGTGCCTAAATGCAATGGCATCAATATTGTCTTTCGAAGCTCTTTCAATTCTCCAGTTATAAGTTCTTTTTAATGCAGGTCCTAAGTACCTTAAGTAGTCGTCATTTGTATGACTTGTTTTGTCTAAGTAAGTGGTAATATAAGAGCCATTAATCGTAGGTACTACTGCCGTGCCGTTTTTAGCCAATTGTTTAAATTTTGCAATAGCTACTGTGCTATCAAAGCTATTTAAGTATAGCTCATTAGCCTCTCTGCCACTAATTTTATTAACTGCCCTTAACTTTGTAATGCTGTCTTCATTTTTTGATGCAGCTCTTTGTAAATATCCAATATGTTCAATTGCCGATAATCCATTTTTTGAAAAGACTTCTACATTCATAGTTGCTGGAACATGTCCTGTCACTTTCCAACCTCTTTTTCTTGCAGCAATAATACTTTTTAAAAATAAATCTGGAGCTAAAGTATTATCGGTAATTTTTATAAAATCAACTTTTAATTTTTGCAAGGAGTCCAGTGCGGTTGTTAATTCTGTTTCGTTGCTTATCTCTAAATCGCCTGGCCATATGGAATTAATACCTTCCAATTTCGGCCCGGATGTAAAAATAGTAGGTCCTAATAAAGTTCCATTGGCAATTTCATTTTTCCATTCTATAACATCTAGGCTAATGTCTCCTGCACAATCTCTAACATGACCAATACCCATTGCCATATACAAAGGTAGAAGCATCTTGTTTTCAGCTTTTAAACTGTCACCGCCAAAATGTACATGCATATCCCAAAGCGAAGGCATGATGTATTTTCCAGTCGCATCAATCGTGAATTGAGAGGTATATGACTTGTTTAGTGATGTATTACTTATATCAATTATTTTATTTTTTTGAATAGCTATATATCGATTAGGAATAATTTTATTATTGACAACATCAACAATATTTACATTATTTATAATAAGGTCAATTTTTTTAATTTGTGCATTTACATTTACAGTAATGACAATAAAAACTAAGCAAGCGGTTAAGAACTTCATTTTATTATTTTTAACTTTTATTTATTCCAATCCCATAATACGATATCCCAAGAAGCGCCACCATAGCCAATGGTATGTATTATTTCAAAGCCTGTTTTTAAATGTGCTTTAATAGATCTTGGATTATCCTGTGCTACATCGGTAATGCAATAAGTAAATTCTTTTTGTAATTCAGTTTTAAAAAAGCCATACATTTTTTGGACAAGTCCTAGGCCGCGATAATTTTTACCTACACATAGCTGTCCTACTAAAACATAATTCGTTTCATTCAGTGGCTTATTGTTAAAACTTAGTTTATCTGTTTCGTCAAATAAACTATCTAATAAAGGATGTCCTCCATAAATAGATTTTACCGCCACCATCGCATAGCCTACTACTTTATCACCGTCCTTAGCAATAACTGAAGGGCTGGCAGTATTCATTTGTTTTAAAAATTCAAAACTATATTCTGCTGTGACAAAACCTTCCCGAGCAGCTTCTTCAGCGCTAATTAATTTTTTCAAATTCTCTTTTTGTAATAAACGAATACCTTCTATTTCTACATCATTCGTTACGCGCACTATTTCAACCATTTTTATAATTTTCTAGTTTTTAAAATATAATTATATAAATCATATTTAGCGCCAATTTTAAGTTTAGCACTATAAATCCCATTGATACCAGAAGTAAAGTAAGCTATCATACTTGCAAGCCCCACATATATGCCTGCCTGTATACCAAATAGCTCCACGCCCATAATAATGGAGGCAATTACACAATGCGTTGCCCCCGCAAACACAGCCACAAATCCCATTCCAGCAAGTAATACCATTGGTAGTGGAATAAACCAAATAAGTACATTACCTAAGGTAGCCCCTATAAAAAATAAGGGAGTTACTTCCCCACCTTTGAAGCCTGCACTTAAAGTAAGACTAGTTAATAATAGTTTCAAAGCAAAATCAAAATTGCCAGCGGGTTCATTAAAGGCATCCATAATAGAAGGAATACCTAGTCCAATATATTTGGTAGAATTAGCCACTACAATAAATAAAGCAATAATGATACCTCCAATAAATGGACGCATGGGTTCAAATTTTATTTTTGAAAATAAAGCTTCAAAAATTTTACCTGTATAAATAAATAAAAATGCAGCTAATCCAAAAATAAGACCTGCAAGCATTGTCCAACTTATAGTACTTATTGTAATACTTGGTATAATATCAATAGAATACACTGTATGTTTTACCATCCATGCTAAACAAATATAGTGTGCGCCAAAGGCTGCAGCAAAACTTGGAATTATATTTTCAAATTTCACTTTTCTAAAACTCATTATTTCTAAAGCAAAAATAGCAGCTGCAAAGGGCGTTCCAAAAACTGCAGCAAAACCCGCACTCACACCCATTATTAAAATGGTTTTTCTTTCCGCAGAACTTAATTTAAATATACTCGTGAATTGATCTGCTATAGCGCCACCTATTTGCACCGCTGTTCCTTCTCTACCTGCAGAACCTCCGCCTAGATGTGTAAGTAAACTGCTTATAAAAACAAGTGGGGCCATTATTAGGGGAATGGGTTTGATAGAAGAACTTTTAGTACTTGTAGTTTCTGTAGCTTGATGTATTTCTAAAATTAAATCATTTCCTTTTTTAGCGTCTGCTCCAAAGTAATGATAAGCAAAACCAATACCTAAACCTATTAAAGGTAAGAAATTCACTACCCAAATATGGTTGGTACGCCAAATGGTAACAAAGTCCAATGCTATCAAAAACCATGCAGTTGCGGAGCCTACTAGGACTGCCGTCATAATAGTAATGAACAACCACTTTAGTATAAATAATAAATGGGTACTTATTTTTTTCATTTGCATTAAGAACAAACTATTTCTATAGTTGATTTAAGTTATGACTCATTGCCAGCTTCTTTATTTTTATCTTTTTTATTAAGCATTACAATAGCAATAATGACCCAAACAATATTTACAAACATGGAAGGATAGGCCTGATGGAAGTAGGTGTTCACTACAAAAAACAATCCTCCCATAATATTGGCTAAAACATAGCGTTTACTAGTAGCCGCTAGCCTTCCTGTGATGTTTAAAGCGTAGGATCCGACAATTAATACAGAGCCTATCCAGCCCAATATTTCAACAAGTGTATTCATCTAATAAAATTAGGCTAAATAGCATAAAGGGGTAGCGTAATGCTGTTTAAACTTCAAACAAAATCCAAAATATTGCCTATTTTTAGGTTACATGGAAAAATCAATTAAGAATCTTCTAGAAAATAATAAAAACTGGGTAGCAAAACAATTAGCCATCGACCCTGCCTATTTTGATAAATTGTCGAATAGTCAAAATCCAGAATATTTATGGATTGGCTGTTCCGATAGTCGTGTGCCTGCCAATCAAATTACTGGCACATTGCCTGGTGATATTTTTGTGCATCGCAATATTGCCAATATGGTTGTTCATAGCGATATGAATATGTTAAGTGTTTTATCTTATGCAGTAGAAGTTTTGAAAGTAAAGCATATTATAGTCTGTGGTCACTATGGTTGCGGAGGTGTGCAAGCTGCTATGGAAAATAAACAATTTGGTTTAATTGATAATTGGCTAAGACATATTAAAGATGTGTATCGCTATCATCATAAAGAATTAGATGCTATTGAAGATAAAACGCAAAGAGCTAGAAGATTTGTAGAAGTAAATGTTATGGAACAAGTACATGATTTAGGCAAAACTTCAATTGTTCAAAATGCTTGGAAAAATAACCAACCTTTACATGTTCACGGCTGGGTGTACGACATTCATGACGGAATTATTAAGGATTTAGATGTGACTTTTACTTGCACCAAGGATTTACATAAAGTGTATCATTTAAGCTAATAGTATACAACTTCATTTTTAAGGCGATTTTTTTAAAGTCGCCTTTTTTATGTTGCTATTTTGCCAAAATTTATTGCGCATATTAATTTTTTTTACTATATTCAATAGTCTTAATTAGATGCTTAATTAAACTAATCATTTTAATCTATTACTATGAAAAATTTTATTTTATCTATTCTATGTCTATTTGTTTTGTCGGCCCAAGCGCAAACCTATACACCTACTAAAGCAAATATAGCAGCTAGGGCTGCTTTTCAAGATCGTAAATTTGGAATGTTTATACACTGGGGTGCTTCAAGTGTACTAGGCGATGGCGAATGGGTAATGGACAACAAAGGCATTAATAAGGACGATTATAAAAAACTAATTAAAGTATTTAATCCAGTTGATTTTGATGCGGCTAAGTGGGTAAGCATTGCTAAGAACGCTGGCATGAAATATATTGTTCTTATTACAAGACATCATGATGGTTTTTCTAATTGGGACACTAAACAATCAGATTGGAAAATTACCAATACACATTATAAGCAAGATCCTTTAAAATTATTAGCAGCAGAATGTAAAAAGCAAGGTATAAAATTAGGTTTTTATTATTCCACCTTAGATTGGATTAGAGATGACTACCCTTATGAGACAGGAAGAACAGGAAAAAAATCGGGAAGGACTGTTAAGAGTAATTACGATTCTTATTTGAAATTTATGAAGGGTCAATTAACGGAATTACTTACTAACTATGGAGATATTTCTTGTATATGGTTTGATGGTCATTGGGATCAAACCAATCCGGAAGGGTCCAAGGATAGAAGCTCTCGCATTAATTGGAAGTATGATGAAATTTATAGTTTAATTCATAAGCTTCAACCTGCTTGTATGATTGGGAATAATCATCACTTAGATCCCATACCAGGCGAAGACTTTCAAATGTTTGAACAAGACTTACCAGGCCAAAATACTTCAGGCTTAAGTTTTCAAACAGCTTCTAGTTTGCCAATAGAGTCTTGCATTACGATGAACGATGCCTGGGGTTTTAAAATTACCGATCGCAATTATAAATCCTATACGAATATTATACAAACCTTAGCGGGAGCAGCTGGTCGTAATTCTAATTTATTATTAAATGTAGGGCCCATGCCCAATGGCGAAATCCAAATTGAATTTAGAGATACACTGGCCTTAGTAGGCAAATGGGTAAAGCAATATGGAGCTAGTATATATGGTACAAGGGGCGGTCCTTTAACACCACAAAGCTGGGGAGTCACTACACAAGATGCCAAACATATTTATGTGCACTTATTTAAGCAAAGAAAAGAGTCAGGTTTATTCATTCCGGGTAATTTTAAAGCAAAAAAAGTAAGTCTAATGGGCACCAATACAAGTCTTCCATTTAGTCCTAGACAAAATGGAATTTTAATAGATACACGCGGCTTATTGGTGACTGGTCCTGATACTATTATTGCCATTGATTTTCAATAGCTTATGAAAAAAGTAGTGCATTTGATTTTTTTCTAGAGTTAATATTAAGTTCACATTGAGGTAACATTACGGTAACATTGGAATCTAATCTTTGCGGTATAAATATTTATACTGTGAAAAGGTTATTAATACTCATCGGATTTATTGGAATTGCAACTATAACTCAAGCTCAAAAAGCTAAATTAACTGGTAAAATTACTAGTTCAAAGAACGAAGCACTTGCTAGTGTTTCTCTTTCTTTACAATCAGATAAGACACAGGTTTCAAAAACAGACATTGAAGGAAGATATAGTTTTACCATTGACGTAGCAAAAAACTATACATTGGTTTTAACCTATGTTGGTTACAAAAACAAAACTGTTCAAGATATTAAGGCTACTACTGCTAATGAAGATTTAGTAGTAGATGTAGTATTAGAAGAGGCTAATTCAAAATTAGCAGATGTAACCGTTTCTGCGAATAGAGCATCTAACAAAGGCGCTACCGACAACGCTTTAATTTCTTTTCAAAAGAATACCAATACAGTAGCTTCTGTAATTTCTGCAGAGACTATCAAAAGAAGTCCAGATAGAAATACAGCAGAAATTTTAAAAAGAACTCCAGGCGCTTCTATTCAAGAAGGTAAATATATTATTGTAAGAGGTTTAGCGGATCGTTATAACCAAGCTATGTTAAATGGTATTTTATTAACTAGTACCGAGCCTGATCGTAAAACATTTTCTTTCGATTTATTCCCATCTCAAATTATTGATAACATTATTATTAATAAGGCCTTCGTTCCAGAATTACCGGGTGAGTGGGCGGGTGGTTTAATTCAAGTAAACACAAAGGATGTACCTACAAAGAATTTCTTTAATGTTCAATTAGGTACAAGTGCTAATAGTTTAATTACTGGAAAAGATTTCTTTAAAGATAAAGGCGGTAAAACAGACTGGTTAGGTATTGACGATGGAACAAGAGCCTTACCTATCGGTTATACAACAAAGTCTAATTTTGATACTTCTAGTATTGGTGCAAAAACTGCATTAGGTAAAACAATGTCAAGTAATTGGGCTCCAATACAAACTACAGCGAAGCCTAATATTAACATGCAAATGAATGGTGGTTTTGCTGGAACACTATGGGGTAAGAAAATTGGGGGTATGATTGGTATTAGTTATGCAAATGCATACCGTTTCCAAGATAATGTCAATAACCAAAATGGTATTTCTAATGACAAATTCGTTCCCATCACTGAATTAAAAGATAGCAAGTATTTCCAAGATATTAATATGGGTGCCATTGCGGGTTTATCTTTATTCCTAAACCCATTGAATAAAATTAGTTATAAAGCTATTGTAAACGTTAAAACGGCGAATACTTATAACTCAAGAATGGGTACCGACTATTCAAGACAAGACTTAGTAAAAGGAAATGAGTTTGTTTTTGGCCAGAACGTATTTTTCACCAATCAATTGAATGGTGAACATAGCTTGTCTAGTAAATTAAAATTCAATTGGTATGGAGCTTTTAATATTTTAGATTCTTATACTCCAGACCAAAGAAGAATCATGTATACCAAAAGTATAACTGGATCTGATCCTTATGTATTAAATATTTCAAATACTTTATCTCAACAGTCTGGTAGTCGTGTATTCCAAACCTTATCTGATTATATTTATACAGCAGGTGGCGATTTAACTTTTAAAATAAATCAACAAAATACCATTAAGGCGGGTTATATGGGACAAGTAAAGGATCGTTTATATGACGCTCA
>Ga0209033_1002083_pt1 | contig 11171 bp, 10 predicted proteins | sample LauGreFa1BDMLBDN_2_FD_188218 | JGI IMG/M metagenome (GOLD analysis project Ga0209033, IMG submission 188218) | Freshwater lake microbial communities from Lake Michigan, USA - Fa13.BD.MLB.DN (SPAdes) (version 2) | ecosystem: Environmental > Aquatic > Freshwater > Lake | place: Lake Michigan, USA...
GCTAAACAGTTTTTAGCGAAGAAGTTCCAAAATTACTTCTAACTCAATCACCATTTGATGAATGAGTTGCTTGGTGCGCGTGGAATCATCTTTTGAATCACTGCTCGATAAATGCGCTTTTGCGCCACCGATAGTGTAGCCTTGTTCATATAACAAGGCGCGAATTTGGCGAATAATTAAAACATCATGACGCTGATAATAGCGGCGATTACCACGACGTTTAACGGGGTTGATTTCAGAAAATTCTTGTTCCCAATAACGTAGGACGTGCGGCTTTACACCACATAATTCACTGACTTCACCAATACTAAAATAGCACTTTGCCGGAATAATCGGCAATTCATTATTATTACTCGGCTCCAGCATACGCTTCTACTCGTGCTTTAAGTTTTTGACCCGATCTAAAGGTGACAACACGTCGCGCTGTAATCGGGATTTCTTTGCCTGTTTTTGGGTTTCTACCCGGGCGACCAGTTTTGTCTCGTAATTCAAATTTGCCAAAACCAGAAAGTTTCACTTGCTCACCATGATCTAAAGAACGTTTAATTTCTTCAAAAAAAAGATCGACCATATCTTTCGCTTCGCGTTTATTTAGTCCTAATTCGTCAAATAAATTCTCTGCGAAATCTGCTTTTGTTAATGCCATAAACTTAATCTCTTAATTTTGCGCCCGTTTGTCGGGTCAAGGTCTCTAGGAACGTGCTAACTATAGCATCAATTTCGGTATCTGTAAGCGTTTGTGTATGATTTTGCAACACTAAACGCAGTGCAACACTTTTATAATTCTCATCAACGCCTTTGCCGCGATAGACATCAAAAATTACTGCATCCTGCAATAACGATTCCTCACATGATGCAATGCATGCGATTATATCGCCCGATGTGACATCTTCTTTAACAAGAAGCGCTAAATCACGGCTAACAGAAGGAAATTTTGACAACGGTTTAAAGCGGGCATGTTGTTTATTGAGTAAAACATCTTGTGCGAGTTCAAACAAGAAAATAGGCGTTTCAAATCCTAATTGGCTTTCTAATGTAGGATGGAGCATCCCAAACCAGCCAACCAATTCACCTGTTTTGGTCAGAATTTGCGCACTTTGACCAGGGTGTAGCGTTTCGTGTTCATGTGCAACAAAATCGACACTCACACCAGTTAACGCAAAAATAGCTTCAATATCCGCTTTCACATCAAAAAAGTCCACTAAGCGCGTTTTTTCACCCCATTGCTCTAAATTCACATTACCCAGTGCTAAACCCGCCAACATTTTTTCTTGATGGGTTTCACCCTTTTGCTGTACAAAACGCAAACCCGATTCAAATAAACGCACACGTGTTTGTTGACGATTGGTATTATGCAGCGCCGCATTGAGTAAACCGCCCCAAAGCGTCGTACGCATGACAGCAAGTTCTGCAGAAATTGGGTTTTGCAAACGAATAAACTGCGCACTTGGCGCAATTGTTTGTTGCATCGCTTCATCAATAAAGCTGTAGGTAATGGCTTCCTGATAACCGCAATCTACTAATAAATCTTTGACGCGCTCTAAATCAATCGTACTTTCTGTGGCTTCATTAAGTGACGAGCGCACTAAAATTTGATTATTAGGCAAATTATTATAGCCATGAATTCGCGCGATTTCTTCGATCAAATCGGCTTCAATAGCAATATCAAAACGGAAACTAGGTGGAATCACTTTCCAGCCATCCGCTTGCGCAGAAACGTGCAATCCAAGGCGCGTTAAAATGTCGTTGACCGCTTGTGCTTCAAACGCCATGCCTAAAATCTGTGTCAATTTCGCTTCACGCAACACAATCGGCTCACGTTTAGGCAAATCAGCTTGACTACTGATATTTGTTATTTCTCCTGCATTGCCGCCGCAGATGTCTAAAATGAGTTGCGTTGCGCGTTCAATTGCACGATGTTGCAATTCAAAATCCACGCCACGCTCAAAACGGTGAGAAGAATCCGTATGCAAACCAAAATGACGCGCTTTGCCGGCAATTGCCAAAGGTGCAAAAAATGCGCATTCCAAAAATACAGTCTGAGTATTTTCATTTACTGCGCTGTCATTTCCCCCCATCACGCCAGCTAACGCGAGTGGGTGTTTATCGTCTGCAATCACTAAATGATTATCCGCCAGCGTAATCGTTTGCGCGTTGAGTAATTCAAGCGTTTCACCATTTCTTGCATAACGAACATGAATATCCCCATGTAATTTTTGCGCATCAAAAACGTGTAGCGGTTGACCCAACTCAAGTAACACGTAATTAGTTACATCCACTAGCGCACTCAATGAACGCAGACCACTACGACGCAGACGCTCTTGCATCCAAAGTGGGGTTTGCGCCTGATTGTTCACACCAGAAATAACACGCCCTAAATAACGTGGACACGCTTGCGGTGCATCAACATGAACCGATAATTTCTCAGTTGACGTCACAGCAGCAGCTTGAATATCGGGAATGGCTAACGTTAATTGATTTAACACAGCAATTTCTCGCGCAACGCCTTCAACGCTCAAACAATCAGCGCGATTAGGCGTTAAATCCACTTCAATGCTGTTATCGTTTAATTGCAAATACTCACGAATATCGACGCCAACAGGGGCATCAGCAGGCAATTCCATCAAACCTTCCGCTTCAGCAACAAGACCTAATTCTTTTGCCGAGCACAGCATTCCAAACGATTCGACGCCGCGTAATTTAGATTTTTTAATTTTAAAATCACCGGGAAGAACAGCACCAATAACGGAGGCAGGAATTTTTAAACCGGGACGGACATTGGCAGCACCGCAAACAATTTGCAGTGGCTCTGCTTCACCGACATTCACGCGGCAAACACGAAGTTTATCGGCATCGGGATGCTGCTCTGTTTCAAGCACTTCACCCACAACAACGCCGCTAAATTGCGCGGCAACTGGCTCAACGGCATCAACTTCAAGACCGGCCATGGTGATTTGCGCCACAAGCTGCTCCGTGCTGAGCGCGGGATTCACGTAAGTTCTTAACCAAGTTTCACTGATTTTCATCGTTTTAACGTCCCTGCCTTAGTTGAATTGTTGTAAAAATTTTAAATCATTTTCAAAAAACAAACGTAAATCGTTAATGCCATAACGCAGCATTGCGAGTCGCTCAACGCCCATACCAAAGGCAAAACCGCTATACGTTTCGCTGTCAATGTTCACGGATTTAAAGACTTCGGGATGAATCATGCCGCAGCCCATCACCTCAAGCCAGCCAGTATGACTGCATACGCGACATCCTTCACCACCACACATCACGCATTCAATATCCACTTCAGCCGACGGTTCAGTAAATGGGAAATAAGAGGGACGGAATCGAACTTGAATATCTTTTTCAAAGAAAGCGCGTAAAAATTCATATACCACGCCTTTCAAATCCGCAAAACTCACGTTGGTGTCCACCAAAAAACCTTCCACTTGGTGGAACATAGGCGTATGCGTAATATCGGAATCACAACGATACACGCGACCGGGAGCAATGACTTTAAGAGGTGGTTTTTCAGACTCCATGACGCGAATTTGCACAGGTGACGTATGGGTACGAAGGACACGATGCGCATCAAAATAGAATGTATCGTGCATCGCGCGTGCAGGATGATGAGCGGGAATATTGAGCGCTTCAAAATTATGGTAATCATCTTCAATTTCTGGGCCTTCCACCACTTGAAAACCCACACTAGCAAAAATTTTATTAATGCGACGTAGCGTGGTGGTGACAGGGTGAAGCCCCCCCACTTTTTGACCACGACCCGCTAATGTCACATCAATACGCTCGTTTGCTAAACGGGCGAGTAAAGCGGCTTGTTCGAGTTCGATTTTTTTAGCGTCCAATGTATCTTGAAACGCCTCTTTGGCTTGATTGATCACTTGGCCCGCTTCTCTGCGTTGATCGGGTTCAAGCCGCCCTAATTCCTTCATTTGGGCAGTAAAAACGCCTTTTTTTCCTAAATAATGCACACGAACATCATCAAGGCTCGTTAAATCAGTGGCGTTAGCAAGCGCGTGCAACGCCTGCGTAAGAAGAGCTTCTAAATTATCGGACACGGGTCAACTCGCGGTAAGTGAAGAAAAAGTGATTTAAAAATAGATATCTATAAATACAAAAAAATCTGCCCACTGTTTAAGTTGGGCAGATTTTTGATGTTAAAAAAGCGAATCGATTTAGAGCGAACTCATGTTTGCTTTTGCGATTTCTGCAATTTTACCAAATGCGTCAATATCACGAACAGCGATATCAGCCAACACTTTACGGTCAATTTTAACATTTGCTTTGGTTAAGCCATTAATTAAACGGCTGTAAGAAATGCCAAACATACGCGAAGCTGCATTGATACGCACAATCCATAACGCACGGAATTGACGTTTTCTTTGTTTGCGATCGCGGTAAGCATACTGACCAGCTTTAATAACAGCCTGCTTTGCAACGCGATAAACGCGACTGCGAGCGCCATAATAGCCTTTGGCTTGTTTAAGAATTTTTTTGTGTCTTGCTCTGGCGGTAACGCCACGTTTTACTCTAGGCATGATTTATTCCTTATTTTTTAAATCAAAGATAAGGAATCATGCGGTTCGCCATTCGTAAATCCGAAGGATGTACTGAATTAGGCGCACGCAATTGTCTTTTTCTTTTAGTCGATTTTTTCGTCAAAATATGACGACGGTGTGAGTGACCACATTTCAAACCACCGTTACCGGTACGTTTAAAACGTTTCGCAGCACCGCGATTAGTTTTAATTTTTGGCATTTGTTTGCTCCAAATAAAATAAAAAAAGTCCCTGAGAAAAGTTCATTTAGGCAAAATGCGTGGCCTAAATAAAACAAAAGTCACCCGTTCCATGCGTGACTTGTACTACTATTTTTTCTTTTTCGGTGCAAGAACCATGACCATTTGTCGACCTTCCATTTTAGGAAACTGTTCAACAATCGCCAATTCTTCCAAATCTTTTTCGATGCGTTTTAGCACGTCCATGCCCAATTCTTTATGAGCCATCTCACGTCCACGATACCGCAGCGTAATTTTGGTTTTATCGCCATCGCTCAGAAATTTAAGCAAACTTTTTAGCTTAACTTGATAATCACCGTCATCGGTTCCGGGTCGAAACTTAATTTCTTTGACCTGAACTTGCTTTTGCTTTTTCTTAGCAACGGCTAGTTTCTTGTTTTGTTCAAACTGAAACTTGCCATAATTCATAATTTTGCAAACTGGTGGATCTGCATTAGGCGAAATTTCAACCAAATCCAAATCGTCGTCGTACGCTAATTTTCTTGCTTCATCAATGGGAATAATACCTAGTACTTCACCATTCGCGCCCGTCACTCTCACTCGCCGAGCGGTGATCATATCATTTAAACGCGTTTCATCTTTTTTCGCAGCGATACCTTAATCCTCCACGTTAATTATTCTTTGTTTGCGATGATCTGCGCGAATTTTGCGCTAAAGTCCCCAATCGTCAAACTACCTAAGTCGTCACCCTTCTGAGTGCGTACCGTGATTTTTTGTTCTTCTAATTCTTTGTCACCGATAATAACAAGATACGGTACACGTTGCATAGAATGCTCTCGGATTTTAAACCCGATTTTTTCATTTCTCAAGTCAATTTTGACGCGAACACCTTGAGATTCCAAAGTTTTTAGTACTTGATGCGCATAATCTGCATGTCTATCTGCAATCACCATAACCATAACTTGCACAGGTGAGAGCCATGTAGGGAAAGTACCCGCATGTTGTTCAATCAAGATTCCAATGAAGCGCTCAAGCGATCCCAAAATGGCGCGATGCAGCATCACCGGCACTTGGCGAGAACCATCTTCAGCAATAAAACTTGCACCAAGACGTCCAGGCATTGAAAAATCAACTTGAATCGTACCGCATTGCCAAACACGACCAATACAATCTTTCAGAGAAAATTCAATCTTTGGACCGTAAAATGCACCTTCACCCGGTTGCAATTCCCAAGCTAATTTTTTTGCATTTAGAGCAAGTTCAAGCGCGGCCTCTGCTTTATCCCAAACTTCATCACTACCTACCCGATTTTCAGGACGAGTTGACAATTTAATGATGACATCGTCAAAGCCAAAGTCTTTGTAAACGTCATATAATAACTCGATAAACGTGGCGACTTCTTCTTGAATTTGCGATTCAGCACAGAAAATATGTGCATCATCTTGCACAAAATTACGCACACGCATCAAACCATGAAGGGTGCCTGACGGCTCATTACGGTGACATGAACCAAATTCCGCTAAGCGAATGGGCAAATCACGGTAACTCTTCATCCCTTGATTGAAAATTTGAACGTGACAAGGGCAATTCATCGGTTTAATTGCGTAATCGCGATTTTCAGAATGCGACGTAAAAATCATCGCACCAAATTTATCCCAATGCCCTGATTTTTCCCACAAAGAACGATCAACTAATTGCGGTGTTCTAACTTCCCCATAACCGTTAACGCGTAATTTTTCACGAATATACTGCTCAACTTGTTGATAAATCGTCCAGCCTTTCTCGTGCCAAAACACCATTCCCGGTGCTTCTTCTTGAATGTGGAAGAAATCTAACGTTTTTGCTAATTTACGATGATCACGTTTTTCCGCTTCTTCAAGGCGTGTTAAATAGGCTTGTAATTCTTTTTTATCACGCCATGCTGTACCGTAAATACGTTGCAGCATTTCATTTTTTGCATCGCCACGCCAGTAAGCGCCCGCAATTTTCATCAATTTGAATGCACCTAATTTACCCGTATTGGGTACATGAGGACCACGGCATAAATCAGTGAAACTGCCTTGATTGTAAAGCGATAACACTTGATCAGCAGGAATTGATTCAATAATTTCTGCTTTGTAGGCTTCGCCTTGATTTTTGAAGAAAGTGACCGCGTCATCGCGCGATAATTCAGAGCGAACCACATCACTATTTTCTGCTACCAATTGCAACATTTTGGTTTCAATTGCTGCTAAATCATCAGGGGTAAACGCTCTTTCATAAGCAAAATCGTAATAAAAACCGTTTTCGATGACAGGCCCTATCGTCACTTGTGCACTTGGAAAGAGTTGCTTTACCGCTTGTGCGAGCAAATGCGCTGTCGAATGACGAATAACATCTAAGCCTTCTTCGTCTTTTGCAGTAATAAGCTGAAGTGTTGCATCGGTTTCAATGAGGGTACTTGCATCAACAAGTTGACCGTTAACTTTGCCTGCAAGTGTTGCTTTAGCTAATCCTGCACCAATAGATTGAGCCACCTCAAGCACACTGAGGGAGGATTCATAAGTACGTTGAGAACCGTCTGGGAGCGTAATGACTAACATGACTGAAAACCTGAAATTGGAAATCTGATGAATAACGCAATAAAAAAGCACTGACGTTGCAGTGCTTTCTTTTGTTTGGTAGGCACGAGTGGACTCGAACCACCGACCCCCACCATGTCAAGGTGGTGCTCTAACCAACTGAGCTACGCGCCTGAAATTTTGTAATTTCAATCCCTCGATTATACCAAGTGATTTGTTTTACGCAACCTTTTTATACATTTTACACTAACATATAGCTTGTTTGATTATTTTGAAAACGAAATAAATTGGCGATAAGGCGACCCCACTTTCCATGTTATGCCTTCACTGTAATAATGCATAAGCGCGAAATACCCAAGGATACCTAGTGTCACGGCCTTGCGAATTTCAACACCAAAAATTTGCTCTGTTAACCACGACACCATCGCATCACCATAAGCTTGCAGTATAAACGCCAAGAAAAATGATATAACTGGCAAGACAATAAAAATCGAAATAGAATTGCGCTTTGCAAACCGATAAAGACCATTTCGGGGCGCTTGAGTATGTTTATTATAATCGTGCGTGACATAAAAAATATAAGCCGTTGCATCATGAACTAAACGCGGCATTAAAATAGCAAAAAAATAATAACTCTCTGAATACAAATAGAAACTACTCACCACAAGCAACACATTCATCCATAAAAAATATTTTCCCAGCAGATTATTCACATAACGCTGACAATAAAAAGCACTCATCAACAATAATAACGTTAAAAAACCCGCTGCGGCTTGAATCTGCGTCATAATCTCTGCATCTAAACTGGTATGCAAAAAAATGCCAATATAAATTAATACCCCAGCAGCCACACTTAACCAAAGTAAAACGTGATAAGCCCACGCAGGCAATTGACAAACCCCTTTTGCAACCCCATGCTGCTGTTTTAAAACATGAAATACCGTCCATGCAGCTACCGCAACATAAAAAACGCGGTAAGGAATGAATAAACTCCCCACACCAAAAACCACAATAATGGCCGCCGTCATCCAAACTAAATGCTTTTTATAGAAATGAAAATAGTCTTTATTACTGACGAGTAAAATGGTACTGGCTAAAATGTGAGGTGTCCCAAACAGCACCTGAAACAATAAAAAATGCGTAGGGCGCGAAGGCAAATTGTCATGCAACCAGCCTTGCCATAATGCATTGTCCAAACCGTATAAAAGCAAACATAATGGGATAATTAAATACAAACCAAGCAAAACACGAAACGAAACACTTAATGGTTCAAATTGATTGATTTCTTCTTTTTTTTCTTCTTTTTCTTGAGATATCAATAACACACTTGACATAATAAAATCCTAATACAGTGAATGAGTCTAAATTGGGACAAGTTCACTCGATTATAAATCAAATTGTTAAGGACAAAAACGATATCATAACTATTGGAATCATAGTATCTACAAAACCAAATCATCCACCACTAAAACTTTCACGCCCGTGAGGCGAATCGCAAATTCAGGCTGACTATTCGCGTCCGTACTGACGTAAAGCAGGTGAGTTTGACTATTAAAAATGACCTGCCCTGTAGCATTTTCAGCACTAAATTTATCACCCACGAATTTAAAAGCTTGATTGCCATCTAAATTTGAATCGGCATCAATACTGGATAAATCAATTTTATCTTTTTCTTTTTGCTTGAAATCAGTAATGGTGTCAGCATTTTTGATATCCGGTCCTGACTCATATTCTGAATTAAATTTGAACACATCTGCCCCAGAGCCTCCCGTTAGGGTGTCTTTTCCAAGGCCACCTATTAAGGTGTCATTTCCAGCTAAACCCGATAGTTTATCTGCCATCGGTGTTCGTGCTAATGATCCTGTCAGCAAATCATCTGCCGCTGAAGGACGAGTACTTATTTCAACCGTGGCAGTCTGGGGACTATACACCCACTCCACGTTTCCCAATTTATCGGTATAACTCACAATAACCCAAACTTTATAGCCAACATCACTTTTGGTTAACGTATAAGTGGCAGCGGTCGATAAATTTTTCGTAACAAAATTAGTCTGATTTAATGGCAATACTTCAGTCTGCCATTGATAACTCAATTTTCCGAGTCCATCCGCATCTTTAATTGTATTCGTCAGTGACAACGTTGTCCCAACGGTAGCTGTGCCTTTTATTTTGACGCCTCCAGTATAGGAATGATTTGGCGGGGCAATATACCTATCATCTGTTGACGGATTGGCAAAACTGACCACACCTGAAGTCAGTTGATTTGCTGTCCAATCGCTAATCTGTAACTTGCTTCCGCTATAATCGCCTCCCCAAACAATAACTGAGCCATCTTCCCTCAAGGCTGAAAATGCCTTATAAATTGTATAAATAGCCTTAACATCTATTGAACCATCCAATTTTGAAGCAACACTACTGCCATTTCCTCCACTATCATTTCCCCAAGTAACAACTGAGCCATCGTCTCTCAATGCAACAAATCCTCCGGTAGCCGTAAAGTAAATTTGCACGACATCAATACGCCCATCGAGTTTTTCCTGAACTGATGCACTGATTTTAACAAACCCCCAACTAACCACGGATCCATCTTCTCTCAACGCGACAAACGTATTATCTGTAGCATAAATCGTTTTTACTTTCACATGACCGTCAAGCGAAGAGGATACTGCATGACTGTCGCCCCCATTATCCAAATTTCCCCAAGTGACAACGGAACCATCTTCTCTCAATGCCGCAAACGCATTACTGGTAGAAAACACCTCAACAACCCGAATATGACCATCCAGCTCAGATTGAACTAAATGACTATTTTCGCCGCTTTTATCAAAACGACTCGAACGCCCCCAAGTCACCAATGAACCATCTTCTCTCAATGCTGCAAAGGAAATCGAATTGGTATAAATAGCAACAACATCAAGAACACCATTCAACTCTTTACTCACCGATCGATCGTCTACTTCTCCCCAAGATATCACTGACCCATCCGAGCGCAGCGCTGCAAAAGCTCGTTCTGTAGCGTAAATTTTTTTAACGTTAATGGTGCCATCAATAGCATTTTTAACATTAGAACTGTCACCACCAAAATCAAAATCCCCCCATGTAATGACAGAACCATCCTCGCGTAATGCGGCAAAGGCGTATAAATTCGCATAAATATCGACTACTTTTGTCTGTCCACTAAGTTGAACCGCGGCAGAATAGCTATCGCCACCTGTTTCACTTTCTCCCCATGTCACAACACTGCCGTCTTCCCGCAATGCAGCAAAAGCACTCTCATTTGCATACACATTGACGACTTCCACTACACCATTAAGCTTTTGAGCAACATCAACACTATAAAGGCCACCACTACCAACATCACCCCAAACAATTAATGACCCATCCTTGCGTAACGCCGCAAAGGCAAACTTATTTGAATAAATGTTAACCACATCAATACGGCCATCAAGTTGCTCAGCAAGTATGCCCGCTTGCTTATCATCAATATGGTCTGTTGAACCCCATGTCACAACGGAACCATCCACGCGCAGCGCTGCAAAAGCGGTGCCTGTAGTAAAAATTTCAACCACATCAATACGACCATCGAGTTGCAGGGCAGTGGCATAATTCATGTTCCCATACAAATCATCTCCCCATGACACAACGGCACCATTGCTTTTTATAGCAGCAAACGCTTTTCCATTTTTAAATTCGTCATAGGGGAATTTTTTAGCCGTTACCGTAAGCGTACCGCGAGGAGGAGTTGAGGAAGTTGCCATAAATATAAGTCCATAATCAGAAAAATATTAACTATTATTTAAAGGATAAAATCTTCTGGCGTCACGTTTGTCACGCCCGTTAGATGAATAATGAATTCAAGTTTATTAT
>Ga0209033_1002084_pt1 | contig 11166 bp, 8 predicted proteins | sample LauGreFa1BDMLBDN_2_FD_188218 | JGI IMG/M metagenome (GOLD analysis project Ga0209033, IMG submission 188218) | Freshwater lake microbial communities from Lake Michigan, USA - Fa13.BD.MLB.DN (SPAdes) (version 2) | ecosystem: Environmental > Aquatic > Freshwater > Lake | place: Lake Michigan, USA...
ACCCAATTATTGGGGAGGTGCAATGACCTGTAATTTGGCTATTTGGAAAGACGATTTTTATGCCGTTAATGGTTTTGATGAATGTTTTAACGGTTGGGGTTATGAAGATTCAGATTTAATTGTTCGTTTAATACATAACGGTGTAAAACGTAAAGAGGGGCGTTTTGCCCTTCCTGTTCTGCATTTATGGCATAAACAAAACGATAGGCACCAGCAAGCACATAATTATCAGTTATTAATGCAACGTGTTTTTGATGACGGTTTTATCCGGGCAGAAAAGGGTCTCTTTGAAAAAATAGAATAAGATTGATTATTTTAAAAAATCTATTGAAATTTAGAATTTATATTAATGAAAATAATTAATTGAATAAGTTATTTTTTGTAACTGTGATTTCTTTTATCAAAAATTGTAGTGACGAAACCTAATTGAGGTAAAACTGGATGTTTACGCTGTTTCAAAATGATTTTATGCCACACGGTTTTTGTATTAAATGGTCATGGGATTTATTAACTTGGTATGTTGTGAGCGATGGGTTTATTTTCCTATCGTATTCCTATATTGGAATTGCGCTTATTCTCTTTGCAAGAAAACATATAGGGCTGGCTTGGAACCGCTTGTTGTGGCTGTTTTCGTTTTTTGTACTTGCTTGCGGTATTACGCATTTAATGGATATCGTGACATTTTGGCAACCAATGTATTGGTTGGATGCCATATTAAAAAGCGTTACTGCAGTTTTATCGTTTATTACAGCCATTTACTTGGCACCCAAAATTCCAGAGCTAATGAATCTGCATAGCAATGACGAAGTAGATGATCTCATGTATAAGCTCTTAACTGAAAAGAATGAGCGTAGAAAAGCTGAGTTATTAAAAGAGAATTATTTTGAACATTATTTTGCACTTAATAATGCGGTTGTTATTGCAGAAACGGATGCATTAGGTATTATTACTTATGCCAATGATAATTTCTGTATGCTTTCAGGGTACACCGAAAAAGAATTGCTTGGTTCAACCTACCGTATTGTGAAATCCAATGTGCATTCATCAAGTTTCTATCGTGAACTTTGGGATACTATTCAGAGTGGTGAAATTTGGCGTGGTGAAATATGTAATCGTCATAAAAATGGAACATTATACTGGGTGAGTGCAGTTATTGTGCCTGTTATGGATGCTGAGACTATTCCACCTAAACCCAAAAAATACATTACCGTTCGCTTTGATATTACAGATAGTAAAAAAGCGTGAAGAAAAGAAAATTTGAACAAGAAGAAAATAACTAGACTTTTTTTGTATTTATACGGTAACGTATGAGCATTGTTTGTAGAAGTTGAATGTTTGCCCATTCGTTAAGTCGGTTTGAACATTTGATAAGTAAATGATTCAATAGAGTTAAGTGTTTTTTTAATTTTAAATTAGGATAATCAAAGGAGTTTGAGTTGGGTACTTTTATACTATTTATTTTAGCTGTTTTATTTGTACTTTTAATTCCGTTCGCTGTTTTGTATGTGATATAGCATTTAATAAAGTTATTTTTTTTTTTCTTGTATCAAATCAATGGATGACGTAAATTTTTAATGAGGTTAATGCTTATGAAAAAAATACTAATTCTCTTTGTTTTGTTAGCAACTGGTTGTGTGAGCATTCCAGACAATATTACACCGGTTACCTCTTTTCAAATAGAGCGTTATTTGGGGAAATGGTATGAAATTGCACGGTTAGATCATCGCTTTGAGCGAGGACTAACTCAAATTTCTGCGGAATACAGTATGCGCCCAGATGGCGGTCTTAAAGTGCTTAATCGTGGCTATTCAAAGGAGAAGCAAGAATGGAGCGAGGCTGAAGGTAGGGGGTATTTCGTGCAGTCTCCTAATGAAGCCTATTTGAAAGTTTCGTTTTTTGGACCATTTTTTGGTTCTTATATTGTTTTTGAATTAGATACCGTTAATTATCAATACGCTTTAATTTCAGGACCCGATAAGTCTTATTTTTGGTTGCTTGCTCGTACGCCTACCATTGATGATAATTTAAAGAAAAAGTTAATTGCAAAAGCCGCTGCATTAGGATTCGATACAAAGAAACTAATTTTTTCTGAATAATTGACTTCTACATAGCATACCGCTTTGACGGATATGTGAAATAGGGATTAATTCTGTAATATATCATTGTTCGAGTTTTTTTTTCATCATTTATAGTAGATTTTGTTTCATTCCGCATCTCGCAATAAAGCCAACATATCTTCAACTGACATTTTGCCGCTAATTTCACCCCCTTCTAGCAAGCTATTGGCAAGATCGCGTTTGAGATGATGTAATTCTACAATTTTATCTTCAATCGTATCTTTTGTGACTAAACGGTAAATGGTGACAGGACGTTTTTGTCCCATACGATGCGCTCTATCGGAAGCTTGATCTTCAACGGCAGGATTCCACCATGGGTCCATGTGTATTACATAATCGGCAGCGGTTAAATTAAGGCCAGTTCCGCCAGCTTTCAAACTAATTAAGAATAAATCACCTTCACCTGCTTGAAATGCATTCATGGCCTTTTTGCGACGAGCAACGGGGGTAGATCCATCAAGATAATGGTATGAAATCCCTTTTTTATCCAGTAATTCACGAATAAGCGCTAAATGCCCAACAAATTGGCTAAACACAAGTGCTTTGTGGCGATTTTCCAGAAGTTCGTCGACTAATTCTTCAAAAGCGTGAAGTTTTGAGCTACTCACAGTACTTTCTTCAATGACAAGACGGGGATGACAACACGCGCGTCGCAATTTCATGATTTCTGCAAGCACTTGCAGTTGTTGATTTGATTGTGCGCCGGCCTCACGCATTACCTTTAGCGCATTTCGTCGTAGCGCTTCGTAAATGGCACGTTCATCATGACTTAATTCAATATGTAATGTCACTTCAGTTCGTGCGGGCAACTCGGTTAATACGTCATTTTTGAGGCGGCGCAAAATAAATGGACGTAATAATTTTTTAAGACGTTGTTGCGCGGCGTGATCATGATGATCTTCAATCGCGTTTGCATAACGCTCATTAAATCGACTAAGTGAACCCAATAAACCGGGATTGATAAAATTAAATAGATTCCATAATTCACCTAAATGATTTTCAATGGGGGTTCCTGTTGTTACCATACGAAAATCGGCTTGCAGAGACATGGCGGCTTTTGATCGTTTAGTCAGTGTGTTTTTAATTGCTTGTGCTTCATCAGCAATTAAGGTGTGCCATTGAATTTTTTGCAGGCGCTGCGCTTCAGTTTGAAGCAAGCCGTAGCTACAGACCACTAAATCGAATGGGCCTAAATGATCAAGCATAGTTTGTCTATCACCCGTGCCAAATTGCTGCGTATTTAAAGTAGGTGCAAATCGGGCGCATTCCTCAAGCCAGTTAATACATACCGAGGTTGGAGCTAGAATGAGAGTAGGGCCTTGCGGAGCACGTGAAAGAATTAAGGCTAATGCTTGAACCGTTTTCCCTAGCCCCATATCGTCAGCAAGGCAAGCACCAGCGCCCCAGTAGGCAAGGCGACTCATCCATAAAAAACCTTCATGTTGGTAATCACGCAATTCACCTTGTAAGGTTGAGGGCACTTTTGGATTAAAATCGCTTAATTGATCAAGACGCTTTAACTGTTCTTTCCAAGGCTTACTTGCACTGATGTTCATGCCTTGCGTGAGTTCATCTAAGGTCTGTGCGGCTAAGGCGTGAAACTGAATTTTATCGTCTTTGACTTCACCAAGTCCTGATAAATCATCGAGTCTTTGACGCAGTTCATTGGTCAGCGCAATAATTTGACCATCTTCTAATTTCAAAAAACGCCCTGACGAATTCGCAAGTAAATGCATTAAACGTTGCATATCAAGAACGGTTTCGTCATCAATGACTAATTCACCCTCAACATTAAACCAATTCTTTTCTTGGCGCACAGAAAAACGTGCTTGTGTTAATCCCATTTCTCGGCTGATTTTTATTTTTTTCCCTTTTGGCCACTCTAATACCGCAAATTCATTAATATTCTGTAAATTGAGCAGTGTTTCCAGGGCATTTTCAGGGTCCTCGAGTTGCCATTTTAAAGAACTGTTAGGTTGTAGGTTAGGGCATTTTTCAAATAGTTCAGCAACATAATTTTTCTCGATAGCAAAATTACGGGTGGTTTGCAGCTGTTTTCCTTCAATTTCCGCCAATACCGTTGTGCCACCATTTGCTGGTTTATAAAGTGGTCCACCATCTAAAAACGGCTGAATAAACACATCTATATAAAGGCCTTCGCCTATGGGTTGTAAATGCAAATGTAATCGATTGTCTGCGGAAACCGTCAGTGCTTGGGTTGCCATGCCGACCATGTTAGACTGGATTGTCAATGTCGTTGGAATGAAGGAAATGGTTTCCATCAGTCGTTCGCGCTCAACGCTTGGAATGTTTACCCCTGTCTCTCCTAAAATTTCTGCCACTCTTTGATGCTGTGCATTGATATTGTAAATTAAAACGCCTGTCGCGGTTTTTTGTACAACCATTTTGGCTTCATGGGGTATTTTAGGCTGAATAGATAAATGTAGCTGATTATCTATTTCGTCAATTAATAATTGTGGATCTGCAGCCTTAATGTCGATAGGCGCATCGTATTGAATTTGCGATGCCCAGTACACATTGGGATGTCCAATAGCATCAAATAACACTTCTTGAGGAAAAACATAGGTGTCGGTGAAATAGCCATAATAGCCATCTTGACTGCGGCTCATACGTATATTTTTACAAATTTTAATATCTTGCTCTGTTAAATAATGAAACGTATCGAGTTCATTGTATAAACGTTTCAAAGCAATGGTTCTGCCTTTTGACCAGTTACCGTTTTTGCCTAGACGTTGCTCTTTAGGTTCAAAAGTGATGTCATCTTCATCATCAATGCTTAACGCCCAAACTAACCTCGACTCAGATGACGTTGCATTTTGAGATGGCGCATTTAAGGTATTGAGTTGCGAAAGTGCTTCTAAAGCCCGCTCCCATGCGCTCATGCGCGGAAAACTGTCAATTAATGCTAAATAAGGTGCATTCGCAAATTGCTTAGAAATTTTATCCACTGTTTTGTGAGAATAATTGAGTCGAGCTAAGAGTGTTGCACTCATGGCAGCAAACCATTTGTATTCAAGTTCTTGAGCAAGTTGACAATAATTCACTAAAGGTGACAGTAAAAGTGCTTGTTGGGAGGGAGGATTTAATCTGTTAGATTCACCGAGCCAATAAATCAGTAGTAATTGTGCAAAGTTTTCAAAGGGTAAATGCTTTCTGGTAAAAAGATTTGAGGCATTTTCAATCGATTTTTTTCCTTGATAAACATCCAGTGCATCAGCGAGGATGTCATTTAATGCATAAAAAATATCGACATTTTTTTTAGCACAAAGTGTTAAATAAGTTTGAAGTAGTTGAAGATTGGCTAAGTGACAGGTACGCAAGAGCATAATGCCGTAAAAAAAGTCGTAAATACCGCCAAGTGTGACGGTGCGTTTATTGTTTTTTCTGAGCAGTTTTAATGCGAGATTAAATTTATCAAGTGCCTCATCATATCTGTTATGCAAAATATCATGTAATCCCTTCAGCTTTAAGCCATCCGCTGAATAATCATCACGCAACCAAACTTGCACATCTTGTTCATTACCTCGTAACAATCGATGTTCAATGAGTGCTTGCCGAATTTCTATGTGATTTGAGCCCTGCGAAAAATTATCTTCAAATAAAAGATATAAACGATGTTGTCTTTCATCGAATTTAATTCCATCACCAATGAGCATATATTTTAAGACTAAAAAACGAATTTTCTGAGGTAGAGAAGCAAACCATATGTCATCAAAATTCGTAAAAAATAATTGGTGAATTTGATCAAAGAAATAGCGAGGAAAATTCTCGTATAGATAACTGATATTTGCTGCAAAACCGGTTTCATTACCTTGATAGAGAAATAAACGCATTCTTTTGACTTGATGCAACACATTTATGTCGGGTGACATAAAACTAAATGAGCTTTTATCCATAATGATTTGCTGCATGAGTTTTGTAAACCATGGCTGATCAATGGCTATTCGCATCAACGGTTCCATCATCTCAACATGACAACTCCAGCCTTCTCGTTGAGTGATAAAACCCATTTTCTGAAATCGTTCCCAAAAATCTCGATTAACATTTTGTATTGTACCGCTGTCAAATCCCGAAGATTTTAGCAAAGCAATCAACTGATTTTGTCCAACAGGTGCATAAACGACAGATAACACGAGCAATACATTTTGCTCTTGTTGTGGGAGGACATGAAAAAGTTGAAGTAATCTATCTCGAGTGGTCATTGGTACTGTCAAAAATTGAAAATAAAATAGGAATAATAGAAATTCTGGTTAGTTACGTATATTCAAAGTGTTAGGTAGACATCGTCCACTGCTGTTGATAATCTTGATAGGTATAGCGTTTAAGTAGCTGTATTTCACCATCAATGGGTTGCAAGTAGATAGATGGGAGATTATGCCCATTGAATCGGTGTGCTTTAATTTGGCTATACGCACCTACATCATTAAAGGTGACTTTATCGCCAATTTGCAGAGGTTGCCTAAAGCGATATTCACCAAAAATATCCCCAGCAAGGCAAGTGCCACCTGCTATTATGGCGTTATATTTACCTGTGTTATCGTGCTCAGCTATATCTAAAAGACGCTGATATTCAAAAACTTCTGGATTGTGATTTATGGACGTATCTAAAATTACGATGTTTTTGCCATCACTTTCAAAGCAATCTATTACAGTGGCTACCAAATTCGCGGCATTTCCAATAACGGCATTACCTGGTTCAATGTATATGTCCAGTTTCAATTCTTTGCGCAGCAGGGTCACCACATCGATAAACGGCTGATAATCATCAATACTGTGAAATAAGTATCCACCACCTAAATTGATCCACTCTAATTTTTCTAGTTTATTACCAAAATAACGACGTAATTTTTCAACGGTTTTCAGTAGAGGGGTAAAATCTTTCGCTGAAAATACAGTATGAAAATGCAGGCCATGGATTTCCTTTTCTTCTAAATGATTCGATTGCCAAAGTGTATCAATATCGACGCCTAATTTAGAATAAGGGCGGCATGGATCAAAGCGTTCATCAGTTAAAAAAGAAAGTTTCGGATTCACACGCATACCTATTTGCGCTTGGGTTTGCGCGATAGGGGCATAAAGTGCGTGGTGACTTAATGAGTTAAAATTGATATGAGAGCATAAAGTGGTTAATTCGTAAAGTTCCTGTGCAATGAGTGAAGGTGTTGTTAAATGCACTTCACCTTCTTTTCCTAGAATATCTCGTGCGAGTTGCGCTTCAAATAATGAGCTGACGGAAAAGCCATCGACAAACGGTTTCGCAATCTCCAAAACACGCGAACAAGGCAGTGCTTTCATGGCATAAAGTACTTTACATCCAGATTGTTTACGCAATTGTCCAAGCGTATTGAGATTCGTATTTAACGTCGCTTCGTTGATGATGAATGCTGGTGTGTCAATTAACATAAGTGTTGCGCTCTAAATTTGAACAAGAAAAATAACAGCACCCAGCGCAAGTCCCATAAAAAAAGTGTTTGCAGTCCAAATAGCCAGTCGCTGGCGGTGGCTTGGAATATAATCTTCAAAAATGACCTGCATACCTATTGCGCCGTGATAGCAAACAAGTAAAAACCAAGCAATCAGCGCGTACTGATTAAGGGGTAAATGCAGCCATGTTAGCATCTCGCTGTAGTCTGCATGAAGGCAGTGTTCTGCAAATATAAAAAGCCAATAGGACAAAGGCAGTAGAAATAACGCACTTAATCGTTGTCGCAACCAGTGAGTATGCGCTAAATGTGGCTTGGAAAGTGGATTTTTCACATAATCTCCATTGCAAAGAATAGCGTAAAGCTTGCTGAAATGACTAATTCAATCAATGCATAATACGTCAATTTTTCACGCGAAAAGGTCTGGCCCGCGTCCCAAAGCAAATGCCGCAAACCATGACACAAATGAAACATTAATGCATACACAAACCCGATAATCAAAATTTGACATGAAATTGTGTGGAGTGCCGTTTGCATGTAATTAAAATTTTCTTCGCCAAGCGTAATTTGCCATATTATAAAAACGAGCCCGATTAGGCCTACGCTTAAAAATACACCGGTTAAACGATGGCTAATTGAAATGATCGCTGTCAGTGGCAATTTGTAAATTTGTAAATGTGGCGAGATTGGTCTATTGTGCGGCATGACGTTTTCCTTTTAAACCTTTCAATACCGAAAATTATATCATGAAAAAAGATGTTAAAATTTTAAACAAAGCGGTTATGTATAATGGTTTTTTCAAAATGGAAAAATACCATTTGCAACACACGTTGTTTGCTGGCGGGTGGAGCGGCGAGATGTCGCGTGAGCTATTTGTTCGCGGGAATTGCGTCGCGGTGGTTTTATATGATCCTGGGCGCGACGAAGTGGTATTAATTGAGCAATTTCGTGTGGGTGCAATAGATCATCCAATCAACTCACCTTGGCTCATTGAAATTGTGGCTGGTATTATGGAAGAAAATGAGTCACCGCAAGAAGTAGCCATTCGTGAATCATTTGAAGAAGCGGGTTGCGTGGTTGAAAAATTAATTCCAATCAATACCATGTATCTCTCGCCCGGAGGCTCTTCAGAGAAAATTTCCTTATTTTGTGGGCTTGTGAACAGTGAAAATGTGGGCGGAATTCATGGCTTAGCCCATGAAAATGAGGATATTCTCGTTCGCACATCGTCATTTTCTGAGGCTTATCAAATGGTGCTACGCAATGAAATTGACTCTGCCATCCCTATTATTGCTATGCAGTGGCTTGCGCTTCATCGCTTGGAATTAGATAAATTTATGGATAAATAAATGATGACCACAAAAATTGTACATATCCATCAAGACAGTGATATTGAAAGTACCTCACTTTCCAAAGCACAAAAAAAGTTTAATTCATTAATTAAAAAAATCGATGCACAGAAAAAAATCTTGCAAGACTGGCAAGATACCCTTCCAAAATATCAACAAAAATTTCATGGTGAATATCAGCCATTTGTTGATAATTACACCCAATGCCGAGTAGATTTAGTGCATTTATTTGATGCCGCTCACAATGACAGTTTTTTTAAAAAAACAGATAAAGCTAAATTAAAGGCATTGATTCTTGATTTATCGGGTGATTTAATCCATGAAGGCCGAGAAGAGCTCAAAGTCATTTATAATCGCTACAATGAATTAGATTTTGATGCGGAAAGTGACGAAATGAATTCATCTATTAGCCAAGCGATGAAATCGATGTTTGAAGATATGTATGATATGGAGTTTGATGAAAATGTCGATTTTAGCTCTCCTGAAAAAGTACAGGAAGCAATAGCAGCAAAATTGCAAGCCGAGCAAGAGCGCGAAGCACATCGGGAAAGTAAGCGTCAGCAACGCAAAAAAACGACAAAACAACTCGAAAAAGAAGCGCGCGAAAAAGAAGAGGAACAAAATACGAGTAAGTCGATTCAAGAAGTTTTTCGCAAATTAGTTGCCGTTCTTCATCCAGACCGCGAACCAGATGAAGTGGAACGCGAGCGAAAAACGGAGCTGATGCAGCGGGTGAATGAGGCGTATCGCAAAAAAGATTTGTTGCAACTATTAGCGCTACAACTTGAGATTGAGCAAATTGATCAACAAAATCTAAATACATTAGCTGACGATCGTTTAAAACATTTTAATAAAATTCTGCAAGAACAACTCAGCGAATTAGAACAAGAAATTGACGAGATTGAATTACCTTTTCGAATACAACTCAATATTTCACCTTATGCAAAGTTATCGCCAGAAAGCATAATAAAATCGTTATCAATGAATATTCGAGATATACAATTTGCCATTAAAGAAAAACAAAAAGAACTCGATGCCTTGCAAGACCCTGTATTACTAAAATCCATTTTAAAATCTTATCGACTTTAACCAAAAAAATGGATGTTATAGATATTCAAAATCACGTTTTAAAACTGGCTCAATGCGATATGCCAACGCCCGCAGCGCATCAAGTGTTAATAAAAGTGTCCGCTGCGGGGGTGAATTATCCTGATATTATGCAGCGCAAAGGTTTGTATCCACCACCTGCTGGTGCGTCGCCTATTTTAGGCTTAGAAATCGCGGGAACCGTTGCTGAAGTGGGTACATCCGTGACAAATTTAGCGGTTGGGGATCGTGTTTGTGCGCTGGTGAATGGCGGTGGCTATGCGCAGTATTGTCTTGCCTCCGTGTGTCTCTGCTTACCCATCCCACAAAATTTCACGTTTATTCAAGCCGCAGCGTTGCCCGAAACGTTTTGTACGGTGTGGAGTAATTTGTTTGATCGTGGGCAATTAACCGCAGGTGAAACGGTATTGATTCATGGCGGAAGTGGAGGTATTGGCACGACTGCCATTCAAATGGCAAACGCGTTTGGGGCAAACGTCTTTGTCACAGCAGGGTCAGATGAAAAATGTCAGCGATGCCTTGAACTGGGGGCGAGTGTGGCAATAAATTACAACCAAAACGATTTCTCTCAAGTCGTTTTAGAAACAACACAAAATCGTGGCGTTGATGTTATTTTGGATATAATTGGCGCGGCCTATTTTGCACAAAATATTCGCTCTTTAGCGTTTGAAGGTCGACTTATTCACATTGCGTTGCAACAAGGTCTTAAAACAGAATTGAATTTACTGCCCGTTATGCTCAAGCGATTAACGATTACGGGTTCTACCTTGCGAGCGCGGGATGATCAGTTTAAAGCGAATATCGCCGGAAAATTATATCAATATGTTTGGCCGATGCTTGAAGACGGGCGAATAAAGCCCGTGATTCACTCTGTATTACCACTTAAAGAGGCTTATCATGCGCATGAGTTGATTGAAAATCGCGCGCATATTGGAAAAATTGTGTTGGAAATAGTGTAGAAAAATAATAATCACTTAACGTAGACTTGAGGAGTCAAACTTTATGAAACTTGAAACGATTGCTGTGCATGGTGGATATAGTCCAGATCCAACAACCAAAGCAGTTGCAGTACCTATTTATCAAACGAGTTCTTATGCGTTTGATGATAGCGCACATGGCGCGGATTTATTTGATTTAAAAGTGGCGGGG
>Ga0209033_1002093_pt1 | contig 11136 bp, 13 predicted proteins | sample LauGreFa1BDMLBDN_2_FD_188218 | JGI IMG/M metagenome (GOLD analysis project Ga0209033, IMG submission 188218) | Freshwater lake microbial communities from Lake Michigan, USA - Fa13.BD.MLB.DN (SPAdes) (version 2) | ecosystem: Environmental > Aquatic > Freshwater > Lake | place: Lake Michigan, USA...
GCCAGGCCAAAAGGCCACCGGTGTGTTCATGAAGCTCACCGCCACCCAAGCCAGCCAGTTGGTGGGCGTGAGCAGCCCCGCGGCTGGCGTGGCCGAAGTGCACGAGATGAAGATGGAGGGCAACGTGATGAAAATGTCCGCTGTGCCGGCCATCGACTTGCCCGCTGGCAAAAGCGTGTCTTTGCAGCCCGGGGGTTATCACGTCATGCTGATGGACCTTAAAGCCCCCTTGGCCAAAGACAGTAGCGTGAGCCTCACCCTCAAGTTCAAAGACAGCAAAGGTGTGGTGTCTCAACAAGAGCTGAAGTTGCCGGTCAAAGAAATGACCCACGGCCTGGGCAAAGACGGCGCAGCCGGTGCAGCGCACAAGCACTGAGCGATAAAGGCCAAAGCACCAGCGCGCGGTCACGCGCACTCGCCAGCAGCGCTGCCTTGGGCTTGGGATAAGCTCGGGGCATAGGGCGGTCCATGGGGGACAGCCCGCCTGCAAGGATGTGTCGCATGAGCCAAACCCCTGGTTTTGATTTCAGCCAATTTGTCCCGGGCTTTGATTTTTTAAAAAACCTGCAAACCCAAAGCGCTGCGACGGGCATGGGCCCTAGTGCTTGGGTCGCGCCCACTTTGGACCCGCAAGAGTTGGACAAGCGCATTCAAGAACTCAAGGCCGTGCAGTTTTGGCTGAACCAAAACACCCAAGCCATTGCCGCCACCATCCAGGCCTTGGAGGTGCAGCGCATGACCCTCAAAACCTTGCAAGACATGAACCTGAGCATGGGCGATTTGGCGCAGTCGCTCAAAGCCAAACCCAGTGCATGGCCAAGTGGGGTTTCCGCTTTTGCAGCCAAGCCGGACACGGCTGACAGTGCCACCCCGCCTTCATCCCCAAGCCCCAAAGCCAAGGCATCGCGCGCTGCTGCCAAAAAACCCAAAGCCACTCAAGCGAATGCAACAGGGCCTGCGGTCGACCCCATGCAGTGGTGGGGCGCACTGACCGAGCAGTTTCAGCACATCGCCCAAAAAACCATGAGCGACATGCAGCAACAAGCCCAAGCGGCGGGCATCGACATGCCTGTCAAGGCCTCTGCCAGCGCAGCTCCCACACCTTCTGCGCCCAAAACGACCACCGCAAAAACGGCTGTGCGCAAGCGCCGACCCGTCAAGCGTTCATGAAACTGTTTCCCAGCGCCCACGCCACCCATCCCCAATGGCCCATGGCGGCGGGCTTGGTGTTGGCCCAACTCAAGGCCCAGTTGAGCTTGACCACCCATGCGGCGCAACCCACCCTGGGCTTGATCTACATCACCGACCACTATGCCGACCACGCCCAAGACATCTTGGATTGGATCAGCGCCGAATTGCCCACCGTCACCGATTGGGCGGGCACGGTGGGCGTGGGCATTGCGGCCAACAATGTTGAGTACTTTGATGAACCGGCAATGACCGTGATGCTGTGCGAGTTGCCACACAACCAATACCGGGTGTTCAGTGGCGTGGCGCCGCTGGGCCAGCACATGGGTTTTGAGCCCCACACCGCCTTGGTACACGCCGATGGGCACACCCCTGATGTAGGTGACTTGATTGCCGAGCTGGCCCAACGCACCCACGGCGATTACGTGTTTGGGGGCCTGGCCAGCAGCCGCCATGCTGCGGTGCAGTTTGCCGTCAGCTCGGGCGGCCACGTGCGCGGTCAAGGTGCGGCGGGCGGTGTTTACAGCGGTGGTTTGAGTGGCGTGGCCTTTGGCCCAGAGGTGGCCTTGATGTCGCGGGTCACCCAAGGCTGTGTGCCCGTTTCTGACCAGCACACCATCACCGAATGCGAGGGCCATTTGGTGTTGGCTTTGGATGGTGAGCCGGCGCTGGATGTGTTGATGCGCGATTTGAAAATTTCTTTGGACCAACCCCAGCCCGCGTTGGCCCGAGTCCGCGCCACTTTGGTGGGCCTGTCGTCAGCCAACGACCAGCCCATTCGGCCCCGACAAGAGTTTGGCGCTGAGGTCCTGGTACGCCACATTGTGGGGTTAGACCCGGCGCGTAAAGCCGTGGCGGTGGCCGAGATGGTCACGCCCGGCATGGGCCTGAGTTTTTGCGAACGAAATGTCAACGCCGCGCGGGCCGACTTGATGCGCATTGGCTCTGAAATCCGCGAAGCCTTGGAAGCGACCGCTTTGATGGACGACGACACCATGCCATGGACAGCAGAGGACAGTGCAACACCCGGGCCCGGTGCAAAACGCATCGTGGGGGCCATCTATGTCAGCTGTGCTGGCCGAGGCGGGCCGCACTTTGGTGGCCCCAGCGCCGAAATGCACATCGTGCGCCGTGCCCTGGGCGACGTGCCCCTGGTGGGGTTTTTTGCTGGGGGCGAAATCGCCCACCAGCATCTGTATGGCTATACCGGTGTGCTGACGGTATTCACCAGCCCATGAGCGGGCCATTGACCACCAACCAACCCCTGAGTGGTTTGCGGGTGGTTGAATTCACCCACATGGTGATGGGCCCCACCTGTGGCATGGTGCTGGCCGATTTGGGGGCAGAGGTGATCAAGGTCGAGCCCATGGACGGCGACCGCACGCGCCATTTGTTGGGCTCGGGCGCGGGGTTTTTCCCCATGTTCAACCGCAACAAAAAAAGCATCCGCATCAACCTGCACCAGCCCCAAGGCGCGGCGGTGGCGCGGCGTTTGTGTGAAAGCGCCGATGTGGTCGCAGAAAACTTCAAGCCCGGCACCTTGGCCAAATATGGACTGGACCATGCCAGCCTGAGCGCGCACAACCCACGCTTGATCTACGCCAGCCTCAAAGGCTTTTTGCCCGGCCCCTACGAGAACCGCACCGCGCTCGACGAAGTGGTTCAAATGATGGGCGGCCTGGCCTATATGACCGGTCGCCCGGGCGACCCTTTGCGCGCGGGCACCAGCGTCAACGACATCATGGGCGGCATGTTTGGCGCCATCGGCGTCATGGGCGCTTTGATCCAGCGCGGCATCACCGGACGCGGCCAAGAGGTGCAGTCGGCCTTGTTTGAAAACAATGTGTTTTTGGTCGGGCAGCACATGCTGCAATACGCCATCACCGGCCAAGCGGCGTCGCCCATGCCCGATCGCATTTCGGCCTGGGCGGTGTACGACGTGTTCACCGTCAAAGATGGCGAACAAATTTTTTTGGCTGCGGTGAGTGATGCGCAGTGGAAGGTCTTTTGCGAGCGCTTGGGTTTTGCCGACTTGTTTGCGCGGCCCGAATACGCCACCAACAACGACCGGGTGCGCTTGCGCGCGCAGTTGCTGCCCGACTTGCGCGCGCGGTTGGCCACATGGAGCGCCAAGGCGTTGTCAGACCTGTTTGAAAGCGCTGGCCTGCCCTACGCGCCGATTGCCAAGCCGGAAGATTTGTTTGACGACCCGCACTTACAAGCCACCGGTGGCTTGGCCGATGTGCGTTTGACCGATGGCCCCAGGGCTGGGCAGATGGCGCGCGCCGCTTTGCTGCCTTTGACCCTGGACGGCCAACGCCTGGGTGTGCGCCAACACCCGCCCCAGCAAGGCGAGCACACCGACGAGGTGTTGACCGCTTTGGGCTTGTCGGCGGCCGAAGTGGCGGCGCTCAAAACCCAAGGCGCGGTGGCCTGACTCACTGGGTGGGCTTGATACCGTTTTTGCCCACTTGCACCCGCACCGCCGTGAAGCCTTGCGACTCATTGCGGCGCGAGGCCACATAAACGGCCTCGCCCAACACCAAGTCGCTGCGCGCACCGGGCACTGCTCGCGACATGGGCGTGCCATCGGGCACCAAAACCTTGACCGAACCGGTTTTGTAGTTCAGCACCAACTCATGGGCATTGGCGCTGGCCACCGCGGCCTCGAGCACGGCATTGGTCATGGTCGATTGGGGCTGCAAATCGTAAGCCGATAAACCTTGTGGGGCGGTGGTCGGTATGGGGCGCACATCGATGGCCACTGTCGCACCATCTGCGCGCTGTACCGTGGTCACACCCAGCACCATGCCAGGCTTCACATCGGCGAGTGAAAAGCGTTCGGTGGCAGCAATCGGCAAACTCTCCGGCACGTCAACCGACACCACCGAGCCATCGCGCAAGCTCACCCCCAAGGTTTTGCCATCGAACGAGGCAATGGTGCCGCGCCAGTTGATGTTTTGGGCCCACGATGGGGCTGCCAATGGGCTCAAGAGCAGCGCGCAAAAAAGCGTGCGGATGGTTTTCATGGGTGGCGTCCTTCGCGATTTCGTGGCAGTGTAGACCGGCCACCGATCAAAGGGGTGCGTGGGCCCCAGGGAAAGATCAATTGGGAAAGTACCAAGCCGACTTCGGTGCTTCCCAAATAAAACCATGGCCCTTGAGCCAAATGACCAAGTCGGGGTTGCCGTTGCCATGCTCTCGCTGGATGTGAATCCACAAAAAACCATTGGGCTGGTGGCGCAAATCTTCAATGCGGGCGTGGGAGAACTTGCGAATGGTCTCCACCAAATGTCGGTAGCTCAATTTGGCCGACAGATCTTTTCCCGCTGCCGCCGCGGGCTTGGCTGTGGGCGGCGGCGCAGCGGTGTGCGGCATCGGTGCGGCAGGGACACCACCCAGCACCTTGACCAACAAGTCAACCGCTTGGGGGCAAAAAAGGGTTCCACGGTTGTTGACGATGGTGCGCATGGCGCTGGCGTGGCTGCAGGGCTTGCCGTCGTAATCGCCGGACATCAGCTCTTCATACACCTCAATGACCGCCAAGTACCTGGCGCCCACAGGGATGGCGTCACCCGACAAGCGATCAGGGTAGCCACTGCCATCAAAGTTTTCATGGTGCGAGCGAATCATTTGCGACACCGTGTCCATGCCCTCCAAGCCCTTGAGGCAGGTCGCCCCCATCGCAGCGTGGGATTCAAGCAACGCAAAATCGCTTTGCGGCAGGATGTCAATGTAGGTGTTCAGCACCCTGTCGCTCAGGCCGATCTTGCCCAAGTCGTGCAACAAGCCCGCAATGAAGATGTCTTGTGCCTGGGCATGGTCCAGGCCTGCCAGTTGTGCCATCTTCATCGCCGTGCTGGCCACGCGCTTGGAGTGGTCCAGCATCTTGGCGCTGCGCAAACCCAGCAAGCCAGAGAATGCTTTGATCGACGCGGTATAGGCTTGGCGCAATGAAGCCGTGCGCACCTGAACCTTTTCTTCCAGCGCTTTGTTTTGTTCTTGTATGAGCGCAGTCAAGCGCTCACGTTCTTTGGCCAAGCTGGCCAACTCCACCGCGCTTTTGACAACGCCGAGCAGCTCGTCGTCATTCCATGGCTTGGCGATGTAGCGGTAAATCTCGCCGTCATTGATGGCTGCCACGGCATTGGCCAGGTCGGCCGTGCCGGTGAGCAAAATGCGCATGGTCTGCGGCCATTGCTGGCGCACCTGCTGCAGCAGCTGAGCCCCGTTCATGCTCGGCATTTGCATGTCAGAGATGATCACGTCAAAGTTTTGCGCGGCCAACTGTTCCAAGGCGGCAGCGCCGCTGTCTGCGGTGCTGATCTCGCAGCCTTCCAGAGAAAACATGCGCCGCAATGCCGATAACACATTGGGCTCGTCGTCTACACACAAAATCTTCACTTGCGATGGGTCCCACGCAGGCGCGGGGGTGTCGGCATCAGGGGTGGGCGTGCTGGTCAAAGGCGTGCTCCTGTGGCTGTGCGTTGGCGGGTGTTTGGCGGATGGGCAGTTCAATTCGGAAGCGGGTGCCAACCCCTGGGGTGCTGTTCACCAAGATTTGCCCATGGTGGCGTTGAACAATGCCCAGCGACACCGATAGGCCCAGGCCAGTCCCGGTGCCCACATCTTTGGTGGTGAAAAACGGGTCAAAAATCCGATCGATGGTGGCCGCATCCATGCCTGCGCCATTGTCTTCAAACGCTACCCACACCAGGCGGCCCTCGGTGCCGGAGCGGATGGTGATCTGGCCCTGGTGCCCTGGCGGCATGGCCTGGGCGGCATTGACCACCATGTTCAAAAAAACCTGGTTGATTTGCGAGGGCACGCATTCGATCTCGGGCAAATCGCCCAATGCCCATTGGATGGTGGCGCGCGCTTTCACCTCGCTGCCCACAATGTTCAAAGTGGAGCGCAAGCCTTGGTGCACATCGGCCAAGATGAAATGTTGTACCGCGTTGCTGCGGGCAAAGTCCTTCAGGTCGTGAATGATGTTTTTCACCCGGGTGATGCCCTCGTGGGTTTCGCGCAGCAAATCTTGCACATCTAGGCGAATGGCGTTGTGCTTGGTGGTCATCGTCGCCAGCGCAGGGGTGCCCGTGTTGGCCGTGGGGTTGGGGGGCGATGCGGCGGCATCCTTCAATTGATCGATGGTCTTGTCATAAATGGCCAGGTACTTTTGCAAGGTGTTCAGGTTGGAAGACACATAGCCAATCGGGTTGTTGATCTCATGCGCCACGCCCGCCGCCAACTGGCCCAGTGAGGCCAGCTTTTCCGATTGATGCAGCCGTGACGACACATCGTCCAACTTTTGTTCAATCACATGCTCACGCTTGACCAGCGAAAAATAAGCCCGCCACAAAAACAAGCCCAAGATCAAGGCGCCAGACAGCAGCGACGCCATCGACAACCACAGGGTTTGCCGTCGCAAGCTGGTCAGCTCGTCCTCGTCCAAAGACACCAAGGTGGTGAGCTTGATCCAGCCCAAACCCATGCCCACATCGATTTTGGTCCAGGTGGTGATGAAGCGCTCATCGGCCGTTTGCGCCAACGCCTTGTCTGGGGATGAGGCGGGCAGCTCTAAAGCGGCAGCGTTGAAAACCACTTTCGTGGCCTGGCCCTCGCGCTTCAAACCGGTGAGCACCTTGCCGGCGGGGTTGATCAACCAAATCTCCGCCACCTCTTGGTTGGCCATGGTTTGCTGCATGCGGGACTCGATGGCCGCATAGTCTTTGACCACCAGGGCGTCAGAGATGGCGGCCACCAAGCCGTTGGCCAAATTGGCCGCCGCAGAAAACTTGGACTCGCGCACCAGGTTGGTGGACTGTTGGTAGGTGATCCAACCGGTGGCAATTTGCACCACTGCCAGCGCCAGCACAATCAGCAGCGCTGGGCGAATGTCTTTCCAGTGGTTGATGCGCTCACTCATGGGCCCGCATCAGTTGAGGGTGGAAAACTTTTCCAATCCCAAGTCTTCCAACACTTTGTAGTGCTTGTTGTAATTGACGGCCATGGGCTTGTTGATGCCCACACCATCCAGCAACTTTTTGCCCGCCTCATCTTGCGCCAGTGCGGCAAAGGCTTTGAAGAACTTGTCGCGCGTGGCCGCAGAGATGCTGGGGTGCGTCACCACCGGGTGGGGGTGGTAGCTGGCGGTTTCGTAAAGGATGCGCAACTGCTGGCGCACCTCGGGCAACTCGCTGTCCAAGGTGTTGTTGACGCCGCCGCCGCCCGCCACTTCGCCCTGAATGACGGTGCGGTACACATTGCTGTGTGTTTTGACAAACTGCGCTTGGGTGTCCACCTTCTTCTTGGCCAGCTCGGCCCTGATCAACAAGGTGGCTGCAAAAGAGTTGGGCGCCGGAAATGCCAAGGTTTTGCCTTGCAGCTCTTGCAACTGGCGCAACGGGCTGTCTTGCCGCACCACCAAAATGCCCTTGAGCATTTCTTCACCGTCTGAGAGCAAGGGCGCATAGCGCTGCTTCTTGTGGGCCAACACCGCGTGATAGGGGTTGACGAAGGCAAACGCCGGCTCACCCGAGAGCAACTTTTGCTCAAACTCAGGAATAGAGGCGGCCACCCGCAACTCAAAACACAAACCACTGGCCTGACCCACGCGCTGCAAAAGCGGCGACCAGGCGGTGTAAATGCGTGTGGCGGTGAACTGCGGCACCACATCAAACTTGTGGGTCTGCGTGGCTTTGGCGTCACCCAAGCAATTGGCATGGGCGCTGACACTGACCAAGCCCCACAAAACACCCAACCCCAAAGCCTTGTATGGCCTGCACCAAGTCCGCATGATCACTCCACCGTTAAGGCCGTGATTATTGGGTGCGCACCGTGAAAACGGTGCGTCAACTTGGTTTTTATTGTGTGTGGATGCCTGCGCAGTCAACTGTGTTTAATACCTTTGGGTTCTTTGGGTCAATGGTGGTCGGTGAATGACGCTGGAAAAGCGTGTCGAGGCTTGATTCGACATTGGCCGTTTGGGGGGTATGCTCATCTATTTCGGTACTGGATCGTGGTACTATATTCGCGTGAAGCGCAAGCACCAGCGAACTCTTGAACTGATCTTCGCTCGCCCTGCCAGCGGAAACGTCCAGTGGCGCGATATTGAAGCGCTGTTTGTAGAACTGGGCGCCGAAGTCAGCGAGCGCGAGGGCAGTCGTGTAGCCGTGGTCTTGTTCGAAGAAGTGCGAGTGTTCCACCGACCTCACCCCTCTCCGAATACGGACAAGGGCGCGGTGGCGAGCGTGCGCAAGTGGTTGGAACAACACGGAGTGGAGCCATGAATTTAATGACGGTAGATGGGTATCACGCGAAGATCGAATACGACGAAGAACTCGATCTATTTCGAGGCGAAATTCTGGGTTTGAATGGTGGCGCTGATTTTTACGGCAAGAGCCCGAAGGAACTTCGGACCGAATTCAAGAAGTCGCTCCAAGTCTTCCTCGACGTGTGTAAAGAGAAGGGCATTGAACCAAGGCGCAATTTCTCCGGCAAGTTCAACCTGCGTATCTCGCCCAAATTGCACGAACGACTGGCGATCGAAGCGCAGGCTCAAGGCAAGAGCATCAACACGCTGGCGCAAGAGGCTTTGCAAGAACGCGTGACCTCTTAAGTCAGGAAAGTCACGGAAAGCGTCTTCGCATGCAGTTGTCATCGAAGCCGCCGTATACAAACCCTCTATACATTTTCCCGGGAGGTGGTGATGTCCATTGGCACTGTTTTCGTCAATAACGGTACCCAGGCTGTGAGCTTGCCTATGGATGTGCGTCTACCCGAGGGTGTCCAAAAGGTAGACATTCGCGTCAAGGGCAAGGAGCGCATCATCGCCCCCCTCGGCCAAAGCTGGGACAGCTTCTTTCTGGATGGGCCCACTGTGAGCAAAGACTTTTTGCCCGAGCGGGCTAACCAGCACCAGCAGGAGCGGGTGCCTGCACTGGAAGTGGAAAACTGGGTTCACACGGCGCAGTAAGGCAGGTCGTTGTTTTTGTGGTCTTGAAGAAATATTCCTTTGAGGTTATATTTGACGCATGACTTGGGATGTCGAATACACCGATGAATTTGGCGACTGGTGGGCCGGTCTGACGGAGGCCGAGCAGGTTTCTGTGGCGGCTTCGGTTCAGTTGCTGGAGGCGCGGGGTCCGTCGCTCGGTCATCCGCACAGCAGTGGCATCAATGGCTCCAAACATGGACACATGCGTGAACTTCGAACACAGCACGCTGGACGTCCATACCGAACGCTCTATGCCTTTGACCCGCGCCGCATGGCGATTTTGCTGATCGGCGGTGACAAAACCGGGGACGATCGTTGGTATGAGGTTCATGTCCCCATCGCCGATCAACTGTATGACGAACACCTGGAACAACTTCGACGTGAAGGAGAACACTGATGGCCAAGAAATTTTCTGAATTGCGAGCGGCCATGAGCCCTGCGGCACAACAACAAGCCAACAAAAAAGCGAAAGCCATGCTGTCGGAGATGCCGCTTCACGAATTGCGTCAAGCGCGTGGTTTGTCGCAAAAAATGCTGGCCGAAGTACTGAATGTGCAGCAGCCATCGATTGCCAAAATGGAAAAGCGCACCGACATGTACCTGTCCACCTTGCGCAGCCATATTGAAGCCATGGGCGGCGAGTTGGACATCATTGCCCGTTTTCCGGACGGGACGGTCAAGATCAGCAACTTCACAGAGTTGGGGTCGACGACTTAAGTCACTGGGCTGCAGCTTGCTCAGCCATAGCTTGTTCACTCATACCAAACTGATCCAATGGACTAAAACCTGCTGCCATGTGTTATCTAAAAAGCTCAAAAGCTAAGCCATCATGTTTCGGTTGGCTTAGCAGGGGCGATAGGCCGCTGAAATGACCTGCCGGCTCTGCAATCGTCAGCTCAAATTCGCTAAGTCGCACGTAATACCGGAAGCATTCTGGAGAGAGTTGCGGGATGGAAAGGGTGTTCCTCTACTGGTTTCTTCTGCCGAGGGGAGCTTTCCTCAGCGAAATCCAATAGGTGTCTACGATCAAACAATTTTGTGCGAAGTTTGTGAAACGACATTCAACGCAATGGATGACTATGGAATCAAAATTCTCTTGAAACGAAGAGAAATTTTGTTCAAGCCAGTCTTACTTGAAGGTGAACCCGTCGCATGGAAGTCTGCGGAAGTGGATCAGCATAAGCTTCTAGTATTCCTTGTAGGTACCTTATGGCGCGCCTCAGTATCAACACATGGCTTTTACCAAAAGGTCGATCTTGGCCCGCTGGAACCACTTGCGCGACAAGTCGTTATTAAACAGGAGGCAGCGGTACCAGGTGTGTTCGGGGCAGTACTCTCAAAGTGGAGGGCCAATGATGAACATCGAACATTAACTAAGGGGCTGATGGATCCATTTAAGGAAAAGTGGGGTGAAACTACTGCTTACAGGTTCTACTTTGGCGAGGTTGTCGCTTACATCAAAGCGGATAAGCGACCGTTTCCTGAGGAGCTCAAGAAGTATTCTCTTGGCGCAGACAAAAGCTTGACCTTAATTAAGAGGGACTTTGCAAAAAGTAAAGACTTCGGCGCATTGCGCCACACCGCTATTCAGTCGCTCTTAAATCACGAAGCTTTTAGGAAACGAAAAAGTAAATAAAACCTGCAGGTCGGACGAGCATCTTGCGTTAGGTGCGCAGGTTGAGATTCCGCGCATCATGCTGCACTTCACCAGTTCACTGTTGTGGTATTTGACAATATTCATCGTCTAGAGCTTGAACTCCCCATGAATTTCTTTCTCGCATCTATAAACAACCACTTAGTCACGTGGGACACCTTAACAAAGTAACTATAAAAAAACTGGTGACAGCCCAAAACGAGTGGAGTGCTTCAAACCCCCCTTGCCCTATCCCCCTTGAACCTCGCCACAAACCCCGCAAAATCCCCCGCGTCCAGCGCATCGCGCACCTCTT
>Ga0209033_1002098_pt1 | contig 11106 bp, 8 predicted proteins | sample LauGreFa1BDMLBDN_2_FD_188218 | JGI IMG/M metagenome (GOLD analysis project Ga0209033, IMG submission 188218) | Freshwater lake microbial communities from Lake Michigan, USA - Fa13.BD.MLB.DN (SPAdes) (version 2) | ecosystem: Environmental > Aquatic > Freshwater > Lake | place: Lake Michigan, USA...
CTTAAATACAAATCTTATCTACAAAATCTATGACCCATGAAACTCAAACTGCTTTAGAAAATTCAAAATCGCTGCACGAATTATCTGATGACCAATTTCAAGCATTGTTACTCGATGGCGTTTCTCGGACTTTTGCACTCACTATTCCTCAACTACCTAAAGCGTTATGTAGTGTTGTGGCTAATGCGTATTTACTCTGTCGTATTGTAGATACTATCGAAGATGAAGTATCTCTATCTGCTGAACAAAAAAAGTATTTTTGTAGTGAATTTATTGACGTTGTCACAACGGGGCAAAACGCTGAATTTTTTGCTATTGAACTTGCGCCATTGCTTTCTGATCAAACCATTCCTGCAGAACATCAATTAATTCATGTACTGCCCCGAGTGATTCAAATCACACATAGTTTTGAATCACCGCAAGTTTTGGCATTAATACAATGTGTCAACACGATGGCAAAAGGCATGCCTATTTTTCAGGCGCAAAATTTGCATAATGGACTAGCAACGCTTGCGGATATGGATAATTATTGTTATTACGTTGCGGGCTGCGTGGGTGAAATGCTCGCTAAATTATTTTGTCATTACTCGCCAGAAATGGCAGCACGTGAAGCACAGTTATTAGAACTATCTGTTTCATTTGGGCAAGGTCTACAAATGACCAATATTTTGAAAGATATTTGGGATGACGCGCAGCGCGGTGTGTGTTGGTTGCCACAAGATATTTTTACCGAAACCGGTTTTGAATTAAAAAATCTATCACCTGAAACAAATGATGAAGCTTTCAGTAAAGGATTAGAACATTTAATTAGTATCGCACAAGGGCATCTTCACAATGCACTACGCTATACACTCTTAATTCCGCCACATGAAACAGGTATTCGAAAGTTTTGTTTGTGGGCACTGGGCATGGCTATTTTGACTCTACGAAAAATTAAAAGTAACTTAGATTTTAACGTATCCGAACAAGCAAAAATTACACGCAATAGCGTCAAAGCAACTATTGTTGCGACAAATTTAACGGTACGCAGTGACTTTTTGTTGACTGCACTTTTTAACATCGCCAGTCGTGGACTTGTGTCGCATGATTGGACATACAAAAAAATTCAGTGATTTTTAAGGACGACAGTCATGTTTAAAGACACACCCAACGCAAGCGGTAGCGAAAATAATGAAAGCTCTTCAACTGCTATTCATTCAAAAGCATTCAGTTTAGATAAAGCCATCTCACAAGCTCAAAGCGCCCTATTAGACTTACAAGACTCGCAAGGCTACTGGGTATTTGAACTGGAAGCGGATTGCACCATTCCTTCTGAATATATCATGATGATGCATTACCTTGATGATATAGACGAAAATCTGCAAGCTAAAATTGCGGTTTATTTACGTTCACGTCAAAGTGAGGATGGAAGCTATCCCCTTTACACCGGTGGACTTGGCGAAATTAGCTGCTCAGTAAAAGTGTATTATGCGCTAAAAATGGCGGGCGATGATATTCATGCGCCACACATGACAAAACTGCGCGAGTGGATTTTAAGTCAAGGCGGTGCAGCAAAAGCAAACGTATTCACACGGATAACACTAGCCATTTTTGAGCAACTTCCTTGGCGTGGAGTACCTTATATTCCTGTTGAAATCATGCTATTACCTAAATGGTTTCCGTTCCATATCGACAAAGTGTCGTATTGGTCACGCACAGTGATGATTCCGTTGTTTATTCTATATACGCTAAAAGCCACCGCAAAAAATCCACATAAAGTAAATGTACTAGAATTGTTTGTGACACATCCTGATGAAGAACAGCATTATTTTCCTGAGCGCACATTACTTAACAAATTCTTTTTAGGACTGGATAAATTAGGTCACATCACACGCCCTTTGATTCCTAAAAAAGCACATGAGTTGGCTATTCAAAAAGCACATGATTGGTTTGTTGAACGTATGAATGGTGAAGACGGTCTAGGCGCTATTTTCCCTGCCATGGTTTATTCGTATGAAGCACTTCTATTGCTTGGCTATGACAAAAACCATGAATTAGTCGTGACTGCTCGCAAAGCCATTGATAAATTACTCGTGATCAACGAAAACGATGCTTACTGCCAACCTTGCTTGTCACCTGTTTGGGATACGGGTTTATCCATCCTTGCTCTACAAGAAGTGCAAAAAAACACGCCAACTAAAGCCACTAGCGATAGTTTAGCGAATGCTTATACCTGGTTAAAATCTAAGCAATTATTGGATGAACCCGGAGATTGGCAAATTTCACGTCCAAACGTCAAAGGCGGAGGCTGGGCATTCCAGTTTAATAATCCACATTATCCGGACGTAGACGATACAGCAGTCGTTGCCTTTGCGATGACTGAAGCTGAAAATGCTACAGAACTTAATGATTCTGTTCATCAAGCCACACGTTGGATAGCGGAGATGCAATCGAAAAACGGTGGTTATGGCGCATTTGATGTTGATAATACCTATTATTATTTAAACGAAATACCGTTTGCAGATCATGGCGCATTACTCGACCCCCCAACCTCAGACGTCAGCGCACGTTGTGCGATGCTAATGGGAAAAGTTGCGCAAAATCATCCCGAATATGCACAGGCACTCGAGCGCACTATTGACTATTTACGCACTGAACAAGAACCTGATGGTTCATGGTTTGGGCGTTGGGGAACAAATTATGTCTACGGAACATGGTCAGTTTTGCTTGCCCTTGAGCAAACCAATTTACCTAAGACAGATGATATGTACACCAAAGCGGCAACATGGCTAAAAAGCGTTCAACGCGCTGATGGCGGTTGGGGTGAAGATAATTACAGCTATCACGACACCAATTTTAGTGCGAAATATCACTTTAGCACCGCATTTCAAACGGCATGGGCAGTACTCGCATTATGTGCGGCAGGCGAAGCACATAGCGCGGAAACTAAGGCAGGAATTGACTTTATTTTGCGTACCCAAAAGGCAGATGGTGTATGGAATGATAAATGTTTCACTGCACCAGGATTTCCAAAAGTGTTCTATTTGAAATATCATGGTTACGATAAATTTTTCCCTTTGTGGGCACTTGCTCGCTATCGTAATGAATTGGATAAAAAGTGATAACAGGAATTATTGTTGCCCTCGCTGAAGAGCTTAGTACACTAAAAACATTGCCGGATGCCCTTTGGGAACGCAGTATGCGCCGTGGTAAATTTATTTTCTTAACTGACGAAGTTATGTTGATTTACTCTGGCGCAGGGGCACATAATGCACGAAAAGCGGCTGAACTAGCTATAAATAAAGGCGCAACTCAACTTATTAGTTGGGGTTGTGCTGGTGCGTTAAGTCATGAACTTAAAATGGGCGATTTAGTGTTGGCAGATAGCTTACTTGACAGTGATGGAACACTAACGCCCGTCAACGCGACTTGGCATCAATACGCAAAAAATATTTTAGGTTCAAGCGTTGCCGTTTATAAAGGCGCATTACTTAACAGTAAAGATGTCATTTCAACTGCGCAACAAAAACAAGCTATCTTTGAAAAAACAGGCGCTCTTGCCATCGACATGGAAAGTCATGCTATTGCCCAAGTTGCTCAACACTACGCGCTACCGTTTATCGCAATACGCGCCATTGCTGATCCATCAACAATGGATTTACCTGTCGCTATTTCTCGCGCATTAAATGACGAAGGTGAAATTGAAATTTCAAAAATCATTTTCTCTCTCGCACGAAATCCAAAGGAAATTCCACATTTAATTCAAATTGGGCAATATTTCCATATAGCGAAACAAAAATTATCCACTGTTGCAGAGCAATTACCCCAAATCATTGCGTTTCAGTCTGCGTCTGACTGATATAATTGTCAGCAGTCGTTTTCCCTTTTGATTGCCTTTTATACCTAATGAAGCATACCACGCCTTTTTTTTCGCGCCTAAAATTTTGGTGCGGCCAACAAATTGTTACTTTTCCATGGCTTGTTGTGACATTTGCACTATTGCTTTGCATAGGCACCAGTTACTACGTTTATGAACATTTAGCTGTGAACACCAACACAGCTGAAATGCTATCGCCCGATTTGCCTTTCCAGAAAAATCAACGCCATATAGACGAAGCCTTCCCTCAAGATGCTTACACAACGCTATTTGTCATTGATGCAAATTCACCTGAAGAAGCCTCTCAAAGTGCAACACAATTAGTGAATTTACTGCATGAAAAACAAGATCGCTTCTCATCTGCTTATATTCCAACCGATAACGATTTTTTTCGTAAGCAAGCATTACTTTATTTAGAAACACCCGATTTAAATACCGTTGCGCAGCAACTCATAAACGCTCAACCTTTTATTGGACATTTAGCGCAAAATTATTCGCTCGATGGTTTGTTTGACATCATTGGGCAAGCGTTAAGCGAAAAACAACAAGCACTGCCCATGGATTTAAATCCTCTGTTACTTGCTGTTGACAACACCATCAACGCGCAACTGGATAACAAAAATCAAGCGTTGTCTTGGCAATCACTCCTTGCCAACAATAAACTCAGTGATGATGCAAAACGCCTACTGATTGTCGCTAAACCGATTGTGCATTTTGATGAAATGTTGCCTGTCGATGCCGCGCAAGCCGCTGCACATGAAATCGCAAACAAAGTGATGCAAGATAATGCAAATGTGCGTGTTCGTATCACAGGTGAAAGTGCACTTGAGCATGAAGAACTCGAAAGCGTGACAAATGGCGCGACACTAGCTGGTATCTCCTCTCTGATTCTAGTGTTTGTCGTACAATGGATTGGTTTCCATTCGCTGCGTTTGCTCGTCATTACGTATATTGTATTAATCATGGGGTTGATTTTGACTGCTGGTTTTGCAACCATTACCGTCGGTCACTTAAATGTGATTTCCATTGCCTTTGCCACGCTCTACATCGGTCTTGGTGTCGATTACGCAGTGCATATTTGTTTGTATTATCGTGAACGTAAAACCCGCGGTTATAGTAATCTTGAAGCCATTCATCACAGCATAAGTGGCGTTGGATCATCTTTGTTTTTATGTGCATTAACAACAGCATTGGGATTTTTAGCGTTTATTCCTACCGATTATGCGGGCGTTTCGGAATTGGGCATTATTTCGGGTGGTGGTATTTTTATTGGGTTGATTATTTCACTCACCGTCCTGCCTGCGCTTTTCTGCATTTTGCCGGTGAATAATCCAAAGCCTATTAAATCGGCTTTTGCTCCACAATTTATCGTAACGTTCCCGTTTCACTATTCAAAGCACATTCGCGTTGTATCCATTCTATTGGCTATTGGCTCATGCGCTGTCTTAACCAATTTAACCTTTGATGCAAACCCCATTAATTTGCGTGACCCAAATAGTGAATCTGTTTCAACGATTAAAGAATTACTCAAATCTAAAAATGAATCACCTTTTGCCGTATCAGGTTTAGCAACTAATTTGGATGATGCAAAAGCCTTAGCCGCAAAAATGAAAACATTGCCAGCCGTAAATGAAGCTATCACATTAGAAAGTTTTGTGGCTGAAAATCAAGAAGAAAAACTCGCCATTATTGACGATTTGAACTTAATGTTGGGAAATCAACTTGAGAATTTCAATGTCGCTTTACCAGAAAATCATCAGCAACATGACGCACTGATTAAGTTCAATGAAAAACTGAAAAGTGCCATTGAATCTAAAACACAAAATGCACCAATCGAAACACTTGAAAAACTACAAAGTCATATTCAAATTTTCTTGGATACATACGCTAATGAGCCAAACATTTGTGCGCAACTTGAAAAAAATGTTTTAGGTCTTCTACCATATACACTTGAGCGTTTGCGTACGAGTTTGACTGCTAGCGAGTTTGAGTTAAAAGACATTCCCGAAGAAATCCGCTCGCATTGGGTTAGCAGTGATGGTCTTTATAAAGTTTTTATCTCACCGGCAAAAGATCAAAATATCGACAGCAATATGAAAGAATTTGTCGCGCAAATTCAAAGTCTCGATAACGCGGTGTCTGGTTTACCTATCGCTAATGAAGCGGGAGGTGACGCAGTGGTAAAAGCCTTTTTGCAAGCCTTTGGTGGCGCATTTATGGCAATTACCTTGCTGCTTTGGGCGATTTATCGTCATTTTAAACACATGGCGTTAGTCATTGCACCGCTGATGCTTGCCGCGCTATTAACCGGTGCGACGAGTGTTCTGCTCAATAATCCCTTTAATTTTGCAAATGTGATTGCCCTCCCCTTACTTTTAGGAATGGGGATTGATAGCAGTATTTTGATTATGCACCGCTTGCATTTTAATTTGAGTGAAAACGAAAACTTGCTTCATAGCAGTACCACGCGTGGCATTATTTTCAGCTCGATTACCACATTGTGCAGTTTTTCGAGTTTATCGTTCACGCATCATCAAGGCATGGCAAGTATGGGATTACTATTATCGATTGGATTATTTTTCACGGTAGTTTGCTCGCTAATTGTATTGCCGGCTTGGAGTGGGAAACGGGTTTGAGATGAAATCAATGAAGCACAGTATGATAAAGTAATATCGACTGAAGAATTAATAGAAAAATTTAAACACTAACCATTTTGGACTATAAAAAACCATGACATTCAAAATTGCCAACCTTTTAGAAGAACACAGCAACGATAAATTCGATTTGCATGAACAATTTTTAAATAATCAAATGGTGCGTGTTTTAAAAACCATTGGTTATGACCGACACTATAAAAAAGCAATCGGGCAATATCTCTATGACCAAGAAGGCACAGAATATCTCGACTTACTCAGCGGCTTTGGTGTATTTGCGATTGGGCGAAATCACCCAACTGTGATTGAAGCACTCAAAGAAGCACTCACATTGGAATTACCGAATTTGGTTCAACTTGACGTGTCAATCTTAAGCGGTCTACTCGCAAAAGAAATTCTCAAAACGACACCCGACAACTTAACCAAAATGTTCTTTTGTAATTCAGGGACAGAAGCCGTTGAAGCCGCCATTAAATTTGCTCGTTTCACCACAAAACGCGACAAAATCGTTTTCTGTGAACACGGATACCATGGTTTAACGATGGGGGCCTTGTCGCTTAATGGTGAAAACATTTTCAAAGAAGGCTTCGGTTCACTTTTACCAAGTTGTGAAGCGATACCGTTTAATGATCTCGTCGCACTCGAAAAAGCGTTAAGTGGTAAAGACGTTGCCGCCTTTATCGTGGAGCCTATTCAAGGTAAAGGCGTGAATATGCCAGATGATAACTATTTACCCGAAGTTGAGCGTTTATGTAAACAATATGGCACTTTATTTGTCGCTGACGAAGTGCAAACTGGTCTAGGTCGTACAGGCAAATTCTGGGCGGTGAATCATTGGAATGTTCAGCCAGATATGATTTGCATGGCAAAAGCGTTATCAGGTGGATTTGTTCCCGTGGGTGGCGTTGCCATTACCGATAGAATTATGGACACGGTCTATAACCGTATGGATAGAGCGGTTGTGCATGGGTCAACCTTTGCTAAAAACAATATGGCGATGGCGGCAGGTCTTGCGACATTGCACGTTATTGAAAATGAAAAACTCGTCGAAAATAGTTTTACACGCGGCAGTGCTATTATCCATAACCTAAATGCCATGAGTGAAAACTATGAGTTCCTAAAAGAAGCACGTGGCAAAGGCATGATGATTGCCATTGAATTTCAGCAACCCAAAAGTTTAACGCTCAAAGCCGCATGGGCGATGCTTGAAGCGGCAAACAAAGGCTTATTCTGCCAAATGATTACCATTCCCCTTTTCAAAGAACATCACATTCTAACGCAAGTTGCCGGTCATGGTATGAACGTGGTGAAACTCTTGCCCCCTCTCAATTTGAACCAAAAAGATTGCGACAACATTGTGGATGCGTTTGATAAAACGATTGCTGATACCCATAAAATTGGTGGTTCTATTTGGGATTTAGGAAAAAATTTAGCCGGTCACGCGCTAAAAAATAGAAAAGGTTAATTCTCAATTATTTTACGTTATGATCAAAATACATATATGCTTTTTATTCTGGCTTTGCATGTCACAAAATGTGTTTGCACACGCCGTCATTACAGACTATTCACTAAAAATAACACCTATCCACGCCAATCATGCGGATAAAGTTGAACTGCGTTTTAATTCAAAAATTGAGCTTGCACTTTCACAAATTTTCTTAGTGAGTAAAGGCGACAAACACGAATTGTTAAACGCAAATAACGGAAAAAAACAAGGGCAGATTGTCATTGATATTCCGCCATTAAATGCAGGCGACTACGCACTTCGCTTTAAAGTGTTTGCCGCTGACGGTCATTTGACTGAAGACGTCATTCATTTTTCAGTTACGGAGTAGGATTCTCGTTATGGCAGGTATTGCAGACTTTTTGGATTCACTCATTGGCGGTTTTGATTTAATTTGCTACGCGCTACTCATTGGCGGCTTGTTTTGGAGTATTTTTTTACTTCAGCCATGGAAAGCAGAAAAAAATTCAAGCGGTCTTTTAATCGATAAAACGATTACCTTAATTTATAAAGGCGGCTTTTGGTTAGCGGGAGCGCAATTATTTAAAATTGTGCTAAAAGTATGGTTAATGGCGGCTATTTTAGAAAAATCGCCTTTCCCTGAATTTGCGCAAACCACGCAATTTATCGGTGGATTTATTCGCGCTGCGTTAACATTAGCATTGGCGAGTTATGTTTATCAATTTGTCAAATCAGCCCCACGCTCACAAACAGCTTGGCAGAACGCAGGATGGCTTGCGTTGCCCATGATTATCTCTGGCGCTTGGCTAGTGCATGGCGCGGGACGCTTTGAAAATCAAACTATTTTAATGTCGCTAACGGTGATTCATCAAATTGCGGCGGCAGCGTGGATTGGCGGCGTATTTCAACTACTTAACGTCTGGCAATTAGTCAAAGCTAAGAAATTATCTACCGACTATTGGACACAATTGTTAAAACAGTTTTCCACTTTAGGCATCATTTCTGTGGCAATGATTTTCATTTCTGGCGTTCCGTTAGCGTTGCAATATATCGACACATGGAATGGACTCGTGGGGACGGGTTATGGCAATTTACTGCTGGTAAAAATTGTCTTGCTGTCTATTGCGCTCTATTTTGCCAGTCTCAACAGACATGCTGCAAAATCGGGTAATACATTCACCCTCACCCAATACGTTCCCCATTACATTGAAGCAGAAACATTTGTATTAATTACCTTATTATTTACAGCGGCGAGTTTAGCATCACAACCACCCGCCATTGATATTCCAACGCTAACCGCAAGTTGGCAAGAAGTCCTCAATACCTTTGCGCCACAAATTCCGCGTATAAATTCACCCACGCACACCGATTTAATTGCCGGTGAAGCGGGACGCACAGCCATTATTGATCAAATTCCATCGATTGCCGCAACAGAGTGGTCGAATTATAACCACAACATTGCGGGCATTTTTTTAACCACAATGAGCTTTTTTGCGATGCTTTCCTATTTGCGTTATCCATTACTCGCGTTTTGCAAATATTGGTCTGTAGGATTTATTGCACTGGGTATTTTTCTTTTTTTCCGCAGCGATGCTGAAACGTGGCCACTGGGGCCTATCGGTTTTTGGGAAAGTACGTTTAACAATGGTGAAGTGCTACAACATCGCATCGCCACATTACTTGTGTTTACACTTGGCTCGATTGAATTGTCTTCACGACTCAAACCAAATTATTCACAAAAACTGCCGTTCGTTTTCCCTATTTTAGCGGCATTTGGTGGATTGATGCTGTTGACACATTCACACGTTGGGTTTCAGCCAAAAAGTGCTTTTTTAATTCAAGTAGGTCACACTAGCATGGGCATTTTCTCGCTAATTTTAGCCTGTGGTCGTTGGCTTGAATTAAAATTAGATGGCAATAAACGTGCAGTAGCGGGTTTTATTTCGGTTGCAGCACTCTTTCAAATCGGCCTTATTTTAATGTTCTACCGTGAACCTCTTTATTAAAGTTTAAAAACATGAAAACAACCTCACCTCGCTTAGCGTGGGCAATAACGGGTTCAGGGCATTATATTGAAGAATGTATTGAATTTTTACTCACACTTGATAACGTCGATTTATACATCAGTCAAGCTGGTGAGGAAGTACTTAAAATGTATGGTATTTCGCTAAGTGACTTGCGCGAAAAAATGCCTGTTTATCGAGATAAAACCGCTTCCTGCCCACCCGTTGGGTTGTTTTATAAAGGCTACTATCACACGTTTGTGCTCGCGCCTACGACCTCTAATACGATTGCAAAATGTGTGCTAGGTATTGCTGATTCACTCGTAACGAATTTATATTCTCAAGCGGGTAAATGTCGCGTCCCAAGCATCGTTTACCCCTGCGATATTGCACCCGAAATGGAAACAACCGCTCCTAGCGGTAAAGTGATGGTCTATCCGCGTAAAATTGATTTGGACGGTACGGCAAAACTGCGTGAATTTGCCTACACAGAAGTGGTTGAAAGTGTCGATTCGTTAATTTTAGCGGTTAAGGCACGTTTAAAAACCGTATAATTGACACAAGTACACGGTAAAATGGTGAGAATTTCACCCATTATTTAAGAGATAAACACACCATGTTTCGCAACGTACACGATTATTGCACGTCGTTAACCCTTCAATTCGACACGATTCCCTCTCATAGACAAACATTACTGCTAGAATTAAGCGACTATATTGCCGCTCAAATAGCGATGCAAAAAGACATCAATTTGCTATTTGTCTGTACCCATAATTCTCGACGCAGTCATTTTGGGCAAATTTGGGCGACGGTGGCAGCGAACTTTTTCGCCGTGCAGCAGGTTCATACATTTTCAGGTGGTACAGAATCAACTTGCTTCAACAAAAATGCGATTGAGGCGCTGATTTCACTGGGTTTTAATATTAATGCCACAATCGACACAAACAATCCTGTTTACCATGTCATTTTTAGCGAACAACAAACTATCACTTGTTTTTCTAAACGCTATGATGACAACGTGAATCCACACGCGAATTTTGCAGCCATTATGACCTGCTCTGATGCGGAGCAAAATTGCCCTGTTATTTTTGGTGCAGATAAACGTATTGGCATCTGCTACGATGACCC
>Ga0209033_1002101_pt1 | contig 11092 bp, 12 predicted proteins | sample LauGreFa1BDMLBDN_2_FD_188218 | JGI IMG/M metagenome (GOLD analysis project Ga0209033, IMG submission 188218) | Freshwater lake microbial communities from Lake Michigan, USA - Fa13.BD.MLB.DN (SPAdes) (version 2) | ecosystem: Environmental > Aquatic > Freshwater > Lake | place: Lake Michigan, USA...
TGATGGTCTGGCGGATCTGAGGTGATGGGGGGAGCCGCTGCACGTGGTGCGTCGGGGCGAGCCACGTTGACCCAAATGGAAGAGAAGTCCTCTGTGTTGTTAGCGATGTCGCGAACAGCATCCATGGTGACCGGCATAAAAGCGCGGCCGTAACGCTCGGTGGAACCAACAGGGCATACCTCGCGAACATCGTTCCAGATGTCGATTGCGTTTTCGCCCCAGCCGTCGTCAAGCCAGTCCCAGTCATTCACCCAGTCGGTAACTGGTGGTGTATCTGGGCGATCTTCTGCTCCGTAAGCCATGGTTCCCCCTTGGTTCGTTAGTGAGGTGAAGTGTAGTCACCCTAGGGGAATTAGGCGAATGGGAGAGCGAATTTTGGGGCTCTATTTGCCGGAAAGAACAATGCCAATTTCACCCAAATGAGCAGCAGTGGCAACGGATGCAGCCTGTTCGCCAGGCACCGCAAGTGTGATGCCGCGCGCAGGGTCTATTTGAGCAACCAATGCACTGGTGGCGATGACCACATCACGCGCGACCACATCGACCGTGTCACCCACACGTACTGGGGGAGTGATGAGATCAATAGGTAACGCAACACCTTTCCATCCTTCGGGTAATTGCAACGGTGCATCGTCGGATGAAATGAGCGACAACGACAACGGCGTGTTCGCTGCGATACCAATGCGAGTTGTTGCGTTGGTGGGAATGTCTGCAATCGCATCATCGGCGATGATTGCTTCGGGAAGATCTACCTGGTGAGTATTTGCGAGTGTGAGAGATTCGCCAGCACGAAGTGCGCGTGTAGAAACCAGCACTGAAACCTGCGATGCCCATTGACGTTTTTCTGCAGTTGCCTGGTGCGTAATGACCCCCGTGACTGTGCCGACAATAAGTGAGAGGGAAACAACAAATACAAGTTGCGACGTTCGCTTTGTATGCAACATGTGAATGAGTACAGCAACCAATTGACGAAATTGTGTGTGTGCTGCGTGAAGAAAATTGCGAAGTTGCGACATGGGAATCCTTTCGGACCCAATGTGTGCGTTACCTATTCAGCAGAGGATGAAGGAGCGGCTGCAGGAGCAGCAGGAGTGCTAGCTGAGTCAGACGACGAGCTTGGTGCTGGAGTGGTGCCAGATTTTCCGCTGTCGGTCTTATAGAAGCCGCCACCTTTGAAAGTGATGCCCACAGGCAGAAAGACTTTCTTCACTGGGCGCACGGTGCCATCGACTGGGTGGACCGCCTCGGTGAGCGAATCATCGGAGAAATCCTGGTGTACCTCAATGGTTTCGCCAGTTTCAGTGAACTTATAGACGTATGTAGGCATTGGTGTCTCCGGGGTTGGCACTCAGGTCCATCGAGTGCCAAATTGTAACTGGCTAGCGTGGGATTCCATGAGAGCCCGTTTCGCCGTCATTCCAGCCGCGGGCCTTGGCACCCGTTTTTACCCGTGGACAAAGGCAGTGCCCAAAGAACTGCTTCCCATCGTGGATGTGCCGGCCCTGCAACTGGTGATGGACGAAGCCATTGCCGCTGGCGCCACTCACATTGTTTTGGTCTCGCACGTGTCAAAGACGCCGTTGGAAACATACGTGGCACCATCGCAGGCAGTCATAGACAAAGTGCGTGCCAGTGGCCGAGTTGAACTTGCTGAGCGGTTGGCGCGTATTGGAAACGATGTGAAAGTAACGGTGGTGTATCAAGATGCGCCACTTGGTCTTGGTCATGCAGTGGGTTGCGCGCGGAAGGTCGTGGGCGATGAACCATTTATGTTGTTGCTTCCCGATGAAGTGATGGGTGATGCGTCGATGCTCACTGCGCTCACAGATTCGTGTGAACGCACTGGCGTGGGTGCAGTTGGCCTGATGCGTGTGCCGATGGAAGAAGTGTCTGCATATGGCGTTGTCACTGCGGCGCCAGGCGCGCCAGCCGACGGCCCGTTTGACATTGTGGGAGTTGTTGAGAAGCCAGCGCAAAAAGATGCACCGAGCAATCTCATCATCATTGGTCGTTACGTTCTAACAGCAGATGTGTTTGACGAGATCGACAAGATTGTTCCGCAAGCTAATGGCGAGTTGTATCTCACCGATGCATTGCTCGCACAGTCGAACGTTTCGCCATTGACTGGCATTTTGAATACAACTGAGCGGTGGGATACCGGCACGCCAATGGGCTGGTTGAAAGCAGTTGTAGACAATGCGCTATTACGTGCAGATGTTGCTACAGATTTTCGTGCATGGCTCACGCAGCGATTGGGTAACTAACCGCTCTGTTATTGCACTGATGGAACACGGCGAAATGCGCCGTGCTCATCGAGAACAATTCCGTGTTCATCCACGTTGGCACCATGTTGCTCGCCAGTTGCAAGAGATGTGTACTCCCATGAAAACTCATCGTGACGTGTATAGCGCTGTGGTGTGCGGACAACTCCCAATGTTTCAACATTGATGGTGACAACAGATAGATCTGCCGTATGACCAACATGAAGTGGCAAACGATGCGTGATGATGGAATTTGTAAATGGTGTGCCAGCAAAATCAATGTCTACACAACCATCAAGTTCGGTGCGGTGTTCGCCGTTCATTTCGCCCCAACGACCATGACCGTCTGTTGCGAGCCATAGGTCTGGTTCAGGCATGTCGCGAAACAACAGCATTTGCTGCACCACCCACTGGGCCGACAGGCGAATCACTGCAACGGCATTGTCGGCCAACAGTTGCACTTCTGCAGTCCAACCTTCGTTTTCCCAGCGCAAATCCACTGCACTTCCTGGGGTGCCATCCCATGCTTCCCACGCGGCAAGGTGACCCGACGATGATGGTGGCCGGTAATTCGACATACCTATAGGTCTATCTTGCAGATACCGTTTCCTGCATGACTCCACTGCACGACGTACGCACAATGGTGCTCGCCGCGTGCGTAGTGGGGGCTCCGGTGCAGGCCACACGCCAGGTGGCTGCGGGTCTTGTACTGGCGAGCGATGTTGTGTCGGGCGAAAATGTGCCGCCGTTTGCCAACACTGCAGTCGATGGGTACGCCGTGCGTTCGAGCGACCTACAAACGGTTCCCGTTGAGCTACAAGTAGTCGGTGAATTGGCAGCGGGTGCTGCGCCCAGCGTTGCTGTTGTGCCTGGCGCTGCCATTCGCATTATGACTGGTGCTCCCTTGCCCGAGGGATGTGATGCAGTTGTGATGGTTGAAGACACCGAGCGTGTGGGGAGCGACTCTGTGCGTATTCACAAGAGTGTTCCTGCTGGCAGTGCGTTTCGTTTGGCAGGTTCCGATGTTGCAATCGGTGACACCGTGATTGCCGCAGGCACACAAGTAACGCCGATGGTGGAAGGCGTGTTAGCCAGCGTGAACGCAAAAACTGTTTCTGTGTACCCGCGAATCTCTGTCGGTGTTATTTCAACTGGTGATGAATTGGTGGACGACGGTTCGGCGTTGCAGATTGGTCAGATTCGCGAATCGAATCGGTTGATGTTGTTGCGCCTAGTTGCAGAGGCCGGTGCAACACCTGTTGACCTCGGAATTATTCGCGATGATGAACCCGCATTAGAGCATGCACTACGAACTGCAGTGAATGAACGCTCGTGTGATGTGATCATCACAAGTGGTGGTGTCAGCATGGGTGACTACGACGTTGTGAAGGCAGTGCTTTCGCGGATTGCGAATATGCAGTGGTTCCAGATTGCGATGAAGCCAGCGAAACCGTTTGCTTTTGGAACACTTACGAATGATCGTGGAGTCAACGTTCCCATCTTTGGACTGCCTGGCAACCCTGTGAGTTCTCTCATGAGTTTTGAACTGATTGCGAGACCAGCATTGCGCAACATGATGGGCTTTGGTGCTGCATCGCATCGACCTGAAGTGATGGCCATTGCAGATGAAGACATTGCTCGCCACCCAGACGGCAAGATTCACTTCGATCGAGTGCGTGCTACCTGGGGTTCCGATGGCCGAGTACATGTGCGTCGCACCGGAGCACAGGGGAGTCACCAGTTGGCCTCAACCTCCGTTGCAAATGCACTCATCGCTGTGCCCGATGGCAATGGTCTTCGACCTGGTGACGAAGTAGTCGTTACGTTCCTTGGTCCAGACGCAGGCCCGTTCACGGCTAAGTAGTCACAAGTTGAATACTGCGTAGGATGGCCCTGTGGACCTGATTGACAGCTTTGGACGAACCGTACGCGACCTGCGTATTTCGGTGACCGACCGCTGCAATTTCCGTTGCACGTATTGCATGCCTGCTGAGGGAATGGTCTGGCTCGATCGTTCTGAAGTGTTGACCTTTGAAGAGATTGAACGCGTTGCTCGAATCTGTGTAGAGAAGTTCGATGTAAATAGTCTGAGGCTGACTGGCGGCGAGCCAACTGTTCGCGCTCACTTGCCACGACTCATTACCAAACTTGCTGCGCTACGACTTTCCAATGGTGAGAAGCCAGACATTGCACTCACTACAAATGGTGCGACACTGCGCAACATTGCCCTTGAACTTCGTGACGCCGGCCTCGACCGCATCAATGTGAGCCTCGACAGCCTGAAGGCCGAGAGATTTTTTGCAATGACCCGCCGTGACGAATTGGTGAATGTGTTGGCTGGCATCGCGGAAGCCCAGTCGGTTGGGTTTACGCCGATGAAGGTGAACGTTGTTGTAGAGCGTGGTGCGAATGACGATGAGATCCTCGACCTCGTTGCATATGGTCGTGACAACAACATTGAAATTAGATTCATTGAATTCATGCCGCTTGATGCCACGAATGAGTGGGAGCGCAAGAAGGTTGTGACGCAAGATGAGATCATCAGTGTGATTAACGCTGCGTATCCACTTGAGATTCTTCCTGCTCGTGGTGCAGCGCCTGCGGACCGTTGGCGCTATGTGGATGGCAAAGGCACTGTTGGTGTCATTCCAAGCGTGAGTCATCCATTCTGTGCCGACTGTGACCGCGTACGCCTCACCTCTGATGGTCAATTCCGTACATGTCTCTTTGCGACAGATGAATTCGATATTCGTGCATTGCTTCGTAATGGTGGAACAGATGATGAGATTGCAGAATTGATTCGCACCGCTGTCGGATTGAAGTGGGCTGGTCACCAGATCAACCAAGTGAACTTCATTCGCCCTCGTCGTTCCATGAGCCAGATTGGCGGGTAACCACATGTCTGCTGACAACACTGGCGAACTTGCCAACATTCGAGTTCTTGTTGAAATTGACGGGCCAGTTGCAACGCTGACTCTCAACAGGCCAGACAAACGCAATGCCATCAATATGGCAATGTGGGCCAGCATTGAGGCTCACGTTTCTGCTCTCACTGCAAATCGCGACATTCGCGTGCTGGTTGTACGCGGCGAAGGTGATCACTTTTGTGCAGGTGCGGATATCTCTGAACTTACGAATGGCCCTGGCGGAGAATATGCACGCATCAATTGGGCAGCTGAAGAAGCGCTGGCGAATTTCCCCGGCCCCACCATTGCGGTTATCCGTGGCAACTGCGTGGGCGGCGGAGTGTCTATTGCAACAGCGTGCGATATTCGCATTAGTGCTGATGATGCATTGTTTGGAATTACACCAGCCAAGTTGGGCATTGTGTACCCAACAAACGCTTTAGAACGAGCAGTTCGTGTTATTGGTGGTTCTGCGGCCAAGCACCTCATGTTTACTGGCGAGTTGATTCAGGCGGAACGCGCATTGCGAATCGGTTTGGTAGACGAAGTGCATTCAGTTGCTGCACTTGAGAATCGGATTCAGGAATTAGTAGCACTCTTGGTGGAGCGCTCGGCGTTAACTCAAGTGGCCACCAAAGCCATGATTGACGAAGTTGTGCGCGAAGGAAAAGTGAAACCGAAAACCACTCTGTATTGGGAAACCGAAATGGATAAGAGTGGTGAAGTGCGTGAAGGCGTTGCGGCGTTTCTGGCAAAGCGGCCGGTGCGCTGGCCGTGGAAACGTAGTTAGTACCGGTTCTTGCTTTACTGCGCGAGCAGGATTGCTTCAAACCCACCGAGCACATCACTGACATCGGTGCAACCATTTGCTCGCAGCACGCTGGCAGCAATGGAACTTCTGTAGCCACCTGCGCAATACACAACAGTTGGTGTCTTTGCGGATATCTCACTGAGGCGCTTGCGTAATTGCGATACAGGGATATTGATTGCCTGAGGTAAGTGATTGATTGCAAATTCACCGTCTCCTCGAACATCGATTATTTGTAAGTTCGCAACTGAGCGTTGACGATCGAGGAATTCGGAAGCAGTAAGACGCGATGCACGGCCAACTTCACTTGGCACATCTGCCAAGTTGTCTGCAAGGAAATGGCCCACAACACGGTCGTAACCAATGCGCGCAAGTCGTACCTTGGCCTCTAATGCAAGGCCGGCATCTGTGATGATGACAATGTCTTCATCTGGGTTAATGACGGATCCGGCGTACTCTGCGTATCGGCCTGCAAGACCAACATTGACTGAACCGTTTAGGTGTCCAGCTGCGAAGTACTGAGATTCGCGCGTATCAATAATCTGGACACCAGCGTCTCGTTTGTCAATCAACTGCGTCACGCTGAGCTCTACAGGTTCTTGGTGCTCATCGAGAGTGCCACGATCTTTCTGATTGAGAACGGCATCGTAAATAAAATACCCAGGTGCTTCTGGTTGGCCCTCGGTGACGGCAGCAACAAATGCATTGGCATCGGTGTATTGCAATGCGTAGTTGTCTCGACGTTGTTCACCCATTGTGGACATTGTCTCTGTGGACAGATTTTTTCCGCATGCACTTCCTGCACCATGGGCGGGATACACCCGTGTGGGGTCTGGCAGTGTCAAGAGTTTGTTCTGAATAGATGCAAACAAGAGGTGGCCGAGTTGATCGGCGGTCATGCCAACGCTGACCAAAAGGTCGGGACGGCCGACGTCACCAATAAAGAGTGTGTCGCCAGTTAGAACGCCATAGGGCACTGCGTCGGCTGAATGTTCGTACACCACATATGAGGTGGACTCGGGAGTATGACCAGGAGTGAGACGAGTCTCGATAACTACGTCGCCCAGCACTAATCGTTCGTTGTCCTCAAGTAAACGAGCAGGGAATTGTGGGCGTGCAGCTGCGCCATAACAAATGGTGGCGCCAGTGGCTTTTGCTAATTCAAGATGACCCGACAAAAAGTCGGCGTGGAAATGGGTCTCTAGGACGTAGGCGATGGTGAGGCCTAGTTCTTGTGAGCGATCGAGGTATTGCTGAATGTCGCGCTGTGGGTCGACCACGACTGCTGTTCCGGTGGTGGTGTCTCCAACAAGGTAAGAAGCGTGCGAAAGGCATTCCAAGTAAAACTGTTCAAATATCATCATGGTGTCCATTCAATGGGGTGTTTGTATTATACCCTATGGGGTATCACTTGCACTCAGGAGGCAGTTATGAAAATCGAACAAGAGATTCTGGACGGATTAATGAAGCGTTTAGCTCGGGTGGAGGGCCAAGTTCGTGCCGTTCGCACGATGATTGAACAAGGTCGTGAATGCCGCGACGTAATCACTCAAGTATCAGCTGCAAGCACAGCTCTTGATCAAGTGGGCTTTCGTTTGCTCTCGGCCGGACTGCAGCAGTGTTTACAAGACCCGAAACAGGCAAAGCGTGATGGATTTGATTTAGAAGAAGTAGAGAAGCTGTTTCTGAAATTGGCGTAACAGTTGCTACTTCGCCAATTGAGGCGAGGTTGAAAATAGTTATTGCTGAATCGCCACGGCAAGTACGCCAACAGCGCACCCGAGAATGCCAATGCCGTACGTGAGAGAGATTCCGATGAGCCACTTCATGGTGGTGTCGTAACGATCTGACAGTTTTTGAAACTCTTCGCGCAGATTCTGAAACTCCTGACGTAGCCCTTGAAACTCTTGACGAATGCCTTGGAACTCATTGCGTAGTTGGGCGAAGTCGTCGTGCAGTCGGTTGACGTCACGCTGAAGACGATCAGTGTCGGCGATGCGTGCGACGTCTTGCCAGCCTCCTGGTGGAAGATGCTCAATCAATGTGTTGGCCACTGAATCCCCTAGATACATTCGCAATCCGACCAGCATGTCCAGTCGATTTGTCTCGCTCACCGTCATGGTAAATCCTTCCCTTCTTGATGGCAAGAAATGTGTGTAGAGACCCCGCAATATGGCAATAGCCTGAGCATGTGACCGAGCCAACCTTTAGCCACCTCAATGAATCTGGCCAGGCCCACATGGTGAATGTGGGGGAGAAGGCCGTCACGAGCCGCCGGGCTGTTGCTCGTTGCGTGGTCACCATGTTGCCTGCCACCACAGATGCCATCGCGTCTGGCTCGTTGCCAAAGGGTGACGTGTTAGCCACGGCGCGCATCGCGGGTATTCAAGGTGCCAAGCGAACCAGCGACCTCATTCCGTTGTGCCACCCGCTCATGTTGTCGGCCGTCTCTGTCGACATCACGGTGCAGTCAGGCAGTGTTGTCATCGAAGCAACAGTTGAGACCAGCGGACAGACCGGAGTCGAGATGGAAGCTCTCACTGCATGTTCCGTTGCCGCACTCACGCTGTACGACATGTGTAAGAGCGCAGACAAGACAATGGAGATCGGCCAATTGACCTTGTGGGAAAAATCTGGCGGTCGCTCGGGAGATTTCCGCAAGACCTCATGACCCACGCGTCGGCCCTTTTGGTCGTCTGGGGCACACATTGGGGGTCTGTCAAGACCTGTGAAAAGTGACCATTTCTGACAAATTTCGCCATTTTTATGGGTTTTAGCCCCATTTGAGGCACGTATGGGAGGGGGTAAGTCGCTACCCACACGAAACTTCACTAGGCTTTACAAAGCGTCTTCGGATGCCACTGTCCTTGCATCCAGCCAGGGCATCGACCACGGTCGACAGTTCATGTTCCCTAATCAAGGTCAATGTCGTAAATGAGTCAACTCGTACTTCTCATCGTTGGAGCCCTATGGATGGCAGTTCTTTTGCCACCTCTTTTGCGCTCCCGATTCGATGGAGGCGCAGTGTCTTCGGTTTCAGATTTCCGTCGCCAGCTGCACACATTGCAACGCTCTCAGGCTCCAGGTACCCAGGCCCCAATGCGCGCAATGGCTCGTCCGCTTGCCCCAGCTCCTCGTCTACAGGCACCACGTGCTGCACAGCGCCCACGCCTCATTGCTTCTGACGGAGTTCTAGAGACAGAGTCTCGCCCTCGCCGTTCACACCACACTTCGGAATTGCCTCGCCATCATTTTGCTGCCGAGACTGCCTTTATGTCTCCGCGTGAAATCGTGCGTCGTCGTCGCGTGAACGTTCTGTACGGCATGGTCGCAGCAAATGCAGTCACCTTGTTCCTTGGTCTCACTACCGGCAGTACCGCAATGTTGTATGCGTTCACTGTCTCATTCCTCAGCCTTGCGGCCTACTGCTACGTACTCGTGCAGATCCGCAATCAGGAATACCTGCGTCGCTATTACGGCGACCGCCGCGCTGCCTAGACCGCAGTCGTCTTTTTACATTCCTGAACGGACTGTGTTTTTCGTGTTGAACGGACTGTGACGCTTTGCACCCTCACGCCTAGACTTTCCCTTTCATACCAACAGGGGAAATTCAAATGGCATTGTCATGGACAGACGCACAATCAGCAGTACTTGCACCAGGGTCGGGTACTCCGTTTGAGTTGACAGCAGCAGAGATTCGTGGCGTGAAGATGGATGTCTTCAAGAACTGCCCGCCGAACTTGGCGCTGGTATTGCAGAACGCACGCAACTTCGGCGACAACACATTCATTTTGTATGAAGGTGAAAAGTGGACCTTTGCGAAAACCATGGATCAGGTCGATGGGTTGTCACATGTATTGGTGAACAAATATGGCGTGAAAAAAGGTGACCGTGTTGCTGTTGCTATGCGTAACTTCCCCGAGTGGATTATGGCGTTTGCCGCCATTGTTTCTGTTGGAGCTATCAACGTGTCATTCAATGCATGGTGGACCGAAGACGAAATGGATTTCGCCCTCACAGACTCTGGCGCAAAAGTTTTGATTGGTGATCAGCAACGGATCGACACGGCACATGCATCGTGCCGCAAGCACGGCATCAAGATGTTGTGTGTTCGTCCAGAACGTGAACTAGGTGCCGATGTTGATGATTGGGGTGTAGAAGTAAAAACTGGCCTCGGACCGATTGTTGCCGACATTGCACTTGATGACGACTGCACCATCCTTTACACCTCCGGTACCACTGGTCGCCCGAAAGGTGCTGTGTCTACACACCGTGCAGTGTTGAGTGCCCTCATGGCGTTCTCTGCGCGTAACGCTGTATTGAAATTGGCGAGCGATGAACCAGAAGCGCCTGCGGACCCATTCCCGCCTTCGTTCATTCTGATTGTTCCGTTATTCCACGTCACGGGTTGCGTGCCAGTGATGCTCAGCTGTTTTATGGCTGGTCTGAAATTGGTGATCATGTACAAGTGGGATGCAGGTAAGGCCTTGCCAATCATTCAAGATGAAAACATCACAAACTTCGTTGGTGTACCAACGCAGTCATTTGACCTTGTGAACCACCCCGACTTTGACAAGTACGACACCAGCAGCTTGCGCGCAGTTGGCGGCGGCGGTGCACCAGCGCCTGCAGCACTTGTAGACAAAGTAGATAAGGCCGTGAAAAAGGGAAGCCCACAACTTGGATACGGCATGACCGAGACCAATGCGTATGGTCCTGGTAACACTGGCAAGTTCTACACAACTCGACCAACCAGTACAGGCCGCGCAACAGCGCCAATGCGCGTTGAAATTCGTGACCCTGAGACGTTCGAGACACTTGGACCAAATGAGATGGGCGAGATCTGCATGTTTGGCCCGATGCTTATTCGTGGATATTGGAATCGTCCTGATGCCACAGCAGAAACAATTATTGATGGCTGGTTGCGCACGGGTGACGGTGGATACATCGACGATGAAGGTTTCTTGTTCATCAAGGACCGCATTAAAGACATGATCCTTCGTGGCGGCGAAAATATTTATTGCGTTGAAGTAGAAGGCGCCATTTATGAAAATGATGCTGTGCATGAAGTTGCAGTATTTGGTGTGCCACATGAACGTCTTGGTGAAGAGGTAGCA
>Ga0209033_1002116_pt1 | contig 11060 bp, 10 predicted proteins | sample LauGreFa1BDMLBDN_2_FD_188218 | JGI IMG/M metagenome (GOLD analysis project Ga0209033, IMG submission 188218) | Freshwater lake microbial communities from Lake Michigan, USA - Fa13.BD.MLB.DN (SPAdes) (version 2) | ecosystem: Environmental > Aquatic > Freshwater > Lake | place: Lake Michigan, USA...
CCCGCTTCGCTCAATTTTAAGAAGAGTCGCCCTATAAGCCGGAACTTACGTTTGGAATCTCATCAAGGCTCATAAATATGGTTTTCCCTAATTCTTTGGCTTTAGCCATTTCAATATCTGCACCTCTGGATTCACCAGGAATTCGCAACACTGCATCACATTTTTCTAAAAGCCTATGAGCAACCGGATATTGGTATTCCGTGAACTGATCTGACGAATGCGAATTGCCACCAGCCTGTCGAATCACTGGCCAAGCGAGCCATTCGCCCACAACAGCAAGGTGTCCCTTTGAAAAAATAGGAAGTGCATAATCTTCCATCGCTTTAAGGTTTTTAGCGATTGCAGATTCATCACCATTAGTTCCAGACATATATGGACCAGAAATAAGAATCATCAGCGGCTTATTCATCCTAAAAGCCTAACTCAAAAAGAAGAGTCGCCCTATAAGCCGGATAGCCTCATTTATGGATCAAAATCCCTAAATGTCTGCCCTATGGTGTTAAATGTGAACCAAGTAGGAATTTCTACTAGTTGTGGAACATGATCTATATGGTCACTGGTTCGATCCCAGTATCGTCCACGTAACGTGGTGGAGCGGCGAATCGATATCGTCCACGTAGTCTTATTTCTGATCTAGGAAAACTCGCACGCGACGCAACGTTTCTACAAGGTATTCCGGCGCCATGTCTCGGTGCTCTTGATTCGTGGTTTCATATAAGTAATTGAGCAAAATGATTCTTCGTTGCAGGAGAAGTCCATTCAATTGATGTTTGTTATGCCTTGGAAGTTCGGATACGGACTGATAACCCGATAAAAGTGCAGCATCCTGCTCTGGGGTATCCAAGTAATAAAGGGCTGTAGCTAAATCTTGAATTGGTAAACCAAAGCCAGCATCATCGAAATCGAAGATGTAGATTTGATCTCCGTTGGTAAATACGTTCGCACCGTGAAGATCTGCGTGAATCGCAATTGCCTTGCTTACGGAATAAAGGTCCTCGATTATATTCTCGATCTCGTTCTTCGCCTTGGTGAGTAGTTCAATATCTTCTTTCAAAAGTGGGCTGCTCGAAGAAAAGATTATGTCCTTTGTTTGCCACAAGAATTCTTTAAGCACCGGCAATTGCGCCTTATCGGGGAGAGTGAAGTCGGCGGCTGCTTGATGCATCGTTGCCATTGCTGCGCCAAGCTTTTTTAACGCTTCGTCACTTGGTTCAGCCCCAAGCTCTTTCCCTTCCAGCCAAGAATACAGCGCAACGCTTAAATCAATCTGCAATAGAGCAGAGGGAACGATAAGAGCAAATTCGCCTTTCTTGGAGGCGACTGGTTTAGGCAGATTAACTGCCTTTTTATCATTGAGAAAACTAACGAAAGCAATCTCACCGCGAAGATTTTCATAAGTTCGGCCAGAATTAACATTAATTCGAAGCGCGAAAATTTCGTTCTTTGTTGTAACAACTTTAAAAGTAGCGTTGAATTGATAATTAATTAACTCGATGGATTCAACTTCAAAAGGGTATTCCAGGAGAACCGTACGAGCCAAATCAAGGACGTGCTCTTTTTGGCAATGAGCATCAAGTTGGCCGAATCGAGACGATTGCACTTGTCGAAATTTAAGTCAAGAATTCAACTTTATCAACCTTCGATAATTGAACATAAACCGAAAAAAACCTTCTGGTCCTAAGTGGTTACCGAACTCGTTGTTATCGACAAAAACGAGCACACAAATGGACTAATTTCTGATTAGGACCATTAACATCTGTCCTATGGTGTTAAAGGTGAACCAAGTAGGAATTTCCGCTATATGAGGGAGATAGTTTATATGGTCACTGGTGCGATCTCAGTGTCGTCCACGTTGGTAATTGATAATTGCTCTTAGAAGTTACTTTATTGCAGATTCGATCGGGGATCTCATGAAAACAATTCCATGGTCAGAAGGCCAGTGGACCCGTTTGCCTGTTTCAATCACTCAAACGAATGATCTCCTCAAGGTTGAGGCGGCGGAAGGCAGCGATTGGTGGCGGACGACTTCCTATGGATTCATTCATGATGACGGCCATGCACTTCTCAAGGACTTTCCGCAAGATACATCCGTAGAGGTCTCTTTCATTCTCAATTTCACAGAGCAATTTGACCAGTGCGGAATTCTTATTCGCAGCGATGAGGAGAACTGGATAAAGGCAGCTGTTGAATTTAGTGATGGGTACCCGCAACTCGGAGCGGTGGTAACACAAACGAAGTCCGACTGGTCGACTGGCCGCGTAACAGAATGGATTGGAAAAGAAGTAACTATTCGCGTCAGCAGAACAGGTGACGCCCTCACAATGCGCGCAAAAGCAGATGATGACTTCCGTCTTGTTCGTGTTGCGCCACTTGATCCGCAACGGTCGTGGAAGGCCGGTCCAATGTTCTGCGCTCCGACTCGAGCTGGCTTTGTCGCAACGGTAACTTCGTGGCGCGAAGGAAAAGCCGACGAAAAGCTACATTGAAATACGTTCACTGCATTTAATGCCAGGATCTGAGTAAGAAAACAGAGATTTAAATAGTTTCTAGTAATTGCCCTGCAATCAGGTCAGCTTGTTCTCGCAGTTCCGGAATTGCTGTTGTTTCAAACCTCTCCCCGAAAAGAACGGGCCCGATTACAAAGACATTTTCTTGGGGTCGCCCATTGCCATCCAGCAGATTAAACCGTGGGTAATCAGTCTTAACTCCAAGTCCAAGTGGTCCCTCTTGTGCGAGGCCGCTTGCGATTAATGTTTCAATCAAAGATTCTTCTCCAGCAACTCTGTAACCAAGGCAATTGACCAGGGCATCGCCTTTTAATGACTCGCCCGTACTCAGTTCAACAGTTATGCCATCGTCAATCTCTTTGACGCCAGAAACGCCAGACTTAACAACGCGAATTCGGCCCGAATCAATTGCAAGTCTAACTTCCTCCGCGATCTCAGGAGCTAGGCGATGCCGATGGACATTCCACCAACGCAGATCGTGATCCAAAAAACTTGCTTTCATTTGTTCGCTCCAACGATGCCAAATGTCAGGCAGTTGATGCCTAATCCCATCTTGGGCGGCTCTCCAATCATCAGCTTCTTCAATAAAGCGACGCATTTCTTCTGGATTCTCGCGGGCAATCGAAGGAACTTCCAAAGGATCTGCACGATGAGCTAGATGAGCTTCTGGTATCAACCCATTACGGGATATCCCAGTAACTGTGTTCGTTGAATTTCGTCGTATATGCGTAAGAGCATGATCAATAAAAGTTAAACCTGTGCCAATCCCAATCAAGTGACCATCTACTGCACTTACAGTAAGTCGCCATGGGTCAGCTAGATAGCGCTTGGAAGTTAGATCCTTTCCAACGCCCGGAATTTGAAAAGATTCACCGTGACCGATGGCAAGAACTACAGCATTAGCGAAGAGCTCTTCTCCGCCTGCAACGACAACTTTCCACTCCGCACCTTCTTGCGCTACAGATATTGCCTTGTCCTGAATGTGTCGCAATTTAATTTTGCTAAGGTCTAATGATTGAAGAGTTTCTTGAAGATAGCGAGCGTAAGCTCTTCTCGGCGCAAAGGTGTTCTTGTCGCATCCCATCCATTGCATGAAATGCTCAGGATGATCCATGAATGCCGACATTCGCCCTGCCGGAACATTTAGCACATGACCTTCATCTTGTGTGCTGTATGCAATGCCCTCGCCCAAAACGTTTCGCGGTTCAACAATAGTGATGTGAAGGCTGTCTTGAGATTTCCGGGCCAAATTGAGGGCAACAAGAAGCCCTGAAGCACCCCCGCCAACAATCGCAATCTTTTTCACAGGACCCCTAGAAACTTCGATACTTTTGATTACATCAGAATAGTCAAAGTCTGAAAAAGTACTCGCCGACTCATCATCATGTCGCCAGTATTAATCCTGAGAAATGATTTAATCGCCGCGTGAGTGCCAATAACCATATGCCGTGCGACTTCTGTGGCAAACCTTATGACCCTGTTTCGACCCGGTGGTTATGCCCGAATTGTCATATGAAGACAAACTGTTGCGATGGCGCCCCTTGCGCGATTCCAGAAAGCGTAATCCCTGAACCCACTACGAGATCTGGGAACTAAAGAACTTCTCCACGGCGCGCAAGAAATTCTGTGAGTACTTCAACTCCTAGTAAATGATCTTCAACTTGAGGTAGTCCTGAAATTAGAAGGATTCCTGCAAACCCCGAATCGTGAGTAATGAGTGGCAAGCCCCCACCGTGGATTGCATGGGTCTCGTTCGTCACTCCATTTTCAATATGCCAATCAATCCCAGTTTCTTCGGCCTTTACTCGTTCGTACATCGTGGAGTGATGCTTCAGTTCAACAACGCGAGCCTTGCGGTTTATCCAACTATCATTTTCGGACTTACTTCCGGAGAGGCATGCTCGATAAACCACCCAATCCCCAATTCGAACTTCGAGGGCTATAGGCAACTTCCGTTCTATGCCTATTTCGGTGGCAATCTTCCCAATCTCGATAGCGTCGTGGTTTGCGAGTGAAGATAACTGAAGCGTCGCTTCTTCACGTAGAAGATCGACTGAACTAAATCCGCCGGTTGTCATCATTAGTCTGTGAAATGTTGATAAATACAAAAAGGATTATCTTGCGGGTCGTGCAGAACGCGCCATTCAAAACCATTATCCAATTTCGTTCTCTGGATGACCTTCCCTCCCAACTCTAAAACCTGCTTTTCGATCTCATCAAGATCATGAACTGCTATATCTAAATGAACCTCAGCATTTGTATTCAATTTCTTGGCAACTCTTTGAAAACCTAATTTAAAACCATTTGGCTCTTGTGGCATCAACCAGATATGCTCTGTCTCTGCAGTATGCGGGTGAGCGGAAACTTCGAGAATGCTGGACCAGAATCGGACAAGCTCTTCCGGCTTCTCACTATTAAACATGACCGTTGTGACCTGAGCACGTGGTTTTTGCATCTTCTTCTCCTTACGATTGTTACCCTGAAATAGTTCCCGAAGCTAACAACGCCAATAAAAGAGTTCCCAAGGCGATTCGATAGATTACAAAAGGCATGAAGCTCTTCGTTTGAACAAACTTCATCAACCACGCGATAACTGCATATCCCACCAGGAAAGCCGTGATTGTCGCCGCGAATGTTTCAGGAAGGGAGAAGTTATTTGTCGGCTCGGACAGTGAATTGAACAACTCGTAAGCGCCGCTTCCTAAAACCGCAGGAATCGCAAGTAAGAATGAATAGCGCAGCGCATCTTCTCTGCGATAACCAAGGAATCGTCCCATCGCGATTGTTGCGCCAGATCTTGAGACTCCAGGAATAAGCGCCATGGATTGGGCTAATCCATAGAAAATGCCGTCGCGAGTGTTGAGATTGTCGATGGTCTTCTCTTTCTTTCCTTTGTAATCCAGGTAGCCCAACAAGATTCCGAAGCCAATGAGAGTACCGGCAATCAACCAGAGGGATCTAAAGTTGCTACGAATGTATTCCTGGCCGAGATATCCCAGAACAAATATAGGAATCGAGCCCAGAATAATGAGTCTTGCGAGTTTGCCACCTCGCATGATTTCTTTGATTTGCTGGAAGAAGAAGAGCAAAACCGCCAACTCCGTACCAATCTGCATAATTGCAGTAAAGGTAGCTCCGGGATCTTGAGCAGAAGGTAGAAATTCGCCGAGGATTCTTATGTGTGCGCTTGAAGAGATAGGAAGAAACTCAGTCAGCCCCTGAATGATCCCCAGAAAAATTGCTTCAAGCATCTTGTACAAGTCCTCGGCGACGGAGCAGTGGTTCAATTTCTGCATCTCGACCCCTAAAGTTTCGAAACATCTGCATCGAGTCCACAGATCCACCACGACTCATTAATGCCTTTCTAAAGTGATCGCCATTCTTGCGATTAAGCCCACCATTCTCTTTAAACCATTCAACTGTGTCAGCATCGAGAACTTCGCTCCAGATATAGCCGTAATAGCCAGCTGAATATCCACCCGCAAATATGTGCGAGAAATATGTCGATCTATACCGCGTGGGAACCGGCAGATAATGCAAGCCGTAATCTCGAATCGCAGTTTCCTCGAACTCTTCAACGCTTGTAATTTCTTGAGAGCCGTCGAGCGAGTGCCAGGCTAAATCTAAAACCGCCGCAGCAAGGTAACTGGTAGTTGCATGACCTTCATTGAAAGTCGCTGATTCATGGAGCTTGTCGACCCATGCTTGCGGAAGTCGCTCCCCCGTTTGATAGTGAATTGCATAGTTATCTAGAACTTCTGGCCAGAGGATCCACATCTCATTAACTTGTGATGGGAATTCGACAAAGTCGCGCTGCACTGCTGTCCCTGACACTCGTGGGTAAGTGACATCTGAGAGAAGTCCGTGGATGGCATGTCCAAACTCATGGAAGAGTGTTGTGGTTTCATCATAGGAAAGCAGAGTTACCTCTCCCTGAGGCGGTTTGGAAACATTCATGTTGTTTACAACCACAGGCTTCTGATTAAGGAGTTGGCTCTGTTTCACCAGTGAATTCATCCAGGCTCCACCGCGCTTTGAATCGCGAGTATAGAAATCTCCAATATAAAGGCCTACCGCTGAACCATCTTCGTTAAACACTTCAAACACTCGAGCCTCAGGATGATAGGCAACCAAATCTGGGCGTTCTTTGAAGGTGAGACCGTATAACTTCTGCGCTGCAAAGAAAACGCCATCTTTGAGAACTCGTTCTAATTCAAAATAGGGTTTCATCGCAGCAGTATCAAGGGAGTATTTCTCAGCTCTTACTTTCTCGGTATAGAAACCCCAGTCCCAACTTTGTAGTTCATCAGAGGAATCCCGCGACATGATGGCCTGTATATCCTCCCCTTCACGTTGCGCATTCTTTACTGCAGCAGGTGCCAGTTTTCTTAGCATCGCATGAACATTTGAAGGGTTCGCCGCGGTCTGTTCTTGGAGGACAAATTCAGCATGTGTCTTGAGACCAAATAGTTTTGCCCGCTCAGTCCTTAAAGCCACCATGCGAAGCAAAACTGCTTGCGTGTCATTCTCGTCTTGGCGCCCACCTTTAAGGAGAGAGTTCTTCATAACTTTCTCTCGCAGCGCTCGATTCTTCAGGGAACTCAGCAAAGGATGGCCAGTGAAATTGACCATGGTTATCAGCCACTTATCCTTCAAGCCACGTGATTCTGCAGCTGCTTTGCATGCTGCAATTTGGTTGGGGGTTAATCCATCAAGATCGGCGACGTTATCAACCACAACTGCTAAATCATTGGTGTCAGCGAGAAGCTTCTTGCCAAATTGGGTCTGGAGAGACGAAAGTTCCTCGTTGATCTCCTTAACTCGATTACGACTTTCTTCACTTAATTCCGCGCCAGCATGGGAAAAGTCCCGGAAATAACGTTCGACGAGCCACGACTGCTCTTCGTTTAAGGCAGAAGTGTTACTGCGCAAAGTCTTAATGCGTGAGAACAGATGAGGGTTGAGTCGAATCGCATCCGAATGGGCGGCGAGCTTAGGAGCAATCTCCGCCTCGATTGCATCAATTTGATCATTAGTATCACTTGAAGACTTGTTGTAAAAAACATTAAGCACACGATTAAGAATTGCGCCGCTGCGCTCCATGGCCTCGATAGTGTTTTCAAAGGTCACATTGGGATCAGCCAATATCGCATCAATTTCGAGCAATTGCTCATTCATACCGGCATAGAACGCTTCGAGGTAGTGATCCTCAGTAATCAGCGAGAAGGGCGGGAGTTCATACTCAAGTGAGGATTTTGTCAGGAAGGGGTTTGAGCTCATCGACTTCTCTCCTCGATAAAGATCCTCGCATTTTCGAAGATCGTTTCTGCGTCATAATCCAACGTTGCAACGTGGTAGCTATTGGTGAGCTCAATTCGTTGTTTATCCGATGACCCTAATTCGCTCATGATTATTTCAGTGTTGGAGACGGGCAAAATATTATCGTCCATACTATGAAAGAGAAGAGTAGGTACTTTTATTGTCCCTAAAGACGAACGTGAGATTTTGAGGTACTTATAAAGTTCTGCAACGCCTTTTAATGGCAAAGCATCGTAGCCCCATTCCGTAACGCCCGGCTTCTTGATGTCATCTCCTACAGAGGCCCGTGACTTCTGAATCCTGGAAATTATGTGCACGAATTTAATTTGAATTCCAGGAATGTGAATCATGGGGTTAACGAGAATTAGCCCATCGACGAGATCTTGATTCTTCGCTGTGACATACAGAGAATTCCCACCGCCCATCGATAGAGCGCAGATGAAGACCTTGGAGCACCGTTCTCGTAATTTTTTAAGTTCACTTTCAACTTTTGCTGGCCATTCTTGCCACTTCACATGATTCAGGTCGTGCCACGTTGTTCCGTGTCCCGGCATTAGCGGAACGGAGACGGTGTAACCACGTTCATTGAAATAGTGAGCCCACGGCCTCATTGAGGCTGGAGTGCCCGTGAAGCCATGAACAAGTAGCACGCCGATTTTCTCGTTGGATCCGGAGCCTGCGGCAAAGTAATCCTTAATCCAGCCTTCCGGGGCGCCCTCAATACTCACATACGAACCCTAAGCAGAATCACCTTAAATGTCATTCATCCCCTCTACCTTTACCTTCGTGAGTGATCAGAAATTTTTGAAACGTGGTGCAGCCCTTGGATGGCAGCCCACTTTCGACGATATTGGGCGCCCTCTCATCGACACCACATTTGTAGTTGTTGATCTGGAGACAACCGGTGGTTCGCATTCCAATTCTTCTATTACTGAAATTGGTGCGGTAAAAATTCGCGGCGGAGAGATCATCGGCGAATTCCAAACTCTTGTAAATCCAGGATCTCCTATTCCTGCCTTTATCACGGTACTAACAGGCATCACAGATGCCATGGTTGTTGAAGCTCCTAAGATTGGTGAGGCGTTATTTTCGTTCTTAGAGTTTGCTGGTTCTCCAGAAGAAACAGTTTTGATAGCACATAATGCGCCTTTTGATATCGGATTTCTAAAAGCGGCGGCTCTGGAGTGTGCAACTCCGTGGCCCAAATTCCAAGTCATCGACACAGCGCGCGTGGCGCGTTATGTCGTTACGCGTGATGAGGCGCCAAATTGCAAGCTTGCAACACTTGCAAATTTCTTTGGCGCGGCTACAAATCCAGATCACCGTGCGCTCTCTGATGCGCGCGCCACAGTTGATGTTTTTCATGGGATTCTGGATCGATTGGGTTCCTTTGGCGTCACAACATTGGAGGATCTCAAATCATTCTCAAATCGCATTACTGACTCACAACGAAAGAAGCGTTACCTAGCAGAAGGTCTCCCGAACAGTCCTGGCGTCTACATCTTTAGGGATGAACAACGTGAGCCGCTTTATATCGGCACTACTCGCAACCTTAAGAATCGCGTTCGTTCCTATTTCACTGCCGCAGAAACACGTAAACGTATACATGACATGATCACTCTGGCCCACTATCTCGATTACATCGAGACTCCAACCATTATTGAAGCAGAAGTCCGCGAACTACGTCTTATTGCAGAAAAGCAACCGCGCTTTAATCGTCGCTCGAAATTCCAAGAAAAAGCAGTATGGGTCAAAATTACAGAAGAGAATTTCCCAAGATTGGTTTCGGTCCGAGGCCAGCGCGGACTCTCCGATGATCTCGGATGGTGCGGACCATTCAATGGCCGTGATGAAGCAGCTCGCGCGATTGAAGCAATCTATGAAGTTACTCAAATTCGCCAATGCTCCCCTCGCATCACACTAAATTCCATGAAAAGTGCAAGTCCCTGCGCCCTCTTTGATATGAAAAAGTGCGGCGCTCCCTGCGTGGGTAAGGAATCAGTTGACTCTTATTCATCTCATGTCTTAACCACTCAGATTTCGATGCATCATGACGCCACCACAATCCTTAACTCCATCAATCAAAGAATGAAGGAGTTGGCTCATCAAGAACGTTTTGAAGAGGCCGCTGAATTACGTAACCGACTTAGCTCATTTATTCGCGGTACTGCACGCGGGCAGCGCATTAGATCTCTCACCCGAGTTCCACACCTGATTGCAGCTCTTCCAGTTTCGCCACGGCAATGGGAGTTCATTGTTATTCGTTATGGTCGGCTAGCCGGAAGCGCCCAAGGTAACTCAGCCAATTATCGCGATGTCATTGAAAGTCTGATCCTGACAGCAGATGTTGTTGTTGATAATGGCGAGATACTTCCCGCATCTCATCATGAAGAGGTTGAAGTTCTGCTTCGCTACCTTTCGCACGACGGAATCAGACTTATCGATATTCAAGGTGAATGGTGCATGCCCACTTTCGGCTCTGGTGCAGCGCGAGAGAATTTGGAGCGAGTTCGCGAAGCTTCAGATTCCCTACGCTATAAAGAGGATTTTGCTAACTCGTTTGAAAGATCTGCCCAACGCTCCACGAGGTGAAGCGCAGCTCCACTATCAACCGCTTGCTTTGCAAATACATATCCGTTTGCAAATTGTTGCTCTATGCCAAGATGAAAGTCTCCTTTGAAGGCCGCGATTGAGGCTGCTGCATTAATTAGAACAGATTCCCGATATGCCCCTAATTTCCCGGCGAAGATTCCCCGAGTAATCTCGGCATTTTCATCGGGAGTTCCACCTTTGAGAGCGCTCAATGGGAACCTCTCTAATCCAATTTCGCTCGGATCAAAAATTTCACGGCGAAGGACGCCATCTTTGATAATCAAGACGGTTGTGGTTGTGCTGAGCGAAACTTCATCAAGACCATCATCCCCCCGAAAGACAAAACCTTCGCAGCCTCGTTTAGCTAGAACTTCGGCGACTGTCTCCAATAACTCCGCCCTTGCAACGCCAATTGCTACGCACTGGGGCTTGGCTGGATTAGCAAGAGGGCCCAAGATGTTAAATGTTGTCGGCACTCCAAGCTCTTTCCGAGCCTGTGCGGCGTGCTTCATGGCAGGATGAAATGTTGGGGCAAAGGCGAAACCAATTCCAATCTTCCGCACACATTCTGCAACGCCTTTGGCGCCTAGCGTGATGTTGACGCCGAGAGATTCAAGAAGATCTGCTGCGCCACTCTTTGAC
>Ga0209033_1002117_pt1 | contig 11055 bp, 6 predicted proteins | sample LauGreFa1BDMLBDN_2_FD_188218 | JGI IMG/M metagenome (GOLD analysis project Ga0209033, IMG submission 188218) | Freshwater lake microbial communities from Lake Michigan, USA - Fa13.BD.MLB.DN (SPAdes) (version 2) | ecosystem: Environmental > Aquatic > Freshwater > Lake | place: Lake Michigan, USA...
GTCATGGTTTATTCCTGCGTTTGAGCGGCATACAAAGTGAGCAGGCCTTGTTCGAGCGAGTGCACCATGCGCTTGACTGCGTGTGGCAAATGTTGGGCGGCCTGTGCGCGGATGTCGACCCGCAATTGCCCTCGGGCCAGTTGCAACACGATGTCTTGGTATTGCGCCATGTCGTGCGCGATCAGCTGTGGCAGTTCAAGCGTGGTCAATATGCTGGCACCCATGCGCGACACCATGCTGTTGCCGCACAGCGTGACCAAGGGCACGCCAGCGTCAATCACATCTTTGCTGGTCGAGCCGCAGTTGTACGGATAGGTGTCCAAAAACACATCGGCCAAACCAAGTCTGGCGCGAAACACATCGTGGCCCACACGCGGGCTGAACACCAGTCGTTGCAAATCGATTTTTTGGGACGCAGCAAAATTTTTCAAATGCCGGGTGGTGTCTGCGTTGTCATCCATCAGCCACAACACCGCCTGCGGATACGCTTGCAGTATGGACAGCCAAGCGTCGAACAAAGCGGGGTTGAGTTTGTAGGTATTGCCAAACGAGGCCATCACAAAAGCCTCTGGCGGCAAGCCCACACTTTCGCGTGTCAGGTCTGCGGCAACACTTTGCCGGGGTGCCAGCGGAATGAAACTGCCGTCAACCAGCAGCGCTTGTTTTTCCGAGAAAAACGGTTTCAAACCGTCGTGAAACACTTGCCGGTCGGCCACCACAAAATCGAACCAAGGCATGGCCGTGGTGCCGATGAATCCCAAATAAGCGCCTTGCAGTGGGGCAGGGCGCAACGCAAAAATGCCAGGCCGTGCACCCGACGACAAGCCGTGCAAATCGATCAACACATCGATTTCGTCTTGCAGCACTTGCTCGGCCACTTGCCGGTCGCTGAGTGCATGCACGCTGCGCACATGGTCGAATGCTTGTTTCAATTGCTCGCGATGTGGCGTGCCGTCTTCTGGGCTGAAGTCGTACGCATAAATCTCAAACGCTTGTCGGTCATGCGCTTGGATCATGGCCGGCAGCAACAAGCCCACCGCATGCACACACAAGTCGCCCGACACATAGCCGATGCGCAAACGCGGGTGGTGGTAGCGGCGACTTTTTGCCAAGTGGTCAGTGGGCAGCGCAAAACTGCGTTGCACAAACGATTGGGCGCTGAGCAACTGCAATGCAGGGTCATCATGCAAGGCCAGCATGGCCAGCGGTGAGGTGGCCATCAGCATGTCGTGCATGCTGACGCCCTCCAACGCTTGGTACACCGGCCAGCGACAGGCTTTTTGCCGTATGTGCACCCAATGTTGAATCACATGCGGTTGTTGGGGCATCAAGCGCAGGCTGTGCGTCAAGGCGTTCTCAGCGAGCTGGTAATTTTTCAGGTTTTCTTGTACCCGACCTATGTGGTTCAAGGCCATCACCACCAAATTCAGGTCATGGTCGACGGTATGAAAGTATTGGCTGGCCAATTGGCCCCAGTACTGCAAAGCGGTGTCGGTAAGGCCAGCTTTTTCGCAGGTCAAGCCCAAATTCACCAAGGCTTGGCCAAACCCGGGCTTGAGCCGCAGGCATTGTTCATAAGCCGATATCGCGCCTTTGAGGTTGCCCAGGCTTTGCAACAAAGCGCCGTAGTTGAACCACACCACCGGGCTGTGGGCTTGCTGTTCATCTGCCAACCAATTGCCGTAGAGCTTTGCGGCTTGCTCGGCTTGGCCGCTGCCTTGCAGGCTTTCGCAGGCCTCAATCAAGCTGCGCATGTCCGAAATACCGACAGGCGGTTTGGCGTTATTTGAAATCAATTTTGTGTGGTTCATGAGGTGAAAAGGTTTCAAGAGAAACAGATTCACCTTGTCATGCATTTTTCAAGCCAGTTGCTTCGACAGCCCAGCTAAAAAGATAAAAAAGATTGGCATGTCACTTGCTTAATCGGCTGGCAAGCGCTGTGAAACATGGCGCAATGTTGACACTAACCAAGGAATACACATGAACCTGATCCAAGAATTGATGAACCAAGCGCATACCGGTGGCTTACTGCAGGCAGAACATATCAAGCGTTTCAGCCCGGGTGAGATCCGTGAAGCCATTCAAACCTTGGTGGCCACCGAGCAATTGGATTTGGCCTATGCCTTGGGTGCTGCTGGCATGGGTATTCACCCACACAGCGAAGACATGCTCGCCATCAACGGCTTGCTGGCGTTGATGCAACAAGATTGGCCACAGGCCGTCGATTATTTGCAAGAGCTGATGGACATCCAGGGCGCCAACACCCAGGCGTTCACTTACGTGATGATGGTTCGCGCTTTGCGTTGCAACCTCGATCCCGCCCGCGCATTGCAAGTGGCTCGCCAAGGCTTGCAAATGTTCCCTGAACAACTTGAGTTGATGGCCGAAAGCCTGGCGCTCGAGGATTACGCCGATTTGGTTGGCGTGAGCACACAAATTCAATAAAAAGTATGAGCGGCAATCTGGCAAGCCCTTGCCACCCGCCCATGACAGTTTTTGCCACCGTCTGTAACCACAGCGGCAAAACCCCATCAAACCAGGAAGTTTGTACGGTTTTGAGAAATAAAACTGGAGTTGGCATCAAGCTTGCTTAGTAGGTTGCAACACACAACGGCCTGAGTGGCCCGGAGAAGTAAATGGCAGTAATCAACACCAACGTCAAAGCGCTGTTTTCACAGGCGGCTCTCAAATCGACAGAGCGCAGTCAATCGGTGGCCATGCAGCAATTGTCAACCGGTAAGCGGATCAATTCTGCTCGCGACGACGCGGCCGGCATGGCGATTGCCACGCGCATGACCCACCAGATACGCAGCTTGAACCAAGCCGTGCGCAATGCAGGGGACGCCGTTTCATTGATTCAGACCGCTGAGGGCGCGACCAACGAAATCACCGACATGATGCAACGCATGCGTGAATTGGCGGTTCAAGCGGTCAACGACACCAACTCCAACCCCGACAGAAGCTATTTGGATTTGGAATTCCAGCAGCTCAAGCAAGAAATTGTGCGGGTGTCTGACACCACCGAATGGAACGGCTTCAAAGTGCTCAATGGCACAGCCGGTGAGCGTGTGGGTGAAATGCCCTTGTTCAAAGTCACCTCGGAAAACCAATTTGGGTCAGTGTTCATTGACCCCACTACATCGCGCACACTGAGTGGCAACGATGGCGGTGAACAACAAACATTGACATTCACCGGCACCGCCACTTCCAACGGCGACTTGGACGTGGCTGGCGTGAAAGTGCCCATTACCTCGGGCGACACATACATACAAATCGCCAACAAAGTGCAGTCTTATTTAAGTAATAGCAATGCATTTGGCAGCAGCTCGGGTCGAAGCGTGGTTGTCAACACCAGCGGTGTGGTGACCATCACTTACGCGGCCAGCGAAGGTGCCATGGCAGACACTGAAGTGAAAAATGCCAACGTGATTGGCATTGCTTCGCCGACAGTGGCCACCACGCGCCAAGCCATCACCAGTGGCACAGAGATGTTCAAAGAAGGCGGCAGCTTTCTCAAAAGTGGTTCGCTGAAAATCACCACCGACACATCGACGGCCGTCACTGAAAAATCGAAAGTGACTTTTCAACAATTGACGACTGGTCAAAATGTGAATGTCGGCGGATTGATCTATACCTCCAATGGAACCACCACCGCTGCTGATCTGGCGAATATATTTGCACAGATCTCCGATGGCACACCTGGCAACCCCAAGGTCACTTTTGCTGACTTGGCTGTTGGCGAATCCGTCACGATCGCAGACTTGACATTGACCAACACCACGGGTGCGATCATCACAGATGAAGAGGTAGCAGAAGCCTTCAGTGGACTCAGCAATGGAGCAGCCTCTGGCAGTGCACCCGCCGGATCAACCTGGTCTGGCAAGTTCACTGGGTTTAACTCACCCGCATACGTTACGGCCGCGACATCGGTCAATTTCGTCAGCGATCCGCTGGTGGCCAAAGCCAGTTTGAATGAAAGTACCACGGGCACGGCGTTGACTGTGGCCAACACGTCCACCATCAACCCTACGGTGACATTTACCGCCACACTCGCGAATAATGCCGCTGTCACGATTGCAGGCTTGACCCTGACCAACACCACGGGCTCAGCTATCGCCATTGCTGACTTGGCCAAAGCATTCAGCGGACTGACAAACGGCGACACAACACCCGGATTTACGCCAGCAGACTCAGTGACCGGCACAACTGCCACCTGGTCAGGCACGTTCACAGGATTCAGTTCACCGGCTTACACACCTGCTGCAACAAGCGTGAGTTTCACCAATTCACCCTCGGGCACATATGCGCCATTGAATCCATCAGGTACTTTGACCGTGACGCCCAAAGGCGAATGGTCGGGTTCTTTGACAGGTTTTACCGCTGGCCAAGTAACCGGCAGCACCTCCGTGGAGTTTTCCAGCACCACGGCTTCTGCCGATGTCACAGACTTGGTGGCAACCACCAACGCCGCCACTGCGCCAACCGTGGTCAACACCGCTGCTTACCCTGGCGATGTGGTGGCCTCGTTCCAAACTGAAACAGGCGAAATTTATCCGCTCACAGGCAAGCTCAACACCAGCGCGGTGACGGAGAGCGCCAAGATCACTTTTTCAGATGTGACCACTGGCCAAACCGTGACCGTCGGAGGACTGACATTCACCGCCACACAAAACGCCACCGCTGCCCAAGTGGCTGCCTCTTTTGGTGCGCTGGCTGACAACGCCACCTCTGGTGTCGACAGCACGTATGGCACTTGGACGGGCAAGTTCACGGGGTTCACTTCGACATACACCGCCAGCGAAACTTTCATCACCGCCACCAGCACCACGGCGTCCACCAACGTGGCAGACATCGCCGTCAACAGTTCGGGCAATCCACCTACATTGGCGGTGACCAACGGCGCCCCAGCCAGCTCGATCAGTTTCTTCAAAAACAGCGGCTCGAATGCAGAGATCATTTCCAACGACTTGGTGTATTCGTTCACCGACATCAATGGCAACGCCGCATTGGGCAATCGCAAGTTCACTTTCTCTGTTGATGTGGCGGGCAGCATTCCGGCGCTCAGAGCGGGTGACTTGAAAATCAACGGTATTGAAATCGGTTCTTCGCATGCCGAAGACGATCCGTTCTCACCCAGCAACAATGCATCAGGCAGTGCGATCGCCAAAGCAGCAGCCATCAATCGCATGGCCAACGCCACCGGTATCACGCGTGGCGAGTCACAAATGCTCACCTTCAGTGGCACACCCAGTCCCGGCACGATCGTGGTGGGTGGCGTCAGCGTCACGTTGGATGCTTTGGACAACACGTCTGCCAAAGCGGCTGCAAAAATCGCGGCTGCGTTGCAAGCCAGCCCGCAATTTGGCGACCCCACAGGACGGTCTATCGATTACACCGCTGGCAATTCAGCATTGACCATCAATTACGCCCCTGCCGATGGCAATATTGCCAACACCAGCATTGCCCCAGGCTCAACTGGCTTGATGGGTGTGGTCGATGTCACCCAAGACAACTACACTTCAACCGCTGGCACAGGTGTCTATGCCAAGGTGAATCAAAACATATTGACCGGCAAAGCGATGTCCGGCACGTCAGTGGTTAAAGGCGTGGTGTTCATCAACGGCTACGCCAGCGCCAATATCGCCACCACATTGAACAACACGCGAGCCACACGCGCTGACGTGGTCAAAGCGATCAACTTGATCAGCGACAAGACCGGCGTTAAAGCGATTGACACAGGCTCTGATGCCAAAGGCGTGACCTTGGTGGCTGCAGATGGCCGCAACATCGAAGTGAGCTTTGAAACCTCTGCCAATGCAGACGATTTTGGTTCACGCATTGGTTTGCGCCAAGGCGTGCAGGCCAGCACAATTTCCTTGGAATCCAAAATTCCCACACCTGTGGTGTTGAGTTCTTCTTCTACCGGCGATATCCGTCGCGCAGGTTTGGTCGAAGGCAACTTCACACGCAACCAAGCGGTTGCCAATACCAGTACCCGCTCGATGGTCAGCCCTTCTGTGTCACAAGTGGACAGTTTGTTGGTGGATGGAACTATCTTGAATGGTGACACTTTCACCGCCATCATCAATGGCAACACTTACACATACACCGCGACCACCGCGGGTGGTTTGACCAAGCAAGTGGTCAGAGACGGTTTAGTCAGTGAGATCAATAAAGACAAAGATTTGAAAGTCACGGCGGTTGCGGGGCGTACCCCAGGCGAGTTGCTGTTGACTTCAGACATTCCTGGCACCAGTTTCACCTTCACCACATCGAAGGTTTCTACCACTGGAACGATGACAAGTGCCAATTTGGTAGAAAGCGAAAGTGCGGCCTACAAGCCCTTGGGCATGGACGATTTGGTGATCAACGGCGTGAAAATTCCGCCCAGCAAAGCATCTGACGACACTTACTCTCCGACTGGACCAACCAGCAGTGACAGAAGCGCCAGTGCCATATCTATTGCTGCCGCTATCAACTCACAAACCCCTGTGACAGGCGTCACTGCAATTGCAAATGGCGCTGCCGTCAAAGGCAGTGTGACCAGCACCAGTTTGCCCAACTTGACCACGCCGACCTACCAGTCGCTGTTTGTCAATGGCACCAAGATTGATGTGTTGTTTGTCAAAGATGAAACAGGCACTGCCCGCCGTACCAAGGTGGTGGAAGCTATCAATGAGCGAACCGGTCAGCACGGTGTGACCGCGGTTGACAACGGTAATGGCGTCAGTCTGAATTCCGACGGTCGTAACTTAGCCGTTTGGTTCGACTCCGATGTGAAAGATTTGTCCGCTGCCAATTTCGGTTTGGACAACGGCAATGCCAGCAAGCAAGTGGCCCGAGTCACCGTCGCTGGAACAGCCAGTGCCACGGCTTCGGTCACCATCAACGGTGTGACCATCACCACTGCATCCGTTGACTCTACCGTGGCAGGCAGAACCACCAAACTGGCCGCTGCCATCAGTGCCGCTGTTTCGGCGGGAACCATCAAGAACATCGATGTGTCCACGGACACCACCAACGGTTTTGTGACCATCGTGTCGACCGTGTCAGGCTCGCCATTTGAAATCAACGGTGCAAGCTCTGGGTCGAATTTGAACGGTGTCACGGTTTCTGAAATCACAGAGAACAGCTATGGCAGCAACCAGATCACCGGCATTCGCGGTGGCAATGAAACCAGCACCACGGCACGCACGGTGTACGGCACTGTGCGCATGATCGCCTCGGCACCACAAATGCCCGGGTTGCCCATGCCCATTGGTGCGCCCCCGTCTGATTACGAAACCTTGTTGCGCGCCAACGGCAAACCTTTCACGGTCAGCTCAGGTGCCGACGGATTCGGTCCCAACAGCAATTTCGAAGCCTTGGGCTTTCACGAGGGCACCTACGGTGGCAGATCAAGCTCTGAGATGGATCCCCCCAAAGTGGGTCGATTGGCTTTCCAAGTCGGTGCTTCTGCCAATCAGTTGATCACCATCGATCTGGCGGATTTCGGCAAAGCCGGCACGATCACAGGTGACATCACAGGTGATGTGGACTTGAACATCGAACAACGCAGCGTGCGCATCAACACACGCGAAGGCGCCAGCGCGGTGCTCGCCAAGCTCGACGACGCCATGGACAAGGTCAATGCCACACGCGCCACCATGGGTGCGGTGATGAACCGACTTGACCATGTGATCAACAATTTGACCAATGTGTCGATGAACATGTCTGCGTCACGCAGCCAGATCGAGGATGCAGATTACGCGGCCGCTTCGACCGAATTGGCGAAGAACCAAATCATGCAGCAAGCCGGTACCGCTGTGTTGGCGCAAGCCAATACCAGCCAGCAATCGGTGCTCAAGTTGTTGGGCGGTTAACCGCTCGAATTGAACGATTCAGCAAGCAGGCTCGTGCATGCCACCGACTACTTTTTCTGACGAGGCTTCGAAAGCGCCAGATTGCTGGCAATGCCGCTACTTCGCCATCAGTTGGGACCCACGCAACCCTTACCAATGCAAGATGATGGGTTTCAAGAGCCGCATGATTCCCTCTTTCGAGGTGTTCAGGGCAGATGGCAACCACTGTCGCGGCTTCATGCCCAAAGTGGTTGAGTTGACTCCCGCTGCCAAATTGCAAGCCACGCCCAGCGTCAGGAAATCCTCGCGTTACCTGTGGAAAGCTTAAGGGCTGGCTGTCGAAATGCCGACTTGTTAAATACTAGTGATTCATATCCATTTCACATGGAAACTTATAACAGCGTTTAAGTACTCAAAATTTCAGCTGGCACACGCATTGCTTATTGATCAGACCTTTGTTACTGGTTGATCAATGTGAACACTTCGACTTCAAACGTACTGCAAGCTGTCTGGCTGGATCCGTTCAGCCCGCTTGATGATGAGCAGCGTGCCCAGTTGGGTGAGGCCGGCCTGGCATTGCACGCAATTTCCACCTTGGGTGACTTGACCTTGGCGCTTCGACGCGCACATGTGATGATTATTCGTTTGGGCGACAGCGCGGATTTGCTGCGTGAGGTGCAAACCTTGATCGGTCAACTCGGATTCAATGTGCCTGTTATTTGCCGCGTGGAAAGACGCCGCATGGAAGTCACGGTGGACGCGATGCGCCACGGTGCACTGCATGTGCTGCCTGCGGATGAATGGACCGCTGCCGCTTGGCAAGCCGCTACCCAAGGCATGCACTTGGCCGACAGCAACCAACCCAAAAGTTTTGTGTTTGTCGATCCGGTCAGCCAACATTTGTTGGCATTGGCGCAACGCGTGGCACAAACCGAAGTCACGGCATTGTTGGTGGGACCGACTGGCGCCGGCAAGGAAGTGTTGGCGCGTGTGCTGCACGAGTCCTCGCAGCGTGCCAAGGGGCCGTTCGTGGCGCTCAATTGCTCGGCATTGCCAGAGCATTTGATCGAAGACATGTTGTTTGGCCACGAAAAAGGTGCGTTCACAGGCGCACACAAAGACCACAAAGGATTGTTCGAGCAAGCGCAGGGCGGCACGGTGTTTTTGGATGAGATCGGTGAAATGCCCATCCATTTGCAAGCCAAGCTGTTGCGCGTACTGCAAGAGAAAAAACTCAACCGTTTAGGCGGTGAAGCCGCCATCGACTTGGACGTGCGTGTGATTGCCGCCACCAACAAAGATTTGCGCCAAGCCATTGAAGCGCGTGAATTCCGCGAAGACTTGTATTTCCGCATCAGCACTTTCCGCTTGCGTATTCAGCCGTTGTGCGAACGCCCGGGCGACATCTTGCCTTTGGCCATGCAGGCCTTGAACCGCTTGTCTAAAGACAGCGTGCCTTTGAGCTTGAGCCATGAAGCGCAGCTGATGTTGCAGCAATACCCCTGGCCTGGCAACGTGCGTGAACTTGAAAACGTGATTCAACGTGCGGTGGTGTTGTGCCGTGGTCGTGTGGTCACGCCCGCGCATTTGATGTTTGACGAAAACCAACCCCTGTCGCTGCAAGCCATGTCAGATACATCCATCATGCAAGCGGTGCATGTGGCAGAACCTACCCCGGCATCCCCAGACAGTTTCATCGTGCCCAACAGCGCAAATGACATGAAGGTCGCCGCCCCTGAGGACTTGATGTCAGCGGTGAAAGCCAGCGAACACCAAGTGATATTGGCAGCAATACAGGCCACCGAAAGCCGTGTTGAAGCAGCGAAAAAACTCGGCATCAGTCCGCGCACCTTGCGCTACAAGCTGGCCCAACTGCGCGAACGCGGTATGGACCTGGCCGTGGCCGCGTGATTAAGGAGCAGCAGCCATGATGGACGGAATATCAGGTAACAGCGTGAACACCATGATGGAGACGATTCGCGCTTATCAAAACAAGGCCGCAGGTGGTGTTGACCAAATCCACATCAAACCGCCGCAGGTGCAAGACATCCAGGCACCCAAAACCGAGCTGCCGAATTTCACCGAGTCGGTCAAGAACCTTCTCGACAAAGTCAATGAAGTGCAAGTCAAGTCCTCCAACTTGCAAGAAGCGTATCAACGCGGCGAAGACGTGCCTTTGACCGATGTGGTTTTGGGTATGCAGAAATCCTCTCTGGCATTCGAAGCCACCTTGCAGGTGCGCAACAAAGTGCTCAGAGCGTATGAAGAAATCATGAACATGCCGGTCTAACCTGAGAGAACACCATGGCAACCGCAAGTGCAACACTCAATACTCCCCTGGGCACCAGCTCGAATGCGCTGACCACCGATGCTGATGCAGGTGCAAGAAACAACAACGCCATGATGGCCAGTGGCACACCGATGCGCTCGATCACCGGTTCGGCGTTGACCGATCCCATGGGCATGATCCGCGATTTGGTGCGACAGCCTTCGGTGCGCAAAGTGCTGCCGATTGTGGTCATTTTGATGGTCGTGGCCGCGTTTGGTTTGGCTTCCATGTCGATGAAAACACCGCCGATGCGGGCCTTGACCATGATGTTGCCGGAGGCGGATAAACAGCTCGCTATCGAAACCCTCAAGACCGCCAATTTCAGTCCGGAGATAGACAACAACACCGGACAAATCATGGTGCCGGCTGACAAATACCAAGAAGCCCGCATGTTGCTGGCGTCCAAAGGTTTGCCCCGCACCGAAGTGCAAGGCATGGAAACGCTCAAAGACATGCCCGCCATGACCACCAGCCAGTTCATGGAACAGGTTCGCTACAACAACGCGATGGAGCAGGAGTTGGCGAAAACCATTTCGCAAATCGCAGGCATTCGCAGCGCGCGAGTGCATTTGGCTGCGCCCAAGCAAAGTGTGTTTGTGCGTGACCGAGTACCTACCAAGGCGTCGGTCATCATCACGCGTGCGCCCGGCAAAGAAGTGTCGTCTGCCAATGTGCAGGCCATCATTTCACTGGTGGCTTCTAGCGTGCCTTATTTGGCGCCAGAAAACGTGTCCGTGGTGGACAACTACGGCTCCTTGATGAATGAGATGTTGGGCCCACAACCGTTGGGGCTGACTGGCGCAGAGCTGCAGCAAAAACAGCAAATGGAAGACCTGTACCGCACCCGCTTGTTGCAGCTGCTCGCACCTATCGTGGGTGCTGAGA